>Ga0182837_1077_pt1 | contig 15558 bp, 10 predicted proteins | sample Passage237B_FD_121822 | JGI IMG/M metagenome (GOLD analysis project Ga0182837, IMG submission 121822) | reverse complement strand
CTCGCTCCGAGGAAGGCTGGGGCTCACGGCTGTCATGCCGATCGCCCGCGGGCCGAGCACATCGGTCGCGACCTTGAGCACGAGCAGGCTGTCGATGCCTCCCGAGTAACAGACGAGAGCGGAGCCGTAGCCACGGATGACTTCGGCGAGGCGAGCCTGTTTCGGAGCGACGCTCATCGCTTTTGGTCTAGCACAGCTCGCGGGGCTTTGGGGCGCGCGCCCGGGAGACGAAACGCCGCGTCAGACGAGCAGCCGGGCCCGAGGAGAGGGCTCTTTGGGGCTCTCCTCGGGGGTCCGCCGGCCGGGGCCAAAAACCTCACTCGTCCGCTTCGAGCTTATAGATAGCGCCGGGGCCGATGCTGTTGCCCGAGATGGGCCCGAGGGAGGTGAAGTAGAGCTCGCCGTCGTTACCGGTCGTGATCGCGACGATGGAGGTCGCGGAGAGCTCCTGGGTCACGCTGACAGAGCTCGAGATCTCTTTTGCTTCGCGATCGAAGAACGCGTACCAGGCGCGGTTACTCACATAATCCGCGTAGAAGTAGGCCCCGCGGAGGCTCGGGATCGAGCTGCCGCGATAGACCGCGCCGCCGGTGATGGAAGAACCGTCCGAGCGCTCGAGCTCGATATAGGGAGGCGTGATGCCTGTTTCGTCACAACCGGTCATCGGGGAGAAGCAATGGAAGCCTTCGGTCCGGTTCCAGCCGTAGTTGTGGCCGCCGTCGCCTGCGAGCTCGATATCGATCTCCTCATATTTGTTCTGACCGACGTCGCCGATGTAGAGGTCCCCCGTGCAGGGATCGAAGGTGAAGCGGAAGGGGTTGCGGAGACCGTAATCCCAGATCTCCGGGAGCGCTTCGGAGACCTTGTCCTTCAAGTTCCCCTCGGGAATCGTGTAGGCCTTGTCGCCATCGGCGAGCGGGTTGATGCGGAGGATCTTGCCGAGCAGCGTGGTCAGTTTTTGGCCGTTGCCCTCGGGATCGTTCGAACCGCCGCCGTCGCCGAGGCCGATGTAGAGCATCTTGTCGGCGCCGAAGCCGATCGCGCCTCCTTTATGGTTACGGAAAATGCCGTTGTCGGGCTGCTCGACCTTGAGGATGAGGCGACCGCTTCCGGGATCCGCGACGTCCGGATCCGAGCTCACCTTGTACTCCTCGATGATGCTGTCGCCGCTGTTGTTCGGATCATTGGCGTCGCTGTAGTGCAGATAGAAGAGGCCGTTTTCTGCGTAGTCGGGATGGAACGCGATGCCGAGCAGGCCTCGTTCGTCGCCGCCTGCGCCGCCCACGGCGACCTTCGAGGAGATGTCGAGGAACGGCGTTGGAAGAAGCGCTCCGTCTTTGATCACACGAACGGAGCCTGTCAGTGTGATCACGAACAGGCGATCATCTCCGGGCGGATGGGTCGTGAAGACAGGGCCGTCGAGGTTACCTGCGACCTGAGTCAGCTTGAGGGGAGGGACCTCACCTTCGTTCGGCGAACAATCGGCTCCGGAATCATTGCCGGAGCCAGAGCTCCCGCCACTTCCATTGCCGTCGCCGCCACTCGCCGCGCCGCCCGTGTCCGTGCCGTCTCCGCCGCTTCCCGGAGCTTGGCCGCCCGCGGAGGAGCCACCGCTGTCCGCGTTTCCGGAGCCACCCCCCGGCGCCGCGCCGCCCGACGCGCTCGGGTCGCCTCCGGCCGCGGCTCCCCCTGTGTCCCCTTGGCCGCCGGAGCCGCCGATGGGTCCTTCGCTCTCTGAGCCACAAGCGAAGGAGAGTGCTAAAATGGTAGCGATCGGTGAGAGACGAACGAAGCTCTTGGTCAAGGAGGACGTCATGAGCGCCTAAAGTAGCGCGCAAAGAGCGCGCTACAAAGGCTGAATTTCGCACAGTTTTTGCTGACAGATATGTGGGCGATCGGTTACGCGGGATCGAGCCGATACACGGTCCCCGCGCTGATGGAGACGAAGTAAAGCTCCCCGTCGGGGCCGTTCTGGATCGCGACCGGCGAAGAAAGGTTCAAATCTTGTGTGTAACTCACAGGATTTGTGACTTTTTGTTCGGTGCGATCGAAAATCACCGACCAGACGCGATTCTTGACGTAGTCAGCGTAGAAGTAAGCGCCGCGGAGCGCAGGGATCTTCGAGCCGCGGTACACAGCGCCGCCCGTCACCGAAGCGCCGGAGCCTTCACTCGGGTAATCGAGGACGGGCAGCGTCAGCCCCGTCTTGTCGCACTCTTCGGCGCCGTAGCAGGAAAAGCCCTCCATCACGTTCCAGCCGTAGTTGCGCCTGCCGTCGAGGGCGAGCTCGATATCGATCTCCTCAAAGGCGCCTTGTCCGACGTCGCCGATGTACATATCGCCGGTACACGCATCGAAGTTCCAGCGGAACGGGTTTCGAAGGCCCATGTCCCAGATCTCCGGCGCCGCGTTGTCGACCTCATCGAACAGGTTTCCGGCGGGGATCCTATAGGGAGAGTCGCCGTCTTGTCGGGGGTCGATGCGCAGGATCGCGCCCAGCGGAGTCTCTACGTTTTGGCCGTTTCCGTTGGGATCGCCGCCCCCGCCGCCGTCGCCGAGGCCGATATAGAGGTAGCCGTCGAGGCCGAAGTTGATGCTGCCGCCATTGTGGTTATTGGCAGGCTGGGGATAGCTGAAGACGACGCGGGCGCTCGCGGGATCGACGCGGTCCGGATCGGCGGAGACGCGATATTCTTCGATGATCGTATCGCCGCGTTCGTGGTCCGGTTCGAGAGCGCCGCCGGCGCTATAGTGAACATAGAGGAGACCACTTTCCGCGTAGTCGGGAGCGAAGGCGAGGCCGAGGAGACCTCGCTCATCGCCGCCGCCCCCGCCGATTTGCACCTTGTCACCGAGATCGAGAAACGGCTCAGTTTTTACGGTCTCGCCCTGCAGAATCTTCACCTTGCCGTCGAGCTGCACGATGAAGAGGCGGTCGTCATTCGGCGCGTGGGTCACCAGTACGGGGTAGTTGAGGTCCGTGGCGACCGGTGTGAGCGTTAACACGGGCTCTTCACCGCTCGGCGGATCACAATTGTATCCGTCGCTCCCCGGGATCCGACTGGGCAACCCACCGCTGCCCCCCGTCTCAGGGGCTCCACCATCGCCCATTGCGTCGTCGCCTCCTGCTGCCGAACTTCCTCCCATGGGAGCTCCGATTTGGCCGCCGGCAGCAGCGGATCCGCCGCCATTTCCGCTGGTGCCGCCGCTGGTCGACTGCTGGCCACCGGATCCGGGGAGAGGAGAGTTTTCTGAGTCTCCTGCGCAACCAGGAGCGGCAAGGAAGAGAGCAAATGGTGAGAGAAGGCCGAGCAGTAAGGAGGGAGAACGCATGCAGGTGAGCATAGCGATGTCCGTTCGAAAGCCTATGTGCACAGCGAATCGACGTGCGGTGAGGGTGAAACGGATCTATGCTCCAGCGCCCATGAGTTGGTCGAAGCCGCGCCATTTCGATTCGTTCAAAGTGCTTTCGGGCGTGTCCCTGGGGTTGGTCCTCAGCTGGGGCTGTGGGACGAGCGATGGGGGCCCTGGGGGCTCCGGGGGAGCTTCGTCCGGAGGGGACAGCACGAGCGCCGGAGGGGCAGCCTCGAGCGGAGGAGCTCCGAGCGGGGGCGCGGGGAATGAGAGCGGAGGAGCGACGACCGGCGGAGCCGCCTCGGGAGGCTCGGACCCGAGCGGGACCGGGGGAGGGAGTGGCGGCGGCGGCTCCAAGGCCTGCAACGAAGGGACGAAGCTGACCACGCGCCTTCCGTGTTTGCTCTCGGAAACCGGGCTCTTCGAAGCGGATATGGTGACTTTGGGAGAAGGGGTGCACCCCTTCGAGCCCCAGTTCAAGCTCTGGACGGACAGCGCGGAGAAGCGACGCTGGATTCAGCTGCCTCCCAATACGAAGATCGATACGTCCGACATGGATTATTGGTCGTTCCCGGTCGGAACGAAGGTCTGGAAGGAGTTTTCGCGAGACGGGGTGCGGGTGGAGACGCGCCTGATCGAGAAGCAGAAGTCAGGGAGTTGGTACACCGTCGCCTACCATTGGCAGGAGGACCTGAAGGAGGCCATCGCCGTGCCGGATGGGCTCGAAAATGCGTCTGGAACGCCTCACGACGTACCGGACGCGGACGCGTGTCTGACCTGCCATAGCCAGCAGCCGGACAAGGTGCTTGGCTTCTCGGCGATTCAGCTTTCTCATGCTCCGGCCACGGACGATCCCCTCGAATGGACCCTCGAGCGCCTCATCACTTTGGACCTTCTGACCGAACCTCCCGCGGCTCCGCCGAGCTTTTCCTGGGACGAGCTCGATCGAGACATGTTCGGTTATCTCCACGCCAACTGTGGAACCTGTCATAACCCGAAAGGTTCTGCGAACAGCCAGACCGGCCTCGACATGTGGCTCAAGATCGCTGACTTGAGCGCGCCGGTGACGGAGTCGTCTGTCTACAAGAACCTGTACAACGTGAACATTCAGTGGCTCGACGATGCGCCGCCCGCCGAGAAGCGGGTCGCTCCGGGCGATTTCGAAAATAGCGCGATCTATCAGCGTTTCGTGAACAAGGAGGCAGACTTTGCCATGCCGCCGCTCGGGACCGAGGTCGTTGATCCGGACGGAGAGCGGCTCATGAAGGAGTGGATCGCGGCCCATTGAGGCCGGGATGTTGGGCGAGGGCTTCTCCGGGGGCGCTCGCCTGGCGGCGGACTGGGCGGAGGAGCTCCGTCGCCGGGGTCTCCCGCTGGAGCGTGCTCTGTAGCTCCGGCTCGGAAGGGCGGCTCGGAAGGGGGTTCGCCGACAACAGGAAAAGATCCGAGCAGTTCGCGGGTCAGGGAGCGACTGGTGAGACAGTCAATGACCTAGCGCAATTTCTGCGCTAGCCCAGCTTGGGGTGGCTGCTAGTTTGTTCAGTACATGGCGCTCCCCGCTCACCTCCTCGATCGTTTTCCCCCTGAACTCCGGAAGAACGCGCTGCTCCGGACGGCGGATAGCCTCGAGCGCGCTGTCGAAGCCCGTTTCCCCCTGGATTCCCTGCTCGGGGAGCTCCTCGGCCAAGGGGGGATTGTCGAGCTCGCCCAGAAGGGAGGGCGAGCTCTCGGGACCAGCCTGGCCCTGCGAGCCTGCGCCGAGGCGCAGAAGGAGAGTCTCGCTTTCAGCCGGGAGCCGAGTCTGTGTGGATTCGTCGACACGGAGGGTTCCCTCTACGCTCCGGGAGTTTTGGGCCATGAGGTGCGCCTCGATCGGCTCCTCGTCGCTCGCCCGCGTCCGGAGGCGCTCGCCAAGACCGCGCTGCGCATGGCCGAGGCGCGGATCTTCTCCGTGCTCGTCATCGACATTGTCGGCAGCCTCAAGGAGCCCCTCGAGCTCTACCAGAACTCCTGGGTTCGGCTCGTCCGCCGCCTCGCCCACACGATCGAGGGCTCAAACACGCTCATCTTGCTGCTCACCGACAGCTCGACGCGCGCGGCTGTTCCGCTCCCGACCCACGAACGCCTCGAACTCAGCCGCGTCGGGAGTCGCGAGATCCTGGCCCGGCGCACGCGCAGTCGACGGGGAGTGATCGGGGCGAGCCTTCGCCTCGAGCTCCCGAGCCCCCGCGGGGAGGAGCTGCTCGCGAGCTAACGGAGTGGCCCCATGACGTCTGAGTCCTCTTCTTCCGAACGACGGATCGCAGCGATCGTCTTTCCTGATCTGCTGGTCGAAGCAGCGCTTGGTTTAGGTCTCGATGAGGAGTCCCTTCTTCAAAAGCGAAAGACCTCTTTTGGAGTGATCTCGATCCCGGCTGCGCTTTGGGAGAGCCGGGAGAGTCTTCTCTCGGCCCCGGGGCGCAAAGAGCCGCGGCTCGAAGCGGTGAGTCTTCGAGCTGAAAAGCTCGGAGTGCGCCCCGGACAGTCTCTGAGCGAAGCGCGCGCTGTTTCTGCGGATTTTGAGCTCAAGCTCGTCTCGAGCGAGACCGTCTCAAAGCTCTTGCTGACGGTGGTGGACGTCGTGCAGAGCTTCGGAACGAGCGTGAGCATGAACCACTCGGCGGGGGCGTCTTTTTCGCCCGGCGCGGTCCAAGAAGATCTCTTTGAGCCCCGAAAGCTCGCCCCCTGCGTTTGGATCGACGTGAGCGGCATCGCTCATCTCTGGGACGGAGAACGGGCGCTCGCTCTGGAGATCCGAGAGAGGGTGCGGCTTCTCGGACATACTGTGCGGGTCGCGATCGCCCCGGGGCCCGAACTCGCTCGAGCGATCGCGCTCTATGGACCTGAGCGGGAAGGGGGCCTGCTCATCGTCCCCCGCGAAAAGACGCGAGAGATGGTGCAGATGCTCCCGCTCGCGGCGCTTCCGCTCGCCGCCTCTGAGCTACAGTACTTCGCAAAGCTCGGGATCTTTGAGGTAAGTGAGCTCGCGCGCTTACCGAAGGCGAGCCTTGCGAGTCGACTAGGACTGCGCGCCCGCTCGATCCTCGATTGGCTCGAAGGGCGAGACGACACGCCGCTCACTCCCTGTGCTCTTTCGGAGACTCTGGAAGAGAAGATGGAGTTCGAGGGCGAGACGACGGATCTCTCGCCTGTTCTGTTTGCTCTGCGAGGACTCCTCGCTCGACTGTGCGCTCGTCTCCTCGGACGGGGACGCGCCGTGTCCCATTTCGAGCTTGGGCTTGAGCTTGCGGCTGGGTTCACTGCGAAACGTCCCGCGCGCTCCCTGCGACTTTCCTTCGAGCTGAGCTTGCCGCTCTCGAAGGAGGGAGATCTCTTTCGCGTCATAAAAACTCGCCTCGAGCGAATTCAGCTGGAGCAGGCGATCCAGGGACTTCGCCTCGTCGCGGATCGGTTCGAAGAAACTCCCGCTCTGCAGCTTTCCCTGGGCAAAAAGGCGCAAAGCCCTCACGAAGCCCTCGAGCTCTCGCTGCTTCTAGGAGAGCTCGGTCAAGATCTCGGAGCGGGCCGCGTCGGAGTTCTCTCCGTAGAAGAGAGCCACAAACCCGAAGAACGCAGTCGTCTCAAGCCGCTTTTCGGTCCCAAACAAAAGACCCGAGGACCACGCCGTGCCGTCCCCTCAGAGCAGTGGAAAGCCGAGCTTTTGCGGACCCGGGAGCTCGATCGAGTGACCCGTTTGCTCCCCGAGCCGATCCCGCTGTCGATACCACTTCGGGTCGGGTCGAGCGTCCTGCTCGCCAAGGAGCTCTATACGTTGAAGCGCCTCAAGTTCATCGAGCGGCTGGATGGAGTCTCCTGGTGGGAGAAGTCAGGCGTGCATCGAGACTATCTGTGGGCGCTGTTTCAGGGGCCCGAGGCCGTTCTCGAGACCTTGGTCTACGTGGACAGGCGCACCGGGGAGCGTTTCCTTCAGGGGCTCTGCGACTAGAGGTGACAAGGTTGATCCTAGAGCTTTTTTGCCGCTCGTCTCGCGGCCTCGGGCGCGCCTTGAGAAGTGGGGACGAACCGAGCATCCTCAGGCTCGCGACATGAGTCTTCTTCTGGTTCCCCGAGCTTTCTTCGAGACGGCGCGCATTAGCGTACCGACCGTCCTCGAGTCCTTCCTCGGCTCTCTGAAGCAGGAGACCTGTTCAAAGCGGCTTTCGGACTGGTCCCGTCGCATCCTCCTGCAAGCTCAAATCCAGCTCGACGTCTCAGGGACCGAAGCCATCGAGAGCGGCCAGAGTTACGTCATCATGAGCAACCACCAGTCGCTCTACGACATCGTGGTGTTGTTCCAGGCGCTCCCGCTCGACCTTCGCATGGTGGCAAAGGCAGAGCTCTTCCGGGTGCCCATTTGGGGCACGGCCATGGATCGGGCGGGCTTCGTCAAAATTGATCGATCCAAGGGCCAGGAGGCGCGGGCGATCTTGGCGGAGAAGGGGCGCTCTCTGAAGGAGCAAGGACTCTCCCTTTGGATTGCGCCCGAAGGGACTCGCAGCGCCACAGGTGAACTGCTCCCCTTCAGAAGTGGTGGTTTCGAGCTCGCCATCGCCCTCGGTTTGCCGATTCTCCCGATCCGCATCGACGGCACCCGCGACATCTTGAACAAGGGGGCGTTTCGCATCCGCCAGGGGGTGCGCGTGAGCGTCCGGATTCATCCCCCGCTCACCCAGGCCCCCGAAGAGTCCCCTGAACAGGCGAAGCAGAGGCTCAAGGCCGAAGTCTTCTCTCTCTTGTCCCGGCCGAGCCTCCCGAGTTGAGCATGCAGACCTCAGACCAGGGTCGGCCGACCTGCTTTGAATGTTTTCGTCCCGAGGCGCTTTGTTACTGCGCTTACGTGAAGAAAATCTCGACGCGCACCAAGATCGAGATCTTACAGCACCCGCGCGAAGCCTTCCATCCGCTGAACACGGCTCGTTTGGTCGAGCGCTCTCTCACAAACTCGATCGTCTACCGCGGAGATCTCTCGGCGCTCCGGAAACAGGTGCTTTCCCTCCCGCCCAATCCCCGGAGGTTCATCTTGTTTCCGAGCCCCAAAGCGCGGGACGTGTGCGAGCTCGAAGAGCTCCCGGAGAGCGTCATGGTGCTCGACGGGACCTGGCCCATGGCGCGCTCTTTACTCCGAGAGATCCCTGAGCTCTCGCGCCTGCCACACGTTCGGCTCACCCCAACCGCGCCGAGCCGCTACCGGATCCGCCGTCCACCGAAGTTCGAAGCTCTCTCGACCCTCGAATCGATTAGCCTACTCCTCTCAGAGCTCGAGCCCGAGCTCGATCTGTCTCCTCTCGCTCTGCTCTTCGAGAAGATGATCGATCTCAACATCGCCGCGCGAGCTCCCTCCGAAAGCGGTCCGAGGTTCAAGAGGCGGGCTCTCCGCCCCCACAAGTTTCCCGAGCTCCTCGACAAGAGTGCCCGGGCAGCCGTCATTGTCGCCGCCGAGGGGCTCTGGCCGAGCGGAGAGGCGCGCCAAGTCGTCGCTGTCCGCGTGTCCGCCGAGAATCCTTGGAATCCCACATACCTCGAGGCGACCCACCTCAAAGATCTTTTACTCAGACTCAGAGACGACGAGGTGCTCGTGACTTGGCAGAGCGAGCTCGCTCGGGCCCTGAAGGAGCTCGGCGAGCGGGAGGTGCTCTCGCTGCGCGGCGTTGCCGCTGACTATTTGGCATACCTGGGCCGCAGCCAGGCGGGCCCTTCTGACTCGCTTCCGCCCCGTCCACGGCTCGGAACCCTTGCTGAGACGCTCGCGAAGCTCGGCAGAAATGAACCAGCTGAAAGCGACCGCGTCCTCCGTCGTCTTCGAGCCTCACAAGAACTCTGGGAAGTCCTTGTGGGGCGAAGCCGACGGAAAACTTGAACCGAGTGGCTTTCCTTGGTCGAATGCGGTCAGATGATGGAAGCTGGCCAGACTTCCCGCGACGAAAGCGCTGAGCAGATCCAACGCGCAGCGGCTCTCAGCGTCGAACAGCGGAAGATCGTGCTGCACGGCCAGATCCTCAAGTTCGCCACCTGGATCCTGTTCTGCGCCGGTTTACCCTATTTTATCTGGGATTTGTGGCGCGCGACGCGCGAGGGCGATCTCGACTTCGTTACGATCGCAACCGGGATCGGGTTCGCTATCCTGACGATTGGCGCGAGTGTGGACAAAATCCCGCTCCGGATCCGGCGCCTCCTCGTCGTATTTGGCGTGACGCTCTGCTCCGTCATGGCGCTTTTCGGCAATGGCGCGAACCTCGGAACCGGCTTGATCTTCGCGACGGCCACGCTGTCAGCCGCGATTTTCCTCGGGCCAGGCGCGGCCGCGATCACCACTACGACCCTGCTCTTGGTGCTCGTTGGATTTACGCTCGAGGCCTACGGCGTCATCCCTCAATTCGTCGAGAGTGAGCTCGATTTCCCGCCCAATCTCTGGGAGCGGATCACGGTCACGGCGGCCATTACCCTATTTGCTCTTGCTTATGTGTTCTCTTACTTGGTCTCTGAGCTCTGGCGCTCGCTCACCTATGAGACCGCGATGCGCGTGCGGGAGAGACAAGTCGAGCGTGAGCGCCAGGAGGTCTTAAATAGCGCCGCCGCGGCGCAGAGGCTCGAGAGCCTCGGGCGGCTGGCGGGGGGCGTCGCCCATGACTTCAACAACGCGCTTGTGGTGATCCAATGTGGCGTCTCTGAGCTCCGGCTCACGCTCAAAGATCCTTCGACACGCGAGGTGCTCGATGAGCTCGACCGGGGCATCGAACGAGCCGCATCGACCGCGCGTCAGCTCCTTTCGTTTGCAAGGCGGAACGCCGAAGAGGTCGGGCTCTGCGATCCGAAGCCCATCGTCGAAGGGCTCATCCGTGACGCCCTGCGCATCTTACCCGCCCACATCCACATCGAGCATGAGCTGGAGGCGGTGGGCGAAGTAGCAATCGCTGCCTCGAGCCTCGAGCAGATCCTCTTGAACCTGATCTTGAACGCGCGGGACGCGCTCCCGGTAGGCGGAAAGATCACTCTTCGGCTCCGGGATCAGGGGATCGGGGAGGCGGCGACCCTCGAGATTGAAGACAACGGTCACGGGATGAGCCCGGAGATCCGTGAGCGGGCTTTTGAGCCCTTTTTCACCACCAAGGGAGACTCGGGGACGGGCCTCGGCCTCGCCATGGTCTGGGGAACGATGAATCGCGTTGGTGGCTCGGTGAGTCTGCACTCGGAACCAGGCAAGGGGACTCGAGTCACCCTCACGATCCCCTACGCGGAACCCTCTTCTTCGACCTCGATGCGCCTGCAGGTCGCGGACTTGAAGGTCCCTTCGGGGCGCGAACGGATCCTGGTGCTCGAGGACGAACCTGCGGTGCAGCGGGCCATCCACCGCATCTTGACCGCGGAAGAATACGAGGTGACGTGTGTGATGAGGGTCGCTGAGGCGCGCAAAGCCCTCGCCGAGCATGACTATTCGATGCTGCTCACCGACGGGATCGTCCCCGACGGTGGGGTCGGGGAGCTCGTGGAAGAGTTCCGGACGCGCACGCTCGGAGCGCCCGTGATCGTTTGTTCGGGCTACGTGGAAGAAGAGCTCGCCCACTCGGGCATCGCCTCGGGCCGCGTGACCTTCCTGGCCAAGCCGTTCACGCCCGCTGCCCTGACGAACATCGTGCGGGACCTCCTGTCGCGAGATCAAGCGAGGCGCGCGCGCTATTTGAGCGAATTCTTCGAAGGCAAAAAGTCGATCGCCGAGCAGGCGGACTAACCCCTCTGTCAAAGACCCCTTTGCGCTTTGATGAAGGCGCGCGGCAGCCGAGGGGCCGGTTATCCGAGATCGATGGCCCCGAGATCTGCCAAGTCGCAGAGCAGGCGCATCGCGTCGTTCTTGGGCATGCCCGAGATGTCGAGCAGCTCGTCCAAAGTGCTCACCGTGCCCAGCATGGAGAGAATGAAGCCGGCCTTGTGATCGAGGGGGAGCGAGAGAAGCTCCTCGGTGCTCATGAGGACCTTGATGCGTCCGTTGCCCACCCGCTCCGAGCGCGAGCGCACCTCACGGGACCCGGAGGGTCTCTGAGAGATCTCGCGGGCTGCCCTTGGACTCGGGACGGTCTCCTCGACAGCGCGCCGCATCCCGAGCTGCTTCGTGGGGGGAGGACTCGCCTTTCGGAGCGGCATGGCGCCGGCCGGTGGAGCCGCCTGGGGGGGACGGAACGGGTCGCTCGGCCGCTTCGCGCGGGGTGGGAGCTCGGGCGAGCGCAGGACAGGGCGGCTCGTGCCCTCTTCGGGCCAAACGGGAGCCTCGAAGTCCTCCACGGAGAAGCGAGGTGAGAGGGGAGTATGCGTATGGGGCGGGATCGCCGTGGGCAGGGCGGGACGCGCGGGGGCCGTGGGGTGTTCGTTGGGAGGGAAGCTCTCCAAGCCCCAATCGGAAGGCCCTGGGTCGTGGAGAGCGACGGCGGGGAAGCTCTTCGGCAGGAAAGCCGGGGCAGAGCGCTCGTCGATGGGCAAAATGGGCGTCGGACGTTCGCCTCCACACAAGGCCAGGTCGTCCAGAGTCGGGGGGCTCGGGATCGTGGGATTTTTGGACCAGCCGAGCGGATACTCACCACTGTCCACCATCAGCTGGAGATCGAGCTCGGGCATCTGGACGGGCCGAGTCGGGGCCTCACTCGAGAAGTCGAACTCGCGGACCGCCGAATCGTCGTCCTCGGGCGTTTCGGGGCGCGGCCCAAAACGAGGTCGGGGGCTGTGTTGAGCCAGGGTCACGATCGGCAGAACGACGCGTTCTGATGAACCTTGAGGCCCTCTCCTTCTATAATCGACAATTTTTGTCAGAAGGGTGCTTTTTCTGTGCGGGGTCGGCTACGGCCAATAGCTGGGTCTTTTTAAGACATTAGAAGAAAATCTGGATCTGAGACTGAACGGGTGCTCAGTATTCAGGGTGTTCGCTGAGCTTCTCGGCCGGTCCTGTTTCTCCTTCCTGCGCGGCGGATCCCACCCCGAGGAGATGGTCGCTCGCGCGAGTGAGCTCGGGCTCTCGGGGCTGGCTCTCTGTGATCGGGACGGGCTCTACGGGGTCGTGCGCGGCTTCACCAAACACAAAGCGCTCATCGAAACAGGAAGCTCTCTCCGCTACGGGATCGGCGCCGAGCTCACCCTGGCGGGATTTTCCGAAGAGGACACGCTCAGCCTCGTTCTGCTCGCTGGCTCCGCCCTCGGTTACAGAAACCTTTGTGAGCTTTTGACCCTCGGCCACAAGGATCAAGAAAAAGGGCACTCGATCTGTGAACCGGCTTGGCTCGCGGATCGCTCAGAGGGGTTATTCGCGCTCTTGGTGCCGCCCTCGGACGTCCGGCGGGTCTCTTCCGAGTCAGCTGTCGAGAGACTGCTCGAGGAGCTGCAAGCGGCCTTCGCTGAGCGGCTTTTCCTCGCGATGTACCGACACCATGACGGCTTCGACAAAAGCCGCGAAAGCTGGGTCCGGCGACGCTCAAAGAAGTTCGAGGTTCCGATCGTGGCCACGGCGCGCCCCCTGTTCCACGCCCCAGAGAGAAAGCCGCTCACGGACGTGCTCCACTGTATCCGTCGCGGACTGACGCTGGACGCGGCCAAGAGTGAGCTGCTTCCGAACAGCGAAGCGCGCCTCAGGAGCGAGGAGGAGATGCTCCGGCTCTTCTCCGATCATCCCGACTGGGTCCATCGGAGTGGAGAGATCTTCGACGGTCTCCAGTTCTCCCTCAGCGAACTTCGTTATTCATTCCCCTGTGAGCTGCCGGAGGGGAAGAGCGCCGATGAACGTCTTCGGGAGCTGACCTGGCAGGGGCTCGAAAAAAGGCTCTCAGGGCGCTGTACGGAGGCGATCCTTTCTCAAGTTGAAAAGGAGCTCGAGTTGATCCGCAAGATCGAGGTCGCTCCGTATTTCCTCTCCATCCTCGAGGTCGTCGAGATGGCCCGGACACGCAAGATCTTGTGTCAGGGGCGCGGCAGCGCCGCCAATAGCGTCGTCTGTTATGGGCTCGGCATCACAGCAGTCGACCCTTCTCGATCCCATCTGCTCTTTGAGCGCTTCTTGAGCGAGGAGCGGAAAGAACCTCCGGATATCGATATCGACTTCGAGCATGAACGACGCGAGGAGGTGATCCAAGACATCTACGAGCGTTATGGCCGAGACAGGGCGGCCATGGTGAGCGAAGTGATCAGCTATCGAAGGAAGAGCGCGCTTCGCGAAGTCGGCAAAGTGTTCGGGTTGAGCCTCGATCAGCTCGAACATCTCGTCCGGAGCCACGCGAGCGCCGAGGACGAGGGAACTGAAGCTCGTCTCGCCGCAGAGGGTTTTGATCCCCGCGATCCGGGGCTCATGCAGATCCTCGCTCTTGCCGAACAGCTCCGAGGTTTCCCTCGCCACTTATCGATCCACGTCGGAGGCTTTGTGCTCTCTTCGCGTCCGCTCAGCGAGGTTGCTCCCGTAGAACCGGCGCGCATGCCTGGGCGTACCGTGATCCCCTGGGACAAAGACGACATCGACGAGCTCGGCTTCTTTAAGGTCGACGTGCTCGGTTTGGGCATGCTCACCGCGCTCAGGAAATGTCTCGAGATCCTGCATCAGGAGAGCGCCGCGCCGCTTTTTGCTGAAAAGTCAGCTCAGCCCTTCGATCCGATTGAGGCGCTCGCGATGATTCCTCCTGAAGATCCAGCGACTTACGACGCGATCTGTCGAGCCGACACGATCGGAGTCTTTCAGATCGAGAGCCGGGCGCAGATGAGCATGTTGCCGCGACTTCGGCCGCGAGAATTTTACGATCTGGTGATCGAGGTCGCTTTGGTGCGCCCGGGGCCGATCCAAGGAGGGATGGTGCATCCGTACCTGAAACGGCGCAGCGGTGAAGAGCCGGTGACGTATCCTCATGACGCGCTCATCGGCGTTCTTGAGAGGACTTTAGGGGTTCCTCTCTTTCAGGAGCAGGTGATGCAGCTCGCGATCTTAGGCGCGGGGTATACGGGAGGCCAGGCAGACCAACTGCGCCGGGACATGGCCGCCTGGAAAAAACACGGCAGGATCTTCGAACATCGAGCCCGTCTGATCGAAGGATTTCTGCGACGAGGCATGAGTGAGAAGTTCGCGCTGGCGCTCTTCGAACAGATCAAAGGGTTCGGTGAATATGGGTTTCCCGAGTCTCACGCATCCTCCTTCGCGCTCCTTGTGTATTCCTCCGCCTGGCTCAAGACCCACTTCCCGGGTCCCTTTGCCTGTGCGCTCCTGAACTCCCAGCCCCTCGGCTTCTACGCGCCTACGACCTTAGTGCGCGATGCCCAGAAACACGGCGTAACAGTCGAGGATGTGTGTGTGCTCGAGAGCGACTGGGACTCGAAATGGACCTCGAAGAGGACAGTCAGGCTCGGTCTGCGGCTGGTCAAAGGTCTCTCGGAAGCCGGCGCAGCTCGCCTGATCGCCGCGAGAAACTCTGGATTTTCTTCCTCCTTCGAGGAGCTCGTGCTCCGGGCGCGCCTCAAGCAAAACGAGCTCGAAGCGCTCATTTCCGCCGGCGCTTTCCAGGCTCTGGAGCCAGAGCGGCGGCGAGCTCTCTTTCGCGCTCGTGCCCCGAGAACCCAGGGACTCTTCGAGTACGTCCCTTCCGAGGAGCCTCCTGTGAGTCTCCCCGGGCTCACTTCCGCAGAGCAGCTCGTCCTCGATTACGAGCACAAAGGTCTCTCCGTCTCCGATCATCCACTGCGCTACTATCGAAGAAACTTAAAGAAGCTCGGCGCCCGGACGGCCTTCGATCTGGCCTATTTGAAGCAGGGAAGCTCCGTTTGCGTTGCAGGACTCGTCCTGAATCGACAGCGCCCGGGCACGGCGACAGGGGTCGTGTTCATGACGCTCGAAGACGAGACAGGATTCTGCAATTTGATCCTGTGGACGCGGGTCTTCGAGAAGTATGAAAAAGTGGCGCGTCAGAGCGATCTGCTCTTCGTCGAAGGGAAGATCGAGAGAGATATCCCTCCGGGGGACCAGGGGCGGACGGCTGTGATCCACGTCGTTGTGAGCCATCTCGAAGATCTGAGACAGCGCATCGGGCGCGCTCGTCGAGAAACTCTCAAAGGCTCAAAAGCGCTGCAGCGCTTGGCCCGAAACTTCCATTGAGCGAAAAAGGGGGCTCGCTCGGCCCAGCCTGAGATCTCTCGGCTCAGGTGACGAGCACGCGC
>Ga0182837_1101_pt1 | contig 16267 bp, 12 predicted proteins | sample Passage237B_FD_121822 | JGI IMG/M metagenome (GOLD analysis project Ga0182837, IMG submission 121822) | reverse complement strand
CTTCCGAACGTCGAAAGTCCCGTGGAGGACGAGCAGCCGTCAGGCCCGAACTCCGCTCTCTCAGGAGGGAACGAGACGATTCTGGTTGTCGAAGACGACGAACAAGTCCGAAACTTCATCTGCGCCGTCCTCAAGCGCAAGGGCTACCACGTCCTCGAAGCCGACAATGGCGGCGAAGCGTTTTTGATTTGTGAGCGCTACAGCGAAAAAATCGATCTTTTGATCACAGACGTGGTCATGCCGAGGATGAGCGGTCGCGAGCTCGCTCAGCGAGTCGCCTCTCTTCGTCCACAGATGCGCGTCCTTTATCTCTCCGCTTACACGGAGCACGCCATCGTCAGCCACGGAGTGCTCGACACTGGCATCGATTTCATCGCCAAGCCGGTCGCCCCTGACGCTCTGCTCAGGCGGATCCGTGCGATCTTCGAAAGTCCCTAGGGAGAAATTTCACCCCCCCAGACGTCGACGCGGCAGAACTCCCTCACGTGCCGCTCACGCGACTTCCTGAAAAACGCACCGAAAAGACAGCGCGAAAATCCAAAACAAATCCGGTGTCGTCCCAACGCCGCTGCAATATTGAAACTCTTGCTCTCATGTGAGCGCTATCATCGAAGAAACGAGAGAAGCGGGCGCATCGAGAAAATCCTGCGGGTTACTACTCCCTACAGCTGGTGATTGGTCGAGGCTCTCGGATGATGGATCGCTTCTTTCTGCCCGCGCGGACTCCGTGCGACGAGAAACCCCGCCTCCGGGTCTTCTTCGGCCGCTCTGCGCTCGGCCTGGCGCTCCTCGGAGCCGTTTCCTGCGGGCCCGAAGGCGGCCCGGGCGACGACGGCAGAGGTGGATCAGCCCAGGCCGATGACTCTGGCGCCGGCGCGCAGGGCAATCTTCCGGGGACGGGGGGCGGACTCAACCCGACGCCTCCGGGAGCCGTCGTCGACACCACAGGTGACATGATCGATTGCCAAAGTCTGGTGCGCCCGCCGACGCCGCTGCGTCGCCTCACCCGCTTTGAATACGACAACAGCGTGCGCGACCTGCTCGGCACGACCGGAAACCCCTCCAAAGATTTTCCGCCCGACGAGATCTCCGAAGGCTTCAGCAACAACGGCCTCGTCCTGACCATCTCCCAGCTCCACGCTGAGAAGTACGTCTACGCTTCCGAAGCCATCGCCAAAGACGCCGTCACGAGACTCTCGTCCATTTTGCCCTGCGATCCGGCGACGACCAGTGAAGAAACTTGCGCGGAGCAGTTCGCGCGCAGCTTCGGACGGCGCGCCTTCCGGCGCGCCCTCGAGCCCGAAGACGTCACGGCTCTCATGACCGCGTATGGCTTCGGCGAAACCTTCGCCGAAGGGATCGAGATCATGATCCGGGCGGCGCTCCTCTCTCCTCATTTCCTGTTCCGGGTCGAGTTCAGCGGCGCGCGCCAAGAAGGAGACGCCATGGTGCGCCTGAATGGCTATGAGACGGCGACGCGGCTTTCCTACCTGCTTTGGTCCTCCGGGCCCGACGATGCTCTGCTCGACGCCGCCGAAGTGGGCGAGCTCGACACGCCCGCTGGGGTCCAGGCGCAAGCGCGGCGCCTTCTGAGCGATGAACGGGCAAAGAGCGCGGCCCTCGAGTTTTATCGGCAGTGGCTCGAGCTCAATCGCCTCGACACAATCTCCCCGAAAGACCCGGCCGAATTTCCGCTGTGGAGCCAGGCGATGAAGACCGCCATGAAGGCGGAAGCGGACAAGGTGATCGAGAGCATCCTGTTCAGCGGCGACGCGACGCTGACGCGCCTTTTGTCTGCGCCGCTCGGCCTTCCGACGGGGCCGCTGGCCAGCCTCTACGGCGTCCCGGAGAGCTCGGAGCTCGTCTCGCTCCCCGAAATTGAGCGCGCTGGAGTCCTGACCTTGCCCGCGTTTCTCTCCGTCCAAGGTCATCCGGACCAGACCTCTCCCGTGCTCCGGGGCAAGTTCATCCGAACCAAGATGCTCTGCGGACACGTCGAGCCGCCGCCCGACAACGTGGCGATCGCCGCCCCCGATCCCCACGAAGGCGGCACCGCCCGCGAGCGTTTCAGCGCTCACGCGCAGGGCCCCTGCGCCGAATGTCATCAGCTCATGGATCCCCTTGGGTTCCCGCTCGAGGCCTACGATGCCATGGGCAAGTTCCGCACGACGGACGCCGGGCGAGAGCTCGATCTGACAGGGGAGTTCGTTCAGACCCGTGCGCTCGATGGTCCCTTCAATGGGCCGATCGAGATGGCACAAAAACTCGCCGCTGCGCCTGAAGTCGCTGAATGCGTCGCGGCGAAGTGGTTCCAGTACAGCGTAGGTCGCGGGGTCGAAAAAGGAGACGCGTGCTCCTTGGTCCCGCTTCAAGAAGCCTTCGAGAAGGGAGGAAAGAATCTTTATGAGCTCATGGTGAACATTACTCAAACCGAAGCCTTTCTCCACCGACGCAAGAGCGCGCCTTGATCGATAGTGGCCATGAACCGAATGAACTCGAAAATGACCAGATTGAACCGACGCGATTGGCTGCGTGGAGCATTGGCTGGCGCGGCGGCTCTTCCGCTCCTCGACGCCCATCGCGCCGAGGGGCAGGCCGCCGACAAGCCGCCGGTCCGGCTCGTCGTCTTCGCCACGCCCAACGGCACGCGCAATACGCTGTTTTGGCCGACCCAAGGGGCCGGCGGGATGACCTTCCCGGAATATACGAAGCCCCTCGAGCCTTTCGCCGAGAAGCTCCTCTTCCTCAATGGCATTCGCCATTGTCAGGCGGTCGTCGGCGATAACGGCTTCAACGGCGGCCTGAACGGTTCCGAGCACGCTCGGGGCATGGGCGGCCTGCTCACGGCACGCCCCCTCGGCACCGGCTCCTTCAAGAGCTTCATGGCAACGTCAGGCTGGGGTTCGGGGATCTCCCTCGACCAACATCTGGCGAATATCCTCGACCCAGCCACGAAATTCAAAACTCTCGAGCTCGGCGTTCAGGTGCGCGACGCTCAGGTGCGCGGGCGCATCTGTTACAAAGGCGCCGACCAGCCGATCCCTCCGCGCGAAGATCCGAAAGACGTGTTCGCAGCGCTCTTCGGCGATCTGAACCCAGATCCGGCTGGCGATCCTCAGCTCGACAAACTGCGCGCTCAGCGAAAGAGCATTTTCGATCTCACGACGAGCGAGATCAAACGACTCCAAGCGCGGCTCGGCGCCGATGATCGGGCGAAACTCGAGCAACAGATCACCGCCATCCGCGACATCGAGGTCCGCCTCACAGCTCAGTCTGGTAGCGGCGGAGGCGGAAACAATAGCGGTCTGAACTGCGCGCCCCCGACGGGCAACTTGGACATCGACCTCTCGAGCGACGCGACGCTGCCTGAAACGGGTCGACTGCAGATGGATCTCGCCACAGCCGCTCTCGCCTGCGATCAGACGCGGATCCTGACGCTCCAGTGGAACTACGCCGAGAGCGAACACCTCTTCCCCTTCCTCGGTCTCTCCCGGAATCATCACGCGATTTCCCACGACTGGCAGGGTACGACCGGCTTCACCGAGTACGGGAAGATCCACGTTTGGTTCGCTGAGCAGCTGGCCTACTTCCTCGAGAAGCTCGACTCAGTGCCCGAAGGCGACGGGACCTTGCTCGACAACACTGTCGTGTTCTGGGGCTCGGAGATTGGCGAGTCAACGAGCCACGATCTCACGCGCATGCCCTACGTGCTCGCCGGAAAAGCCGGCGGACAACTCCGAACCGGCCGCGTCTGGGATTCGGTGAGCTCGCCCAAGGACAATAACCAGCTCTTGGTTTCCTTGGCTCATCTCATGGGAGCCGAGCAGGTGACCTCCTTCGGCGATCCCTCGGGAGCGACAGGTCCCCTACCGGACCTTTTAGTCTGAAGGCTCCCGAACGCGCATCTTCCAGAGAACCTTCAGACAGGCGCGTGTCGCCGTCAGCGCCGTTCCATCGTCGGCGAGATGCCCTTCTTCGACCAGCACGGAGGCGATCTCGGAAAGGCAACGCGTTCCATTGACGAGCTCAGAGACTCGACGGGGTGCTGTATGCGGCAGCTCAAAGGAGGGCGAAACCGTGAAACGCGGGATCGGAAGCTCCCGCTCGTCGAGCCACCGAGGGTCGCTCTCCAAGGCGAGGGGCGCGCTTGGGGTCTCGACGCTCTTCGCGTGCAGCGTCAGAACGTATTCGACGCGAGACTGAGTCGAAGCGGGAGAGCCCAGATACCGCATAGGCTCGTAGGTCGCCTTCTCGACGGAGAAGCCTTCCCGAAGCACGAGCTGCACGAACTCGTCAGCGGTATAGCGGTGAGCCGGGCGCGTGCGCTTCGGGTGGTAAACGAAGGGGCCAAAGTGCAGAAACGAGCCGCCCGGACGGAGCAGGTCGCGAATTTTCGGCAGCATCGTGGCGAGATCGGACGGCACCTGATCCAAAAACCAGGGAGCGACGATCGTATCGAAAGACCCGCGCTCAAGCGGGGGCGACAGAGCGTCGGCGAAGATGTACCGAAGACCCGGGGGCGGCGGGTTCGCCGCGCGCAAAGTGCGCTTCATGACAGCCTGATTGGAGCGGCGGGGGTGTCCAGGTATCTCCGCAAGTTCCAGCGTCTCGCCCCGCCGAAGCGCCTCACCGATCAAAAATGGGAGCGGATTGATATCGAACAAGAGGATCGGATCGCTCGAAGAAAGCGCGTTCCCGAGGTCCCAAGCTAAACGCCCCGTGCCTGCGCCGAGCACAAGGGTCCGGCCGAGCCGAAACTGCTCACCGACGACGCTCAGCACAGCTTCGAGTGAGGCCCGAGCCTCATCTTCCTCATCCCACCCGAAATCGCGATGCACCAAGGCGACGTAAGAGAGAATCGATTCGAGCTCGGAATCATGTGCCGCCCGGCTCGGCTCAATTCCCGCGCGCCGGAACAAGGAGAGCACCTGTTCTTTTCGAGCCTCGAGTCCCTCGGCCGTATCCACGAGGCGGCGCCGAGAGCGATCGAGCAAACCTGGCTCCACCGCATCCTTGAGCAGCTGCTTCGTGGACTCGTCGCTTTCTCGGACAAAGTTTGCCAGGCGCTCAGCCCACGCCTCCAAGACCTCACGCGGCTCTCGGAACAGGAGCGGGATCCCCGAGACCGCCGGGTACTGCTTCCCGCATCCACCGCAAGAAAATCGGGATTCCTCGAGGCGACCCTCACCACAGGAGGGACACAAGAAGATGACAGCTTCGTCCCGAATCACGATACCGCCACTCTATCACGGCTCTCGCTCCAGCCCTCCCCGGCTCCTGATGATTCCGTCGCTTGCTCCGAAGTCAGCAGGATGGCATGCCCCGGGCCCCGCTTCCCTTCGCCATCCATGGGACACCGACCGAAAAACGCCGCCCGCTGCGCTCGCTGCCGTATGCACGAGGCGCGCTGCATGTGCGAGCTCATTCCTCGCCTCGAGACGCGCACCAAAGTCGTCGTCGTCATGCACTGCCGCGAATGGGAGAAGACTACGGCCACGGCACCGCTCGCGCTCGCAGCCTTGCCAAACTCTGAGCTCCACATTCACGGGGCTCGCGACAGTCGCGCCGACCTGTCCCACCTAAGTCGCGAAGATCGTCGCCTCCTGCTGCTCTACCCGAGCGAAGGCGCTTCTCCTTTGACTTCCGAGTTGGTCAGCCAAGATCCGCGGCCCGTCACGCTCATCGTCCCCGACGGCAACTGGCGCCAAGCCGCGCGCGCCGCCCGCCGACTCCCTGGACTCGCGGAAGTGGAGCGTGTCTTCCTTCCAGAAGGGCGCCCGACCGCTTGGGGACTCCGCCAAGAACCGAAGCCAGGCGGCCTGGCAACAATCGAAGCGATCGCTCGCGCGCTCGGCGTCCTCGAAAGTCGCGAGATTGAGGAGCAGCTCGAGCGTTTACTCGCCGAGAACGTCTACCGAACTCACCTCACCCGCGGCGCATCCCAGAAGGAGTGGAACGATCCGGTCCAGATCCTCTACCAAGACGACGATCTCCTCGTCATCAACAAGCCGAGCGGTCTTCCTGTGCATCGCGGCCGCGGCGTCGAGACTCCTCCGCTGCTCCAGCGCCTGCGCGATCAGATGGGCGAGTGGGTCTATCCTGTGCATCGCCTCGACGGCGGAACGAGCGGAGCTCTCCTCATCGCACGGACTCCTGAGATCGCGGCGCGCCTCAGCCAGCAGTTCGAGGCGGGGAGCGTCGAGAAGAGATACCTCGCGCTCTGCCGAGGCAAAGATCCAACCCTCACTCGCGTTGAACATGCCCTCGCGCGCGAGGATGGAACGGAGCGCGTGCCGGCGGTCACCGATTTGACCTTCCTCGGCTCCTTCGAGCGATACGGGCTCTACGAAGTCCGACCCAAGACCGGACGAAAACATCAGATCCGCCTCCACCTCAAGCACATGAGTCACCCGATCATCGGTGACGTTCGATACGGCAAGGGCGAACACAACATGCTCTTCCGCGAGCGCTTTGGTTTTCACCGCCTCGCACTCCACGCGCTCAGCCTCCGCTTCACCTCACCGCGCACGGGCGAGCCCATCTACGTGGAAGCGCCTCTGCCTTTTGAGTTTCGCTCGCTCCTCGAGGCGATCGGACTCGCGGAGTTCGCGAGCGGGGCTCCGGTCGATCCCGTCCGGAGCCCTGCATCTACTGACGGGGCCTAAACCCGGGCTCGCGTCTGTCCCGAGCGCTCTAGATGCGCCGCCAGCTCGACGCGGAGAGCGCAACAACCCAGCGCCGCTCCGCTTCCTCGGCTTCCTTTAGGACACAAGCCTTCGCGGGGCCTCCCACGAGCTTCCTCCGCTCCACCGCGGCCCGCGCATCGAGGGCCTCTCGCGCTTCGGGGCGCATGAGGGAAGGATGAGCTTGAGCGAGGACATCGACGGAGAGCTCACTGAGCTGGACGCCCTCCGTTTCGGCTTCGCGCACCAATCCGCCAACGATGTGGTGAGCTTCGCGGAAAGGCACGCCACTCATGACGAGATAATCGGCCAGATCGGTCGCGCAAACGTGGCCTTGCTCGAGGGCCCCCTCGAGGCGATCTCGTCGGAAGGTACAGGTCGCGAGCGCTCCGGTGAGCGCGCGCAGAGAGAGCATCGTATCGCGCATGGCGTGGAAGATGGGCTCTTTGTCTTCCTGGAGCTCGCGTCCGTAACCAAAGGCCAAGCTCTTCTCGAGCACGAGCAGCGCGGTCAAATGGCCGATCAGGCGCGCAGCCTTGCCTCGAATCAGCTCCGCGACGTCCGGATTCTTCTTCTGAGGCATCATGCTGGAGCTCGTCGAAAAGGCATCGCTCAAGGTCAAGAAACCGAACTCGGTCGTGCTCCAAATCACGATTTCTTCCGAGATACGCGAGAGGTGCACCCCGAGGATCGCGAGCGCGGAGACGACCTCCATCAGGAAGTCCCGGCTCCCGGTCGCGTCGATGGAATTGCGCATGGGGCGCTCAAACCCGAGCTCCTTGGCGACCCAGGCGCGATCGAGCGGGTACCCACTGCCAGCGACGGCGCCGGCGCCGAGCGGCGACTCGTTCAAGCCATCGCGCGCGGAGACGAGACGGTTGTAGTCACGAGAGAGCATCTCATGCCACGCCATCAGATGGTGCGAGAGGCGACTCGGCTGAGCACGCTGAAGATGCGTGTAACTCGGCATGAGCGTATCGATCTCCGAGACGGCGCGACTAAGAATCGTCCTCTCGAGGTCGACGAGCGCCCGGATCACATCGTCCACTGCCGAGCGCGTATAGAGCCGAAGGTCGGTCGCGACCTGATCATTCCGGCTGCGCGCGGTGTGGAGCTTGCCGCCCACCGGACCCACGATCTCCGTGAGGCGCGCCTCGATGTTCATGTGAACGTCTTCTCGCTGCGGGTCCCAGACGAACTGGCCTGACTCGATCTCGGCTTCGATCTGCTCGAGTCCCCGGACCAAAGTGTTCGCTTCCGCCTCCGTCAGAACTCCCGCTCGGGCGAGTCCCCTGGCGTGCACCTTGGAGCCGAGGATGTCGACTCGCCACAGGGCGGAATCGACCTCAACGCTCTGGTTGAGCCCCTGCATCGCCTCGTCCACGGTCTCGGGAAGTCGTCCTCCGCGCGCAACAGTCATATCGGGCTGCTGGCTACCGGTCGGGCTTTCCTTGCGCAAGGGAGAGGGCACTGCTAGCCTTGAAGTCGTGAGTTCGCTCTTTGCATTCGGCTTTAGCTATTGGTTCGCCTCCGGGCGGGGCCAAGGCTGAGTCGTTCGCAATTCCGAGCCTCAGTGAACCCCGCGCCAACGGCCGCGGGGTTTTTGCTTTCGCGGCCTTGGCCTCCCGAAAAACGAGCCAAGACCCATGCATCCTTCCCCTATCCTGAGCCCAAGACCCGAGCCCGAAAGGGCCAGCCTTCCGAGTCCCCGCGAGCTCGGGGAGGCCTACGCGCTCCCCCCGACCGCCCGCGCCCGGGTGAAGGAGGCCCGCGCGCGCATCGCCGAGCGTCTCCACACCGGCCGCGGGCCTTTGGTCGCCATCGTTGGACCTTGTTCTCTCCATTCGGAGGAGGCGGCGCGCGCCTACGCGGAAAGGCTCCTCCCTCTCGCCGAGCGCCTCGCGGACGACGTCACGATCGTAATGCGCGCTTACTTCGAGAAGCCTCGTACCACGGTCGGCTGGAAGGGATTTCTCTACGACCCGGATATGGACGGAAGCCACGATCTCGCTCGGGGCCTCGAGCGCGCTCGCGCGCTCCTCGTGGAGCTGAGTGAGCTCGGGCTCCCGCTCGCGACCGAGATCCTCGATCCTCTCACGGCTCCATACTTCGAGGATTGCCTCTCCTGGGCTGCGATTGGCGCCCGCACCGCCGAGAGCCAGATCCATCGGCAACTCGTGAGTGGTCTCGAGTGTCCGGTGGGCTTCAAGAACGGCACCGACGGGAGCGTGAGCATCGCCCTCGCCGCGATGGAATCAGCTCGCGTCCCCCACACGCACCTCGGCATCGACCGCGACGGGCGCATTTCCATCGCTGAAACGCGAGGCAACCCGGACACCCACGTCGTCCTGCGCGGCGGCCGCTCGGGGCCGAACTATGACGCAGAGAGCATCACGCGCCTCGCGAGTAGCCAGAATATGACCCTCCCGCTGCTCGTCGACTGCTCCCACGGAAACTCTGGCAAGGACTATCGGAAGCAGTGTGAGGTGGCCGAGGCTGTGATGGCTCAGCTCCCACGCCGAGACGTGCGTCTCATGGGGCTCATGATCGAGAGCCACGTCGAAGCGGGCCGCCAAGAACCCGGCAAACATGCGAGCCCTCACAAGAGTGTAACGGACGCTTGTATCGGTTTCGAAGCGACTCAGTCGCTCCTTCTGAGCATGGCGAAATCCTCCGCGCTCCTTCCTCCGAAGCCCGAGCTTCGAAGCCCAAGCGAGCTCTGCGGAGTGAGGCCGAAGCTCTCGGGCTTCGGCTCGTTCTGCGAGCTCTGCGCAGCAAAATAAGAGAACGGGGAGAGCGACCGCCCGCTGCTCCCCGCTTTGCCCCCCCCCCCGGCTCACTTTTTCTTGAGCTGCGCCGGGGCGACCTTCGTAGGCGCCACGGTCTGTCCGTCTGTTTCGTCGGCGCGGCCTGGCTCACGGAGGCGGCAGGAGCGATCTTTTGCGTAGCCACCGGTGCGCCCGGCTGAACGCGGGGCGGCTCCGAAGCGACGGGCGGGGGCTTCAGCTGACTCTTGGGAAGGCTCACTTTGATCGTGCCGAGGGGTCCCTTCTTGGTCGTTCGCGGTGCGAGCTTCTTGCGCAGCTCCGCAGCCTTTTGGTCATCGCTCGTGACGATCTTCAAGAGACGTCCGTTGGACTGCTCGATGACGTAGGGGCGAAGGCTCGTATTGATCCGCTTCTCGATCTTGCTCCGCTCCTCCGCCGAGGGTTGATAAAATGTGCTCATTTTCGTGAAACACGATTTCGCGTCCTTGGTCTTGTCGAGACAAGCGACGAGCTTTTCTCGAGCTTGCTGGGCGGCGGGGCTCAGCCCAGCTGCCGTCAGGCCACTCGACGCGGCCGTTAGGCCACTCGCCGCCGCGGCCGTGGCCAGGGTGCCACAGTTGGGAACGACCTTCCCAAGCACACTCGAACCTCGCGAAATGAAGCTCGAGTAGGCATAGGCTTCGCTCTCGAAGGAGTCTGTGCCGTACCCCCTGGTCAGAGCTTCCATCAAGTAGTTGTTGATGAAAGCATCAAAGCCCAGCTCGGCATACTGGCGGACGTGGACGAGCTCATGTGCGATGAGGAGCACCACATCCCGGAAGTCACAGGCCGCAGAGCCATTTTGCAGCTGACCTGCTGTCGCGAACTTCTTGGCGTCCGTGAGAACCTTGAAATGTTCATCCCGGAGCACGACGAGGTCACCGAGCGTGATCGCGTCGAACCCGTCACGAAGATATGCGCTGACCAGCGGGTTCTTGTTCGAGATAATGCGCGCCCTCGAGATGTCCGAGGAGCGGAACTTACTCTGGCCTGCGTCGCGGTGAGGACGGGTGAGCTCGTCGATGGCTGTCTGGACCGGAGCCGGGATCGCAACAGCTTGGGCTTTGGCGAGGCCGATTTCCCGTTTCACAACGTCTTTGACGAAAGGGAGAATGGCGTCATCGAGGGCAGCTGCGTGCCCCCGGAGCCAGTTCTCGAGCTCTCGCTTCGGATCGACGTTCTCGACGCGACACTCGAAGGTCACTTGCTCGGTGAGAACGGCCTCAGTCCAACCCGTGATCTTTTCGATGGGGCCGCAAGCAGGGTCCAAGCAGAGTCCCGGCATGCAGCAGTGCGGCACAAAGGCGCAATGCCACCCGTAATTACACTCGAGGCTCATCTGTGGCACCGGCGGGACCAAGACCTCCGTGATCACTTCTTCACAGATGTCGATCTCGACCGCTTGCGCGGGAGTCGTCCACGCCAGAGCGCTGAAGAAAAGACACCCAATGAGCCAACCGCAGGCTCTGCGCGCACGAGTTCCAAGATCTCTTGATTCAAGTCGGGTTGCATTCATGATGCACGGGCCTCCTTTGCCCCATGATCGAATAGCCGTATCGAATCCAAAAACGGAGCACAACCGATTTCGCATGGGGTGCGCTCTCCCTCCTCCCCCACAATTTCCGTCTGATCGAACCAGGAGCCTGTTGCATGAAGCGCTCGTGATCCGCCCCCTTCTCCGTAGCTTGCCGCTCCTTCTTTTCGTCTCCTGCGCGGGGACCCCGGACGACGTTTCTGAGGAGCCCGGGTCGGGGGGACAAAGCGCCGGAGGAAGCTCCCCCTCGAGCGGAGGAAGCGTTCCCACGGGCGGCGGCGCGCCGAGCGCCACCGGCGGCTTCTCCTCCGGAGGGACACTTACGGGCGGGAGCGGCGGCTCCTCGAGTGGTGGCAGTTCTGACCACATGGGCGGCGGCGCGCCGAGTGGCGGGACGCCGAGCGGTGGGACCGCAGCGGGCGGGGATAGCCCCTCAGGCGGTGCACCCGCCGGAAGCGGCGGTGAGCCGGCGGGAGCGGGAGGCGCGGTCGAGCCCCCTGGTCCCTATTTTCCTGCGCCTAGCTCGACGAACCAGTGCCCCGACCCAACCATCCGACTTCGCTTCGATGGCCCGCCGAAGCTCGGATCGAGTGGCTCCGTGAAGGTCTTTGACGCAGAAAACCCCGGTTCTCCCGTCGCCCAAGTCAACATGGCTGCCTCACAGGTGACTGACATGATCGGCGGCTCGACCTTCACGCTGCCCCGCCCAGCTTTCGTCTACAAGAACGAGGCGATCTTCGTACTGCCCGCCAAAGGACTGACCCGCGGACGCACCTACTTCGTCACGATCGACTCCGGCGTCGTGCGCGGACCGAATGATCAGCCGGTGGTCGTGAGCGATCCGGAAGCGTGGCGCTTTTCGGTCGCCCCAAGTGCCCCATCCAACAAGTCGACACTTCGGGTCTCCGTCGACGGTCAGGGTCAATTTTGCACGCTGCAGGGCGCCATTGATGCCGCGGAAAACGGCTCGACTCTCGAGCTCGGTGAGGGCGCCTTCTACGGCGTGACCTACTTCAAGGGAAAGAACAACCTCACGATCTCAGGGGCCGGGAGAGACAAGACGAGGATCGCCGGGGTCAACAACAACAACCTGAACCCGAGCACCCGTGGCCGCTCCCTCTTCGGTACCGAGCAGATCTCGGGCCTTCTGATCGAAGACGTCACGATCGAAAACGAAACGCCCCAAGGGGGCTCTCAGGCCGAGGCGCTCACGCTCCTCTCCTGCGACAAGTGCATCGTGCGCCGGAGCACCATCATCTCCCGCCAAGACACGCTCCTCTGGTCCGGTCGCATCTACGCAGAGGACAGCCGTATCGAAGGCAACGTCGACTACATCTGGGGCACGGGAACAGCCTATTTTTACCGGGTGGAGATCAAGACCATCGGACGCGCCGGCTACAATGTCCAGGCCCGGAACCCGAGCGGCAGCTTCGGCTACGTCTTCGTCGACTCGAAACTGACCGCCGATCCAGGGATCACCGGCGATGTTCTCGCGCGCATCGACGTCAGCGCTTATCCGGCCAGTCACGTCGCCTACATCAACTGCGAAATGGGCAGCCATATTTCCCCCGCCGGCTTCACCATCACGGGCGGAGGAAGCACCGCAAATCTGCGCTTTTGGGAGTACCAAAGCCGCACCCCTGGTGGCGCCCTGGTGAGCACCTCACAGCGCGCCGCCGGGTCCAAACAGCTCACAGCGAATGAAGCCGCACAGATGCGCGACGTCACTTACGTCCTCGGCGGCTGGAATCCGAACTCCGCCCTCTGACGAGGACTTGAACGCGCGCAAAAGAAGATGTTATTCTCCCCGAACACATGACTGTATCGGGGGAAGAGGTCATGGGGTGGGTGCGCCGTCTCCCGCTCCTTTCGGCTGCGCTGCTGGCTCTCAGCGGCTGCTATTCGTACTCCTACCAGGAGAGAAACGGCGGGGATCTCTCGCGTCTACCGATCGACCGGAACCTCCCGGAGTCGAAGGTGCGCTGGTCGATGTGGTGGGGACTTCAAGGGAACACCTTCGCCCCCGTGGGCTGCGCTGACGGCGTCCACGAAAGCGGCGATCCCGCCTGCACGAATCCGATTCCGCTCTGCGATGAGGGCGCGGGACAGGTCACGGTCAGCATGCCCTGGTACTCCGCCCTTTCCATGATCGGCACCCTGGGCATCGCTATGCCCCACAAGTTCACGATCTACTGCGCAACGAACCGCCCCACACAGGACTCAGGCCCGCCACCCGTCGGACCCTGAGGGGAGACGAAAATGCCTGCGCCCGTGATCCTCGAAAAGAACGGTCATTCGTTCAAAAATTGGCACACCACCAAGAACGTAGGTGGCCGCGTGGAGCATTACCTGACGCCTACGAACCGCTGGATCGATGGTTCACCGGTGGAAAAGGGCTTTCAGCCGGGTCTGCTGGCCCTTCGCCAAGCGGTCAGGGAGGCCGAAGCGAAGCGCGAGCGAATCCGCTGCGTGGGCGCTGCTTGGTCCCTCAACAACCTCGCTTTCACAGGGCAGCGCTTAGTGAACACCTGTCGCCTGACCCACTACTTCGTCGGATTTCAGAGCGACTCGATGGTGACGCCGGCCTACCAAAAAAAGAAGAACCGTCTCATCTTCGCGCAAGCGGGCACCCAGGTCGTGGCGCTGAATGACGCGCTCGAGAAAGCCCGCCCCGAGCGCCTGGCTCTGCCGACCTGCGGCGCGAGCAACGGCCAGACGATCGTCGGCGCGACCCAAACAGGGACCCATGGCTCGGCTCACGCCTACGGCCCGATGCCCAACTACGTCCGAGCTCTGCACATCGTCGCCGAAGGCGGAGAACACTATCTCATCCAAAAGCGCGGAGCTCCGGTCGTCACGAAGAACTTCGCGGATTACCTGGGCGCGGAGCTCCGGGAGGACGACGAACTGTTTTCGGCCGCCGTCGTCGGGCTCGGCTCCTTTGGCCTGATCCATGCGGTGCTGCTCGAAGCAGTTCCGATGTTCGGTCTCGGCCGCTGGGTCAAGCAAGTCGACTTTCCGTCCGTCCAGAACGCCATCTACAACTTCGATCCCAAGGGCCTCGGGTTGCCGAGCGGAGACAAACTTCCTTGGCACTTCGAGGTCGTCGTCAATCCGTACTTGAGGGGCCCCGGTCAGCGGGGAGCTTTCATTCGCGTTTACGATAAGTTTGTGATCAAAGCCGGGGACCCGCTCCCACGCATCCCGGTTGGCCCCGGTGGACTCGAGAACTCTCGCGATCTCGTCACGATTGGCGGCCTCTTCACCGACGCAGTCCCAGATCTGATCCCGGGGGCTCTTCAGGGTCAGATTGAGAACTCCTTGAGGTCCACAGGGGGCGCGGTCATCCGCGGAACCCCAGGAGGTCAGTTCAACGACTCTCAGCCAACGAACGGCGGAACCAGCATGGAACTCGGTGTCGCCGCCGAGGACGTGCGAGCCACCGCCGAGGCGATTTTTCAGGTCACCGATCAGCACGTGTTTGGCGCCCCTGTCGCGTTTCGCTGGGTCAAAGGCAGCCATCAGACCCTGAGTTTCTCGCGCTTTACCCCTCTCACCTGTCACATCGAGATGCCCGGCATCGACTCATCTCGGACGCGAAACGGCTACCAGATGATTTGGCAAGCCCTCGATCGCGCGGGCATTCGTTACACCTGCCACTGGGGTCAAGCGCTGCCAGCCTCTCCCGCTTGGGTCAAGCGCGCATTCGGCACCCGCGTCGAGCGCTGGCTCGCCGCTCGACGAGCGTTTCTTTCGCCGGAAGGGCGGCGCACCTTCAGTAACGATCTGTTGGATAGCTACGGGCTCGGGGATTAAAGCTCCCTCTGCTCCCCCGTCCATCAATAGCGACTCACGGGCACGTCCCCTCCCAAGGCGCGCTGAATCTTCCTCAGGGACCGCGGTTCGGGGTTCACGAGATGCGGACGGCGCACGCGGAGTAAGAGGGGAAGATCTCGCGCGCTGTCAGTGTACGCGGCGTCCCACGCGTCACCAGCGCCGCGGGCCATCAGCATGTCGACCTTGTTCTGCTCGATGCAGTGCGCCCGGGCCACATATCCTCCCCATCTCCTTTGAAGCTGGGAGCCCACAATCTTGACCTCGCCGAGCCCTAGGGCCGAACAGATCCGCTCAGCGAGCTCTTGGGCGCAGCCGGTCGCGATCCAGATGCGCGCTCCTCGCGCTCTCTCATTGTGGAGGTCCGCAATCGCTCCCAGGCACCAAAGATCTTGCGTTTGCTCGTAGCGACGGGCCACGTGCTCGGCGATGAACTCGCGAAACTCGCCCTCACTCATGCCCACCGTTGCAAGCCAAAGGGGAATCGATAGCGAGAGCAATCGCGTCTTCGGGCTCAGATAACAGAGAGCACACAACGGAGCGAGCAGAAAGAAGAGGGTCGCTCGGAGGGCGCTCCGCTTCAAGAGATCGACGTTCAGCCAGGTGAAGGAGTCACAGCGAACCAGCGTGTGATCGAAGTCGAAGATGACCGTCGGCGGCCTGTCGGGAGCAGTCGGAGCAAGGGTCACCTGAGGGAGAGCCGACCAAAGCAGATGCCCCTCCGAGGCAAAAGGGGCCCCCCTAGGGGATGGAGCGCCCGGAAGGCCACCCCAAAACGCGAAAGCGCTCTCGCAGGCGAATCGGCTTCCTCGCGGGGTGGCGTTCCTCCTCTGCTTTAAATCTTTAGACAAGGGGGGCCATTTTACGCCGCTTGAGGGTGGAGAGGTGCGGTCCTTAGCTAGAAAAAGCTTTCGGCGCAGCGCCGGGCCACCTTCTCCCCATGACACCTTCGAGAAAAATCACGCGCACCTTCGGTGCTCTCGCGCTTGTCTCTCTTCTCGTTTTCGGCTGCGGGAGTGAAGACTCGTGGGACGGGCGGAGCACCGGCTGGAGGAGCGGTTGCCGCAGGTGGGGCACCGACTGCGAGTGGTGGCGCGCCCGTTGTGAGCGGCGGCGCACCGGGTGCTGGAGGTTTGGTATCGGCGGGCGGCGCGCAGGCGGGAGGCGCACCCTCAGGAGGAGCGGCCGCGGGTGGCTCCCAGGCCGGTGGCGCACCGAGCGACGGCGGAACGAGCGCCGGTGGAACCGATGGCTCCGGCGGTGACGCAACGGGCGGAACCGACGGAAGCGGAGGTGAGCCCGGCGTCAATTCGCCCTGTCCCGAAACGGGCCCCTGCAAGATCTTGCCGCTCGGAGACTCCATCACCGAAGGATGCTGCGGTTTGCAGCCGGGAGGGGGCTATCGCGTC
>Ga0182837_1114_pt1 | contig 16284 bp, 4 predicted proteins | sample Passage237B_FD_121822 | JGI IMG/M metagenome (GOLD analysis project Ga0182837, IMG submission 121822) | reverse complement strand
CCTCGGTAGACCGACTGCGTCTGGTTCCCGTTTTGGTCGTACGTGAAGTCCCTACGGAAGTCGTATTCTCCGTAGCCGATGTTTACATTCTCGTTGGGGATTGCCTCTACGATGAGGTTGGGGGTGTGGGGTCTTGGGCCGTCGTAGAAGTATTTGGCCTTATACATCTGGCCGTGGACATGGTACTCGTCGTTCCAGTTTCCGTTTTGGAGTACCTGCCGGTACGAGACCTGATCCTTGAGGGCGATGTTTCCTAGCTGGTCGTACTCCATGCCCACGAAGTACCGGTGGCGGTTGTTCTGCTCGTTGCGCATCCAGCCGCTGGCCGACTTGAGTTGGTAAAGGTCGTCGTAGGCGAAGAGCTGGCGTGATCCGCCGACGCGCGCCGTTCCGGGCTGGGCGACGTAGGGGATGTTGTTGTTGATCCCGATGACGTTTCCTACGGCATCATAGGCGTACTCGAGCCGCTGCATCGGCTTGGCCCCGTTGCGGTCGGTGAAGATGCTCGCGAGCCGGCGCGACCTGGGTTGGTAGGAGAACGTCGTGCGGACGAAGTTGCCCGAGAGCTGGCGGACCTTCTGGCCGAACTCGTTGTACCCGATATGCAGGAGGTAATCCGAATGGGGGGCCTCGTTCGGGTGTTGCGGGTTGACGACTTGGTTCTGCCCGAAGACGCTTTGGAGATTTCCGCCTTGATCGTAGGCGTAGGTGATGGCCTCGTTCGTCGCGTTGAGCGTGTACTGACCACAATCCGTCTCGTTTTCTACGAGGGGAAAGCGCGTCTTGAGGATCCGGCCAAACGAATCGTACTCGTAGGAGACCTCTGCGATGTAGGGGCCGCAGTGGGGCTCGCGCATGCGGCCGAACTCCATGGCGATGCGCACAGTATTGCCGAGCTCGTCGTAGCCGAGGTGACGGGTGCCCGCCTCACTCTGTTCGAACTTGACCCGACCGGCGACGTTTCCGTGCGCTAGGCCGAACTCGTGAGGCATCCCGTAGTGGTAGAACCGGTCGGGGCTGTCCGGATAGTCGACCTGGACGAGACGGTTGTACTCGTGCACGTACCGGACCTTCTTGGATTGGGCTCGGAGTCGCGCCGTTTCCTTGGCTTTGAGGTTCCCGGCGAGATCATAGGACCACTTCGTGAGGCCAGTGTCGGGACTGCTCAGCGAGATCATTCTGCCGAGGGTGTCGTAAACGCTCGAGACGACGTTCCCGCGCGCATCCGTGACGCTGAGGAGCTGATCGAGCGGATCGTACTGGTATCTCGTCGTGAGATCCGGATGACCGGCGCTCGGGTTGTGCTCGACGACCGCTCGAATCGAGCCGTCCTGGTCGCGATAGATTTCCTTGCTTTTGCTGAGCGCATCCAGGACGACCGTGCGGAGACGGTTGGTCGACGATCCGGGCTCTGGAGCGATGCCATAGGTCGTGGTCATGACGGCTTCCGCCAACGGCTGGGGCGGCGGCTGGGCCGGGTTCTCCGCAGGCAGCCAGTTCGTCGGGTTCGGGTCGATCGGCGTTCTGACCTCGGTCACCCGATCCAGCACATCATAGGTCGTCAGCGTCGGATTCAGCTCCGGAAGATTGGTGACGAAGGCGCCCGCGCCGGTCGCACTGAAGCGGGGTTGGCCGACTCGAATGACGCGCCCCAAGCTATCAAAGGTCACACGACCGCTCACCACGGTCCCCACCTGAAGCGTCGTGCCCGTATCTTGTAGGTGGTCCTTCTTCGTTTGGACGGTTCGACCCAGGGCATCGACGAAGATTGCTGTCTCGATGTAGTCCTGACTGCTCGACGCGGGATGGTTTCGGCTGATGTCTTTGTGGCCGGTCACCGCCCCGAGCACACCGGCCGAGCTCATCAGGGTCGTCGGGTACGCATAGGTGATCGTCGGGGCCATACCGATATCTCTGGGCCCGATGACGGCGGTGAGTCGTCCGAATGTGTCATATGTGTATTGGCTAATGTTCCGGTTGACGTCGCGCACCTCATCGACCCCGCCAAAGTAGTAGTTCGGCAAGTTGGTCGCGAGATACCCAAACGAGTCCGTCGTCGCGATGACGTGGGTGTGGATCGACTCATCGTAGGAATAAGCGAGATGGTACCCGGTCGGATCAGTGATCCTTGTAACGTTTCCGTACGAATCGCGAGCACTTATAGTTCTGGTGCTCAGGGCCCCGTTATAGGCGGAGCCGAGCGCGTCCGTTCCGCCCCAAACGTGGTCACTGACGCTCGTTACCGCGGCTCTCGCGTCGAACGTGGCCGTGCGTTTGCGAAGAATGGTGTTCGTGGAGCTGGTCGCTACGATTTCGGAGGCCCGTACGGCGTAGAGTTCGGACGGATCGCTGCTGCTCGTGTTGAAGGCTTGATAGCTGATGCTGTAGATCAGGTCATCCGCCGGATCGCTGAGCTCTCCCAGCTTGGCCCACGTCAAAAGGTTTCCGTGAACGGGGCTCCAGGTACGGAGCTCTCTCGTCGTGAGCCCTGCGGTCGAGTGCCCCTCGTACTGAGAGATGGTGCGTTCGAGTTCGGCCGGATGAGTCGAGCCGCTGAGTGGCGCCAGGTTCGACGCAGGTTCTTGATAGAGATAGGTCGTTTCGGTGTAGCGATTGCCCTGCTGATTCCGGAGGCTCGTCGAAACCGGCAGGCCCTTTCTGTAGAAGTCGCTATTGTGGAAGGTGGTGGCGATCGTTGATCCATCGGGACGGGTCGTTACGACCTGCGCATAGCCGAAGGACTCCCGCTCATCGCGGTCATACTTTCCGGTTCGCCCGTAATCGAAGGTCGATCGATAGCTTTGGGTCGGGCCTCCGAACGGATCCGGAACGCTCACTGTGGTCGCAGCGAGGATGAACTGGTTCCTCGGGTTCTCTACGGTGTTTCCGTCTCGACCATATTCGATGGTGATGACTTTACCAGCCGGCCCGTTGACCCTCTCGAGAAGATTCGCTCCGCTCTGCTGGTTGAGGCGGGTGTAGACCTTCCCGGAGCCGGCTTGTTTGAGCACGAAGTCGGTGAAGCCGTCTCCATTGATGTCGTCAGGAGCCATTTCACCGAAGCTTCGACTCTCGCTGTAGGTCGAAGAGACTCCGATGCAGACCAGAAAGCAGAACTGGATCGATGCCGTAAACTGCAGATCGTCGCTGCGATCGAAGCTGAGTACGTCGAGCGACGCTCGCCCGTCATCGCCGCCCCCCGTGCTACCGAAGATGGTATCTGCGAGCACATTTGCTACAAGCCCTCCGACATCATCGCCTCCTGGCTCAGAGGCAAAGATGGGCATCGGCCAAGCCTCCGTCGGGCCGAAACGTTCGCCCAGGTTGGGCCGAACGAGCAGCACCTCGGTGTTCGGGAGTCGTTGTACGTAGTCAGCCGCCCCGTCTCCCGTTACGTCGAGGAGCGCTGACACGTCACGCTTCACGCTCACGACAGCGCCCCCCCCGACGGCAGCGCCAACGACCCCCACACTGCCACCAACAGTGCCTCCAATACTCATGCTCGTCGTGTCGCCGAAAGACGGAGAGCCAAGGCTTACTGCGTTCAGATGCCCTAGCTGACTGCCAATCCCAGCAAAGTATTGACCGAGGCCACCGCCACTGAAGAGCGCAGCCTGGCCGGCTTCACCGTCCTCGTAGGTGCCAAACCGAGTGAGGTCCAGCTCCCAAGGAACCTCGGGGGCGAGGCTATACCCCAAATTCAGCCGAACCCGCGGGCTCGTTTCCCCGGGAGACCACGAGACATAATCCACGAGGCCATCGCCGTTCACGTCAGCCTGAGTTCGATGGCTCGAGGTTTGTCCGTAGTTCACGCCGACGGAGAAGCCGCCGTTATAGATGGCTCGAATCCCCTTCTTTCCGCTGCCGCTCGCAGGTTTGACTTCCGTGTGTTTGACGAAGTCCGGTGCACCCAGGATCCCCGACACAGCCCCGAGCGGATCGAAGCTTCCTTTCAGGACCCGCGTTTCCGTCCGCGAGAGTTCCTGATCGAACGCGGTCGTCAGCGGACCGAACGATCCCTGGCAGGTGGCCGGCTCACTCGTCGGGTCGAGGGCTCCGAGCTCCGTCTGAGTGGCCGCATTGCGACACCCTCGATTGTACTGGACGCCGGCGGCCGTCACGATGTCGGCCAGGCCGTCGCCATTGACGTCCACGAAGTCCTGGTCTGAGGTCGTGTCGGCGTTAGCCAGTCCAAAGCCCACACCCACCAAGCTGGCCTCGAGACCGTAGTTCCATGTGTGTGAGCTCCGAAGCGCTTGGATGCTACCGGCGGATCCTGGTGCCGACGCGAGTGCGGGGGTGAAGACGCCCGCTCGAATCGAGGCGCCTCCACGGAAGTTCCACGAGGAAACCCCTTGAATGTCGCTCGACCCCGGCATGCCGACCAAGGGCGGCTGTCCAGGCGAAGGCGGCTGGACAATGTTTTCTGCGATGAGCGCTGAGGGGTCAAAAGGCTCAAGTCCGTTCCAATCCCCGTAGAACCACCGATGATAGCCCCCTCCCAAACTGCTCCGACTCTGACGATACTGCACCCAGCTCAAGCCGTAGTTCGTCAGGTCGAGCGCATCGGCGAAATCCCGAAAGACGGGGTCTTCTTCGACGCCCCGTGCAACGAGCGTACCCCCGCTGGCTCCGCTCACCGAGACAATCAGGTCCGGTCCGTTGACGTTGAGACAGGAGATATGCGCTCCTGGCTCGACATCAGCAGTGAGCACGCCTCCTCCCTTTCCGATGAGGGTTCGATCTGCCTGGCAGATCAGGCCGCTTGCGGCGCCACTCGGCGCGATTTGGACTGTGCCGCCGCTCGCGATCAAAAACTCGTCCGCGCGCTCGGTCTTGAAGACCGGAACGGATAGGTTCGTGTCGGACGGCCCGCGAATGATGGCATAGGGCAGAGGACGGTCCGGGAATGGATCGTTCGTGACGCTGCATCGCTGCATTCCTGCCGCAGCTTCAGCCGGATAGGGGCTCAGGTAGCAATGGACGGGAGTCGGTGTTGGCGGCGCGGACGGGTCCGCTGGATTGGGGCGGAAATAGGTCAGGTACTCGACCGTCGCCGACCAGGTCACATCCTTCGGGTCGACCGGCGCATCTGTCTCCGCGACGAACTCGAGCGTTTGATGCGCCCCCAGAGAAACGACGGCCGGGTGGTTCAAAGAGACTGGGCTCGAGACGGCGTCCGCAGGTACGAGCCAGTAATCTTTACTGGGGTCGCCCGGGTCGAGATCGATCGGAGTGCGAACCGGGGAACTCGGATTCGACGCGTCCAAGATGTACACGCGCAGACGCAGTTCATCAGGCGTCTTCTGCTTCGTGAGCGTCGTTTCAATTCTTACGTCACCGGGACTCGTCGCCAGAAACGCGCGACGCGCCGAGCCGCTCGTACGGAGATCGCTCGCCAAGTCGAAGGTGGTCGATGGTAACCCGTAAGGCTCATTGAAGCTCGACGCCGATGACCCGACGTATTCGATGTGCGGCGACCACAGGACCGATGCGTTGCGTGCTTGGCCGCCAGCGCTCACTCGGAAATAGATCGCCTGTCCGGCGAGCACATGCAGGGGAGTCGCCGGGGGGACGTGGGCGCTCGTATCTCCTGACGGGATCGTACTCTGCCAAAGGTCCGGTGCGCCTTGCCTGTGGATGAAGAGCGCGATCGGATCGCCATCTGCCACCTCACGCGTGGCTGCTCCGGAGATGACGATGTCTCCGTCGAATGGCGCAATCCAAGCCAAAACAGGATCCACTGGATAGCTTCCGGCGGCTAAGTCAGCGGACCACTCTTCGTCGCCGGGGCCAGCAGCACCCTCCCTGGCGTCCGCCCCGCTCGGCACCGAGCGGGGTTTCTGAACGATGTTCTTCTGCATCGTTCCCCAGCTCGTTTCTTGACCAAAGAAGCTCCCTCCGCGGCCAAGGCGAACCAGAATCCTGTTCGTGCCCTCTTCGAGGCGCACCATATCAACGAACCCATCGCCGTTCATGTCGGCTAAGGTCGCCTTTTCTTCCTCCCACGACCGCCCCAGGTGTCCGCTCAGACCCGCGAGGCCAAACGCCGAGGCGCTGGCCGAAGTGTGCCACTCGGTGCTTCGGTTCTTCCCGAGCGCTCCATCCTGAAACGATGGCTCGAAGACCTCCGCACCATAGCCGGGACTCTTATCGGGACGGGTCGTGTCACCCCAAACGCCATACTGGAGCTGTCCGACGGAGTAGGTGGAATGAGTGCTCAGGAAGTCGGCGACTCCATCGCCGGTGACGTCTCGAAACAGCCCCTGCACTGACGTATCCGTGAAGCCTCCGCCTCCGGCAACGCTGAAATTCAAGAAAGAGAACCCGAATCCTCCGCTGACGGTCGCGGACCATCCACTTCCGGTTGAGCTCGTACGAGCCTGACCGGCGAAGGTGCCACTGAGGGGATCGGCGTTCCAAGCAAAGAAGTTCGAAAAGGGCTCGTTTGCCTGATTCCGATAGCTCAGCTCGTGGTGATAAAATTCCGTCCCGTCGCGGCCGTGGTGACGGACGTACTGGAGTAGGGGCTTGCCGAATGCGCCTGTCGTATACTCGAACTGGTAGCTGCGGATGGTTTCGTGTCCGGCGCCAGCCAGGTAGACCACCTGCACGCGCTCGAGCAGATAGCGATCGGAAGTGAGGAATCCGGCGCGCCCATCCAGCGACGAATCGGGGCGCACCAAGAGGTTCCCGTTTCCATCGCTTTGACGGTGAAATTCGATCGCGTATCCAGCTGCCTCATTACTCCCGGTTCCTCCGGCCCCCTTGAAATCCGTGTACTCGATGCGCGTCGGATAGAGTCCCACGGAGCTCACGTTGTCGGAAGTGCCGACAGGTGCCGATTCTTTTGAATAGGAGTAGACGATGCCGTTCCCGAACACATCACGCACCTCTTCGAGAGCCCAGCGGAAAATGTGCGCACCATTGCCCGGGTCGTCGAGCCTCGCTGAGGCGCTCCTACCGTAAATGAAACGTGTCCCGTCTTGGCCCGTCACCTCGAAGTGCACGTGACCATCAGGAGACGGGACTCGAAGGATTCTTTGAAATGATCCCTCGACTCGGCGCCGGAACTTCGTAACACCTCCAGCGCTCTCGACTTCCGTCAGCTGCTCTCCATCCAGCAAATACGTGAGCTTTCCAGCGCGCGAACTGTTGTCGCCGAAAGGCGGGTGCGGACCTCCACCGCCGATAACATTATCGTAATCAGGAACGCCATACCGCGTGTCCAGCTCGATCTTCGAGAGACTGAGATCCCAACCTTGACCCACCCAACTGGGCCCGCCTTGGCTCGAATACGTGAGCGCCAAGTTGGGCTGCATGCCGTTTCGTCCAGGCGGAAGCTCCAGGGGGTACTGTAAGACGGCCGCGCCGCTTGGTGACGCGGTGGGCGGACTCATCATGCTCACACCCGAAAGCGGATTTCCGAGCTCCATGTCCTTCATGCGCGTCGGCGTGAAGGATTCCATCCCGGGACCATCCGGAGTCGCAATGGTGGCGTTGATGAAATCGGTGAAGTGATCCGTGAGGCTGACCATGCGCCCGCCTTCGGGCTCCCCGAAGCGACCCACTGGCTCCCAACGAGCTGTTACTTCGTCATAGTATAAGCCGGTGACGTCACGCTTCCGTCCTGCGGGCGGAAGCGCCTTCTCGTCGTAAGGCAACGAGAGCTTGACCGGCACGTTGAACTTCAATCCGTGGGGGCCGAATCTGTACGCCATCTTTCCAGGCGTCACGTTCACGGCGCCCGGGCTCATTTCAGGAACGTCGCTCGCCTTGAGTGGTCGGATCGAGAGACGGGTGGGTCGGTCGAGAGCCCCTGCCGGAACCTCGAGCTTCGCCCCGCCGAACTCCACCGTACCACCCACAGCGCCCAGGACGACGGAGTGAGGGGCTCCCACGTCGGCGATCGGGCCCTGCGAACGGTCGACGGCCACCTCGTCGAGGCAGGGTTGCATCGCGAGGCGGCGCTCGATGGGCCGGGTGTCCCCCCGGCCCGTCCCCAGGGCTCGCAGCGTGAGGTGCCACGGAGCGTCCGTACGTCCCTCTGCGCTGTACTCGAAGCTCCCATCCCGCAGCACATCGACTTTTCGATCGCCCACCCAGATGTGCGGTCGATCGAGGCCGTAAGCAAAGCCGCGCACCGTGGCGCGCCCTTCGAAACATTCACCTCGAGCGGGATAGCTCACTACCAAGCCGCCCGAGGAGCCCCCCGGTGTCTTCAAGCCGGAGACCACCACTTTGGCAACGGACCCTGGCTCGGCGTCTTTCGAGAGACGAACGCCGAGCCCGCGGGTCGTACCGAGCACGGTGCTCACGTCCGCTCGATGCCACCCCGGAGGGAGCGTCGAGCTCGAGCCGCATCGCCGGACTCTTCTTCGACCCTCTCTCCGCTTTGAGTCCGCGCTTCGGGCCACTCTGCGCATCGGCTTGGGCCGATTCACCCTCGAAGAGGAGCTTCCCCTTCGATTTGGCAGAAACGAAGAAGGCCACTTCCCCTAACGAGACGGGGACGTCCCAGTCGAGGCGTGCGTCTAGCCTTCCGATGTGTCCATCGTGACCCGACGAAATCACGTGCTCGATCGCGCCTTCGGGCAAGGTCACGATTCTCACATCCCGCACCCGATACTCGCCAGTCACATGAGGGTCTGCGGGATAGAATTCGATGGTGTTTTCGTTGTCGCGCAAAGCAGCAACCGGCACCTCCTCGACCTGCATACCCCCTGGTCCCCATCCACTCCTCTTTTGGCCACCCAAGAGCCCGATGCCATTCAAGGACCGGCCCACAGCCACGAAGTGGGGCGCCCCTGCCAGCTCATAAACCAAGAATGCCCGTCCGACGCCTTTCAGCGAAGGCACATGGACGCGGACCTTTGCGGCGAGCTCCGTCTGCACCGCTGCGACAGACACCCGCGCGTCGCTGGGAAACGCAGCATACGTGGTACCTCCGGCCAAGTGTCCGAGATGGAGCTGCGCGGCGTAATCGGCCGCCCCCCCACTAGTCCCAACGGATGAAGCGCCAACGAACCCGAGATCTCCAGAGCCATCTCCCCCCTCCCCTTTCAGCGCTAAATCGACGGAGCTACCGCGAGCCCAAAATGCGATCTCGGGCGGCGCAGTGGGGCCACCCGGTATCCACTCGAGTTCGACCACATCCGTGAGAACCGGCGCCGCGAGCTGGGCCTTTTGCCATGTCGGAGCGGAGCCCGCTGGAACCTCGCCCATCGTAGCGTCCGCGTCAGCGGTCTCCATCAGGGTCGAGCTCGCGCCCAAGCCCGTCCCCGCTGAGCCAAGCGTTCGGCTGCTATCGCCTCCCGCGAAGACTCGGAGCTGCCCCACCGCCCCCTGCCACGCGCTCACACCGTCAAGCCAAATAGGCTCCGAGAAGAGCGCTCTCCAACGAATTGGACGACCCTCCTCTCCGGCATACACGGCGTCACGACGGCCATCCAGCATCTCCCAGCCGGGCGCGGACGCGGTCTGCTGCTCGCCCGCGGACTCATCAGCGCGTGCTTCTCGGGCAAATTCCAATCGAGAAAAAGACCGAGGACGCACCACTGACAACATGCCATCAGGCGCAGAGGATACGTCTTGACGAAGACGTCCGCTGCCCCGCAATGGCATGGCGGCCCGCTGCATGAACGCTGCCTCACTCGACCCTCCGCTTCCGACGGAAGCTTCGTCCCGTTGGTCGGACGATGGGCCAACACGTGCCGAAACCTTCCGAGCATTCGCGACTCGCATCTGCAATGGATCGCCCAGCGCAATCGACGGCAGACAAAGAAGAGCCAAGCATCGTCCAACCCAAGGCAACACTCGAAACATCGTTCACTCCAAAGTGCAGCGGGTGCGGGAGCTGGTCCGCCGCAGTTCGCATCATCAATTTTCAGCAAAACCTGCCTCTACAGCCGGTTCGCTACCCCTATTCTTACGCTCCAAACCTCGCGTCTCGCGACGCTCAGCTCATCTGGCTATTACGCCGCCTCCACACTTCGAGTCAACGATCAACTGAAGCGGGCTCCGCAAATTCGTATCACACAATACAAATAAGGTAGGTGCGCAACAAATAAGGGCAACAAATAAGGTAGGTGCGCACGTGAGCGCCGGAAGATTGAACCCAATTCGATCTCCCCACCGAAGAGCAGTCTTGCATTTCGAGTTGAAGATCGGGTAGACGTTGCCGAAACGGGGGGAGCGTTGTCGAAAGTTCGGGGGCACGTCATGCGAGCAAAGTTCGTTTGGGCCATAGCGTCATTGGGGATGAGCCTCGCGTGCGACGATCAAGGGGGCTCATCCGTCACCGATTCGACGCGCGAGCTCCTTCAGCCGGCCGTGGTGGCGCCGCTCGGAATCGCTTCCTGCGATGCTTACCTCGCTCGCTACGAACAGTGCATCCAGACCGGGTATCCGGCTGCGACCCGGACACAAGTCCTTGCCGGGCTGAAATCCAACCGTGACGCGTGGGCGGCTCTTCATGAAAACGATCCGTTCAAAAAAGAGTCTCTCGCGCGCATGTGTGAAAGCGCGCTCCGCGCTGCGGAAACTGAGCTATCCGCCTACGGCTGCAACTGGAGCGGGAGCCCCGGAGGCGGCGGGACTAGCTCCGGCGGTGCTTCGTCGGGCGGTGCTTCGTCGGGCGGTGCTTCGTCGGGCGGTGCTTCGTCGGGCGGTGCTTCGTCGGGCGGTGCTTCGTCGGGCGGTGCTTCGGGAGGGGGTTGCACGGTGGGAACGGCGCTCGATTTGGGGGCGCCCGGTGCTGTCAACGTCGTCGCCAGGAACGCATGCGTGAAGGTTCAGGCGGGCTATCCGTCGTGGTGGGAAACATGCAATTGCAGGTGCAGAGCCCGGGAAGTTATCCTGCCCCCTTCACCTGGTCGAACAGCTGCAATGGGACCTCTGGCTCGAACTCTTTCACGGGAGACTGGCAATCCCGAATCATCGGGCCGGTGAGCCAGAACTGCGCTACCCTGATCTCTTTCACTGGCGGCAGCTCAGGCAACGTCCGCCTGGTGTACTACGCTCAGTAGCGAGAGGTTTTGAATACCCTCGTTCGCCACTGGATCGCCTTAGATTGCCTCCAGCTGCGCGAAACGACGCATTTCTGCTCTGATGCGGGGCTCGGACCGGCGCGGGTAAGTTCCCTCACGCGCACAGCGCAGGCTTAGGCTACCCCGCCCTTCGGGCGCTCACAGCCCTGCACCCGCCCCCTCAAACAATCGGCAAATAAATGTCCGTGATCTGCTCGTGCTCGAGGACCTCGGGCATGCGCCGGACGTATTCGAAGAAGACGGGGAAGTCGCGGAGCTCCTCGCCGCTCTCCGGGAGCCATTTCTGGTACATCTCGCGGACGACGGGGGTGATCGCGTCGGTCGCTCCCTGGTGACGGACGACGGCGTAACGCCCCTCGGGAATGATCTTCTCCACGACGCCGAAGTCGTTTGGCTCCAGAGGGCGACGGAGCTCTCCACAGACATCAAAACGGAACATGTTCGGGTCGGTGTTCTCCGGATCGTCATAGGCGATGCCGAAGGTGCGCGCTTCGCGGATCGGAGAACAGGAGCTGGCCCGGCGCCACTCGATGAATTTGCTCACTGTCGAGAAGATGGTGTGCTGGGGACCGCGGTGTTCTAGCGCCGCCACGCGGATCATGGGGATCGTCTTGATTTCGGGATTCATGGTGCGTTTTGTTGTCGACATTCCTGCGCAGCGGGCGATCCGTCGGACGGAGCCAACATGGGAGGATCGTCGGATCCATGGTCGCTCACAGCGCGCCTCATGTCCAAACCTCAAAGCTGATCTTCTCTCTACGATCTCACCGTGAGACTTCCCGGAGTTCTCCTTGTTCCGGGGACCCTCCCGACTAGACTGGCCGCACATGGACGGCCTCCCGTTACCTCGTCCGCTCCCCTCATGGTTACGTGATGGTGGGACAATGGGGGATATGGTGGCGGAGTTCGATTGGGCGGAAACGCCCCTCGGACCGATCGAGAGCTGGCCTGAGAGCCTGACGACCACCGTGGGCATCATGCTTCATTCGAAGCAGCCGATGTTTCTCTGGTGGGGACCGGAGCTCATTCAAATTTATAACGACGCCTACGTGCCGAGCTTCGGTGTCGGGAAGCATCCGCGCGCCCTCGGACAGCGGGGCCGCGAGTGTTGGGTAGAAATCTGGCCCATCATTGGACCCCAGATCGACGACGTCCTCACCCAAGGCAAGGCCTGCTGGTTCGAGGATGCGCTCGTTCCAATCTTCCGCAACGGCAAGATCGAAGACGTTTATTGGACCTACGGCTATTCCCCTGTCTTCGATGAAGCGGGGACTATCGCCGGCGTCATGGTCATCTGCAGCGAGACGACCGCCCGCGTCCAAGCCAACGCAAACAAAGAAGCGACGCGCGTTCTCGTCGAACAAGAGCGCGAGCGCCTGTTGCGCTTCTTCTCCCAGGCTCCGGCGGGGATCTGTCTGCTCCGAGGACCGGATTTTGTCTTCGAGTTCGCCAATCACCAATACGAACGCCTGGTCGGGCGGCGCGATCTGGTCGGAAAAGCGCTGCTCGACGCGCTCCCAGAGCTTCGAGGCAAAGGTTTCGACGACCTGGTCGAGACCCAAGAGCCCTACTATGGCCACGAAGTCTTCGTCCAGCTCGCTCGGGAGGCGGACGAGGGGCGGGAGACCCTCGAAGACGTCTATTGCACCTTCATCTACAGCCCCATGCGGACCATCGACGGGACCGTCGACGGAGTCAGCGTATTCGCCCTCGACGTCACAGGCCTCGTGGTGGCGCGCAAGGAGGTCGAACAGCTCGCCGCCAAAGTACAGAAGAGCGAAGGCGAGCTGCGCGCCCTCGCCGAGTCCATGCCCCAGCTCGCCTGGTCGGCGGGGCCCGACGGCGCCATCGATTGGCGTTGGTACGACTACACGGGCAAAGACCCCGCTTCAGCCGAAGAATGGAATTGGCATCAGGTGCACGATCCTGAGGTTCTCCCCGAAGTGACCCGCCGCTGGCAGCAAGCGATCACAACCGGTGATGACTTTGAGATGGAGATTCCGCTTCGACGTTCGGACGGCGTCTTTCGTTGGCACTTGGCCCGCGCCGTGGCCTTGAAAGATGAAACGGGAGCCGTGACTCGCTGGTTCGGGACGAACACCGACGTCGACGATTTCAAGCGCCTCGAGGCGGAGAGCGCCCGCCTCCTGGAAGCGGCTCAGCGCGACCGCCGCGCCGCCGAAGCAGCCAGCTTGGCCAAAGACGAGTTCCTCACGACCGCTTCCCACGAGCTCCGCACGCCCCTGAACGCCATCTTAGGCTGGGCTCGGCTGCTCCGAGCCGGTCAGCTCGACCCAAGCGCCTACCTCAGGGGCATCGAGAGCATCGAGCGGAACGCCGCCGCCCAGGTTCGCCTCGTCGAAGACATTTTAGACGGCGCCCGCGTCATCACTGGCAAACTTCGGCTCGAGATCCGCCCCCTCGACCTCACCCAGCTCGTCCGGGCCGCCCTCGACGCCGTGCGGCCGGCCGCCGAAGCCAAGAGCATCACGCTCTCGACCGAACTCGATCCACTCGCCACGCGTATCTCGGGCGATCCCGAGCGCCTCCAGCAGGTCATCTGGAACCTCTGCAACAACGCCATCAAGTTCACGCCCAAGGGCGGCTCTGTCACCGTGCGCCTGAAGCGCGACGGCACCGACGTCGAACTCACCGTCAAGGACACCGGCCTCGGTATCGCGCCCGAGTTCCTTCCTCACGTCTTCGAACGCTTCCGCCAAGGGGAAGGCTCGACCACCCGCCGCTTCGGAGGTCTCGGCCTCGGTCTCGCCCTCGTCCGACATTTCGTGGAAGCCCACGGCGGCAGCGTTTCCGCCGAGAGCGACGGAACCGGCGAAGGCGCGACCTTCCGCGTGCGCGTCCCGATGCAGGCGGTCCTTCAGCCCACCTCTCCGTCCGACCGACCTTCCCCGGACCGCAGCTTCGCCGTCTCTCCTCAGAACAGCGACCTCTCCGGGATCCGCGTGTTAGTCGTCGATGATGAGACGGACGCCCGAGATCTCGTCGCGACGGTCCTCCGAGGCAGAGGCGCCGACGTGCGGCTGGCAGGAGACGCCGACGAAGCACTCACCGAGCTCGGCAAAGAGATGCCCGACGTGCTCCTCAGCGACGTGGGCATGCCGAAAGTGAGCGGCTACGATCTCATCAAGCGGATCCGAAGCGAGTTCGGCGCCGAGGGCGCCGAGCTGCCCGCGATTGCGCTCACCGCCTACGCCCGCGAAGAAGATCGCCGGTTGGCCGTCGAAGCCGGCTTCCACGACCATATTCCGAAGCCCGTCGAACCCGCGGACATGATCCGCATCGTCGCGACCTCGGCGCGCGCTCGTCCGAATCCCTCCCGCGCCGCCCCCGAGGCAGGTCCGAGAGCGGATATCCTGTTCAAAGCTTCCCAGATCCTTCAGGTCGGCGGCGTCTCCGAGTTCCTGAAGTTCATCAATAGCCGCACGGCCCACCGCTACACGGCTATTTGTCGCTTCAAGGGCTCGGTCCTCGAAGGGCTCCACCTCTATGATGCCGAGACCCTCTCGCTCCGAGACGGAGCAACGATGCATCTTCCCGATACGTACTGCTCGATCGTCGGCGAGACCGATCGCTCGTTTACGACCGCCGACACTCGGCGTGACGAGCGCCTTCGCAAGCACGGAGCCCGAGACGCCGTCGTCTCCTACTGTGGCGTGCCAATTCGCGCGACGACAGGCGAACCTCTCGGTACCTTGTGTCACTTCGATCTCATTCCCTGTGACGTCCCGACCGTCGAGATCCCTCTCATGGAAGCGACAGCTCGCCTGCTCACTCCTTATCTCTAAGATTGCGGCCCCACTCGCCGTAGCTCTGAGTATTGAGAGCCGCGGCGCACCTCAAGAAATCTCGACGTGACGCGCCGGGGCCGCTGTCGTGATTCCTGTGGCGGCTCTCCAATCGCGAGCCATGTATCGAGGGAACGAGAGGGTCTGTTGGCCGCAGGGCACCTTGCTGTTGCGCCGATGGATTCATCGTCCGAAGGACGTCAGCACGCTTTCCCGATTCGCCCTGCTCTTTCTCTTCGTTCTCCCTGCCTGCACGCCGCGAACCAAGAGCGCCTCGACGCAACATGATCAGAACTTGAACACGTTCGACATCCATTGCGGCTTCTTGGACGTATGCCGCAGCGAGGCTCCGCCGCCTTTGTCCGCGCGGCTACGATACCCTCTCCGAAGACTCGGGGTCTTCGACTCGAGTGGATCCCGGAACTGGCACAACACCGGCGGCGGCCCCTCGACAAGAGCCGAGCTGGTGGTTCGCTCGGCCTGAGTCACGGCTGCGAGTGCGCTGTCGCTAGAGCCATATTTCGCGAGAATCTGCTACCGGCTGCTCGCGCGCGCCGTCTTCTCGACCGCTGGAAGAGAGCGGCAGCGTTCAGCGACCTCGCGCTCACTTTGGCACAAGCTGGCACAGGCTGACGTTCCTGTCGATGCATTCTGTCAGGAGACCGGGGCCCTTGCTCGTCCCTCTCTAGAGCTTTTTGCGCTCCAAGGCTTCGCCGGAAGCTCGTTTTCGGCCTTTCTCCTTCTCGGCCGAGCGCCCCTGCTGCCCGCCGCCTTCAGCGACCCGCCTGGCCCAGCTCTTGCTCTGGGGGCAGCGCGTGATGACTTCGTGAAAGGAACATCATCAAAGACCCCTTCGCGGGGAAGTCATTTCAGAAAATGAGCGAGGTCGCCGCAACAATGGGCGGCTCGTAACACTGATGAGGGACGACGGTGTTCCCGTGGAGAACGCCCAAGGAGAACTTTGTCCGCCGGAAGGAGAAACCATGAATCATAGAAATATCGACCCCAGATGTAGAGCGATGCACACTGAATGGTCCCACTCGCGTCGGCGATCCGTGCTTCGGACGCCATGGATGCTCATCCCCGCCGCAGCCCTTTTTGCCTGTGGTCCCGTCGGGGGAGTCGACGGTTCCTACGATGACTACGCGGACGACGATTATGGCGACGACTATGAAGGCGGCGTAGGTGGCCGTCCCGTCGGTGCGGGAGGTGGCCTTGATCCGGGAGTCGGAGGCCGCCCGGTAGGACCCGGAACAGGTGCAACGACCGGGACTGGAGGCGCAGATGACCCGGGCCCGGCCGGAGGCGCGGGTAATTCCTGCGCCGTCGTTCAGCCCCAACAGACCTATATCTGCAACGGCTGGGGCTACGAAGATGAAACGGCCGGCGCAGCCTCACTCACTGTCATCACTGAGTATTGCGCCGACTAC
>Ga0182837_1116_pt1 | contig 17113 bp, 15 predicted proteins | sample Passage237B_FD_121822 | JGI IMG/M metagenome (GOLD analysis project Ga0182837, IMG submission 121822) | reverse complement strand
ATTATGCCGCGCATGCGGAGAAAGGCCACGCCGGATGAAGATCGACCTGCCGAAAGAGCTCGAGCTCGACAACCTCTCCGTTCCAGTCCTCTCAGAGACCCATTTCGCTCAGAACTCGCTCCTCAGCTGGAGCATCTCCATCGCAGCTTTCTTCGCGGTGATGGGGCTCATTCGCCTCATCAAAGGGGTCGTCGCGAAACGCCTCGCTAAGAGACCTCTCAGCGAAACGACAACCGTGGGACATGGCTCTTGGACCCAAGTCGTCAAGGCCACCGGCTGGTCCCTTTATCTCGCCCTCGGGATCAGCGCCGCGCGCCTCGCTATCGAGCTCCCGGGCGCCGGTGAGAAAATTCTCACAGGACTCGTCTCCCTGCTTCTTGGCATTCAGGTCGCCCGCTGGGCGCAAGCGATCTTGGGAGCGGTCCTTGAGGCTTGGGCGCTTCGAGAAGGCGACGCGCGATCGAGAACAGCCGCGGGGGGCATCCGCTTCATGGGGCGGATCGTCATCTGGACCGTGGTCACGCTGCTCGTGCTTTCGAACCTCGGCGTCGAGCTCAACGCGGTCGTCGCCGGCCTCGGTGTCGGCGGCGTCGCTGCAGCTTTGGCGGTTCAGAGCATCCTCGGCGACATGTTTGCCGGACTCTTCATGTACTTCGACCGGCCGTTCGATATCGGCGAGTTCGTGATCCTGGGCGATGTACTCGGCACGGTTGAATCGATCGGTCTCCGCACCACGCGCATCAACTCCCTGAGCGGAGAGCAGATCGTCCTGCCGAACGGCGATTTGGCCAAGCGCTTCATCCGCAACTACGGCCGCATGCGCGAACGGCGCATCGTCTTCAAGCTCAGCGTCGAGTACAACCTCCCGGCCGAGAAGCTGGAGCGGGCCCGCCAGATCCTCGAGGAAGCCGTCCGCGCCCAGCCCGACGTCCGCTTCGACCGCGCCCACTTCTTCGCCTTCGGCCAATACGGACTCGAATACGAGGTCGTCTATTACGTCTTAAGCGGCGATTACAACATGTACATGGATCGCCAACAGGCCATCAATCTCCACATCTACCGCGAGTTCAAAGCTGCGGAGATTCCCTTCGCGCTCCCGGTCCAAATCTTGGGTTTCCGCGATGGTCCCCCGGGAGCCTTCGGCGCGCCCCAGGGGCCCGCGCCGGCGCCGGCCACCTGAGCGGAACTCGCGCTCTGTGCCTCCGACTCGACTCATGGGCGGGCTCGGCTAAAAGTCGCAGTGATGCGCGTCTTGGTCGAGATCCTGCACCCCGCCCATGTGCACGTCTTTCGCAATGCGATCGGCGTTTGGAAGGAGCGGGGTGACGAGGTGCTGGTTCTGAGTCGCGAGAAGGACGTCGCTAACGCGCTGCTCGACGCGTACCAGATCCCTTACGAGTCGATCAGCGCCCTCAAGAAGGGGAAACTCTCGCTCCTCTCGGAGATGCTCGTGCGCGACGCGAAGATGCTCTCCCGCGCGCGCAAGTTTCGTCCGGACGTGCTCATCGGAGTCATGGGCGTCACGATCGTTCAGGTCGGCCGGCTCATCGGAAAGCCAGCTGTCGTCTTCTACGATACTGAGAACGCTCACATTACGAACGCGTTTGTCTATCCCCTCGCCCACTCGGTCGTGACGCCTGAGTGTTACTCGGCTCCCGTGCGCGGGCGCCACGTCACTTACCCGAGCTACCACGAGCTCGCTTACCTGCACCCGGCCCGCTTCACGCCCGATCCCGAGATCGTCCGCGCGGGCGGCGTCGACCCGGGATCTCCCTATTTCATCGTGCGCTTTGTGTCCTGGCAGGCGTCTCACGACGTCGGCGAAGCGGGCTTCAGCCTCGAGCTCAAGCGGAACATGGTGCGCGCCCTCGAAGCCCACGGTCGCGTCCTCATCTCGAGCGAAGGCCCTCTGCCGCCGGATCTCGAGCAGTACCGCTTCCGCGCTCCCCCCGAGCACATCCACCACTACATCGCCTTCTCTCGCTTTCTCGTCGGCGAAAGTGCCACGATGGCGAGCGAAGCCGCCGTCCTCGGGGTACCCGCCTTCTACATCGCCGATACGGGCCGTGGGTACACGACGGAACAAGAGCAGCGCTACGGACTCGTCTGGAACTTCACGCGCAAGGAAGCTCCCTCCGCCCTCCGGAAGCTCGAAGAGCTCCTAGCCCGCCCGACCCTCCGAGGCGAGATGCGCGCGGCCCACACGCGCCTTCTCGAGGAGCGCATCGACCTCACAGAGTTCATGGTCCACTACATTGACAAGATCGTCGCAACCTGAGGGGATGTCTCATGTCGAATCGACGCTCTCGCCGCGCTACCTTCGTCGCTGGGCTCGTCCTTTCGACGAGTAGCGGTGCTCAAGCGGTCGACGAGGAGAAGGGTGCCCCTGGGACCGCCTCGGCGCTGAACGCCCCCGCCTCCGAGGCAAGCAGGTCCGATTGGGAGCTCGAGCTCTCCATCAGCGCTCACCTAGCCATTCCAGGAGCCGCTCTCCAAATCGGGACGGATTCGATCGGTCTCGGCATCGATGTGTTCGGGGGCGCTCGGTATCAGAAGCTCCCGCTCCTCTTTGGTCTCGCGGTCGGCGGCGACTTCTTTGCCCCGAAGAGTCGCACGTTCGTCCAGAGAGATGCCAACGTGGCCCACTTCTGGCTCCACCAACAAGGCCTCTGGATCATGCCGACGATTCGCCTCACTCCCAGTGAGGGGGCGTTCCGCCCCTTCCTCGAAGCGCGAGGCGGCATGTGGGCCATCCTCACGAGCAACAAGGCGCGGGATTTCGACGGAGAAGTGAGCGAAGAAACCCGATCGGCTGCCTCCGCTTTCGGGCTCAGCGCAGGGCTCAGCTGGGATTTCCGAGAGCAAGCCTTTTGTGTCGCATCCCTCAGCTACATGCGGGGCGAATCGCAGCGACTCGTCAGCATCGATCGCGCCGAGGTCATCGACCACACGTTCTTCGTGGACCTTGTGGACACACCACCCCTCGAACAATGGGTGATCGGGCTGGGCATCGGCGGACGACTTTGATCTGAAGCTCGAGGCCTCTGTCACGAGCAGCCCCGAGCAGGTCGCCGCATCTTAGGACTTCGAAAACTCGAGCACGTCCTTGCCCATGAAGGGGCGGAGGGCGGCGGGGATGGTGACGGTGCCGTCAGCGTTCTGGTATTGCTCGAGGATGGCGATCAGGGTTCGACCGACGGCGAGTCCGGAACCGTTCAACGTGTGCACGGCGCGCGGCTTCTCCTTCGGGCTCGGGCGGTAGCGGATCTGGGCGCGGCGCGCCTGGAAGTCGCCGAAGCTCGAGCAGCTCGAGATCTCGCGGAATTTATCCTGACTCGGCAGCCAGACCTCGAGGTCGTAGGTCTTCTGGGCCGAGAAGCCGAGGTCGCCCGTGCAGAGCTCGACGACGCGATAGTGCAGCCCGAGCATCTGGAGGATCATCTCCGCATGCCCTGTGAGCTCTTCGAGAGCTTCCATGCTCTTGTCGGGCTCGACGAACTGAACGAGCTCGACCTTGTCGAACTGGTGCTGACGGATCAGCCCGCGCACGTCCTGGCCGTAACTTCCCGCTTCGCTGCGGAAACAGGGCGTGAACGCCGTATAGCGGAGGGGCAGGACGGACGCGTCGAGGATCTCATCGGCGTGGAGGTTCGTGACAGGAACCTCCGCGGTCGGGATCAGATAGAGGGGTTCAGGATCGGCTTCACCGCGCCCCGTCTTGAAGAGGTCCTTCTCAAACTTCGGGAGCTGGCCCGTGCCCCGGAGCGCGTCCGCGCGCACGAGGTAAGGAACAGCGACCTCCGTGTAGCCGTGCTGGCGCGTGTGCACGTCGAGCATGAAGGCGATGAGCGCTCGCTCGAGCCGCGCCAAATCTCCGAACAAGACGGAGAAGCGGGCCCCGCTCAGCTTACCGGCGCGCTCGAAATCGAGGCTCGAGCCGGCGATGTCGTAGTGCGCCTTGGGGGCGAAATCGAAGCTCGGCTTCTTCCCCCAGACGCGCACCTCTCGGTTGTCTTCCTCGGAAGATCCAACGGGAGCTCCTTCGTGAGGGAGGTTCGGGATCGAAAGGAGGCGCTCCTCGAACTCAGCGAGCACGACCTTCAGCTTTTCTTCGCTGGCCTTGAGCGACTCGGAGATCGCCTTGAGCTCTTCGCGGCGCGCGGCGAACGCTGCCTTGTCCGGACCCTTCGCGAGCTGGCTCATCTCGTTGTTCGCAGCGTTCCGCCGCGCGGCGAGGGCCTCGGTCTCGCCGATGAGACGGCGCCGCTCCTCCGCGAGCTCACTCAGCGCATCGACGGCCGGACCCCAGGACGCGTTGCGTGCAGTCAAGCGCGCGCGGACGAGGTCGAGATGTTCGGCGACGAATCGGGCATCCAGCATGGCTTCGCGGCGTTTACAACGAGCGCCCTCCCGAGTCCAAAGGGGAGGGGCGCGAGGCGCGAAGCGCCGAGCGCAAGAGTTTCTTTCGAGTGCGCTCGAGGCGGTGAGTGCAGGAGAAGGCTCGGCTGGGCTCACTCCCTTGTGATGGACCGGGGCCAAAAACACTCAGCGAACTCAGAGGGGCAGGAGCGTCCGGTGAAGAGGGACGCGAGGTGCTGCCTCGCGGCGCCTGAGGGTGCGCTCTTCTTAGGGTGCGCTCTTCTCGGAGAGGGTCTTCAGCTTCTCGAGACCCTTCTCGAAGTCGCCGCCGACCATCTTGTCCATGTCCATGAACAGACAGAACGCCTTGCCGAGAAAGTCGTTTTTACCGCTCATGGCCCAGTTCACCTTCGTTCCGCTGGCCTCGGGAGCAAAGGTGAAGACCGTGTCGTTCGTCGCGGGGAAAGGCTTGATGAACTCGAGCTTGATTTCGAGCTCGCGCTCCTCCGCGGCTCGTTCGATCGTCATTCGCCCTTCGCCCACTTCGTCCTGGCCGACCCAAGAGTACTGCGCACCAGCGCCCTTCGGAGCGCCCGAGTACTCTCGCTTCATGTTCGGATCGAGCTCTTCCCAAGGAGACCATTTGTTCCAGGCACGAAAGTCTTCAACGAGTCCGTAAGGAACGCTCGGGGGAGCCGCGATCGTGATGGAACGCTCGACGCGAAACTCGCTCGGCTGCACGGCGACGGCGACGAGCAGCACCGCCAAGAGGACCCCCAGACCTAACGCGATCTTTTTCCACATACGTATCCCCTCCACATCGTCTCGCTTGTGCTAGGCACGAGCATCCGGCCAGAGGTCGCCTGATTCAATAAAAACCTACGGCCCCATAGACGGTGAATCATGTCGCGTTTCTTACTTCCCAATACTGCCCTGCTTCTCTCAGCCCTCGCCTTTTCGACCAGCGCCCGCGCAGACGATGTGAGCGCTACCACGGCTTCGACTGGCTCCCTGCCTCCCGCTGAGGACGGCACTCTGGAGGCCCCCGCTGAGAGTGAACCCGGCGATCCCCCGCCCGATTCGACCGCCGAGGCCCCCGAGGCCGCCGCCGTCCCTCCTGCCCCTACGGCCGCCGCGGAGGTGCCCTGTGAGGAGTCCCCCGCGCCTTTGAGCAGCGTGGAAGCGGACCCGGACGCTGTCTTTCGCGCTTACGCGGCCATGGCGAAACAAGAGCGCCGCCGACGCTACGCGGGGGCCGTCGCTGGCGTCGCGGGAGGCGGCGCGGCGATCGCCGTCGGTGCCATCTTGAAGAGCGAAGAAGACATCAACCCCGGTCCCTTCTACGTGATCGGCGGCCTCGCCGCGGGTTTCTCTTTGCTCGGCGCGATCATCCCCTCGCCCATCGAGATCCAGGCGAAGAAGCTCGGCGCGGAGGAGCCGGGACACACGGCCGACGAGGCGCGCGCCCTGGTTCGGAGCTGGGAGCGGGCGGCGGATGACGCGCGCCGCTGGCGCATCCGCTCCTCGATCGGTGGGCTCGTGGTCGGCGCAGCGGCCACCGGCGTCGGCATCGCGTTCCTCTCGGGAGCGACCGATCTGAGCCGCGACGATCGCGTGCTCTGGGGAAGCGTCCTGCTCGGGTCCGGCGTCGCGCTGCTCGGCGGCAGCGGCGCGTCTCTGTTCATCCAGAGCCCCGTCGAACAATCCTATCACTTCTTCGAGGCTTCTCAGCCCAAGCCGGGCAAGAACGTCGCCGTCGGGATCCGTCCCTTCGGACTCGGACTCGCTGCAGGCGGGACCTTCTAGAGATCGCCAAGAGATGTCGCCCTGTCCGCTCGGAGCACAGATTGCCTCCTCCTCGCTCACGGGGAGGAGAGCCTTTTGTTCTCTCCTTCTCGTTCTGCCCGTAGGGTGCATCGGCGCCTACGGGCGAACCAGCCTGCCTCCGAGCGAAGCGCTCTACGAACGAAAACTCACCCATCGGCTCCCCCCTGAGCTCGCCTTCGCTCGCGTCGAGAGCGGGCTCAGGAGCGCCTTCGACGACCTTTCGAAGGTGCAAAAAGAGCGCGACCCGCGCGCCCGCGCCCTGCGCCTCGCTTCCACGGTTGCCTACCGCACCGGCGGACCCACCGGACCCACGCGTCGCTCGACCTACGAGCTCCAGATCATCGTCCGCGAAGAGCTCGTCGAAATGCGCTTCGAGCTCGGTCCCGAGGAGGAGACAGGGCACTACGCGCCCGAGTCGGCCATCCCGTACATTCGCAACGACTTCGATCAGATCGCGCGCGCGCTCGAGAGAGAGCTCGAAAGACCCTGAGGCGTGGCGCGCTCTTCCGCGCTCGAACCCATCGCGCGGAAGAGCCGCGCGGACGGCGCACCTGTTCGCCTTCCTGATCGAACGAGAGCGCGTTGCATTTTGCCACAGGTTCGAGTGGCGCGACCTCCCGAAACATTGGACTCGCTTTCGTGTCGACTCGTGGCAAGATTGTTAGTTTTTAGTCAGTGGTAAGGAGACTGGGGTTTTTTGCCACACAGATCGGCTTGCGAAACCATCGTCGTTCAGGCTCGCGGCAAATAATTTTCCGAGCCTCCCGCATTTTTCCATGACCCGGGGTTGACGCACCCTCTCCCATCATCCAATACACCGGTGTCCTTGAATTGTTAGTTCTTAGTAAGTCTGCGTGGTGAGGTGATTTGCCACACAATCCCGAGTCTCAAAGAGGCTTTTCAACAGCAAGGCAAAGACAAACAACCGATGTCTGAAGGGTCAAAAAGCAAATAGGCGCCAGCGGCGCTGAGCGATGGAGCGTCACACGGAAAGGGAGCTCCCCCGCGTCATTCGGAAGGATTCGTCATGCTGAAACGCTATCACGAGGGCTTTAGCTTCCTCTTTCGAACCATTGACGTCTTGGTCGTCATTGCGAGCTGGTTCTTTTCTTACTGGCTTCGCTTTCACTCGGGTCTCGTCGCAGCGCCGAAGGGTGTACCCGAGTTCTCCGGGTATGCGGCCCTGGTCCCGCTCATCGTCTTTCTGTGGCTCGCCCTCTTCGAGTGGCAAAACGTCTACGAGTCGAGCCGCATGCTGAAGACGAGCCGGGCTCTCGGGGCGACCTTCAAGGCTCACCTCGTCACGCTTCTCGCCTTCGTCGCGGCGACCTTCATGCTCGAAGAGTATCGTTACTCCCGCGGCGTGATCCTCTACTTCGGAGGCGTATCGACCATCGCTCTCCTTGCCTTCCGGGCTACCGTTCTCCACGCCCTGCGGTCCCTCCGGGCCCGCGGCTACAACGTCCGGCACATCATCGCGATCGGCGAAGGGGCGGCCCTCGAGACCGTCATCAGCCGCCTTGAGGCCTATCCCGAGCTCGGCCTGCGCATCCGCGGCGTCGTCACGGGCCCGGCGCGACGTCGCCGGATATCCCGCCCTCGGGCACTTCGGGACCATCTCGAAGGTGATCCAGGAGCATCGGCCGGACGAAGTGCTTGTTGCGCTCCCTGCCGCGCTGAGCGCCGAGATGGACCTCCTCTTACGCCGGCTCAAGGACGAAACAGTCCACGTACGGATCGTCCCGGACCTGAACACCTACGCGGCCCTCGGCTGCAACATCGAGAACTTCGACGGCATGCCCGTGAACGACTCGCCGGTCGTGGGGTTCGGCGGCTGGGCAAAGCGCTTCACTGACTTCTCCCTCGCGATCGTCGGCATCATTCTCTTGAGCCCGCTGCTCCTGCTGATCGCGCTGCTCGTAAAGCTGTCTTCTCCTGGACCTATCCTCTACGCCCAGGAGCGACTTGGCCTCGATGGGCAGAGCTTCAAGATGCTGAAGTTCCGGTCCATGGCCATCGACGCCGAAGCCCAGAGCGGGCCTGTCTGGGCCAAAAAGGACGATAATCGCCGCACGGCCTTCGGGACTTTCCTCCGCAAGACGAGCCTCGACGAGCTGCCCCAGCTCTGGTGCGCGGCGAGATGTCCCTCGTCGGGCCGCGCCCGGAGCGTCCGGTCTTCGTGAATAATTTCCGCCACGAGATCCCGAACTACATGCTGCGGCACAAAGTGCGCGCGGGCATCACAGGCTGGGCTCAGGTCAACGGCTGGCGCGGAGATACTTCACTCGAGCGCCGCATCGAATGTGACCTCTTTTACATTCGCAATTGGTCGTACCTCCTCGATCTCAAAATCCTCACGATGACCCTCTGGAAGGGCTTCGTGAACAAGAACGCTTATTAACCCTCGCGCTTCGCTTCAAAGGCCGTGACCGAACCATCTCTTCTCCCCCGCCGCTCTGCGCTCACGCTCATGCTCACCTCAGCCTTCGCCTCTCAGACAGCCTGCGGCGGGCGTCAGCCCGTGACGCGGAAGGAGCTCCCGTCATCGAAACGGCCGCCGATCGGCTCACGGACGAGGATGTGCGCGAATTGCTCGGGTCTGACGAGCCCGAGGCCTATCGGGTCGGGCCGGGGGATTCGCTCCTGGTCGCTGTCTACGGACACGCAGAGCTCGCGATTGGGGCTTACGCGGGCGCGGGACAACTCGGGACCGTTCCGAACGGACGCAACGTCGGCTTCGTGGTCGATAACGACGGAACGATTCAGTTTCCGCTCATCGGTTCGGTCCAGGTCGCCGGCAAGACCTCGAACGACCTTCGGCTCCTTCTCGAGAAAGAGCTCGCCGCCTACGTCGTCGAACCGAAGGTCACGGTCCAGCTCCTGTTCCCCGGGAGCATTCGTTATTACATGCTCGGACAGTTCACGAGCCCAGGCCTCAAGTACAGCGACCGCCCTTTGCGTTTGCTCGAGGCTCTCGCCCTTGGCGGCACCATTCAACTCGAAGCGGCGAGCCTGCGCACGGCCTACGTCGCGCGCGGCGGACGAAAGCTCCCCATCAACTTCATTCGCCTGCTCCGCTTCGGCGACTTGAGCCAAAATATTGCGCTCCGCACCGGCGACGTCGTCTTCGTTCCCGACAATACCCAAGAGCAGGCGTTCGTTTTTGGTGGCCTTCCGGGCAGCAACACGCGCGGCGGCGCCGTCCCCTTCGTTCACGGACAGCTCTCCTTGCTTCAGGCGCTCGCCGCCGCTGGCTTCGGCTTCCGCGAGCGAGCTCAGGGCAAGATGAGCGAGGTGCGCATCATCCGCAGCATCGGCGATCGCGCCGAGTTCATCGTCGTCGACGCTGCCATGATCATGAAGGGCAAAGCAGCGCCCTTCCCGCTCGAACCTGGCGACGTCGTCTACGTCCCGATGACAGCGATCACGAGCTGGAACATGGCCCTCGAACAGCTCATCCCGACTCTGCAAGCGGTCTCAGGATCTCTGCAGCCTTTCGTTCAGATCAAATACCTCTCGGAGTGAGCGCATGATGAACCAACCCGATGACCGCTCGCCCGTTTCGCCGATCCGCTTGACCAGCCCGAGCGGCTTCCATCGCATCGAGCGCTGGGCGAAACCGCCTCATTTGCCCTATTCGCCGCCCTCTCAGGCCGGCGGGGACGCTCTCGAACCAGCCGAGCTCTGGCACACCTTGGTCCGCAACTGGTTCGGGATCGCCCTGGTCGCGGCCGCCGTCGTCATCGGGGTCAGCGCCATCACGCTCTTTATGCCGATGAAGTTCGTGGCCAAGGGGCGGCTCTACCTCGGTGAGCTCCACGCACCCAGGGCGCCCACGAACCAAGGTCCCGGCGCCATCGATCTCACAGGCGGAACCGAAGGAGACGTCTCGAGTGAGCTCGCCATCGTCGGCAGTCGCAGTCTCGTCGAACGAGCCGTCCTCAAGTCGGGACTCAATGTCGAGCTTGCTCCGCTCGAGAGCGAACCGCTCCGCTACTACACATGGCGCCTGCACCGCCGCGACCCGAAGCTCCTCGACGTCGCCACGCGCCACGTCGTCCCCAAAGGCGCGACCCTCGAGGGCCGCGTCGTTGAGCCCCGTTCCTTCACGGTGCGCTTCCAATCTGAGCGGGACTACAGCGTCTGGGCCGAGGGAGAGCGTCTCGGCGCGGGAACTCTCGGCGAGCCAGCGGAGCTCTCGGGTCTCCGTCTGACGCTCGAAGCGGGCGAAGAAGGGCCTCCGAGCCCCGGCACCGAGCTCGCCATGGTCGTCACGCCGCTCGATCTTCAGACCGACGCGGCCCTGCGCTCCCTCGAGATCACCGCACCCCAGCAGGTCGGCCACGAGCCGATCAAGGTCGTCACTCTCTCCTTCACGGGCGCTTCGCCTTTCTTGGCCGCGCGCTTCCTCGACACGCTCATGAAGGACTACTTGGCCGAGCGTCAGGCCTGGAAGACCGAGACGGCCACCGCCGCAGAAGCCTTCGTCACCCGGCAGCTCCGAGACCTGCAAGGGTCCCTCGACAACGTCGAAAGTCAGCTCGCCGACTACCGCTCCGAAAACCGCGTCGTCGTCCACACCGAAGAAGCCCAGGCCATGGTGGCCCAAATCGGCAAGTACGAGGAACAGCGCGTAGCTGCGCGCCTCGAGGTCGCCGCCTTAGCCCAGGTCGAGCGCGCTCTCAGCCAGCCGGACGCTCCGATCGAGGCCTACATGCTCGGCGAAGCCAAAGACACGGCCCTCGAGACCCTCGCGACCTCCCTGGCTCAGGCGAAACAAGAGCTCACGAACCAGAAGGCCCGCTTCCACGCCGCAGCTCCCCAGGTCCGCGAGCAACAGGCCGTCGTCGACGCGCAGCTCGAGTCGATCCGGGGCTACGTCAAGGGGCGCCTCAGCCGCGCGCGCGCGAACCTCGGCACCCTAAACGGCATCATCGGACAATTCGAAGACAAGCTCCGCACAGTCCCCGGCGCCGAGCTCAAGCTCGCGCAGCTCGCGCGCGAGTCCGAGGTCTACAGCTCGATCTACTCGTTCCTCCTCCAGAAGCAGCAACAAGCTGCGATCGTCAAAGCTTCGAACGTCTCCCAGAACCGCATCCTTGACGTTCCGGAGATCCCGCGGAAAGAGGACAGCCCGAAGCTCGCCTTCATCTTCATGAGTCTGCCGCTCGGACTCGTGCTCGGAGCAGGTGTTGTTCTCCTCGTGACGCTGTTCCGCGGCCGTCTGCGGAGCGAGCGCGACACCCTGCGCGCTCTCGGGCCGATGCCGGTCTTTGCGCGCATCCCCCGCCGCGGCGCGAAACGTGGCAAACCCACGCCCATCTCTGAGCTCAAAGGGGACGGAGAAGGGGCCGCCTTCGTCGAAGCTTTCCGCACCCTGCGCACGCGTCTCTCCTTTGCGCTCGCGGAGCAGGGTTCAGGCGGGGTCATCTTGATCACCTCGCCCTGCCCCGGTGACGGCAAGACCACGTGCACCTTCGCGCTCGCTTCGATGCTCGCCGCGGACGGCAAGCGCGTGCTCGTGCTCGATACGGATCTCCGCAATCCCTCTCACGCGAAGCTGCTCGCGGAGTTTGTCGCCGACTATTCTCAGAGCTCCCCTTCCCACGATCCGAGCGAGGCCTTTGACACACCTCGCCCTGTCCGCTGCTCCCTGGGAACCTTCGACTCCCTCTCCTTCGACGAAGGAGCGCCCGCTGAGCTGCTCTCGAGCAGTGAGCTTGCCACGCTCCTGCGTCAGGTGCGCGCGAGCTACGACTACGTTCTCCTCGACTCTGCCGCGTACCCGCTCGTCTCCGATGCGCTGGTCCTTGCGAGCGAAGTCGACGCGATCGTGACGGTGCTCCGGCTCCACAAGACAGGGCGCAAGCGCGCCCAAGAGCACATCGCCGGACTTTTTGGGTTCGGCTTGCCCCACGCCCTCGTACTGAACGACGACTCGGACCGCCCTGTCCCGCTCCCAAAGGGAACGCCCCGCGAGCGGCTCCGCTCGGCGCAGGGAGCGCGTGAGCCTTTGGCTCACGCGGCGCGCGTGCACGATCGCACGACGGCACCGCTCTGAGACGGAGAGGCGACAATGCGTCTCGCTTACGCCCTCCTCCTCGTCAGCATCCTGATCTTCGCGCGCTTCGGGATCAATCTCGGCAGCTATTCCCTCGATCTCTCAGCGGTGGCCATGTACGGCCTCGTCACCCTGGGGCTTCTAACAGGAGCTCTCGACGTTTCCCTCAAACGAGCGGCGCTCTACGGGCTCTGCGTCGCCTGCGCGGGCCTGAGCCTCTACGTGAACCTCCTCGCGCGCGACGTCCCGAACACCTCCTTCGGGTCCCTCTCGCTCGTCTTGTTCCTCTACCTGCCCTTCTTGTTCGTGCTGCGGCCCCGGACGCTCTCCTCGAATGAGGACATTCGATTCTGTCATGGCCTCTTTCTGAACCTCGGGTTCTTCGTCGCCTGCGCCGGCGTCGCTCAGTTTTTTGTCCAATTCGTCTATCGCCCGAGCTGGCTCTTCGACTTCAGCCATCTGATCCCGAGTCCGCTCCGGGGATCGAGTCACTACAACACCACGATCCCGGTCGGCTCGTTCTTCAAATCGAACGGCTTCTTTCTCCGGGAGCCCTCCGGCTTCGGCTTCCTCGTCGCTCTCTGTTTCCTCATGGAATGGGAGGGGCCGAAGCGCTTCGTCCGTCTCGGCCTCTTCGGGCTCGCCCTCCTCGTCTCCTATTCGGGCACTGGGATCCTGACTTTGCTCATCGGCGCGCTGTTTCCCCTCAGCTTGCGCACGACCCTCCGCATCCTCGGGCTCCTCGGCGCAGGGATCTTGATCTTCCTCGTCGCGGGAGAGCTCCTCAACCTGAACGCCACCCTCGACCGCGTCAGCGAGTTCGACGAAGAACGAAAGAACTCGAGCGGCTACATCCGCTACATCGCGCCCGCGCGCCTGATCGGCGACACCTTCTTCTCGGACCTCTGGACACCTCTCGTCGGCCATGGCCCCGGCAGCATCTCGCGGGAGAAGCAGCTCTATGAGTTCTTCGATCCGACCTGGGCCAAGCTGCTCTTCGAATACGGAGTGCTCGGGGCGCTCTCCTTTCTCGCGCTCTTCATCGTCACCCTGAGCCACCCGGGCCTCTCTCCGTCAGTACGCGCCGTTCTCTTCTTCTGTTGGCTCGTGATGGGCGGGCATCTGCTCAGCCCCTCGAACAACTACCTCGTCCTCGCCCTCGCCGGACTCCTCTCACACCAGAGCGGCGCCGTCCGCAAACGCGCGGGCCCCTTCCCGCTCACCCGCCTCATCTCCCGGCCCGCGCCCAAGGCCGCGTAAACCACAGCCCAACCTAGGATCTACGTCCCATGTCGACAGTTTCTCCCCTGATCAGCGTCGTTGTCCCTTGTTACAATTATGAGCGCTACGTCGCCGAAGCCATCGAGAGCGTCCTCGGGCAGGACTATCCGAACCTCGAGATCATCGCCATCAACGACGGCTCGACCGACGCTTCCCTCGCGATTCTCGAGGGCTACAAACCCAGAATCACCGTCATCGACCAGCCGAACAGCGGTCACGTCGCGGCGATCAACCGCGCCTTCGCCGCCTCTCATGGCTCGCTCATCTACTTCCTCGACGCCGACGACCGGCTCGAACCCGGCGCTCTTCAGAAAGTCGCCGAGGCGAGCGCCCCCGGGATCGCCAAGATTCAGTTCGATCTCAAGATCCTCGACGCAGAGAGCCGCGACCTTGGCCGGCGCTTCTGTCACCTCAACCCCTCCTACGACCAGCGCCGGGTCCGTCGCCTCTTCGACCGCTTCTCGACCTATCGCTGGCCCGTCACAGCCGGAAATGTCTACACGCGGGACTTCCTGGAGCAGGTCTTTCCCCTCGAAATCACGGAGGGACCCGACGGCTTCCTCAACACCATCGCTCCGCTTTACGGAGAAATTGCCGTCATCCCCGAGGCCCTCGCCGCCTATCGCATGCATGGCGAGAACCGCTGGACCACTCGCGGCGGCGACGAGAGCCGCCTTCCCGCTCGCATCGCTCGTCGCCGAAAGGAACACGCGATCCTCGCGGAACACGCCGCGCGCCGGAACGTTCCCCTCAGCGAAGCCGATCCTCTCGACCACGAGCTCCCCTTCATCAACTACCGTCTCATGGCGAAGCGTCTCGGGTTTCCCTACGACGGCGACGAACGGGACAAGAGGTTCGCCCTCCTCCTCTCAGGTCTGCGCACGATTCGAGAAGATCGATATCCGCTCCGGATGGCCGCGGCTCACGCCGCCTGGCTCGGTGCCCTCGCGCTCGTCCCACGTCCCCTCGCCGCTCCCCTCATCCAGCTTCGCTTCCAGCGCGCCGAGCTCAAGCGCTCTCTCAGCGCCCGCTTGCCAAGACTCGTCCGCGTGACGAGCTGAATTTGGGCTTCCGAAGCGCTGGCGGCGCTCACAGCGCGCTCACCCGCGCCCATCCGCGCGCTCACCCGCGCGCACAGCGCGCCCACCCGCGCCCATCTGCGCCTGGTGTCACCCGGCGCGCATCGTTCCCCGGTATGCCTCGATCGTCCGGTCGGCGATCTCGTCCCAATCGAAGTCTCTCGCGCGCCTTGCATTCTCCGCGCCCATCTCGGGCAAGCTCCGAGCTTTGTCTCGCATCACTTCGATGGCGCGACCGAGAGACGCGTCGTCCCCGGGGTCGAAGAGCACATTGCCTTCCGGCGCCAGCGTCTCTTCGACGCAGCCCGCCCGCGGCGCCACACAAGGCAACCCGTAACCCATCGCCAAGATCATCGCGCCGCTGGTCAGGATGTCCCGGTAGGGGAAAACAGCCACGTCCGCCGCGCGGAAGTAGAGAGGAACTCGCTGGTCGGGCACCTTCTCGATGATCAAGGTCGCCGAGGGATACGCCTTTCGCGCCCGTTCGGGCCAATCGGGATCCATCGTGCCGTAGAGCCCTCCCACGATCAGAAGTCGTTCCCCGGGCTCCCCGATCGTTTCGAACACTTCGAGCAGCCGATCGAGACCCTTATAGGGTCGTATCAAGCCGAACACGAGATAGACCCGCTCCTCAGGAGCGATACCGAGCTCAGCGCGAGCCTCCGCACGGGTCGGCCCGACCCCGTAACGTTCGATGAAGTGTCCGTGAGGGATAACGTGGCACTTGGATGCGTCGCGCAATCGGAAGCGAGCAAGCCCCATGCGTTTCCCCGCTTCGCAATGAAAGATGAGGCTCGTCGAAAGGTGCGCCAGAAGCGTCGACCCGAGCCGATCCAAGACCGGCAGCGCGTTCTCGTGGTTTTTCAGGTTGTGCACGGTCCAGACGACTCGGACACCGCGTGCCCTGAGGACCAAGAGCTGAAGAGCGAAGGCAGAGATCTTGAGCAGCGTGCGGGCACGATTTCCCGAAATGACGTAGTGGTCAGCCCAGTGGATGTGGAAGACGGCGCCGCGCGCGGGTCGAATTTTTCCCCAGATCCAGAAGCCCGTGGCGTCCCGCCTTTGTACACCTCGGCGCGCGAGCGCCCGGTAAAGGAGCTCACAATAGGGATGGGTGAGGAGGCCTTCGGGGAACCAAACGACAACGTCCGGCTCTCGATGAGGCGCGCCGGTCAGCGCGACTTCCGAGAGCGCATCCTCGATGTTCTCCGGCACAATTCGCTCATTCATCCTGGCCTCCTCCAGCGTCCATTTCCCCGCCCGCTCCCCGCGCCACTGTCCTTACAGGCGCCTCGGCCATGCGCTGATAGACCCGCACCCAATCGACCTCGAGAGCTTGAGGGAAGGCGCTGTCGTCAATGCCGTAACGTCCAGCCCAGTTACCGCCGATCGCAAGATTCAGAAGAATATGCGCCGGACCGCCGAGCTCCCCCTCATCGTAGACCCAGCGGAACGTCGTTCTCACGATCGGCTTGCCATCGACGTAGGTCGTGATCGTCTCCGGCGTCCATTCGCAGCCGATCGTGTGAAAGCCCTCGTTGAAGTGGAAAGGAGCCTGGTAGGTCCGGTGCTTCCGGTCGAAATCCCGGTCCGTGAAGAGGACACGGTTCGTGTACCCGGGAGGGGCGCTCGCCGCGATATGAATCTTGTCCACGGTGTCGTCTTTGCCGTTGCTGACGAACTCGAAGATGTCGATTTCGGGCGGGTGTTCCATGCGCCCGCTGCGTGAGACGTCGCTGTTCAGCCAGAAGGCAGGAAATACGCCGAGCCCCCCGGGCATCTTCACCCGCGTCTCGAAGAATCCGTAATGGATCGTGAAATCTGAACGGATCATGCCGGACTCGTAGTTTACCCCCTGGGGATCGGAGTCCGTCACCTTCCGCGCGACGAGCTTCAGGACCCCGCCCGAGACGACGTGATTGTCGTTATCGCGGTAGCGCTGCTTTTCATCCCCCAAGCGATCGAGCGTCTCGCTCGCGTAGATATAACGAGTGAACCACTTCGCTCGATCGAGAGCGCCTCCCTCGAACTCGTCGTTGAAAACAAGGCCGTACCCCTTCGGTACGTATGAGTCTTGATACGAGCGGATCGGCTCCGTCTGGCTCCGGGGCGGGATCAGGCTCAGCGTGAGCTCTCGCAGGCGCAGCTCGCCGCGCGTCGGTGTGATCCGAAGCTCAGCGCGCTCCGTGAACGCGGGCGCGTCAAACTCGAGGAACCCGCCGCGCGCGCGGCTCGGCACCTCCACCTCAAAGGTCCGAAAGGAGCGGTCTTGAGGTTCGCGAAAGATGACCTGAACCTTGCCGCCGAGCGGTGCGTCACTCTGAAACGAGAGCCGATAGCTCTTCTTCGGGACGAAGGTGTTCGGAGGCAGCCGCCTGACGACCTCAGCGCGCGCTCGAAGCTCACGGAGCGCAAGGAGGGGCGGCCCCCGAAACTCGTACATGCTGCGCGCGAGCACCGGCGGCGGGTCGCCCCCGCGCGAGCCGAGCGCCTCCGGCGCCTTTTC
>Ga0182837_1091_pt1 | contig 17443 bp, 12 predicted proteins | sample Passage237B_FD_121822 | JGI IMG/M metagenome (GOLD analysis project Ga0182837, IMG submission 121822) | reverse complement strand
CGAGCCGCCGCCTCCCCCGCCGATCGTCGAAGAGGCTCCGCCCGAAGATGCGACCACCGGGGCCGAAGCATCCGCGGAGCTCGGCGCCGACACGAGCGGAGATGTGAGCGGGGATGTGAGCGGGGATGTGAGCGGGGATGTGAGCGCCGACGTGAGTGCGTTCGAGTCGCCTTACGCGACCTCCGAAGAACCAGAGAGCGATCCAGTCCGAGAGGCCGAGACCAAAGCGTGGTTCCGAAAGCAGAGCCTCCGGATCTCCTCGACGTTGTCCGGCTCCGCTGGTCTGCGCGAAGCGGGGAGCGGCGACGCGGGAACCTTCCGCGTGAACCTGGCGGGCTCTTTTTTCAGCCAATCGGCCTTTCTCTGCAATGAGTACACGCCCTGTCTCGACCCGGTCACCGGCGCGGAGCTTCCCGACGACAGCAGCACACGAGCTCAAACGCTCGTCAGCCTTTCGGTCACCCCCTTCCCCTTCCTCGAAGCCTTCTTCAACCTGAAAAACGCGGCGACCTCGAACTCGCGCGGGAGGCCCTCGAGCCTCCAGACGGTCCAGCATCGGCGTCAAAGGATTTTTGCCCAAGGTCCCCGATCGGATCTTCTCCGTCGGCGGTGAAGCTGAGCTCGTCCTCATCACGGGGAACGGCGGGGTCGGTCTCTCGGGCGGTTCGACGAGCTTCGCGCTGCGCGCGCTCGGAAGCCTCGATCTGAACAACCGAACGAAGGCTGAGGATCGCATCCCGCTCCGCGCCCACGTCAACCTTGGTTACTATTTCGATAACTCCGGCCAGAGCATCGCGAGCGTCGAAACGACACGCCCCCCCGCGGGCCGCGGGGAACCGATTCAGCGAACCGAGCGTTTCGGGCTCGGGATTTCCCGAGTCGACGCCTTCGAAGTCGGACTCGGCGCCGAGTTCGTCAACGACTACGTTCGCCCCTTCTTGGAGTGGACGATCGATGTGCCGGTCAACCGACAGGGTTACGTGTGCAACATTGATAGCGCCGCGCGCCGCGGGGACATGTGTCTCGGTGTCGGCGCCGCCTTCAACACCACGCCCCAGCGCCTCACCCTCGGCGCCCGCGTCTTCCCCTGGCAAGCCTCAGGACTCAGCGTCACCGGCGCGCTCGATATCGGAACCGGCGCCACGACCATCTTCGTGGAAGAGCTGCGTCCCGAGATGCCCTATAACCTCTGGCTCGCCATCGGCTACGCGGTCGATACCAGGCCGCCGGAGCCCGTGGTCATCACCGCTCCCGAACCGATCGCTCCGCCTCCGCCCGAGCCGGAACGGCACATCGTCGGCGTGGTTGTCGACGAAAATTCCGGGGCCCCGATCCCGGGCGCTGTCGTCCTCTACGACGACCCTGCCACAACCGGCATGGTCGCGAACCTGGAAGGCTCCTTCCGGAGCGGTAACGTCGCCCCCGGTGAGTACAAGCTGATCGTGCGCGCGCCCCTCTACCGCGATGGCGAGTGCACGGTCACGGTGCCCGATGGGCCGACGCAGCCCGCGCCCGAGGAGAGCTCGGACGCCGATCTTGCTCTCGAGAGCGCCGCGCCTCCCTCGAGCTCCCGCGATGTCGTGGCGGAGGTCTCGTGCACCCTGAAGGAGCTGCCCCGCGTCGGTAACGTCGTCCTCGTCCTCGTCGACGCGGACACGGGCGCGACCGTGCCGGGTGGCACCGTCACCATCACCGACCCCCTGAACCGCAGCCTCGAGCTCCGCGCCGACAATCAGGGCTCTCTCCAGTTCAACAATGTGCCCTTCGGCACCGCGTACCTGGTCGCAGAAGCTGACTCCTATCTCCGCACGGTGATGCCCGTGGTGGTCGACTCACGAGACGACCTCCGCGTCCACGTCGTGCTCAACCGCACGCCCAAGCGTCCCGCCGTCCGTCTCACCCCGACGCAGGTGACCCTGTCGTCTCCGATCGACTTCGTCGAAGACACCGAGCAGATCGCACCGCAGTCCATGGTGGTCGTCGAACAACTCGCCGCCCTCTTGCGCGACGACGCAAACGTCGGACCTGTCGAGCTCGGCGTTCATGCTGCTCCGAGCGGCGGAGGTGAAATTGCTTTGACCCAGTCGCGCGCAGAAGCCCTGCGTCAGGTCCTGATCCGGCTCGGCGTCGACGGCAATCTCCTCGAAGCGAAGGGGTACGGGAGCGAAAAGCCCATCGCCACAGGCACGGACGAGGCCTCCCTCGCGAAGAACAACCGCGTCGAGGTCATCCGGAAGAAGTGACGGAAAACGGGGGCCCCTGCCCATCTGGGCGCGGCCCCCTTGCTCACGAGACAGTCGCGCGACCCGCGGCGCGGTCGCCACGACACAGCCGCGCGGTGCCGCTGCCACGACACAGCCGCGCGGTGCCGCTGCCACGACACAGCCGCGCGGTGCCGCTGCCACGACACAGCCACGCGGGCGCCGACGACGAGACCGAACCCTAGGTCCGCGTGCCTCGAGCGAGCTCCGCCGAGCGGGCGCAGCATCGTCAAAGGAGCGCGCCGGAGAGCCGTTGCCGTCCGTCGCGCGAGGGAGTCAGGCCCTGTGCCAGCGCGGCGCGCAAGAGAAGTCAGGCCCTGTGCCAGCGCGGCGCGCAAGAGAAGTCAGACCCTGTGCCAGCGCGGCGCGCAAGCGCGAGATGAGTCAGTCGTCCTGCGCCTTCGGCTCGGATTCGATCTCTTGGAGCAGACGGTCGACGGTCCTTCGATGATCTTCGCCGTGGTCGTAGACGAAGCGGAGCTCAGGGACGCGGCGCATGGTGAGCGCACGCGCCAGAGAGCTTCGGAGGCGAGGGGCGATCGCCTGGACCGCCTTGAGGCTCTGCATTTCGGCGCGCTGATCGCTCGGACCAAACATGATCCGCACCGCGACGGTGGCGACCCCGAGATCCGCGCTCAGGGTCACCTGACTGATGCCGAGCACGGCGAGCCGAGGATCCTCGGCGAAACGTCCGAGTTCCACGCTCAGAAGTTTCTGGATCGTTCCGCCCAGCCGAGCAGCGCGCACCTGGCTCATAGGCTCTGCTTAATCTTCTCGACCTCGAACACGACGATGCGGTCGCCGACGTGGATCTCTTCCATGCCTTCGAGCGAGATACCGCACTCGAAGCCTTCCTTGACCTCACGGACGTCTTCCTTGAAGCGCTTGAGACCGGCAATCTTGCCTTCCCAGATCTTCTCGCCGTCGCGGATGAGGCGAGCACCTCCACCGCGGCGCACGACGCCACTCGTGATCATACAACCAGCGATCGTTCCGGACTTCGACGTGCGGAAGGTCTGACGAACCTCGGCCTCGCCGATGTCCTTCTCGACCAACTTCGGCGCGAGCAGGCCTTCCATGGCGAGCTTCACGTCGTCGAGCAGGTTGTAGATGATGGAATATTGGCGGATTTCGACGCCTTCACGCTGAGCGACGGCGAGCGCCTTTCCAGCGGGCTTGGCGTTGAAGCCGAGGATGATGGCCCCGGCGGCGACCGCCAGGTTCACGTCGTTCTCGGTGATAGCGCCAGCGGCCTGGAGCACGGTGCTGACCTTGACCTTGTCCGTCGAGAGCTGTTGCAAAGAGTCGGCAACCGCTTCAGCAGAACCTGCGACGTCGGCCTTCACGATCACCTTGAGCTCGAGCTGGTCCGACTCGCTCATGAGCTTGGCGATCTCATCGAGCGTGCGCGGCTTGTTCCCAACGGAGGGCGCCAGACTCTTGCGCTCCTTGACCTTACGCGTCTCGGCGATGGTCTGGGCCTGCTTCAGGTCCTTCATCGCGTAGACGAGGTCACCGGCGCGGGGCACCTCCGAGAGACCGACCACCGAAGCGGGGCCACCAGGGCCGACCTCTTTCAGGTTCTGGCCGCGCCAATCGAGCATCGCACGGACCTTGCCGAAGCCGGCGCCCGCGAGAATGACGTCGCCGGTGCGGAGCGTTCCGTCCGTCACGAGCACCGTCGCCACAGGACCGCGACCGCGATCGAGCTGGCTCTCGATGACGATACCGGAAGCGGACTTGTCCGGGTTCGCGCGGAGCTCGAGCATCTCCGACTGGAGCGCGAGCTTCTCAAGCAGCTCGTCGATACCCACCCGCGTCTTCGCCGAGACCTCACAGAACAAGGTGTCGCCACCCCACTCTTCGGGGACGAGTCCCTGCTCCGAAAGCTCACGGCGCACGCGCTCCGGCTGAGCGTCCGGTTTGTCGCACTTGTTGATGGCGACGATGATCGGAACGTTCGCGGCCTTGGCGTGGCTGATGGCCTCGACGGTCTGGGGCATGACGCCGTCATCCGCCGCGACCACGAGCACGACGACGTCGGTCGCCTGAGCCCCACGAGCGCGCATAGCGGTGAACGCCGCGTGGCCCGGGGTGTCGAGGAAGGTCACGGGACCATGGGGAGTCGACACTGAGTACGCACCGATGTGCTGCGTGATGCCGCCTGCCTCGCCCGAGACGACATTCGTCTGACGGAGAGCGTCGAGCAAGCTCGTCTTACCGTGATCGACGTGACCCATCACGGTCACGACCGGCGGACGCGGCTTCAGGAGACTCGGATCTTCTTCCTCGGCCTGGCCTTGGGCGATCTGGAGGCGAGCCTCCTCACTGACCGCTACGTCTTCGACCTCCCAGCCGAACTCCCCAGCGACGATCTTTGCGGTGTCCGCGTCGAGCGTCGAGTTGATGTTGATGCCGGTCATGCCGAGCTGGAACAGCTTCCGGAGCAGATCGGTCGCCTTGACGCCCATGTTGGCGGCGAGGGTCTGCAAGAGGACGGACTCCTCGATGCGAACAACCTTCTTGTGCGCGGAGCGCTCCTTCGTCACCGGGGCGCCGGAACCGCGCGCCTTACCAAACGAACCGATGCCGCGAGGCTTCTGGTTCCGCCCGAAACGGGGCCCACCGGGACCCGCCGGGCCCTGCGATTGTCCGACCGGACCACGACGGGGGCCGCCGGACGGTCCACCGGGAGCCTTGGCGTCGTACTGAACGCGACGGGGAGCGGCGCGATGGTTCTGCATCGAGACGCCCGGACGCCCTTCCCAGACCTCGATGCCCCGCTTGGGCGGGCTCGAAGGAGTGGGGGGGACCGAGGGACGAAGCTGGGTCGGGGGCACGGAAGGAGCCACCGGAGCAGGCGTAGGCGCAGGCTTGGGCGGCGGAGAAGAGACGGCAGGAGCCGGGGGCTCCGGAGTCGGCGGAGGCGGAACGACCTCAGCGCGAGCCGGCGCCGGTTCAGGCGCGCTCGGGGGCTCGATTGTGGGCTCTTTGGGAGCGGGGGGCTCCTCCTGGACAGGAGCGGGGGCGGGGGCGGGGGCCCCGGCGGGGCCTCCGGCACCGGATGAGCCACAGCGCTCGGCTCCTTTGCGGGAGCGACGGGCGCAGACTCGGGCGCAGCATGAGCCGGACTCGAGGGCTCGGCAGGAGCAGCTGCTGCTTCCTTCACAGATGGCTCATCATGCTGCGCGGGCGCAGACTTGAGCTCCGGTTCTGCGGGTGGGTGAACAGGAGACTGCACTTCAATGGCAGTCTCTTCAGAGCCCCCCTCGGCGGTCCTACGACGGCGCACGACGACGCGGCGCTTCGTGGCGGTATCCTCCGAATCGCTCGAGGCGGACTTGCTCGGCGCTTCGCCCGAGAGTTGTCGACGCACTCTCGCCTCGTCCTCAGTCGATACGACGCTCATATGGTTCCGCACGTCGCTAACGCCGAGGCCCTCCAAGGCCGCAATGAGAGCTTTGTTGTCGATCTCGAGTTCGCGCGCCAGTTCGTAGACACGCCGCTTTCCGCTCATTCATCCTCCGTCGCCAGACCTCGGTCTGACGTTTCAATCCGTTTGCCCCGAGACACCTGCTCAGGGGCCAAAAGGGCCATGGCGATACCGCCAAAAACGCGTTTCGCCAAGCGTTGATCAAGGATTCCGAGTACCGCGACCTCCGGTCGACCCCAGAATCTTCCGAGTTCGTCCTTGGTCCCCCAGATCCTCGCCCGACCCGCTTCGATCGCTCGCTCGAGCCAGGGTTTCAAAGTAGCACGACCTGCATCCGCTGCGACCAAAATCGCGCTGGCGCGGCCCTCCTGATAGGCCTCTTCCGTCAGGGTTCCGCCCTCGGAGAGAAGGCCTTGGCGCTTGGCTTGGCCCAGGAGCCGCCCCACCTGCACTCCTGCCGCTTCCGAGAGGAGCTGAACTGCCTCTTCAGCAGAGGTCAGGACCTGGGTCCGGAAGCTCCGCGAGAGCGCGGACTGGGCCTTGCGGAGGCAATCGGGGGCCGGATGCAGCCAGGCTCCCCGACCGAAAGCCCTCGCTCCCAGGTCCGGCACCACGTGACCGTCCGGCCCGAGCACCCAGCGCACCAGCTCGTCCGGCTCCCCTGGCTTCTGGCAGGCGGCGCACGCACGAACGCGCGTGCGGGCGGCACTCGGACCGTCCGACGGAGTTCGACCTCGCGCCGCCATGGAAGCCAGACCCGATCAATCCTCGTCCGCGGCCAGCTGGGCCTCGGATTGTTGGTCAGCGCGGGCTCGCGCTCGCTGGATCTCGGGCAGATCGTGCTCGAGGAAGTAGATCGAAGCCTTGTGCACTTCTTCTGCCTTGGCCGGGTCGAGACCCGCGTTCTTGGCGAGCAGCTCCGGATCCGCCGCGGCGAGCTCGCGGACCGTACGGTAGCCAGCCTCCTCGAGGAGCTGCAGGGTCCGGACGCCGATTCCGCGGACGAGGCGCGCTCGGTCAGGGACGTCAGCGGGTTATGGGCGGAGGCGAGGCGCTCCTGGCGCAGGCGCTCCATCGAGGTGAGCGCGCTGGCTCGGATCGCGTCGGCGACCTCCGCCGAGGAGATGCCCTCGATACCGAAGAGCTCCTCGGTGCTGGCCTCGGCGACCTCTTCGAGCGCCCGGAAGCCCAAGCGGTAGAAGGAGCGCGCCATTTCCTCGTCGACACCTTCGATCTCGCGGAGCGCGCCGAGGGCGTCCTCCTCGATCTGCTTGAACTTGCTCTCGCTGATGATGTCGAGCTTCCAGCCTGTGAGCTGAGCGGCGAGGCGCACGTTCTGTCCCTTACGACCGATGGCGAGGGAGAGCTTCTCGTCGGGGACAATGAGCTCCATGCGGTGATCGGCCTCGTCGACGATGACCTTGTTCACGTCGGCGGGCTGGATCGCGTTGATGATGTAGCGGGCCGGATCTTCATCGTACGGAACGATGTCGATTTTCTCCCCGCGAAGCTCCTGGACCACGGCCTGGACCCGCGAACCTTTGATGCCCACACAGGCGCCCACCGGATCCACATCGGGACTCCGCGATTGGACAGCGATCTTGGTCCGCGAGCCTGCCTCACGGGCCACGGCCACCACCTTCACGATGCCTTCGGAGATCTCCGGGACCTCCGCCTGGAACAGCTTCTCAACCAGGTAAGGAGAAGAACGGCTCAGAATCACCATCGGCCCCCGCGCTTCGCGGTCGATGTTCTTCACATAGGCGACGATGCGATCGCCCGGGCGGTACGACTCGCGGGGAGTCTGCTCGCGGTTCGGCAGGACCGCCTCGGTCTTGCCGAGGTCGACGATGATGCTGTGGCCGCGCTCGAAGCGGTGCACGATGCCGCGGATCAGCTCGCCCTGCTTGTCCTTGAACTCGTTATAAATGATGTCGCGCTCAGCGTCGCGCACCCGCTGCAGAAGAACCTGCTTCGCGGTTTGGGCTGCGATACGACCAAAGGAGCTGCGCGCCTGCTTCATGTCGAGCAGCTCGCCGTAGTCCTTGTCCTGCTGACGCGCGAGCTCAGCGTCGCGCGGATGCCAGAAGACCTGGAAGCCGAGCTCTTCGCCGACCTCTGCCTCGAGCCCGTGGCGCTCAGCTTCTTCCACGGAGAGCTGGTTTTCGGGGTCTTCCACCTCCTCGACCACTGTCATGTACTGGAAGAGGTCGATCTGGCCGGTCTCCTCATTCAGCCGGGCTTCCATCTCGCGCGTCGGGCCGAATGCTGCCTGCGCTGCCTTCAGGATCGCCGCTTCCATGGTCTCGATGAGCACCTTGCGATCGAGGCCCTTCTCCCGGGCCACCTGATCGATCATCTCGAGAAGTCCACCTTCTGCTGCCATTTTCATTTACTCCCTGTCTTTTTCGCGGCCGTCTTCCCAGCGCCGCCCTGATTTTTCCCCTGAGGTTTTCCGCGCGAGACCTTTTGGCCGCGCCCTTCGTCCCAGTCGAAGACGAGTCGGGCGAGCGAGATGTTCGCCCAAGAAATTTGAACGGTCGAAGAACCGACCATGAGCTCCACCGAGTCCTCCCCGGTGCCGAAGATGGTGCCACGCACCACACGCTGTCCGAAGAGCGGCCCGGCCCCCTCGAAGGGACCTTTGAGCTTCACCTTCACGCCCTGACCCCGGAAGCGCTCAAAATCGGCGAGCGAATAGAGGGTCCGCTCGAGCCCCGGCGACCCCACCTCGAGCCGATAGCGGCCAGCGATCAGGTCGTCGACGTCGAGCGCGGTCGAAAGATCGCGCGAGATATCTGCGCAGAGATCCAGGGTGATTCCTTCCCCGGGCACCCGACTGTCGGGACGCTCCACCGTGATCTCGAGGACCATCCCGCCCCGATCCGGCCGCCAAATCAGCTCGACCCCCGCGACATGATGCGCGGCGAGCACAGGCTCGATCACCGCCGTCAAACGACGTTCATCGAGTCCGGGGAGCTTGGTGTAGGCAAAAGGCATGACGACCTGAGGATGGGGGGCTATGGCGGACGCCAGAGAAAAAAAAACGGGCCCCGCGAGGGAGCCCGGTGGGTTCCGCCCAAATTGTGGCCCGGGTCTAGCCCGACCGTGGGCACCGCGCAACACTCCGAGGGGCTCTCCGCCGCTGAAATCGTGCGGGAAGCGGTCAGAAGAGCCGATGAGCTGTAGAATCCGGGGCCCAGACAGGCTACTCCCTGTGCCAAGTGGTCGACGAAGCGAAAACCCGAGCTTATTACGACGATTTCAGCGCGAAGTATGAGGCGCGCCGAGGCCAGAACGTCCCCAGGGGGTACCACGATCTCCTCGATCACCTCGAATCCGAGACCGTCGAGCGATACGGACGGCACAAGGACGTGCTCGAGGTGGGCTGTGGAACGGGCCTGATCCTCGAACGCATTCGCCATTTCGCGGCGCATGCCGAGGGCATCGACCTCTCGCCCGGCATGCTGGAAAAGGCCCGCGCCCGAGGTCTCACCGTCCGGGAAGGGTCAGCGACGGCCCTCCCCTACGAGGACGAGTCCTTCGACGTGACTTGTTCCTTCAAGGTGCTCGCGCACGTGCCCGAGATCGAAAAAGCCCTCGCCGAGATGGCGCGGGTCACTCGCCCCTCCGGCTACGTGATCGCCGAGTTCTACAACCCGAGGAGCCTGCGAGGCCTGCTCCGAAACCTCGGTCCCGCCCGGAAGATCGGCCGGGAACACAAGGAGTCCGACGTCTTGACCCGCTTTGACCCCCCCGAGCGGGCCCGGGCCTTGGCCCCGCCCGGAACAACTTTCATCGCCTCCCGCGGCGTCCGCATTTTCACGCCCACGGCGGCGCTCGTCGATCATCGCCTGACCGGGCCGCTCTTGTACCGCGCGGAGTGCTGGGCGGCGGACAGCATCTTCCGAGGGTTTGCGGGTTTTTATATCGCCATCTATCAAAAGGACCGGAAGGCAGCTTGAACATGGAAGAGCGTTCGACCTCTTTTTGGTTGCGCGCGCTCAGAGCGCGGCGTGCTCGTATTGACGCCGGAGGTTCCGAAGAACTTGTCGGGACCTTGAAGTGGCGAAGTCCCGAGCTCCGTCGCGCCGCCGCCAAGTTCTTCAACGCGGCTTTCCGCGCTGAACAATCGGGCCTCAAAAAGGCGCACGAGCTCGCCGATATGGTGCGCGATCGTGACCCTGAGCTCGCTGAGGTGCTCGTCCTTTACGGAGACGAAGAGGGCTGGCACGAAGAGCTCCTGACCCAATTTTTGCCGCACATTGGGGCCGAAATTGAGCCCATGGGGCGCATCACCAGCCTCTTTTACAAGGCTTACGGGAAGGCCACGCGCATCGACACCATCGTGCTCACGAACCTCTTGTTCGAGACGCTGGGCGCGACGACCTACCGGATGACGCTGCCGAAGATAGAGGAACCGGCCATTCGCAAGATGCTCTCGATCCTCTCACGGGACGAGTCGTTCCATGTCCCGCTCAACATTCATCTGCTCGAGAAGATGTCCTCGAAGCATCCTCTCGCGCGCCTCCGCCTCAAGCTCCAGTGTTCACTCTTGGTGTCGACCATGGTGCTCTTACCCTGGGCCAGTCGCCCCAAGACCGGCATCTTTGATGGTCTCGGAGCGCTCGAGCTCTCGCGGGCCTACGCGGAGAACATGGATCGCGCGCTCCGCAGAGCCAAAGGGCTCGGGCTCGGAGTGCCTTGGATCGTAAGGCGCGCGCTCGGAGTGAGCCGTCGCCGCACCCTGCTCAGAAACTCCCGAAGGCGCCCAGGTAAGCCCCTCCTTCGAGCGGCGTGACCGCCGGCAAGAAGGTCCACGCTTTCGGCTGATTCAAGCTCGGGACAGCGCGCTTGCGCGTTCCGAGCGTTCGGAACGGTTGATAGTTCAAGTTCGCTTCGAGGATCCCGATCGCGGTGACGCCGAGCAGGGTCCAGGTCGAAACGGTCAACACGGCGTGCGCCGCTTCGAAGCTACTGTTCTCAGCCTCGCGAGGCGTCTGTTCGAGCCCACGAGCGTAAAGGTTCGCGAGGATGAGCCCCGAGGTCGTCGCGATCGCGCCGAGGCCGAGCTCGGTCACCAAGAAGAAGTCGCCGAGGGCCGCCTGGCCGTTTTGGTACTGACCAGCGCCAAAGGGCAAAAAGGCGACAATGCGCCGGTTCGGTGTGACGAGCGTCTCCTCGGAGGCGAGCTCGATGAGCCGCTTTTCTCGCTCTTGCCGCGCCAGCTCACGCTCGCGAGCCCGCTTCGCGGCCTCCTGTTGGCGGCGAATTTCCTGCTGCTCGCGCTCGGCGATCAGGCCCTGGATCTGGTCGCGCACCTCGAGGAAAAGCGTCACGACCGGCGGCGGAAACGTGAGACTATCGGGGGGCGCCATGAGCGGGTTCTTCTCGAGCGCCGTGACGAGAACTTCGCGCGCTCGCTTCTGATCTCCGGCGAGCAGCGCGCAGCTCGCCATGTAGAGCTGGCCCCTTTCGATCACGAAGATATCGGTGAAGCGCTCCTCACGCTCTTCACTCAGTCTCGGTTCAAGCTGCGCGACGCAGGCTTCGTATTGGCCCGAGTGGTAGATATCGATGATGCGGTCGAGCTCGGCTCGATCGCTCAGCTGGCCCTCGTGGCCCGCACCCCGTTTCGGCTCTTCTGCGAGACAAGGCCCCGAGAGGGCCATGCTCAAGAAGAAAGTCCAAGCCCCTTTCGAGCGCCACGCGAGCACGGCGGAAGCACAAGCTTTCGCTTGCTCGAAGGTGGTCAGAAAGGAGGGGCGCACAGCCATAACAAGCCCTCCTTTCGCCGCGGAGGCCGGCGGGCGCACGAGACGCCCAGCCCAAGCTCAACCGGGGACCGGCCTCTCGTCAATGGTGAGCCGTTCCCACGGCCTTTCGCGCGGACGCGAAAGGACGCACAAGGTACGGCAGTGCCAGGCACAGCTCTCAACGCTCAACGATCGTGAACGTTCTTCCGGGCCTGAGATCTACATCTATCTGGCGCGTCTCACTGCCCGAACCCGGCGCGGGGAAGATGGTGCACACGAGGTGTTCTTCGGGTCGACTCATACGAATGGCGCGGGAGCTCCCGGCGACAATGGATCCGGCGGCGCCACAGGTCGCGCGAGCTCCGAGCGGTCCGTCGAAGCGCAGGATCGCGTCCCTAAACTGAATGGTACCGCGGACCAGCTGGGGACCTTCCCCAGGGACGATCTCGACAGTGACCGGAGGCGGCTGCTCACAACACTCTGCGTTCGGAGGAATGAACTCGAAAACGTGGGGGCCGTAGCTGAGCTGGTGCACCTGGAACCAGGAAGAAAGCTCCCCGTCGATACGGACGCGGGCGTTCTGGGGTCCGGCGATCGGAGTGCGCACCGCTCGCGTGCCCTCCTCCACCACACGCTCCGGCTTTGCCAGCGGCAAAGGCTTCTTGGTCGTGACCCGCGGAGTCTCCGGGACCGGCTCTGCCGCAGGCTCGTTCGGCAAAGGCAAAGGCTCTTTCGGCTGAGCCACGGTGCGCGCGGGAGGTTCGCTCTTGGGCGAATCCTTCTTCTCGGGCGGCGCCTTCTGCGCAGGCTGAGCCTGGGTCGGAGCTCCCGCCGACTGACCCAAGAACTTGCGCCCAGCAAAGGCGAGACCCGATAGCAAGAGCGCGCCACCCAGGATCTTGAGCCCGATTTCTATTTGCTTGCGAACGCGACGCCGGCGCCGGAGTCCGGCTACCTCAGCGAGCAGGATCGTATCGTCGGGGCGATAAGCGAGCGCGCGGTTGTAGTCGACGGAGGAGCCGATCACGTCGCCTTGGTCGCGTCTTGCCTGAGCTCTCTGTGAGAGACGCTGCACGATGCGCGCGGAGTACGCCGCGAGGTACTCACTGCGCTCGTCGAGGAACTGAACGATCTCAGCCCGCGGATCGGTCACCCCGAGACTCTCGAGCTCGTTCATGAGCGCCTCGGCGAGCTCGGTCGCCGAGGCGTACCGCCCGCTCGGCTCTCGCTCGAGGGCTCGCGTCACGATTTGGCCATAAACAGAGCCAATTTCCGGGCGAATTCGATCAGGCGGGATGCAGCCCCCTTCGAGCACGCGCCTGAGGACCTGCGCCGGGTTCTTGCCTTCGAAGGGCAAAGAGCCCGTCAGCATCTCATAGAGCAGCACGCCCGCACCAAACACGTCCGAGCGCGCGTCGACGTCGCCCCCTTCGATTTGTTCGGGCGCCATGTGGGCCGGAGAGCCCAGCACCTGGCCGGTGTGAGTCACCCCCTGAGCGTCGAGCAGTTTCGCAATCCCGAAGTCCGTCAGTTTGACGCGGGGGCTGGCGCTCGGTCCACCGGTCGGCACTCCGTCCGTCGAAAGCAGGACATTTTCGGGTTTGATGTCGCGGTGGATCACGCCGTGGCGATGGGCGTGGGCGAGCGCAGTAGCTACCTCATATCCGATGGAAGCTGCGACCTCGGGGGGCAGGGGTCCCGCTTCGGCGAGGAGCTGACGCAATGTCATGCCCCGCACAAGTTCCACGACGAGATAGCGCTCGGGCTCCGTGTCGTCGGAGACGTCGTAGACCTCAACGATGTTCGGGTGCTTCACGCGCGCAACCGTGAGCGCTTCGCTCGCGAAGCGCGCGCGAACATCGGGGTTATCCCGGAGGTGCCGGTGGATGACCTTGAGCGCGACGTCCCGTCCCAGCCGACGATCGCGGGCGCGATACACTGTCGCCATCCCGCCATGCCCGATCTCCTCGAGCAGCTCGTACTTGCTGATCCCAAGATCGGGCGACGCCGAAGCGATGCTCATGCAGAGCACCTCCCGCACTTCTTCGACAAGACTCCCGTCAGCACGCCGAAAGAGTAGCGGACTTGTGGGGCGCCTGGTATCCCCCCGCTCAGGATGACCGCCGCCCCCCTCCCCCCCCAAACCTCCGAAAAAACCGGCTTCTCACGCGACCCTGAAGGCGTCGCCTGCCTGGGCGGTCAAAGGATCCAGAAGATCCTCGAGGAGGCCGGGGTCGAGACGCCTGCGTACATCTACGACCTCGAAGGCATCCGAGAGCGGCTGAAAAAGCTGGATGCAGCCTTCGGTGATACGCCCCACCTCATCGCCTACGCGCTCAAGGCCAATAACGCCGGAACCATTTTGCGGCAGGTGGCCGAGCTCGGCGCCGGTGTCGATGCCGTCTCGGGCGGGGAGCTACTTCTTGCACGGCGCGCGGGCGTCCCAGCAGAGCGCATCGTCTTGAGCGGCGTCGCCAAGAGGAACGACGAGCTAGATCTTTCACTGTCTGAGGGGATTTTTTCGATCCAGGCGGAGAGCCCCGGCGAAGTCGGCCGCATCATTGAGCGGGCCCGGCTCGCCGGCAAAAAGGCGCGCGTCTCGCTCCGCATCAATCCGGGCGTCGAGATCGACTCTCACGCACACATCAGTACCGGGCACGACCGCGCCAAGTTCGGCATCGCCGCGTCTCAAATCCGCGATGTGGCGTCGCTCCTCTCTGATTGTCCTCACGGTTCGCTGGTCGGCCTCTCGACCCACGTGGGCTCGATGCTGAAGGAGCCGAGCGGCTACCTCGCCTCGGCGCGTGTCGTGCTCACCCATGCCGAACAGATGCGAAGCGCCGGTCACCCCATCGAGTTCGTCGACTTCGGTGGCGGCTTCGGGATCGACTACGGCGGAGCCCCCGCCGAAGATCCTGCGGCTTTCGCGGAGGCCGCAGTGCAGCTGCTGCGCGAGAGCAGCGTGCGCGATCTCAAGCTCGTCGTGGAGCCGGGACGCAGCATCGTCGGACCTTTCGGCGTTCTCGTCGCCCGGGTCGTCCAGCAAAAGACCTCCGGACCGATCAGCTGGGTCCTGATTGACGCCGGCATGAACGATCTGATGCGGCCCGCTCTGTACGGCGCGCGCCACCGCGTCGAGCCCGTCGATCGTCCCCCGGGCGCCGAGCTACACCACATCGCGGGTCCCGTGTGCGAGAGCACCGACCATTTCGGCGAGCACGCTCTCGGCGACATCCCTGAGTACGTCGTGCTCCGGGACGCAGGGGCTTACGGGTATGTGATGGGCAGTGAATACAACGGGCGCCCCCTCCCCTCGGAGGTGTTCGTGGATGGCGGCAAGGTGGTGCACGTCGCTCGGACGCGCGGCGTCGAGGCCTGGATCGCAGACCGCCTCCGATAAGCTCAGAAGCGTTCGCTCGCCCCGACTCCACGTCGCCAGAGCCCATGAATGGCTCCGCACCCGAGTCGCACGTGCTTTGGTCCTCGCCCGTGAAGCTTCAGCCGACGCCGCCGCGCCTGGAAGCCGCGGCCACACCACGCTTCGACGCCGGGCTCACCCGCGTTCCAGAGCGCGAGAGCCGCGAAGAAGCAGCCGAATCCGGCCCCGGAGGCTCTGAGACCCGACGTCGCCCGGGGGCCACCGATTGCGCATAGTGGACGGCGCCTTGATTCAAGATCTCGACGCCCATCGTGCGACAGCGGCGCGAGAGCTTGTCCAAGTCGACACCCGCCGCGACCAACAGGCCGCTCGGCGGTGACGGGTTGACGAACAGATCTGCCGTCGAGCGACGCGTCGACAGCATGCGCCGAACCTCCGGATCGTCGATCCAAATGAACCCGGCACAGGGCACGAACTCAGCGCGGCCGAGGACGGTGCTCGCCTGATTGAGCTGGCGGAGGATCGGATCGGGGAGCGCCGAGATCACCTCGAGGCGCTCGCGAATCTCAGAGGGGTCGATGCCCGTTCCGATCGCGAGCGCGAGGGTGCGCGGGGTCATGATCAAGTCGAGCTCGCCCTCGACGTTTCCGACCTCCGTGAGCGGATGCAGAGCGAGGACTTCGGCGACGCGAGCGCTCGTACCGATGCGCAGGGTCTGATTGTCGATGAAGCGGCCAGCCTCGAGGTTCGCGCCCCGCGGAAGCTCCGCGAGCCAAGCACGGCCACGCGGCGTGATGCGAAGCATCGGGCCTTCCACTCCGTCCCCTTCGTCCGCGTCGGCGAGGTCGACGAGGCCGAGCACGTGGAGCGTCTCGATCGCCATACGGCGGCCGATCTCGACGGGATCGGTGATATCGATTCCGGTCTTTTGGGCGTGGCGAGTGAGCAGGCGCAAGAGACCAGGCGTGCGCGGATCGGCGCGCATGTATTCGGCGATCGCGCCCCAAGGAGCCCATTGTCCGTCGCCGAGCTCCTGGAGAGCCTCCACAACGACCGAACGAACCACGCTCACCGCGCCCGACTCTCGAGCGTCTCCGTGGACACGCAGAAGCTCTCCATCATTGCGCGATTCATCCCAAGCGCCGCCGCGGCGCCAGGTCTTGAAGAGAAGCGGACCGATCTCGGCGAGCCTGAGGTCACCAGGCGGGCCATCAGGCGAGGTCGCCGCCGTGTCCCAGAGCCCCGCGATACGGCTCAAAGAGGCCACCAAGGCGATCGCCTCGTTCGGTCGGCCGAACCGCGTCGCCATCTTTGAGATCAAAGAGCGGGGAGTTCCCACCCCCGGACGCACTTCGCCTTCGCCCGCGTGGACGCCCATGGCGAGGCCCATGGCGAGCGGCGTCACGTCGAGAGCAAAGCGGGCTCGCTGGGGGATATAGTCCTCCATGCGCACGTGATCGCGAATCCGCTGGCGGAGACCTTCACGCTCGGCGAGTCGCTCCGCGCCCACCAGTCGAGCCACCTCGGTCGGCACGACGTGCCGGTTCGGATGCACCGGGATCAAGAAGCCACGTCGCTCGAGGGCAAAACCAACACCACGCCTCGAGGGGGTCGCGCCCGAAGCGCCACGCAAGCGGACCGGCTCACGCTCCATCTCCAGGAGCTCTTCCGTGTCCACCTCACCACCAACCTCTTCCACCGCGTGCAGGAGCTTCCTCTCGAGGGGGGGCAGCTTCTGCAGCTGTTCTCCGAGCAGCTCGGGAGTCGTCAAAATGCGCCAGGCGTCTTCGAGGGCCAGCGCCACCGGGGGCGCAACGGGCCGGCCGAGATAATGGGACGCGATGGCTGCGGCGACCTCAGGGTTCGCCTGGGCCAAGAGGGCTCGCACGCTACGCCGGTCCTCCCCAGGCCAGGATTTCATCTGAAGCTGGAAAGCGATCGGAAGGACCAGCTTCAAGCCGCCTCCTTCTTTTGTCACATAGACGAGGCCGCGGGCCACGAGGGGCTCAAGTCCCGGAGGCGCCGCCTCGACCTCAAGCAGCCCACCTGCCTCAGCTAGGCGATTCATCAACTCTTCGGCGGGGCGCCCCATGCGCGAGGGTTCGCGCAAATCAGCGCTCAGGAGCAGGGCTCGAGCCACCTGGGAGGGGATGTCGATACGCTTGGCAGGATCCACAGCCGCGTCGACCCGGGTCACGAGGGCATTGAACTCCTTCTTAGGGAGGCTGCGCAGAACCTCCACGAGGCCGCGACCCCGGGCTGCATGCAGTGCGCCTTCGTTCCCCTTCGACTCCCAGTCCATATCTTCGTGGTTCATGGTGATGACTGACTGACCTAACGTTTCTTGCGGGACCCGAATCGGGACACCGATAGAAGCAAAGCCTAACCAGGTCCCGCTGTCCAGCGAAAGCCGGGAGCGAAACGTCAGTTTTGTGAGTTCACCGTTGTCTCGCTGGCCGAACGCGCCAAAATGCCACACCCACCGTTCAACCTCGCAGTCCCTTGCCCCTTCCACCTTTCAAAGATGAAAGACAGCCCGAGGAGGCGAAAAATAGCCGGGAGCCCGCGGGGTTGGAGAGAGGTCCGGGTGATATCCCGAGCGAGCGTGATATCA
>Ga0182837_1067_pt1 | contig 18695 bp, 18 predicted proteins | sample Passage237B_FD_121822 | JGI IMG/M metagenome (GOLD analysis project Ga0182837, IMG submission 121822) | reverse complement strand
GCGGAATTTGCCGTTCTGGGTCGGATCATCGAGCACCCCGCCGAGGCCTAGGTCGGTCTTTGCGCCGTTGAGGCGCCTGAGGGTCTGATTCTCCGGCAGCCCCAGATTGTGGTACTCGTAGCTCGAGAAAAGCTCCCGTGCCCGATCGGGTCCGTCGCTTTGGTGCATCAGGTGGCACGCGGAACAGCTCGTCGCCTCGGTGGAGAAGAACAGGTCCCTGCCGCGGGCCGCGGGGGAGCCTTCAGGGTATTCGTAGTGCGCGGGATCGCTCTTGGACAGGAGCGACCGGTCGTATCGGGAATCGAAGGGCGAGAACGCTTCCGTTCGCTCGAAAGCCGCGATGGCATCCGACATCGCCGCGTAGGCCACCTTTGCGTCGTCGAAGACTCCCTCGCCGTAGAGCGCGCGAAACATCGAAGGATACTCTGCGTCCTCGAGGAGCCTCGCCACGACCGCTTCTTCGCTCGGCATGCCCATTTCGACCGGATTCAGCGGCGGACCTCCCGCCTGCTCCGCAAGATCTCGAGCTCGTCCATCGAGGAACACTCCTCCGAGGTAGCCTTCATACAGGGAGATCTCAGGGTCGGTGTGGAACCTCGCGCGGGATCCTCGGGAGAGCGGAGGAATGAAGGCCGCGTACATGGCGCTCGGCGCGTTTCGATCCCCGAGGGACTGGCCGTCATCGCCGATGGACGCCGCGGCGATTCCCCCTTCGAGAGGCCTTGGGTCGGTGAAGACGGCTTCGGGCGCGTGGCAGGTGGCGCAAGATTGGGTGCGCTCTTTCGACAGATTCGGATCGTGAAAGAGGAGCTCTCCGAGCTCGGCCTTGCTTGGTGGCGCGCCTCCGTTCGCTCCCTCGCAGCCGAGCTGAGCCGCGGCGATGAGAGCGGTGAACCAGGGAAGAGCTGCTCGCGCTGCTGTGCGCCCAAGGAGGGTGGGTTCTCTCATTTTGATAAGGGCTGAGGATTTCAAGCGGATGGTTGGTTCGGAGCGAGGCACATGGGTGTGTCGCAAGAGCCGTACCACGGTGATATCCCCGGGAGCTTGAGTGTTGCCTCGACGGAGAATCGTGACGAAATCGTGAGTGAGGCGGAGTTTGGCCTGCTCGGATCGGTGCGCGTCTGGCGGGGGCACCTGGAGAACGGAGGGCCTTTTCGGCGCAGAAATGGCGTCTAGCTCGGGAGCCCCCGCAAAGGTTGCATGACATGGAGCGGCGGGCGGATCACGGAGACATGAGTCTTCGGAAACTCACCGCCTCTTTCGCTTGCCTGCGTCGCGCACGGGGACTGACGAATGCAATCAGGGCAGGGAGTTCAAGTGCATAGGGCGACAAAGGGCATCTTGACGCGTTAGAGCCGTCCCTCTAACAGACGAGGGTTGTCACGCTCGCTATCGACGTTCCTTCGAGTCCTCCGCCCAGCTGCGCTGATTTCGGTGGCGATTTTTGCCCTGGCCTGTCAGGCGGATTACCACTGTGATGAAGATGGACGCTGCGACTGCCACGGGCGTCGCGACTGCGTCATCTCTTGCCCCTACGACCGTTGTGACGTGAGCTGTTCACATACGAGCCAGTCATGCGGGGTCGTATGTGGGGATGACTGCGAGTTCGATTGTCACGACTCGAACCACTGTTCGAGCTTTAGTCGCGACAAGAGCCAAATCACCTGCCACCACCTGCCCTCGTGCGCTTCGGAATGTGGCGAAGAGTGTGACTTCGAATGCCGAGACGTGAGCGACTGTTTCGCCCGCGCCGGCGACCGGAGCAAGCTCGCCTGTGACCACGTGGCGCTCTGCGAGATCGAATGCGAGGGGGAGTGTGAGGTGTCCTGCTCGGACGTGAGCCGCTGTTATGTTTCTTGTGACGGTCCCTGTGAAGTCGAGCTCACCTGCAACGCGGTCGGCGACTGTCGCCTGACCTGCGAAGGGGGGCAGGCGCAGCGGGATCTTGGCTCCGGGACCTATCGATGCGGAGAGAAATGATGGGCAGAAGAGCTATTTCGGTCCTGTCCCTGGCCCTTTTGAGCTCCCTCTGGGCAGAGGGGGCGTCGGCCGAGTCGATCATCCAGCGCGACGGCGACCACCCGAAGTATTCCCTCGAGCTCGAACCCCATTTGGCCTTGGGGTTCCCGATGCCCGGCTATTTTGGCGGGTCGAGCTTGGGCGCTGGCGTCCGCTTCAGCATCCCCGTAGCCGAGCGGGGGCTGATCGATGGCGTGAACGATTCGGCGGCCATCGGCTTCGGCATCGACCTGATGCGCTACTCGGGTGGGGGCGCCTTCGCTGGTGACTGCGAAGAGTACCGAGGTGCTGGCCGCGAGCGGATCTGCGTGCGGGTCCGAGGAGCGCCCGGGCCTGCGTTCCAGGTGCTCGTTCCAGTTGTTTTCCAGTGGAACTTCTTCTTCGATCCTGCCTGGAGCGCCTTCGTGGAGCCCGGCATCGGAATCTATTACCAACATCACGAGTTTGACGGCTCGGGGACCGCGGGAGCTTTTCCTGTCATTCAGCTGGGCGGCCGCTACCACTTTTCTCAGTCCACGGATCGGCTATCCCTACTTCTCCCTCGGAGTCTCGTTCGGGCTCTAAGGGCGAGATCACGTGCCGAGAGCGCAGGGTGCGGCCAGGCAACGCAAACTGCGGCACAGCCCGAAACGGACGAAATGCGCAAAGATGCCCCAGGTGGGCGATACAGCGCGGAGCCCGAGGGCCAGTGACTCGTGGCTGCCGCGTCGAGAGGCGTTTTTTCGTGAGGATTGGGTTTTCGCTGGAGGCCGCGCGAGCTGAGGGTGGATTCGGCCTGAGATTTGCAGCACTCAGGGCGTGACCACCGCAGAAGAGACTTCCGCCCAGCTCAATCCGCACCTGCCTCCGCTCGCAGACCTGGGGACGATGTCCCTTCGGGAGCGGGAGGAGGCCCTCGAGGCGTGGGTCTCGTGGTTAAATGCGAACCCCCACCTTGTCTCTGAGGACTTCGAGAGCGAGCTCGACCGGGCGCTGCACAAGCTGGATGACGACACGGTGCGCGAGACGCTCCGCCGAGACCTTCACAAGCGCTTCTCCCAGTGGCTCGAGACGGCGGGACGGCCTGGGGCTGGTCGTGGGCCCGACGAGGCGCTCGAAGATGTTTGACCCTCGCGAGGGCTTTTCCGTTACGGTCAAGGGATGAGCTACCCCCCTTTCCCTCAGCCCTTTGAGGTCAGTTGGCAAAGGCTCGATGGCCTTGGGCGCGAGCAGGCGCGTCTCGAGAAGTTTGACTCCGGGTATGGGCTGAGCGGATTTCTCGAGCTCGAAGAGGACGGCGTTGTGAGTCGCTTTCGCTACTCGATCGAGTGCGATGAGCGGTTCTGTACTCGCGTTGTCCGCGTGGAGGGGGAACAGATAAGCCATTTTTCCTCGGGCTCGAAGCGGACGGGCTCGGGCATTTCGGCCGCAAGGGCATCGCCGCGCCAGAGTTCGACGGCGTCTTCGACATCGATCTCGGCTTTACGCCCTTCACGAATACTTTGGCGATCCGTCGACTCAATCTCGATGTGGGCCAGAAGGCGGAGCTGCGCTCGGCGTGGCTTCGTTATCCCGAGCTCCACCTCGAGGCCCTCGAACAAAGCTATGAGCGCGAAGGGTCTCACCTCTATCTCTATCAAGCGCGCATCGATGGCGAGCCCTTCTCAGCGCATCTTGAAACAGACGATTTCGGAGTGGTTCTTTATTATGAGGGACTCTGGGAGGCGCACACTGGGCGCTGATCGGTCGCTCAGCGGCGTGCCTTCGGGCGCATTTGCTCCGAAAATTTCAGATCTCCCTTGAGGAAGAGGCAGCTCTCGAGAATGCTCGGGCGCGGGCCTCTTCGACCCGATACGACCAGACCCATGCAGCGATCCAATCTCCTCTTCGCCTCGCTTCTTCTTTTCTCCTGCGCCGGCGCTCCCAAAGAAGCCGCCCGCCCCGAGTCCTCTTCGAGCTCGGCCGAGACGCAAGCGAAACCGAAGAAGGAGCCGCTGCGGCTCGGAGCCAAAGAAGCCTTCTCCTTCACCGGGCTCGTTCAGCGTGCGGAAGAGCTCGCCCGGCAGCCCTACGTTGCGCCTCCCCAGGCTCCGGCCGAGATCCTCGAACAGATCGACTACGACGCGCACGGCAAGCTCAAGTACAAGACCGACTACGCTCTCTTCGCGGACGGGCCGGGACAGTATCCCGTCACCTTCTTCCATTTGGGAACGTTCTTCCGGATCCCTGTCAGGATGCACGTGGTGAGCCTCTCGGAGGGACGCTCGGTCGCGCGCGAGATTGAGTACGACGAGTCGTATTTCGAGATGCCCGAGGATAGTCCGGCTCGGAAGCTCCCGCCGGGCAGCGGCTTTGCTGGCTTCCGCTTCCAGGAATCACGTCTCGGCGACCAAGAGAAGCTCCCCTGGCAGAAGAACGACTGGGTGGCCTTTCTGGGCGCGACCTATTTTCGCGCGATCGGCGAGCTTTACCAATATGGCCTCTCCGCGCGGGCGATCGCGGTCGACGTGGCTGTCGACCAACCTGAAGAGTTCCCGACGTTCACTCACATCTACCTCGAAGAACCCAAGAGTGAAAAGGATCCCGTCGTGGTCTACGGCTTGTTCGATGGGCCGAGTGTCGTCGGGGTGACTCGGTTTGTGATGCAGCGAGGAGCGGGGGTGACGATGGACGTCTCGCAGACGCTTTTCTTGCGCTCCGACGTGAAGAGACTTGGCGTCGCTCCGCTCACGTCCATGTATTGGTTCTCGGAAAAATCGAAGGACGGCGAGGTGCCCGATTGGCGTCCCGAGGTACACGACTCCGACGGTCTCGCGCTCTGGACAGGGAAGGGCGAACACATCTGGCGACCGCTCAACAACGTGCGAGCGACGAGTGTTTCGGCTTTCGTCGACGAAAATCCCCGCGGGTTCGGCCTTTCGCAGCGCGACCGCGTCTTCGACCATTACCTCGACGGGGTGCGCTACGAGCGGCGCCCGAGCCTCTGGGTAGAACCCCTCGGAAGCTGGGGGAGAGGCGCCGTCGAGCTCGTTGAGATCCCGACGGATGATGAGATTCACGACAACATCGTCGCCATGTGGGTGCCTGAGGCGCCAGCTCGCGCCGGCGAGCGTTATCAGCTCGACTATCGTCTGCACTGGCTCGCGGATGAGCCCTACCCGAGTCCCCTCGCGCGTGTGGTGGCGACCAGGATCGGCCGAGGCGGACAACCCGGCCAGCCCCGTCCGAGCGGCGTTCGGAAGTTTGTCGTGGAGTTTTTGGGCGGGCCTCTCGAGAAGCTGCCCTACGGAGTGCTCCCCGAGCCTGTGCTTTGGGCCTCGCGCGGGAATTTTTCCTATGTGTTCACCGAAGCAGTCCCGAGCGACATTCCGGGCCACTGGCGCGCGCAGTTCGACCTGACGCTCGGAGCCCGTAGAGATGCGCGCGTTTTTGAAGCGTGGCGACGAGACTCTCTCGGAGACCTGGCTCTACCAATGGCATCCGCGCTGAGCGGGGAAAGCTCTCTCGCTTCTCGCGACGAAAAAGGGCCCGCTCCGGAACACTTAGCTCGTTTTGGGGGATGAGCTCCGCAGCGCTCCTTTGGTCAAAGGTTCTTTGGTCAATGAGTCCTGTGTGAGAACTTGTCGCGCTTTCCTGCTCTCTTGAACATTGACCGCGATGGCTTGGCGCGTCAGACCAAGGAGGGCGCTCGCTGGAGCTCGAGCGTTCTCATCTCGCAGCCCTGCTCGAGCGAGATAAGCGTCCACGGCGGCCCCGGAGAGAGCCATGAAGCAATGTGATCTGTGCGGGAACAAGTACGACAAGACCTTTGAGGTCGTTATGGGAGGGGGGACCTTCACGTTCGACTGCTTTGAGTGCGCGATCCATAAGCTGGCCCCGACCTGCGGCCACTGCGGCTGTCGGATCATCGGCCATGGCGTCGAAGCCCAGGGCCAGTTCTTCTGTTGTGCGAACTGTGCGAATCGGGCGGGGCTTGGCGGCCCGGTCGATCGGGTGGACTGAGCTTTTCCGAGCCGGCGACTCTCGGGGCTCGGGGGCGTTGGGCCTTTGCCGAAGGGGGTGTATCGTCTCGGCCATGCTCAAGCGGACTCTCACCTGGGCCCTCGCAGGCGCAGCCGTTGGCTTCATCATCTGGTCTCTCATCGGTCAGAGCATGGTCTCGGCCCTGTTCAGCTCCCTTGGAGGAACCTTCAGTTGCCAGGCAGACGTCGAGGCGGCGCTGAGCAAGTTTGTCCGGATGCAGTTCTATTGTGCGCTCGGCGGCGGAGTCCTCGCTCCTCTCGGTGCCTGGCTCCTCAGTCGTCCGAAGGCCGAGAAGGCCGAAGCACCGGGCCCCGGTCCCGGCACCCCTGGGTGACCCGATGGATCCCGCCCTTTTGGCTATCTTTGGAGTCGGGCTTTTTCTTGGCCTGCTCCCGGGCGTTTACGTCTGGTTCCGAAGCTTCCATGAGCGTCGCCGACTGGAGGCCGAGCTCAAGAAGCTCAGGTCCCACGTCGACGCTCACATTGAGCTCGCCCACGAGGGAACGATCCAAAGGAAGGCCGAGATCGAGCGGCTCGAAAAGATGAACGAGAACCTGCGGGTGACCCTGAAGGCTTGGCAACTCAAGCCCGATCGACGGGAGCTTCGGCAGCTCCATGTTTACGACCACGCGATCCGTGAGATCCTGCGGAGTACGCCCGGCTTTGCTCCTCACTGGGAGGCGGCGCTTTCCCGTGCGGAGGCCGTGGTCGCGGACGAGGATCGAGGTCTTTTGGCGTTCTCCCGTCGATTCTTCCTGCGCGGACGGACCGGCACGGACGATCCGCAGGAGCCGTAACGGCGAGCGCGTTGGCGGGGTTATTGCTTAGGCGTCCCCTGGCTCCCAGCGCCGCCGGCAAGAATGCCCATTCATGCGCCCCTGTTCTTTCTTTTTGTACCTTTTCGCCTCAGCGCTCCTGATCACTCAGCGCGCATTTGCCTCAACGGGAGAGCTTCCTTCGGAGGAGGTCTTGCCTCGACCGGTTGCCGATCCAGAGGACCCATCGGAGGGAGCGCCCCGAGATTCGGCGGGGAGCGGCGACAGCTCCGAAGACCTGGAGAAAGGCGAGGGGGACAAGAGCTCCGCGGAAGGAGAGAAGCCTGAGGGCGAGTCCGCAGACGAAGGCAGCCGAGGAGAAGCCGAGGGCTCTTCGCAGGGCAAGACCGGGAAGAAGGAAGTCAAAAATCAGTGGGCCGGCGTACCTATTGTCGGTGGCAACAGCGACTTCGGTTGGGGCGGAGGGGCGCTCGTTTCGGTCACGCGCCCGAATCCCAAGAACGACCACTCGAACCAATGGAGCGCCGAGCTCGCCGCGGTCGCGATGTTCAACACCGAGAGCTTCGAGCCCCGCTTCCAGGACTACTACCTGAAGGCGGTTTTCGATGATGTGTTAGGGAGCGGGCTCCGACTCACGCTTCGCCCCTCGTTCACTCAGGTTGTTGGTGTGAACTACTACGGCCTTGGCAATGCGGCTACGCGGGGAGGACCGGGTCTGCCGAACCCCGATGGCGACGGGAGGCGCTACTACGACTATACCCATGCGGACGGCACGCTGCGCGTCTTTTTGTCCCACGACTTTTCTCATCAGATCCGCCTGAGCGCGGGCATGATCTGGAGCTACGTTTGGATGGACGTGCCCGACAATTCTCGGCTCGCCGAAGACGCGCGCTCGGGCTCCGCAGAGGTCCGAGACATGCTCACGGGCATCAATGACCACGCCTTCGGCGCCTATGTTTATACGCTCGAGTTCGACACCCGCGACAACGAAGTCGAACCTCGGCACGGCTTCTATCAAACGAACTCACTCACCTTTGCGCCAGGCGGCTATTCCCCCTTCACGGATACCTGGGGCCGGGGCTACTTCGCGCTGCGGGGCTATCACGCCCTCAGCGACCGAGTGGTGATCGCCGGACGGGTGATGCTCGATGTGCTCGTGGGGACGCCGCCCGTCTATGAACTCTCGCGCTTCGACAACTATTCGAACGCCTTTGGCGGCGAGAAAGGCGTGCGCGGCATCGAGGCGCAGCGCTACTACGGCAAGGTGAAGTTCATCGCGAACGTCGAGAATCGGATCAAACTCTTCGAGTTCGACCTGATCGGTCATCAGACCCTGAGCCTCGTACAGTTCTTCGACTTCGGGCGTCTTTGGGCCGACTTCGGCGCGAGCAATGAGCTCGACGGCACCGGGTTCGGCATGAAGTATTCGATCGGCGGAGGGCTTCGTCTGCTGTTCGAGGATTCGTTCGTGGTGGCCCTCGACGCGGGCTGGTCTCCGGACGCGGAGCCTGTGGGCGTCTACTTGACGTCAGGGCACGCCTTCTGAGGAGAGGGGATGATAGTAGTGCCCCGGGCGCCACTCGGGGCGCGCGGGGCAGAAAGAAGGGCCGAATCGGGACGAACGCCCGGTGCAGCGCGCGTCCCCGCCTGGCTCATTTTACGGAGCCGGGCGCCCCAGCTCGTTCATGAGCCAGGTCATGGCGGAGCGAGAACGACCGTCGCGGACGAGGCCGCTGTTCGGCGCCTGGTTCCAGGTGCGCCCGTAGATCCAGCCCCAGATCGTGACGCCCGGGACGAAGTCCGTCTCCATGAAGAACGGCATGTAGCGCTGGTAGAGGGTCAGCTGCTGCTGATCGTCGGTGGTGCTGAGATCAAGTTCGGTAATATAGACGGGGAGGCCCGTGTCATTGTGGAGCTTGTTGAGCAAACGCTCGACGGTTTGGAACGTGACGCTGCCGTGGTCGAGGTCGTGGGACTGAGCACCCAGGGCATCGATCGGACCGCCGTTCTGCAGGACGGTCTTGGTGATGTCGATGAAGTGCTGGTTGTCGTTCGGCCACTCGATATTGTTGTAGTCGTTGAAGATCAGGATCGCGTTCGGGCAGGCTTCGCGGGCCCACTTGAAGGCGTTGGTGATCCATTGCCAGTTTCCGTTCGTGCCGCCGCCAATGTTGTTCGCGTAGCTCGGCGTAGTGTGGGGCGGCGGCTCGTTGACGACGTCGATGAGCTTGGTGTTCGGGTAGCGCTGACAGAACGCCCGCATCCATTCTTTGACGTGGTTCTCGGAGATCTGGCCGCTCGGCTGCTGAGAACCCCAAACGAACGCGTGCTGCTTGAAGATGATGCCCTTCTTCTCGGTGTAGTCGTAGATGGCATCGAGGGTCGCCCAGTTCGGGTTGTTTGAGATGTTGCCCTGGACCGAGCCCCACTTACCGGCGTTCTCGGGCGTAATTTGGTCCCAATAGTCGGAGAAGATCAGGCCGTTATAGTCGATCGAGTTTCCGGTCGTGATGTTGCCGACGAACTTGCCGTGCTCGCCGCCGCCTGTGCCCGGGTTCGAGCCACCTGCCGCGGGAGGTGCGCCGCCTGTGTCGCTGCCGCCTGCGCCCGGGGAGGCTCCGCCGGAACCTCCTCCTGGGCCTTCACGGGTGAACGTGAGCGCATCGATATCGACGTCGCGGTTCGAGCCGACCGTGAGTCGGATGACCTGCAACCCCTGGGAGAGCTCGACGCTCGCTTCCACAGTGTCCATCTCCCCCCAGTCGGAGACGACGGGCGCTTCGAGGGTGGTCAGAGCCTGACCACAGACGGACAGTTCGAGGGTTCGGCCTGCCTGTACGGCACCGGCGCGCAGCGTGACGGTGTACCTTCCCGCTTCCTGCACGTTGACCGTGTATTCGAGCCACTCGCCTGGAGTCATCCAGCCCACCGCGTGGCCATCGGGGAAGGCTTTGATGTCGACATCGACGTCCATCCGATACTCGCCACCCTCATTGCCAGGGGTGTCGTCTTGGTATCCGTCAACGTCAAAATTTTCTGCTTCAATGGTTCCCGGAATCACTGCCGGCGTGCCTTGGTAGGCTGAGCTCGCGTCGGCACAGCCTTGGGCGCCGCCGGTGGACGTGTCGTTCCCTCCGCCGCCGGATGCAGATCCTCCCGACGTTAGGGCTCCACCGCTCCCACCACCGATCGACGAGGTGCCTCCGGAAGAGACGGTCCCGCCGCCGCTCTGGGCCCCGCCCGTTTGCACGGAGGAGCCGTCCCCGGGGTCGAAAGTGTTGCTCGAGGAGCAGGCTGCCAAAAAAAGACTGCCGAGCAGTGCACCTGCCCGCGCAGATTTTGCCGAGAATGTTGTCATAGGGGCCCAGTTCTTACGCGTCGCGCGCGAGGGCCGGGCCCCGCAATGGCGACGCTTCCTCAACGAACTATTTCAGGCACCGATCGAGCCGCAGGGCTTCGATGGGGCGGGAAAGACCGAACCAGCGCCAAAAAGGCTTCTGCGTCCGGCTTGTACAAATTGTTAGCGCTCGCGATCTTCTCAAGGGAGGGGAAGTTTGGAGCCCCTGCGCCTTTCAAAATTACGCTGTGGATATCCAGATCTTCGCGCTCCCGGGAGGGCGCGGGCCCGGCGATGGCTCCGGAAGGACGGGGAGGAGGCACCGGCGACGTAGAGGGACCGGGGGGCAGGGGCGGCCGGAGTCATGAAACTCTCACAATGGATCTTGGCGTAACTGGGCCGAGCCCGTTCAGCGCCCGACCGTCGCTCGTTTGACCCACGGACGGAAAGGCACTGTCATCGGCCCTGTGGTAGCGCCCTCTGCGCGTCTCGAAGATCTCCTCGCTCTCGTGGGAAGAGCGCGAGTGCTGATGGACATCGGGACCGATCACGCGCTCGTTCCGAGCTTTGCGGCGCTCAGGGGCACTTGTGAGCGCGCTGTTGGCGTGGATTTGCGCCCGGAGCCGCTCCGGCGGGCTCGGCAGACGCTCCGCACCTTGGGCGTCGAAGGTCAGGTTGAGCTCGTTTTGGGCGATGGACTCGGAGCCGTGAAGGAGCCCGAAAAAACCACCGTCGTCATCGCGGGGCTCAGCGGGAAGACGATGCTCAGCTGGTGTGAAAAGGAGCTTGAGACGGTCAGACGCCTCGACAAGCTCGTCGTGCAGCCGAACGGACACTTGTCGGCCTTGCGCGCCTGGGCCTACGAAAGCGGCCTCTGGCTCCTCGACGAGAGGATCTGTCAGGAGAGGGATAGGTTCTTTGTGAGCTGCGCCTTTGCTTCCCGGCAAGGAGGCGATCCTGCTTACGAAAATCTGCCCGTGTCGATGCAGGCGGGTTTCGAGTTAGGACCGTGGCTCGTCCGGCGCGGCGACCCTCTCGCCTCACAGTGCTACCTGAGAGAGCGCCGGCGGCTCGCCGGCCTCGTGGGGCTCGGCCTCGCCGAACATCGGGAGCTTTTCGCGATCTACGACGGGATCTGTTCGGCTTGAGCTTCCAGCGTCGAACGCCGGAAGCTCGAGGGCGCGCGCTTCAGTAGACGTCGACCCGGTAACGTCCGTTCTTCTCGAGATCTTTCCAGAAAGCCTCGGCCTGCTCCTCACTGAAGCCGCCGTGGTTCTGAGCGATGCGGACGAGGGTGCGCTGGACGTCAGCGGCCATCTTCTGTTTGTCGCCGCAGACGTAGAGGATCGCGCCCCCCAAAATCCAGCTCCAAACCTCCGCGCCTTGTTCCTCGAGCAGGTGCTGCACGTAACGCTTGTGGGCCTGGTCGCGGGACCAAGCGCAATCCAGCTTGGTGAGGACGCCCGCCTGGAGCGCTTGTTTCCATTCCTCCCCATAGAGGAAATCGGTGGCCTCGTGTTGGTGGCCGAAGAAGAGCCAGCTCCTTCCGGTGCCCGGCTCGAGGGCGCGCTCGGCCAAGAATCCGCGGTAGGGTGCGACGCCGGTTCCGGGGCCGATCCAGATCACGTCGGTGTCCCGCGGAGCGTTGCGGAAATGGGTTCCTTTGACCTTATGTACGGCGACGCGCTCCCCGTCTTGCACTCGATCACACAGGTAGCCGCTCGCGAGACCCACGCGTTGATACCCGTCGTGGGTGTAGCGGGGCGTCTCGACGGTGAGATGAACCACACGGGGATTTTGGCGAGGCGTGGACGCAACCGAATACAGGCGCGCGGCGACCGGCAAGAGCGCTTCGAGGACCTCCTCGATATCGAGGGGCAAGAAGCCTTCGTGTTCGGACAAAGCTTCGAGCACGAAACGCTCATGGCGGTAGCGGTTCACGTCGGCGCCGGGAGCCGAGAGGGGGCCACGTCCCCGAGCCAACAGGGCGGCGAAGTCGCCGGTGAGGCGCTGGAGGTCACGGGTCTCGAGGACCTTCGCGAGGGTGGTCTGGGTATCGCCAAAGAGGACCTTCGTGTCCCCGTCGAGGCCGGTGGCGGCGAGGAAGCGCGCGACGTCCGCGCTCGAGTTCACCGGGTGCACCGCGACGCAATCACCGGTTTCGTAGTCAAAAGAAGGGTCTTCGACCTCGAGCTCGTAGTGCCAGGTCTCTTTGGCGGAGCCGCTGCCGTTCAGTCGCCGGCGCGACAGAACGCGGGCCGGAACCGGCTTTGGACCGGAGGGAGGAGCGACGCGCGGCAGCTTCGGCTCTTCTTTGGCGCTCGTGCCGCCCCCGAAGAGGCTCTTGAGCCAACCGAAGGCGCCTTTGCGCTTCTGGGGAGGGACGTAGCCCGAAAATTCCTTTCCGTGTTGCTCGAGCCACGAGAAGAGGTTCCCCTGAAAAATCGGGAAGTTCTCCTCATAGTCGACGTCACAGACCGTGAGCTCGATGACGCGCTCCGCCCCACACTCCTCGAGGACGCGGTCATAATCGCGGCCACACTGAGCGAAGTTCTGGTAGGTGGAATCGCCGAGGGCGCATACCCCGTAGCGCAGGCCCGTCAGATTGGGATGTCCTTGGATGTGCCGCAGCATCTTCTCGGCGTTCATGGGCGGATCGCCGCTGCCGAAGGTCGAGACGATGACGAGCAGAAGGCGAACGCTCGGCAGTTCCGCGGGAGGGAACGCTGAGAGTTCCCCGACGGTCGCGTGGTAGCCGGCGTGATGGAGCGCGGAGGCGAGGCGCTTCGCGGCGGTCTCAGAGTTGCCTGTTTCGGTACCGAAGAGAATTGTGATGTTGGACAAAACGTCGATCCCCTATGAACGGTGGGTCCAGGGCGCCCGCGAGATTCGCCGCGAGACGCCGGGGGGGCAAGGGCTTTTTTCGCCAGAGGGCCCGAGGCGCTCGATCTTTATCGCCCGAGTCCGGAGATTGGGCTCTCCGACTGGGGCTTTGTTCGCCTCGACTGTGGCGAGCTGCCACGCGCGCGCCGCCTTCCGAGCGAGCTGCGTAAGGGCTCTCGCGCCTTAGAGTTGCGCTCGCGCGAGAATCTATGGCTGGCACGTCGGGTGCAATGCGTTCCTTTTGAAACCGGCGCGGACGGGCTTGGCATTTCTTGCGCGCTACCGCCGCCGAGAGGAGAGGACCATGAGCGACGCTTCGACTTCTATCCGCGACGAGGAACCCGTTTCTGAGCGCCGACCCCTCGAGGCGCAGAAGCGCAACGGGCCATTTTTTGTCGTCGCCAATGTTGCGTCGGGCAGCGGCGGTGAAGCCCGGCTCGAGGAGCTGCGGGACCACTTTCGGCGTTCCGGAGCTGTCGTCCGCTGGGTTCCGGCGTCGAGGGACCGAGACCTCGAGCAGCCGCTGCTCTGGGCCGCAAAAGCGGCGCGGGAGGCGGGTGGAACCCTTGTCGTGGTGGGAGGGGATGGGTCGATCAACTCGGCGCTGCCTTTGGCTTTGGAGAGCGGGGTACCCCTCGGGATCATCCCAGCGGGAACCTTCAACTACGTGGCGCGGGACTTCGAGATCCCTCTCGAGCTTGGAGAGGCAGTCGACACGCTCGTGCACGGAAGCCCGATCTCGGTCCGAGTCGGGCAGGTGAACGGTCACCCCTTCCTCGTGAATGCGAGCCTCGGCCTTTATCCGCGCCTCCTCGAGGATCGTGAGAAGGCGAAACGACGCTACGGGAGGAACCGCGCGTTGGCCCTGGCCATCTCGGCCGCTTCTCTTCTCTCCCGTCGGACGACCACGTTCTCTCTCGACATCCAGCGCGCCTCCGAAGAGGGCCAGACGCTCGGCGCGCCCCACCGCATGGACATCGCGACCCTCTTTATCGGCCGCTCGAGCCTTCAGCTCCGCCGTGTCGGCATCGAGGAAGCGGAGGCTCCGGGGGAGCTCACCGCCGTCGCGCTCCGTCGCCCCTCAGCCCTCCGGCTCTTGGGCCTCGGGATACGCGCGACGTTCGGAGCGCTCGGCGACGCTCCGGACATCCTCTCGTTCCCCTTTGAGAAGCTCGTCGTGGACGAAAATGGGCGCCATCGCGACTCTGTGAAGGTCGCTCTCGATGGTGAAGTGCTGCGACTCGCCTGCCCTTTGATCTTCGAGGTGGCTCCGGAGCCGTTGCGCCTGATTGTCCCTGACAAGGATGCGCCTGGTCGCAATCGGTCCTGAGCGCGCCCCGTCATGCCCTCGACCTTCGTCGGCCCAGAGACTTGGGTCCATTTGAGCGATCTGCATTTTGGGACCGAAACACGAGCGGTCTGTGATGCGCTCGCCGAGCTGGTCGCCGCGCGCCGTCCGTCAGGCGTCATCGTCTCCGGTGACGTCACTCAGCGGGCGAAGCGGGGCGAGTTTCGCAAGGCATCGGAGTTCTTGCGTCGAATCGCAGGCGAGGCGCGCCTCCTCGTCGTGCCGGGGAACCATGACTTGCCCCTCTTCCGGGTGCTCGAACGAGCCTTTTTCCCCTATCGGAACTTCGAAGCGAGCTTTTCTCCGGTCCGCTCGGTCGAGCTCGCCTCAGAAGGCATCTTCCGCTTCCTGCTCGTCAACACCACACGGCCCCGTCGCCACAAGCTCGGCACCTTGAACCCCGAGCAGGTGGAGGAGGTGGAGCGAACGCTCCGACAATGTCCCGAAGGGGCAATTCGCGTCGTTGTTTTACATCACCCGCTGCCCGCCTTCAGCGACACGGGCGCCGAGCTTTCGGGAGACTTTGCGGATGGGGCGCAGGCGCGAGCAGTCGTGCAGCGCTGGACGCGGGCGGGGCTCGATCTCGTGCTCTGCGGGCACACGCACCGCCCGCGGGTTTTGCGACTGACTCCTCCGGCTGAGCTGCGAGGGGCGAGCGCTCCCGAATCGGCGCAGCTATCGCGTACCCCCTGGCTTCTTCAAGCAGGAACGGGCCTTTCCCAGCGTCTCCGTAACGAGTCAAACTCCGTATTTCTTCTCACAGGGAGGGCCCCCGAGGGACTCGCCGTTCGGCCGACCATCTTGCTGGAGCGCCTCGACTACTCTGAGAGCTCCGAGCGCTTCGAGAAGATGTCCGAGGTGCTCTTGAATTGACTTGAATTGAAGAGCGAAGGGAGGCGCGAGTGAGTGGCATGCTCGTTGCTCCTGCCGCGCTTCATGACTCGAACCAGCGGGGCCCGTCTCGAGGATCTCCAGCGAGCCGCTGCAGAGAGCCCCGAGGTCATCTCCTTCGCAGGGGGATTGCCCGATCCGCGGCTCTTTCCCAAACACGAGCTCTCGGAAGCCTTCTACTCTGCGCTCCACGCTTCTCAGTCGCTCCAATACGGCTGGCCCGAAGGGGAACCGGAGCTCAGGGAGTGGGTTGCGGCGCGGCTCCGAAGGCGCGGAGCGGACGTCGAGGCCCAGCACGTTCTCATCACGAGCGGTGCTCAACAAGCGATCTCCGTTGCCGCTCGCTCGTTCGTTCCTTTCCGCGGGGGATCGCATCGGGCTCAGAGACCCGACCTATCCGGGGGCCCTCGATATCTTCCGAGGCCTCGAGCTTGAGCTCGTCTCGAGCACGAGCCCCGCTCGCGCCTACTACGCTCAACCGGCGATCGAGAATCCGAACGGGAATCCTCTCCGCGAGTTCGAGCGCCGTGCGCTGCTCGAGGCCGCGCAAGGGGCCAGCGCCATCATCATTGAGGACGACGCCTACGCGGAGACCATCTTTGATGGTCGCCCCGCTCGTCCGCTGCTCGCCGAGGATCCAGAAAGGGTTCTTCATATCGGAACTCTCTCGAAGATCCTGTGTCCGGGGCTCCGAATTGGTTGGCTTGTGACGCGCCACCCGAAGTTTTCGGAGCTCGTTTCCGAGAAACAGCAAACGGACTTGCAGGCAGCGCCGCTCACGCAGCGTATCGTCATCGAATATCTTCGGGGTGGTCACCTCGATCAGCACCTCACGCGGATTCGATGCGACTACGCGCGCAAGGCGCGGACACTTCGAAAAGCGATCGCCCGTCACCTGCCTGAGTTCTCGGTCCAAGAGCCTGAGGGAGGCTTCTCTCTTTGGCTCGAGGACCGACCGGGCGACCCTCGGGTGAGTGACCTCGAGTGGCTCAGCGCGGCGGTCCAGCGCGGAGTGAGTTTCGACCCGGGCCGGAGCTTTCGAGTCTGGCCCTCCGATCGCCTAGCATTGCGCCTTTGTTATAGCAGCGTGGCAGAGGACGCGATCGAACGAGGAGTGCGTCGGCTCGAGGAAGCCCTCCGCGCGCTCTCGCCCGATAAGAGGCCGGGCGCGTGAGCTTTAGGAGCGCGGTCGTACGCTCTGGAGAAGCTCGACGAAGTTCTTCTCCTCCGACGTGACCGTGTCCTTCGGGCCCGTCATCTTGAAGAAGTAGGCGCCGCTCGGCGTTTCAACGACGGCGGCGTAGAGCCCGTAGTTTTCCTTCGGTGTGGTCGGACCGCCGGGCATTCCGGAGGAGAAGGTTCCGGAGCGAACGCGGACCGTCGTCACGCGGAAGCCTTGGACCGTGAGCTGGTCACGCTCGGCGTCCTCAGGTGTGATGCCTTGAAACTGAGCGATCCAACGGGAGATATTCGCGTCGACTCCGCCGCCGCTCGAGGGGCCAAAATAGAAGACGGTGATCTCCGCTTCTCCTGCGGAGCCTGTCGCTCGATAAGTCGCTGCGCGGACGGCGCTCTTCGGGCCGTCGAGCCAGCTCGAGGGCTTCGTCCAGGAAATTTCAGGTGCAGGGAATGAACCGGGAGCTGTCTGGGCGGACTTCGGAGCGGCGGGACTTTCTTCTTTGTTCTCGCGCTCTGCACCTTCTCGCGGAGTCGGCTCTGGCGAGGCTCGCTTACATCCGGCGAGTCCGCCCACCGCGAGCAATCCGGCCAAGAGGACGAGTGGGGCGTAGCGTCGGCGTCCGAGGGGAAGGGCGCATTCCGTCATGACCCGGAGATATAGAGGAGCAGGTTCCTTCGAGCGAGGGGAATTCTTCCGCTCACGTTTTTCGTCAGGATTTGCTCGGTGTCGCGCGCGCTTCTCAAGGCGCTCGGGAGGGGAAAAGGTTGTGAGTTCTTTGAGGGCACATTCTCGCGAACTGTGCCTCACTCCGCTCCTGGGGCGAGGACGCCGCTCAGAGCCCGAGAGGCGCTGATTTCCGGCGCTCATGACCCCTCGCGAGAGTCCAGCACGTCTGGGGGACGGGCGTCGACCGTGGGCTCGGCAGTTCTTCCTGGTTGAAAAAATACTCTCCGGGCGGCATCCCGCCGGGCGCCTTTGGAAAATCGCGACAGAGACCTCGCGTTTTCTGCTTTCCGCTCTGTGGAAGCGGCCTTCTGCCTTGCGTCCGCCCCTCGGGTATGAAAAGCGGACGCCCATGAAGAAGATCTTTGGCTGGTTCGTGGGCTTAACTTCGGTTTTAGCCGTCGGGTGGGGGTGCAGCAGCGCAACGACGGGAGGGCCGGACGGTGGCTCAGACGGATCGAGCCAGTGCGCTATCGGTCAGACGCTCTGTGCGACAGGCTGTACGGTCCTCGCCAGTGACCCGATGAACTGCGGGACATGTGGGAACGTCTGCCAAGGAGCGACTCCTTATTGTTCCAACAGTGTGTGTTCGATGACTGCCGGCGGCGGTAGCCCCGGCGTGGGCGGCGCGGGCAATCCCGGCCCTGGTGCGGGTGGAACCGCTACCGGCGTCGGTGGAGACGCAGGCCCTGGCGCGGGTGGTGCCATCGGCGGTGACACTGGTGGGAGCGGCCCCGGTGTAGGTGGTAGCGCTCCCGGTGCGGGGGGAAGCGGTGATGGTGGTGGCAATAGCGATCCCGGTTCGGATCCGCCTGGCTATTGGCGTTACGGCGACTGGCACGGCTGCGCTTGGACCGGCGTGGGCAAGGATGGCCAGACCTCCATCGCTCCTCAGGACTTCGTCTCAAAGCCTCCCGCTGACGCCTATTGTGTCAAAGGTGTCGTCGGCGCAGAGCCGATGTATCAGAGCGTTGCGCTCCTCGGCTTCAACGTGAACGAGCCGAACACGGCGAGCTGCGCGTACAAGCCGGTCGATCCGAGCTCCGATGGGCCTCCTTCGGTGGTCCCGACCGCTACGGGCATCGCTGTGGACTTCGTGAAGCAAGGCGCCGACACGGGCTTCACCTTGCGCATTCAGCTCCAAGGTCCGAACGGACACAAGGAAGGCGCCGCGGGTGAGGCGGATCGCTGGTGCGCTACCATCGACGAGGTCCAAGGAAAGGTCTTCGTTCCCTACAGCTCCTTTACCCCGAAATGCTGGGAAACGTCCGCCGCGGCGAAAGGAACTCCCTACGCGAACCAGCCGATCTCGGCTGTCGTGTTCCTCGTCCCCGGCTCGCCGGACGACACCCCCTATGACTTCTGCGTGAACGGTTTCGCCTACGGCTCGAGCGCGGCAGATGCTCCTGACGGGCCGGTGCAAGTCGGCGATCAGAAGGGCACCGTCGGTGGTTCGGGCAGTGACGACCTCGACTTCGATCGCAAGAAGGTCTTGGTCAACGGTCACAACTACATCATCCAGAACAACAACTGGGG
>Ga0182837_1156_pt1:7500-22122 | contig 22122 bp, 18 predicted proteins | sample Passage237B_FD_121822 | JGI IMG/M metagenome (GOLD analysis project Ga0182837, IMG submission 121822) | reverse complement strand
CCTCTGGCGGGGAACCACGCGCTCTTGGGCTCGTCCTTTCCTTCGGAACCCCAGGCTTCGTAGAGCTGGCTCGTGAGCTCTGTCATCCCGTACTCGCCGAGCACTTGTTCTGGCTCGGCGGAGAATGCTCGGGCGATCTGCGCCCGGATCTCTTGCTCGGGAACCTCCCGCGCGCGTCCTTTGAAGCCGCCGGTGAACCAAGGGAGCTGGGGGAAGTCGTTCGTCGCCGAGAGCTTCGAGCAGAGCGACGTAAGCGAAGCTGGTTCCGAGCACGACGAGGGGCTCTTGGCGATGCCGCGCGAGGCGCACGGCGATCGACGCCGCGGGGCCCGATCAGAAAGCGGCCGGCGTAGTCGAGCTCCGCGGGGACTGGGTCGGTGCTCAAGCTGCGGCCGTCGATCTCACGCATGAAGAGTTCCATCATGTACGTGAGAGAGGAGGTGGGCCGAGGGCCAGGTTTCGGCTCGGCGAGGGCGACGATGATGGGACGGGCGCTGAGACCCCGGAAGAGCGTGGAGCGAGCGAGCAGGAGCGCTAAGTGGTCGTAGGTCGACAGCGTGCGGGTCGGATGGACGCCGGTTTCGCGCTTTGTGGTCCCGCTCGTCTGAAAACGGGCCACGTCGAGCTCGGCGACGCGAGTGAGCCGAAAGACCTCCGCCGGAACGAGAGGAAGCTCCTCGAGCGAGCTCGGAGGAGCAGGGATCAAGCGCTCGAGGCCCGGACATTCCTGGCGCTGGAATGCCGCGATGGCGAGGGCGAGCTCTTCGAAGGACTCGGAGGGTGTCGCGCCTTCGACCACACTCGACGCAAACGCGCGCACCCGCGCGTGGAGCGACTCGCTCTGCTCGAGGGCGCGGGGGCGCATGACGCGCGCGATCGGGTCCGTCATCGCGCTCCTTTTCGCTGCTGGAGAGCGTCGCGGAGGGCTTCGGCGAGAGCGTCCAAGTGTTCCTCTTCGATGGTGAGCGGCGGTGTCAGGACCAAGACGTCCCTTTGTCCGCCGCCGGTCGTCGTCATAAAGCCCCGCTCGAGGAGGCGCTGCCGGAGCCCGGATGCGCCTCCCGCCGCGCTCGAGCCCCACCATGAGGCCTCTTCCGCGTAGCTTGAGGCCGGGGAACTCTTCGGTGAGGGGCTCGAGACGTTTAATGAGCCGGCCGCCTTTGCGCAGGCTTTCTTCCGGGAGCCGATCGCGCTCGAGGATCTCGAGCGTGCGGAGCGCCACAGCAGCGGAGAGAGGAGCTCCAGCGAAGGTCGAGGTGTGCACGACCTCGTCCGGTCGGCTCCAGTTCTCCATCAGGCGCTTGGGACCGAGGCAGGCGCTCACGGGAAGACCACCACCGAGCCCCTTGCCGAGACAAATCAGATCCGGCAGCGCGCCATCGTGGACACAGCTGAGCCAAGCGCCCGAGCGCCCGAGGCCCGTCCAGATCTCATCGGCAATGACGAGCGCACCTCGCGAGTGAGCGAGTTCGAAGAGGGCTGAGAGATAGCCAGCAGGCGGAACCACGACGCCGCCGCGCCCGAGGATCGGTTCGATGAGGACGGCGCCGACGTTGTCGTCGATGAGCGCCCGAGCGCGCTCGAGCGATTCTTCGCCGTCCCCCTCCGGATAGGGAGCGACGCGGACGTGAGGAGAGAGCTGAGCCAAAAAGGGGGTGCGATAGCTTTGGCGCAAGTCCGAGTGCGCGAGGGGGCCGTAGGAGAGGCCGTGATAGGAGCCGGAGAAGGCGAGCACACCGGGACGCCCCGTCGCGAGCAGCGCCGTCTTGAGCGCAGCGGTGATCGCATCGGCGCCACTCAGTCCGAGTAGGCCCGTCGCATCGCCGCTCGGGTGGAGTCTGGTGAGCTTCTCGAGAAGCTCGATCTTCTTCGTGCTGGGAGAGACATCGCCGAGCGCTTGCCAGAGTTCGGTGCTCTGCTCGGAGAGGACCTTCTCGAGCTCGGGGTGAGCGTGTCCGAGCAGAAGTGCGCCGAAGCCGGCGGCGAAATCGACGTAACGATTCCCATCGACACAATAGACGTTGGATGCGCGTCCACGCTCAAACACGACCGAGTCGAAGGGCTGTCCGTTCGGAGCCTTCGGTCCCATGGGGGCCGCTTGGGCGCGATGACGCGCGGACCAGGCGCGGGAGTTTGGGCCGGGCGGAGGGACCCGGACGTCCGGCGGCTCGGTCTTCGATTCCAACATAGGCGCGCGCCTCTATAGCATCTCGGAATCGAGGCGGGGCTCTTCCGCTGACCGTGGCTGGGCCTTTACGCCTCGCTCAGAGACAGACGCGGTTGCGTCCGCTGCGCTTGGCTTCGTAGAGCTTCTGGTCAGCGGCGGCGATCAGCTCAGCGCCGGTCATCTTGGGCGCTAGGGCTGCTCCGCCCATCGACATGGTTACGGCGATACGCTCACCCTGGAAGACGAAATCGTGGGCCTCGATGCGCATGCGCAGGGTTTCGGCCAGCTGGCGTGCACCCTCCAGAGAAGTCTCAGGCAGCACGAGCGCGAACTCCTCGCCGCCGTAGCGCGCGAATACCTCATCCCTCCGGATCCGCTCCGAGATGACGCGAGCGAGCTCGCGCAAGACGTGGTCGCCCGCGAGGTGCCCGTAGCGATCGTTGATGCTCTTAAAGTGATCGATATCGAACATGAGCACGCTGAGGTCGCGTGTATGGCGGCGAGCGCGTGTTACCTCGCGGTCGAGGGCCTCGACCAAGTGCCGCTTGTTGTAGATCTGCGTGAGACCATCCATGATGGTCATCCGGTAGATCTCCTCGTGGTACTTGGCTTCGGCGTCCGCGCCGGAGAGGAACTTCAGGATGGTCGGGCCGATCTTGATGCGGTCGCCGTTGTCCAGGCGAGCCTCGCTCTCGACCTGCTCCTCGTTCACGTAGGTCCCGTTGGTGCTCTTGTCGTCGACGATATACCAGCTGCCGGGGCCGCGGCGCTCGAGGTGCGCGTGGCGGCGGCTCACGCTGTCTCCTTCGAGGATCAGGTGGCTCTCGTTGCCGCGGCCGATGCGCAAAACGGGCTGTTCGAGAACGATACGCTTACCGAGCAGGGCCGGTTCGGTCGTATAGATGACAACGAGGCACTCGGCGGTCGCGTTCGTCTCCGGCATGGCCGGCTGGACGACTTCCGTCACTCGAGTCTTCTCGTCTTGTTCGTTCTGCTCGCTCAAACGGGCCCTCTTCGCCTCGACCGCCTCGGCAAACTTCGGACTCCGCGATCCTGAGGGGAGGCGGAGCGGTCCTGGCCGGTCAATTGAAACCAGTTTCCCTCGAAAACACCACAGCTTCAAGCGCCCTGGCCGGAAGCCATCGTTTCCGGGCCGGCGGGGGCTCGAGGGCGCGGCGGGTCACCCTGTGCGACAAGGTAGACGGCCCGGCCTGAGCGGAAAGATCCTGTCGTGGCGCGCAAGCCCGATTTGGCTAGCTCATTGACGAATCCGGTAACCGGTCTCGAGCAACCACAAGACGAGAGCGAGACAGGCGCCGCCGAAAGCCGCGAGCAGCGCGAGGCTCAAGGTCGGCCCGAGGTCTCCCTGTCCGTAGAAGCTGTAGCGGAAACCGCTCATCAAGTAGACGACCGGGTTGAAGAGCGTGAGCGTCCGAAAGGGCTCCGGCAGCATCTGAATCGAGTAAAAACTTCCGCCCAAGAAGGCGAGCGGCGTCACGATCAGGGCCGGCACGATCTGCATCTTCTCCCACCCATCTGCCCAAAGCCCGATCGAAAAACCGAGCAGGCTGAATGAGACGCAGGTCAGCAGGAGAAAGACGATCATCCACAGCGGGTGTTCGATCGAGTAGGGAACAAACAGCCGGGCCGTGGTCATGATGATCAGGCCCAAAATGAAAGATTTCGTCGCCGCGGCACCGACGTAGCCGAGGACCATGTCGAGGCTCGAGATCGGCGCCGAGAGCACCTCATAAATCGTTCCCGAGAACCGCGGCATGTAGATGCCAAAGGAAGCGTTGGACACGCTCTCGGTGAGCACGGAGAGCATCGTCAGGCCCGGCACGATGAACGCACCGTAGGGCACGCCGTCGATCGCTTCGATGCGCGAGCCAATCGCGGACCCAAAGACGATGAAGTAGAGGGACGTGGAGAGCACCGGAGTGAGGATGCTCTGGGCGATGGTGCGGAACCAACGCGCCATTTCGAAACGGTAGATGGCAATGATGGCTCCCGTGTTCACGACTGATTCGTCCCCTTGAGCAAGTTCAGAAAAATCTCTTCGAGGGAGCTCTGTTTCGTCTGGAGGTCTTTGAGGGTGACCTTCGCCTCGTCCAGAGCTCTCAAAATCGGCTCGAGCGGCGCCTTTTCCGCCTTGGCGTCGTAGGTATAGATGAGCTTGAGCCCGCCCGCAGCGAGCTCGACCCCGGCGGACGCCAGCGCCTCCGGAAGGGCCAAGAGTGGTTCCTCGAGCTCGACGAAGAGCTTCTTCTGTCCGAGCTTTTTCATGAGGGTGCTCGTCTCTTCGACGAGAACGATCTGTCCGCCGTGGATGACTCCCACGCGGTCCGCCATCTGCTCGGCTTCTTCGATGTAGTGGGTCGTGAGCACGATCGTCATTCCGCCGCGGCGCAGCCTATCGACGACCTTCCACATGTCGCGGCGGAGCTCGACGTCGACGCCCGCGGTTGGCTCATCCAAAAAGAGCAAACTCGGCTCGTGACAGAGCGCCTTGGCGATCAGGACGCGGCGCTTCATGCCCCCTGAGAGGGTCATGATTTTGGCGTTCTTTTTGTCGTAAAGAGACAGATCCCGCAGGATCTCTTCGAGCTTTTCGGGGTTTTTTGGCTTGCCGAACAGGCCACGGCTGAAACAGAGCGTGTCCCAGACGGTCTCGAACATGTCCGTGCTGAGCTCTTGAGGCACGAGGCCGACGTGAGCGCGAGCGCGCGCGGGGTCGCGATCGATGTCGATGCCGGAAACGAGAACCGTGCCGCTCGTTTTCTTGACCAGGCCCGTCACGATCCCGATCAGTGTTGTCTTGCCGGCGCCGTTCGGCCCTAACAGCGCAAAGAGCTCGCCCTGATGCACCTCGAGAGACACTCCCTTCAGCGCATGGTGCCCCGTCTTGTAGACCTTTTCGACGCTCGCGAGGGAGAGGATCGGGACCCGAGACATCGAGGGGCCCTTAACCCGGCTCCCCGGGCGGCACAATGCGCGATGTGCTTTTCGATTCTCTGGCGCTATTCGCCTGGTCTGGTCTCGGCGAATCGGATTTCGATACGTTCGAAACCGAGGGATTCGAGGAGCGAGCGGACCGTCTTGTCGGCGTTGGTTTCCGCGATCGAGAGCAAGTGTTGGTTCTTCGCGGCCTCGAGGAAGCCGCGTTCAGCTTCGCGGCGCGCCTCGGTCTCGAGAGATTCTCGACGCGTTGCGAGAACATCCGTCTTGCGCGTGTGGACGTAGGTGCGCTTTTCGTCCAGGGCCACGGAGAAGACGCTCGCCGGAGGGAGGGTGATCGAGATCGATTTGCTCGGCCAATCGACGCGCGCGCTCGATTCTTCCATCTGGGTAAAATCGATGCCCGCTGACACGGTGCCGGCGGCGACGAGCAAGATGGCATCCTGCGCTTCGATGGTCCCCATGAGGCGCTTCTGTTGATCCTTGAGGTCGATGACGCGCTCGAGGTTGAATTGGGCTGTCTCGAGGCGTGCCAGGCGGCGGACGGCCGTGAGCGCCGTGGGGGTCGGGGTGAGCTCGAGGGTCGATGACTCCGGTTCGACTTCTTTCTCCGCCTTCTTTCCGAAGTGATAGGCGACTGCGGCGACGAGAGCGATGACAAGGAGCGTCCCGAGCCGCTTCATGTCACCGCTCCCGGTTCCGTCTCAATGAGACGTGTCCTGGTCGCGACGTTCAGACAAACGGCGAAGGTGTGGATGAGCTCACTTTCGAGGGGCTTCAAGACGCCATCGAAGGATGCCACGCTTTCGAGCGCATCCAAGACCGAGCGCCGCTCGGAGAGGGGCGCCTCGAGAAGCGTGAGGAGAGCTCGGTCGAGAGCGTCGAGGGTGAGGGCGCGCGGGGCGGGGAAGGCGAGCTCGGGGACGAGGTGAGCCAGGCGCGATTTTCCGTGGGCAAATGCTGATGCCGCTTGGGTCTCGCTCTTTTGGCCCCGGCGCGCGAGCACGCCGAGCAGACAGGCAATGGCTTCGGCGCGGTCGGAAGGAGAGCCGTGTGTCCTTTGCTGCAGCTGACCGGGCGGCACGAGGTGCCGCTGGCCGAGGCGGAGCACGGCGAAGGCCCGATGAGCAAAAGGACTGAGCCCTGCGCGCGCTTGTTCGAGCAGAAGGTAGAGCTCGTCGGCTTGGCGGCGGGAGAGGGCCGCGAGGGTCCCGAGCGCGAGATCGATGAGCGGTAAGCGCTCCCCGGGCGGAACGGCGAGGTAGTTTTGGTGGATGCTCGGGAGCAGACCAGCGATCGAAGGATCGGCGAGCTCGAGATTGGCGAGCTGCGCGTTGCGGGCTTCGAGGTTCTCGTCGAGGGACGCTGCGAGGAGGAGGAGGCGCGCGAAATAGGGCTCGCGCGCGCCGTCGATCATGTGCCTTTGCGTGCCCTGGAAGGGAGAGAGGTTCGGCTCATCGGAGGCGTCGCGGAGATCAGCCGAGCCTCCTTGTGCATGCGTGGCGCCCGAAAAACCCATCGCGCCCGAAGCAAGCCCGAAAGAGCCGCCTCCAAGAGAACCGAGAGAGGTTGCGCCGAGGGGACTACACAGGCTCGTGTTCCAGCTGGGTACCAGACGACGGATGCGCTCCTTCAGAGGTGGATGGGAGGCGCGATCGAAGAAGCCCGGCGGCGATGCTTCGGCGATGAGCAAATGGTTGGCGGGTCGAGCGGCGCTGGAACCCAAGTAGGAAGAAACCAGGCCAATTTTCGCCAGAGCCCCGGCGATCCCGGTCGGATCGCGGGTGAACTGAACAGCAGAAGCATCGGCCAAAAACTCCCGCTCTCGGGAAACTGCCGCTTGGATGAGCTCGGCGATGAAGGCTCCGACCGATCCCAGGAGCCACAGAGCGATCCCAATCATCGCAAAGGGCGCGGCGTCGCGTTTCCGGTTCGACGAGCGGACGGTCATCAGGAAGCGGCCGACTAGGCTGAGCGCGACGATGCCATGCAAGACCCCGAGCATGCGCATGTTGAGCGCCGAGTCTCGGTTCAGGATGTGGCTGAACTCGTGGGCCACAACTCCTTGGAGCTCACTGCGGCTCAAGTGTTCCACGGCCCCCCTCGTCAGCCCGATCACTGCATCGTCCGGGGACCAGCCTGCCGCGAAGGCATTGATGCTCGTTTCGCGGCGAAGCAGGTACACCGGCGGCACCGGCATCCCCGACGCGAGAGCCATCTCTTCGACGACGTTGAGCGCACGTTTTTCGGCGAGATCAGCAGTTTGATGGTTGAGGAGCGTGCCTCCGAGGGATTCGGCCACCACGCGCCCCCCCTGACCGAGGCGCATGGTTCGAATCGCTGAGCCCAAGAGGACGACACCCCAAGTCCCGATGGCCCCGGTGGCGACGAGCGAGAAGTGCGCCTCGCTCATGTTGTCGAGGGTGCTTCCGTCGAAGCTCAGGGCAAAGTGAATGGCGAGGCCACTCAGCAGTCCGAGGAAGAGCACACCGAGGCCGTAGAGGACGACGAGACGTGTTGTCTTGGCTCGGGCTTGGGCTTGGTGCTCAAAGAACCTCACGCTTCGCTCCTCGGCGCTCTTTGGGGCTCATGCTCGTCCGGCCCCTCGGCCTGGTGACAGCGTCGCCCCGGCGCAGATCAGAAATTGAGCTTCGGAGCAACGGCGGTCGGCTCGCTGTCGGAGAACTTGAGCAGGGTTGCGTCTTCGGCGAACCCGAACATGCCCGCCAGGATGACCTGGGGGAAGAAACGCTTGTAGGTGTTGAAGTCGGTGACCGCGTCGTTAAAGGCCTGGCGCGCGAAAGCAATTTTGTTTTCCGTGGAGGTGAGCTCCTCGGTGAGCTGGGCGAAATTCGAGTTCGCCTTCAGGTCGGGGTAAGCCTCGACGACGACCGACAGACGGCCAAGAGCGCTCTGCAGCATTCCTTCCGCGGCTCCGAGCTCCGCCATTTGCTGGGCGTTGCCCGGAGCGTGTTTGAGGGCTTCGAGTCCGCTCAGGGCTCGGTTGCGTGCGGCGATCACGGCTTCGAGTGTCTCCCGCTCGTGCTTCGCGGCTGCTTTAACGACCTCGACGAGGTTCGGAATGGTGTCATAGCGGCGCTTCATCTGAACCTCGATCTGGGAGAAGGCGTTCTGGAAGCGCCCTCTCAGCGTCACGAGTCGGTTGTAGACGCCGACACCCCAAAAGATCGCCCCCAGGACGAAGACCAAGAAGACGATCGCGATCACCACCAAAGTACCCAAGCTTGTCCGCCTTTCCTCACGGCGCGGGAGATCCGCGCCCTATCGATCAAGGTCCGGTCAAAGTCCGCTCCTGTCAATTGGCGCGTCGCTTCCTGCCGTCCTGGCGAAAGCCGCGAGGTGTGTGGCCCTCTCTCACAAGCTCGCCGTCACAAGGAGGCCGCGGCCGCCGAGGCGCGCTCATGGGGAAGCCGGCTCTCCGGTTTTCGCGCTTGCCCGGACCTTTGGGCGCATTCGAGAGCGCCTCTGACTAGGCGACGCTCTTGAGGATGTCCGCGACGAGCCGGGTCAGGTCGACTCCGACGAAGGGCTTGGGTTGGAAGAAGAACTGAGGGCAGCGATGGACGCGCCTCAGCTGGGAGTCGTCCAAGTAGCCGCTGATGAGCAGGACGTGGAGCCGAGGAAAACGCTCGCTCAGCTGTTCGGCGAGTGAGATCCCATCGAGGCCGGGCAGGCGAACGTCGCTGATGAGGAGGTCAGGTTCGAAGGCCTGCGCGTCGAGTAAGTCGAGGAGGTCTTCGGCGCAGCCAAACTCGAGCACTCCGTAGCCCTGCGTGGCGAGGGAGCGACGCAGCGCACCGCGCACGAGTGGGTCGTCCTCGACGAGGATGAGCCGACGGTTGATCGTGGAATATGGCGGCTCCGACTCTTCGGCCATGATGATTCCCTTTCGCTCCCGTCATTGTGACCTTCGGAGGTCGCCACGCGCACGAAATGCAGGCAAATTTCCCGAGAGAACTGGCATCTCGCCCGACTGGACGAAGGTCCTGGCGCGCCTTCCGGGGCCGAAGCCCGCGGAAGGCGTTTGCTCGCGCTCGGGATTTGGGGGGGCGCGTTTCGAAGGGGAGACGCGCCTCGAGAGCGTCTCAGAGAACGCTCACGATGGCTTGGCAGAGCGAATCCATGGTCGCGCGGTTCATGCCGGCCACGTTGATGCGACCAGAGCCGACGATATAGATGCCGTACTCGGCCTTGAGGCGTTCGACCTGGTCCTTGTTCAGGCCTGAGAAGCTGAACATGCCCTTTTGGCGCGTGATGAACGAGTAGTCGCGCGTCGCGCCCGCTTTCTTGAGGCCCTCGACGAAGGCCGAGCGCATCTCGGCGATGCGCGTCCGCATGGCCGTGAGCTCCTGCTCCCAGAGCGCGGTGAGCTCAGGGTTCGTCAAGATCGTCGCGATGATCGCGCCGCCGTGAGCCGGAGGGTTCGAGTAGTTCACGCGCGCGCACACCTTGAGCTGGCTCAAGATGGCCGCGCCTTCATCCGCCGTGCGAGCGACAGCGGTGAGGGCGCCGGTGCGCTCGTTGTAGAGGCTGAAGTTCTTCGAGAAGCTGGAGCAGATGAGGGCCTCGTCGACCTGCTCGAGGAGCTTCTTGAGTCCGACCGTGTGAGGCCGTCGCCGAAGCCCTGGTAAGCGAAATCGACGAGCGGAAGTGCGCCGCGCGCCTTCACCAGCTCCGCGATCTGGGCCCATTCGTCGGCGCTGGGGTCGACACCCGAGGGGTTGTGACAGCAGGCGTGCAAAAGCACGACATCGCCGGGCTGAGCCCCGGCGAGCGAGCTCTTCAGACCCGCGAGGTCGAGAGCATTCTGCTGCGCGTCAAAGTAGCGGTATGTGAGAACTTCCATGCCCACGGCCGAGAAGATCTGCTTGTGGTTCTCCCACGTGGGATCGCTCACCCAGATGCGCTTGGCGCCGGCCTTCTGGCTGAGGAAATCAGCAGCGAGGCGCAGCGCGCCGGTGCCGCCAGGGGTGTGACAGGTAACGGCGGTGCCGTCGTTCACCCGGGCCGCGTTGCGACCGAACAAGAGCTCGCGGACGCCGCGGTCGTAGACGGGGTCACCTTCGATCGGGCTTGTTTTTCTCGGTCTCGAGCAAGATCTTCTCCGCGCGCTTCACACACTCGAGCACGGGGGTCTGCCCGCTCTCGTCCTTGAAAACGCCCACCGAGAGATTGATCTTCGTCGAGCGGGGGTCCTTTTGGAACGCCTCTGTGATGCCGAGGATGGGGTCGGGGGGAGCCTTCTGGATGGTCGAGAACATTCTGGGCGAGCCGCTAGCCCAGCCGGGAGCGCCGAGCAAGGGCCAGCTCTGTTTGACAGGTCAGAGTTCTAGGGTCAGAAGGGTCCGGCGCTCGTCGCGCCGGCTGCTAACGAGAAGTGTTGGAAACTCTTCATGAATGCCATGAATCTTGAGGCAAAGAAGATCGTCGTCGCTCGTCCGGGCGGCTACTCCCGCCTGAAGGTCTGTACGGCGGAGGTTCCGGCGGTGGGACCGAACGAGGTCCTCGTTCAAACCGAGGCGATCGGGGTGAATTTTGCTGACGTCGTCGTACGGCTCGGCCTTTACCCTTCGGCCCGGGAGTACGTCGGCTGGCCGATCACGCCGGGATTCGAGTTCAGTGGGCGGGTGTTAGCCGTCGGTGACGCCGTGACGACCTTCCGTCCCGGCGATGACGTATTCGGGGCTTCTCTCTTTGGAGCCTACGCGACGCACGTTGCGGTCCCGGCCGACTATCTCTTTGCGCGCCCGGCGGGCATGACCGCAGCGGCGGCTCTTGTCGTAGCGCCGCTCACGGCTTGGTATGCGCTCGTCGAGCTCGGGGCGGCTTCGGCGGGGAAAAAAGTCCTCGTGCACTCGGCGGCGGGTGGCGTCGGCTCCATGATGGTCCAAATCGCCCGAGCGCTCGGCTGCCACGTGGTGGGGACCGTAGGGTCCCCTGAAAAGGCCGAAAAGGTGCTTTCGCTCGGCGCCGAGAGGGTCCTGGTGCGGAGCGATCCCGGCTTCAAGAAGGGCCTTCTGAGCCCCGGCGAGCGCGGTTACGACATCGTCCTCGACGCGAACGGCTACGAAACTCTGCGTGACAGCTATCGCGTCCTACGTCCGACCGGGCGCCTCGTCATTTACGGGGCGCACTCGATGATGAGCCGCGGCTGGGCCCCGAACCCGTTCCGCCTCCTCTGGGGGTTCCTCAGGACTCCCCGCTTTCAGCCTCTCGAGATGACGAACGCAAACAAGTCCGTGATGGCGTTCAACTTGTCGTACCTCTTCTCCGAGGTGCCGACCCTGCGCGCCGCCATGGCCCAAATCCTCGATCTCATCGCTCGGGAGCAGCTCCAGGCGGCGACCCCGACGACCTATCCCTTCGAAAAGGTCGGAGAAGCCCACGCCGCGCTCCAATCGGGGCGGACGGTAGGCAAGCTGGTCCTGGTCCCGTAAGGTCCGAAAGAGACGATGTCAGAACTCGACGAATCTTCCCCGGCGCCCCAGAGTCCGCCCTCCCCGAGTGAGACCCCGGAGCTCGAAGCGCGCATTGCCCTGCTCGAAGGGCGCGTGCGGAACCTCGAAGACCGCCTCGAAGACGGCCGGCGAGCAGAACTCGCGCGGAAGCAGCGGGCGCTCATGTGGCGCATCGTTCTTCTCGGGGTATTGCTCCTCGGCTACTTCTATCTTCGCTTTTCCCGTTAAGGCGGCGCTTCGTCGTCTCCCTTGCCGATAGTCTCGCTCGGCGCCTCCCTGCTTCGCGTGAGGTGGAAGGGCGGGCCCAGGGTTCGAGCTCAACCCAGTTCGGAGCTTACAGAAGGAAAGGAGTGCCGTGGCCAACAACCAGAACGAAGTGCGTCCCTATCTCATCCGTCTGATCACGACGATCGCATGTGGGGTTGTGGTGATGGTGACCGCGGCCACGTGGGCTTGGAACCGCTACGGTGCGCGTCTCGAGACAGCCCCCCCGCTCCCGGCTGGGAAGCCGGAGATCATTCGGTGAAAGCGGCCTTCTCCCGAGTGCTCGGAGCCAGCCCGGTTTGGCTGACCGGGGCCTACGCCGCGAGCGTGACTCTCCCCGGAGCGGAGGGGACTCCCTTCGCCTGCTCGGGTGGGTCCTTTTACTTTTCGGTTTGGCGCTTCCGAGTCGTTCCGGTGTGCCCGTAGGGATTTACGGGTTCGGCGGGGCCACTTTGCTGGCGGTGGTGCTCGCACCCGGTGAAGCGGAAATCCCGAGGGGCTTTGTTTTCCTGGGCTGGCTCGCCTTTGCTCTCTCTATGGGCGCACTGAAGGAGCGCGACGGCGAGGGCCAAGAGGCCGCCGAGCTCCACAGTGAAGGGCACGAGCCTCACGCGAGAGGTGGCACCCTGTGGGCCTTCGCCATCCTGGTCTCGGCGCTCGTGGCGGCAGTCTCCGTACTTTGGGGGGGCGAGCCTGAGCGCCTCGAGTATCGAATCCTCGGCCGCGTCCTTCTCGTCAGCGCCGGGGTGCTGATCGTCGCCCTCGCGGGGACAGGTGCCGGGGGAAGTCTCCCGAAGAATCTCCGTACTCCCAAGATGGGGCGCCGTTCTGGGGTCGCTCTGATCCTTTGGGCGGTGTCGAGCCTGGCCCTCTTGGCCGCTGCCCACGCTTGGTCCGAGTCCTCCTTCCCTCTCGCAAGCTGCGCCTTTGCTCTGGCCTTCATCGCCGGGGGCTTAGGCTTGCGCTCGCTCCGTCCGCCGAGAGAAAGTTAGATCATGAGGGCCCTTCTGCTCCTTCTGGCGCTCGCGTCGGCTTCCTGCAGCCGCGCCACCAGCGGACGGATTGAGGAGCAGCTGCCCGAGGGGGGCTTGGCTCGGGTTGGTTCCTATGTTCTTCGGGCGGACGCCCTTGTTGAGGCAGGGCCTCGCGCTTCCGAGTTCGCCCGCCGCTGGACCGACGCGGGGCACTTCGTGCGCGCCATGGAAGAAGAACGACCGTCGGCGGCTCGTGCTGTGACCCGCGCGGTGCTGGCGCGAGAGTTCATGGAAAGCTGGAGGGCGTCGATGCTCGCTCGGGGACCGGTGGAGCCCGAGGAGGCTGAGACCGCTACGTCGTCGGCGTGGCTTGAGCTCAAGAGACCCAGAGCCGTTCGGGCCGCCGAGATCTTCCTGCGCGTACGCTTGCTCGAATCGGACGAGAAGGCGCGCGCGAAGATGGAAAAGATCCGCGAGCGGGTCTCTGAAGCCGACTCCACCGTTCAGTTCGGCGAGCTCGCGACCGAGGCGGCGAAGGAGCTCGATGCTGAGATCGCGGGGCGCATCTGGCCGCCGGTCGCCGCGGACGGTCGCGTTGTCCCCGTCGGTTTGGGCGACGACCCAGGAGAACGGGTCCCGGAGGAGATCGTGCGCGCCGCCACCGCTCTCACAGAGCCCGGAGAGAAGAGCCCGGTGGTCGGGACAGCGGGCGGTTATCACCTCCTCATCGCTCACGAAATCATCCCGGAGCGCATCGCGAGTGATGCTGAGTTGTCCGAGCTGGTGCGGCCGCTGGTCGCGGCAGACCGGGGGCGCGCTGAGCTCGAAACTCTCAAACGTGAACTTCGGAGCCGCACGCCCGTCGTTCTCTCGGAACAGCGCGCCTCTCTCCTGAAGCTCATTGGGCGGAAGCGGTGACCAATTCGGAGCTCCCCCCGCGCGACCAAGCGCCGACTCCGTTCGCGGATATTCTCCGAGAGCTGTGTCGGCGTACCGGTGGCGATTGTGCGGTGCTCGTGGACGACGAAGGGGAGACCGTCGACTACTGGGGCCGGCTCGATCCTTTTTCGACCCGGGTCTTTGCGGCTGAGCTCGCGATTCTTCATGCGAGCGCTCGCTCGCGCCTCGGGCTCGTAGAAGAGATCTTCGTGCGCAATCGCTACCGGAGCTTCGTGATCCGCGCTCTTCCTGAAGGGTATGCGTTCGCGCTGCGTCTGCCGCGCCGGGCGGCGTCAGTCTCCGAGCGTGCCCTGGCGAGCGCCGAGAGGCAGCTCTCTCTCGAAGCGGGCTTTCCGTGGATGACCCGGCCCCAGTCTCGAGTGAGCTGTCGCCCGGTAGGCATCGAGGAGCGGGACTCCCGCCCGCTCAGTCTTCGCCAAGGGGAGGCCGCTCTTTCCATCGACATCATCGGGCGCGTGAAGTCTCCGGCAGAGAAGAAGAGAGAACAGGGATTCCGGGTCCGACTTGAAAACGGAGAAGAGGGAACCCTGATCCGAGAGCCTCTGGGACGCTGGTACCTGGACGACGAGCCCTGAAAGAGGAAAAAACCGCCGCTGCTCCGGGATCTGTGCTGCTATCGGCCCGGGGCGAGGGCCGAAAAGGACCGGATCGCTCCGGTTTCCGCGGGATCTTGCGGGCCTCTGACTGAGCGCCGGTCGGCGGTGGCGAGCGCCCAGGGGGGCACTTCGCGAAGTGCATGAAAAAGATCACAAAAGTCTTGCGACCGATTCGAAACGGAGTCATAAGACCCGTCCCCAGAACGGGCCCAAGAGCTGGGTCG
>Ga0182837_1156_pt1:0-2500 | contig 22122 bp, 18 predicted proteins | sample Passage237B_FD_121822 | JGI IMG/M metagenome (GOLD analysis project Ga0182837, IMG submission 121822) | reverse complement strand
GGTCCCCTCAGGCTGATTGGAAACCAGCCGTAGAGTGTAAACGCAGAAGGGGGCTTTACTGTAAGACCGACAGGTCGAGCAGTTGCGAAAGCAGGCGTTAGTGATCCGGTGGTACCGCATGGAAGGGCCATCGCTCAACGGATAAAAGGTACTCTGGGGATAACAGGCTGATCGTGCCTGAGAGTTCACATCGGCGGCACGGTTTGGCACCTCGATGTCGGCTCGTCGCATCCTGGGGCTGGAGCAGGTCCCAAGGGTTTGGCTGTTCGCCAATTAAAGCGGCACGCGAGCTGGGTTTAAAACGTCGTGAGACAGTTTGGTTCCTATCTGTCGTGGGCGTAGGACACTTGAGAGGATCTGCCTTTAGTACGAGAGGACCAGGGTGGACGTACCTCTGGTGCGCCGGTTGTCATGCCAGTGGCATAGCCGGGTAGCCAAGTACGGAACGGATAACCGCTGAAAGCATATAAGCGGGAAGCCGGCCTCAAGATTAGGTGTCCCTGCCGAAAGGCACTCAAGGCCACTTGTAGACTACAAGGTGATAGGCCGGGTGTGGAAGCACAGCAATGTGCGGAGCTAACCGGTACTAATAGGCCCGTGAGGCTTGACCTTATTCGCTAAGGCAATCATTGAAGCTAAAGTCCGGAGTCCGGGCAAGACAACCTAAGGTTGTCGTGTCGAGCTCTCGGAAAGTCCGAACCTCGAAAGAGGAGCGGGCGATTCGCACAGAGAGTGCGACTCAGCATGACTCACCAAAACGAGTCAGAAAGCGCGTGAAACGCGCTGTTTGGACGCCCAAAAGTTTCCGGTGGCGATATCGACGAGGCCACACCCGATCCCATCCCGAACTCGGAAGTTAAGCTCGTCGGAGCCGATGGTACTGCAGGGGGAACTCTGTGGGAGAGTAGGACGTTGCCGGGTTAATCTTAAGAAGGGCCTGAGAGGAATACCTCTCAGGCCCTTCGCTTTTTTGTCTGTTCGCGCGTCTATCCTCCCGCCTCGAGCGGAGCTGGCGTCGCGATGGGCTCCTTCGAGCTTCGAGAAGGGCGCGCCGGCAGGGAGCGGGTGGCGAAATAGCTTCGCGTACCTAGTGGCTCTGCTGTTCATTTTCGCGCGGAGATCGGCGGGAACGTCGATGATGCTGACCTGCCTGGTTTTTTCGGACCAAACCTTCAGGTGGTTGTTGATTTCGGGTTGAGGGACGATCGAAATTCGTTCGGGGTGAGATAGGCCAAGCTCGAGTGGGGTCGGACGTCGTTGTAGTGTTTGCGCCAGGTTTCGATCATGGCGATTGCTTCGGCTCGAGAGCGAAACCACTCCATGTTCAGGCATTCATCGCGGAATTTCCCGTTGAAGCTCTCGTTCGTGCCGTTGTTCCAAGGCTTGCCTGGCGGGATGAATGCCGTCTCGACGCCAGCGTCCGTGAGCCACTTCAAGAGCTTCGTGGCAAGAAACTCCGGACCGTTGTCGGAACGCAAGTATTTGGGTGTTCCCCGAACGCTCATCGTCTTGCTGAGGAGTTCAATGAGGCGCGTCGAGCGAATGCTGCCTGCGACATCGATAGCGAGACATTCGTGAGTCCACTCGTCGACAAGCGTGAGGCATTTGATTTTCTGTCCGTTCGCGCACGCGTCGTGTACGAAGTCGTATGCCCAAACTTGGTTTGGACCGCTTGCTGGCACGGGCCTCGGTCGTGACGCCGCTAGGCGCCGTCTTTGGCGTTTTTTAGGCACTTGCAGGCCCTCCTGACGCCAGAGACGGTGTGCCCGGTCGACGCTCATTGTGTGGCCAAGACGGCTCAGAAAGATGCGAATCTTGCGATAGCCGTAGCGAGGGTACTGGGCTGCCAGGGCACGCATTGCGGTCGTGGCGGGTGCATCTTTAGACTTGAGCTTCGACTTGTAGCAAAGGGAAGACCGAGCAACCTGATACAGCGCGCACGCTCGTCGAAGTGAAATGCCGCGAGCTCGCACGAACTCGACAGCTTTTCGACGGTCGCGCGCGCTCACCATTTTTTTGCTGCCACCTCTTTCATCACTTCGACCTCGAGGTCACGCTCTGCGAGCAGTTTCTTGAGTCGATTGTTTTCGACCTCGAGCGAGCGCAGCCGTTTGGCGTCGGCGACTTCGAGGCCACCGAACCGTCGCTTCCAGACGTAAATCGTCTGCTCGCTAATGCCGTGTCTCTTCGCCACGTCGGCGACGGTGCTTTTATCGACTTCGCGCAGAATCTTAACGATTTGCTCGTCGCTGAATCGGCTCTTTTTCATTCTCTTGCTCTTTTCGGTGGTCCGAAAAGGCGGTTTCTCACGCTTCAGCTGGTCCGAAAAACACCCAGCAGGTCACCAGCAGTTGCCCCGCCAAAGCGATCGCAGCGACTCCAGCTCGAAGGGGATCGTTTCGCCAGCAGGCATGGCTACCTCCGCAGCTCGTAGCGAATTCCATGAGGCGCGCACTATATCGCTCTGAGGGCGAAGGTAACTATTGAATGTGCGCGACCG
>Ga0182837_1025_pt1 | contig 27561 bp, 26 predicted proteins | sample Passage237B_FD_121822 | JGI IMG/M metagenome (GOLD analysis project Ga0182837, IMG submission 121822) | reverse complement strand
GCTCACCGTCGCGCACGTCCCCGCCTATTCGCCGCACGCGGTGGCCGAGCACGCGATGGGCATGATCTTGACCCTGAATCGCAAGTTCCATCGCGCCTACGCGCGGGTGCGCGAGGGGAACTTCGCGCTCGAAGGGCTGCTCGGCTTCGACATCTACCGAAAGACGATGGGCGTCGTCGGCACTGGCCAAATCGGAGCCGCTTTCTGTCAGATCGCGCTCGGTTTCGGCTGCCGTGTGCTCGCCTACGATCTTTATCCGAACTCCGCGCTCCAGGCGGCGGGCGTCGAGTACGCAGATCTCAACGCCGTCCTCTCTCGCACCGACATCATCGCCCTCCACGTCCCCCTCACGCCCCAAACAAGGCACATGATCGACGCCGAGAGCATCGCGCGCATGAAGCCCGGCGTGATGCTCATCAACACGAGCCGCGGAGCCCTCGTGGATACACCTGCGGTCATCGCAGGGCTAAAAAGCGGCCAAATCGGGGCCCTTGGTCTCGACGTTTACGAAGAAGAAGCGGACCTCTTCTTCGAAGATCTCTCGAGCAGACGACGTCTTTGCGCGCCTCCTGACCTTCCCCAACGTGCTCGTCACCGGTCATCAAGGCTTCTTCACCAAAGAAGCTCTCGAGCGCATCGCAGGCACGACGCTCACGAACGCCACGGCCTACCTGACGGGGAGCGACCAGATCCAGAAAGTCCCCCTCGAACGAATCCAGTTCGAAGAGTGAGCTTGTGGCGCTTTCGCAAGGAACCTGACAAGATTTCACTTCTTGTCATGCCAGAGGCTCAGAATCACGAAAATGGTCGCTGCCGCATTGTTCTCACCGGCGGCCCTGGAGGCGGCAAGACGACAGCCGCCGATCTCTTCCGCCGCGAAATTGGAGAAAAGGTCGTCGTAGTTCCCGAAGCGGCCACCCTTCTCTTTTCTGGAGGCTTCCCTCGCTCGGACGAGATCCACGCGCGTCGCTCGGCGCAGCGCGCGATCTTTCATGTTCAGAAGAACCTCGAAGACGTCCAGTCCGCCCTCTACCCCGACCGAGTCCTGCTCTGTGATCGCGGAACGGTCGACGGTGCCGCCTATTGGCCCGACGCGGAAACTTCCTTTTACGACGCGGTCCAGAGCACCGAAGAGGCCGAGCTTGCTCGCTACGACGCTGTGATCTTTTTCGAAAGCGCGGCCGTCGGAGGGATCTCCATCGAAGGCGGGAAGAATCCAACGCAAAAGCCCTCGAGCTCGATCGACGGCTGCGCAAGATTTGGTCTCGCCACCCGCGCTTCGCCGTCGTTCCGCACAATCCCTCCTTCGTGAAGAAGATCATGTTCGGCCTGGCGACGCTCGAGAGCATCGTCTCACAGATCAGGAGCTCTTGATGCGGCTTCGTTTCCTCGGTGCGGCGGAAGAAGTCACCGGCTCCCTCCTCCTCGTCGAGGTCGAGAGCGGCAGCATCATCGTCGATTGCGGCATGTTCCAAGGCCGCCGCCAAGAGTCCCGACTGCGCAACGCAAAGCTCCCCCGCGCCGCGATCGAGGCTGATGCTGCGATCCTCACCCACAGCCACATCGACCACTCCGGCAGCATGCCGACGCTGGTCAAATCCGGCTTTCAGGGGTCTATCTACACGACGCTGGCGACAGCGAACCTCTGTTCGTACATGCTGCGCGACTCCGCGCGCATCCAAGCGGCCGACGCCGCTTACCTGAACCGAAAGTACGGCCGCGATCCCGATTGGGTACCGATCACCCCGACCTACGATGAAGTCGACGTCCTCCACGCGCTCGATCGCTTCGTCGCTCTCTCCTACCGCCGCCCCTTCGAGCCTCTGCCCGGAGTCACAGCGCAGCTCCTGAACGCCGGGCACATCCTCGGCTCGGCCCAGGTGGTGCTCGACGTGCATGAGCACGGAAAAACCAAACGCATCCTCATCTCCGGGGACCTCGGACGCAAGGGTTTGCCTATATTGCGCGACCCCGAAACTCCTCCTCATCCTGTCGACGCCCTCGTCCTCGAGAGCACCTACGGAGACCGCGTCCACGGCCCAGTCGAGAGCATGCAGACGGAGATCGAACGCGTCGTCCGCGCGACTGTCGCCCGCGGCGGCAAGATCATCGTGCCTGCCTTTGCCGTCGGCCGCACGCAGGAGCTCTTGTTCGTGCTCCACGGCCTCTTGCGCGCCGGGCGTATCTCCGAGCTGCCGATCTATATCGACTCCCCCCTCGCCATCAACGTGACCGAGGTGTTTCGCATGCACCCCGAGTGTTTCGACGAAGAGACGCGAAGCTTCTTCGACGAACACGGGGATGTCTTCTCCTTCGCGCTACACGAGGACGGCCGCGGAATCGATGGAGATCAATCGCCAGGAGGGCCCCGCCATCATCATCGCTGCTTCCGGCATGGCGGAGGCGGGCCGCGTCCTTCACCACCTCCGAAACCACGTCGAAGACGAGCGCAACACCATCCTGATCGTCGGCTTCATGGCCGAGCACACGCTCGGGCGCCGCTTGGTCGAACGGCGCCAACGGGTGAAAATCTGGGGCGTCGAGCGGGAGCTCCGCGCTCAGGTCGAAGTCCTCAGCGCTTTCAGCGCCCACGCCGACCGTAACGATCTGATTGCCTACGCGCGCGCGGCGCTGCCGAAGAAGATCTTCCTCGTCCACGGGGAACCCGATCAACAAGTTCCCCTGAAAGAGGCGCTCCAAACGCGCCGATGTCACGTCGAGATCCCAAAGCGCGGCGCGGTCGTCGAGCTGGATTAGCTGATCCTCAAGGCTCTTCGGGAAGAAATGCCTCAGGCGAAACCATGGGTGCGCCTCGCAAGGTCACAGTTGTGTTCTCGGTGGCCGTCTTTCGGAAGAAGATAGGTGCGCTCAGCTCAACCGCTCCTGTGCTTCCCGAGAATGTCGTCTCCTTCGCGAAAGCTGTGTCGAGAGTGAGCGCCTCCGGATCGTTACAGTCTGCGCCGTTCACCCCGGTGAGCCAAAGAACGAAAGATGGAGCGCGAGTCGCGTCGCCATCGTGCAGATCGAAACAGGCAGTCGTCCCGCTCCGGATCGATGAAGCGCCTTCCGCGTACGTCACAGCGTTCCCCGCGTAGTTCGCCGAGATGGAAGCGGTCGCCGGATCCGTCTGACCGCCGTAGAAGAGTGCGCGGAACTGGCCGGCAGCGACGGCTGGGGAGGCCACCGTCGGTGCTTCGGCGAACCCGAAGACCAGCTGCGTCGTGCCGTGCATCGGTGACAGGAGATCCTCGATCTTGACGTGACGAACTGGTCCTTCAAAGGCGCAGGCGACGTCGACGAACGACCCGCTGATTGTGACCTCTTGGGAGCATTCAAGGGGCAAGAAGGCGCTCAAGTCGAGGGCGCTCGCATCGAACACCGTGACCGTGGCGTCGCCGCCCGGCTGCCGAAAGAAGACCTGAGAGTCCAAGATCGAGGACACCTCTGCTCCTCCCCAATAGACCTCCCGGGCCCAGGCACTCTCAAGCGTCAATGTGTCCCAATCTCCGCAGTCTGCTCCCTTCTCGCCGTCCCGCCAGAGCACAACATGAGGCGGAAGGGTCTCGGAGCCTGGATGGAGATCGAGGCAAACCGCGGAACTTTGGTGTAAGAAGTCCGCTGCCGAGGACAGAGTGCTCTCTTCATCGCCGGCGTAGACAACGAGCTGCGGGTTCGGGCTTCCGCCGGGACCTCCGCCATAAAACAGCACACGAAGTTGTCCTTCGTCGGTGGCGGGCTGCGAGCTCTCCGGCGCCGAGGAGAAACCGAATAGGAGCTGACTCGAGCCGTGGAATGAGCTCGCGACAAGTCCTTCGATTCGGACGTGGCGCACTGATCCCGCGACCGGGCACGGGATGGCGAAAGCAGAAGTCGCTGCGACCTTGGCGGTGCATGTGTGGTTCGTGATGGCAGGCGCGCCACCGGATCCTTCCCCTCCACTCGCCGCAGCCCCACCGGACGGGGCCGCTCCCCCGAGACCCCCACTTCCCCCGGCGGGCGTCTCTCCCTTGGACCCACCGCTGCTCCCCCCGCCGCTCAGGACGCCCCCGGATCCCGGGTCCAGCTCACCTCCCATTCCCTCGCCCCCCGTGCCCCGGCCGGACTTGCCTCCCGTGCCTCGCGCGGTTCCCCCCGCTCCGCTGCCGTTTTTGCGCCCACCGCCCGCACCCACGTTTCCGCCAGAGGCTTCACTCGTGTCGTCCCCTCCAGCATCGGCCCCAGCATTATCGCAAGCGCCTGTCATTATCAACGAGAGAACGCTCGTCATCAGCGCGAGGTGACGGTTGGAAAGTGCAAGTGTTTTCATGATTTTCCTTCGCAAGGTTTGTGCTCGTTGTCGTTGCCGTTTGCTCTTTTTTGATAATGCCTTTCATTACCTATTGCAATTAGAATCACCCTAGGTATTTCAGCGGGGCCTCATCCCATGCGCAGCTTGCCCCTTGTCCTCGCGAACTCGCTCCTGCTGTACGCAGGATCTGCTCCGGCGGCGGCCGGGCCAGAAGCGACCATGGAGGCTTCTGCCGGACGAGACGGCTCCTCGTCAGAAGGCGCGGACGACGCGCCCTCTCCCAGCGTTCCCCTTGACGCTCCGTCTCTCCCAGCAGAGGGCGACGCGAGCGCCTCAGAACCTCCCGCGGTCGACGTCGTGGTCACCGGATCCCGGACTCACGAATCGCGCAAGTCGAGCGTCATGGCGACACAGGTCATCGGGAGCGCCGAGATGCGCCAAACCGGCGCGACCACCCTCGATGGTGTTCTCGAGGCGCAACCCGGGCTCCAGATCGAGCGCACCTTCCGCGGCAGTGAGCTCTGGTTTCGCGGTCTCGATCCTGAATACACGCTGATCCTCGTCGATGGCCAGAGAGTCCCTGGACGAGTCGGCGGGGCTGTCGATCTCGGTCGCTATTCCTTGGAGGCGGTGGAGCGCGTCGAGATCGTACGCGGCCCGTCATCAGCTCTTTATGGGTCTGACGCGATCGGAGGTGTGGTCAATCTCATCACTCGCGAGAGTCACCACGAGCTCGAAGCCGAGGCGGAAGGGCGGATTTTCACCCAGGATGCGCTCGCTTTCTCCGGCCGCGTTTCCGGACGCCCGGCGGAAGCTCTCGGCATTTCGCTCAGCGCGGGGCACCAGCGCCGCGCCCCCTTTCGGCGCGATCCAGACTCGACCGCGACCACGGGAAGCGGGCTCCGCCTCGACACCGCCGGCGCAACACTCACGGTGGGCCGCGTGAACCAAGGACGCGTCCGACTGAGCGCCGACTATTCGCGCACCCGACTCGACGGTGTCGACGAAGGAGCGGGGCGCGCCATCTTCGATCGAACCCAGCTCCAAGAGCAGGCGACGCTCAGGGCCTCCTACGACAAGCGCTCTCAGACGCTCAGCCTGCAGAGCGGTGCTTCGTACTCCCAGTTTCGGGAACAGTACCTCACCGATCAAAGAGGGAGCGTCGCCCTCGACAGTTATCAAGACAACCGCGAACACCAGGGCCTCCTGCACACGGTCGTCAGCTCGACCTGGGACCGGAGCCACCGCACCACAGTCGGCGGCGAAATTCTTGGGCAAATCCTCGATTCCCAGCGTCTCCGCAGCCGCGGCACGCGCACCCGCTACTCTGCCTTTGCGGAGCATCGCGTCGCTTTGTACGCCGAAGACCGAGAGCTCATCGCCGTCGTGCTCGGCGCTCGCGCCGACATCGATTCGCAGTTCGGCTCCCAGCTCTCCCCCAAGCTCGCGTTCAAGTGGGACCCCTGGGACTTTCTCACCGTGCGTGCCGGCTATGGGCGAGGTTTTCGCGCCCCTTCGTTCCAGGAGCTCTTGCTTCGCTTCGAGAACGCAGCTGTGGGCTACGTCGTCTCCGGGAATCCAGACCTTCGCGCGGAATCCTCCCACAGCGTCGATCTCGGAATGGAATACCGACCGCACCGCGACTGGCTCGCTTCGGTGACCCTCTTCCGAAACGACCTCTCCGATATGATCACAACCGAGCTGGCGGGGACGTCCTCGGACTCGGGGACGCTCTTCTCCTACCAAAACGCCGCAAACGCGCGCACCCAGGGCATCGAGTCCCAAGTGAATTGGGCTCCGAGCTCGTTCTTTCGTAGCAGCGTCGGCTACACGTTGACCGAGACCTGGAATAGCGAGCTCGAGCGTCCTCTCACAGGTCGCCCTCTCCATCGCTTCTTCGCCCGCTCGTCCGTCGTTGTCCCTGGCATCGAGCTCGACCTGAGCGGGCGCGCCACCTTGTCCCTCGAGCGGAAGTTTTACGAAGAGCTCGCGGACGGAAGCACTCACACCATCACCGCAGAGCCATTGCTCCAGATTGATCTCCGCATGAGCCGCGCGTTCAGCGACGAGTTTGAGCTGTTCGCCGGTGTGAACAACGTCGCCGAGGCGGGAGACGCATACGCCGCCCTTTTGCCCCGCCAGTTCTACGTCGGCCTCCGAGGCAGCTACTGACCCCTTCCCAAGGAACCTCCCATGCGCTCTCTCCTTGCCCCTCTCCTCTTCTCCATGCTGTCCGCGAGCTGCGCCGAACGGCTCGTCGCCACCAACAACGGAACCGAAAGCGCGGGCGGCGGGGCGAACGGTGGCCCGGTTCAAGGCCCCGCGCTCCCAAGAAAAAGCGGCAACTTCGAGCACGAAGTGCTTGAGGACGGATCCGTCCGGACCCGCGTCGACGCCACCGATAGGAGGCCTGGCAACGGCTCGATCTCGACACAGGCAGCGCGGATGACTCCGCCTGGGACCTTCAGTTTCGTCGGTTCTACGTGCTGTCAAACGGAGGGGTTACGGGAAAAGGAGGCGTCCGCTCGCTGAAACTTACGGACGCCCAGTTCGAAGAGGTCGTCGCTGTTCCGGAGGGCGCCCAGTTTCGCGTCGACACTGAGGACGCCGAGGACGAGGGGGACGTGTTCGACAGCGTCTTCAACGACGGGCTCGACGACTGGTACGACTACGCTCTCGCTCACCACACGCTGACCTCGCGCGGCTACGTCTACATTGTTCGCTCGACGGAGCGCCGCTACTTCAAGCTTACCCTCGAAGATTACTACGACGACGTGGGCACGTCGGGGATCGTGACATTTCGCTGGGCTCGCCTCGACAGTCCCGACGAGCCGGCGGACGAATCGCCTGACGACGAGGAAGGACCGCCGGAAGGCGACGCGCCGGAAGGGAATACGCCGGACGATGAGCCTCCGGCCGAAGAGCAGCCGCCCGACGAAGAGCCACCCGCTGAGGAGCCGATCGACGAAGAGCCGTCGGACGACGACCGGCCTGGCGACGAGCCCGGCGACCTGGTTCGATACTCGGTCGACGCAACGAGCTACGAGCTCATGACCTACGTGTCCCTCGAGCACGGCGTGCTCCCACCGGACGCAGAGAGCGCAAGCCTCGCCTGGGATCTTGCTTTCCTCCGCTACAACCTCTTCACGAACAGCGGGACAAGCGGGCCTGGCCAAGGAGGAGCCAAGCTCGACGACTCCGGTCTTCCTTACGAAGAACTCATGAGCGTGAGTCCCGATGGTTTTGTAGCCGACGAGGTTCTTCCCGCGGACGGAGCTCCCGGTTCCGTCGAAGGAACCAAGAACTCCGTGCTCCAAGACTGGTACGACTACCAAGGCCTCGGCGCGCTCACCCCCAAGGCGCAAACGTTCGTCATCCGCACCGCCACCGGAACCTATGGAAAGCTCCGCATTTGGCGCTACGCGAGCGGCGTCTTCGAAATCTCCTTCCTCCCTGTCTCGGTCGAGAACTGATCCTCATGCCCCAAGGAAATCTGATGAAACGCTTCCCCTCCCTCTCCTCTCCGCTCCTCGGCTACGCCGCATTGCTGCTCGCTGCGTGTTCGGCACAAACGCCCCCTCCTGCCTCGAGCCCCGCCCCGAAGGCTGCCTCGGAGCCGGAGCAGACTTCGGTCGTTCACGACGAAAGCGCAAAGTCTGAACCCCGAGTGCTCGTCGCTGACAAAGTGCGCACGTCGGGGGCGCTCTTGCCTCCCTTGCCCGTCGCGGTGACGAGCTTCGGCGCCGCCGCCGCGAGTGACGCGCTCTACGTGGTCGGCGGCTACTCGGGAACTCCCCACGCCTACTCTCGCGAAGGACAGTCGAAGGCGGTCCTCGAGTATCGCAGCGGCGAGGCGGGCTGGCAGAAAATCGCGGAGCTGCCCGAGGGCCTCCAGGGCCTCGCGAGCGTCCTTTTTGGTCGTGAGCTCTGCTCTTTCGGGGGGAGCCACGCGGAGAACGCAGCGTCAGAGGCGACGATCATGAAGTCGAGGGCCCGGGCCCTCTGTCTCGACCTGGACAAAAAGACTTGGCGCGAGCTGCCAGACCTTCCCGCGCCTCGTTCGTCCCACGCCGCCGCCCTCATTGGCAGTACCGTATACGTCACGGGTGGTTGGAGCCTCTCGGGTCGCCCGGACAGCGGCGTCTTCACTTCCGAGCTCGCGCTGCTTGACCTCTCCTCAAAGACGCCGACCTGGAAGGCGCTCCCGGCTCCTTTCCAAAGGCGCGCCCTCGCCGTCGCAGGAGTAGGACAGAACCTCGTGGTCGTCGGCGGTATGTCCGAAGAGGGGCGACCGACCGCCAAGACGGACGTTTACGATGCGCGCTCGGGACAATGGTCCAGCGCCCCGGACTTTCCTGGCGACGCCTTCGGAATCGCCGCCTCTAGCCTCGGTGATCGCGTGTACGCCTCCGGCCGTGAAGGAATCCTTTATTCCTATCGTCCGGGAGACAAAGAGTGGATCCGAGTACGTACGCTCGCCTACGGTCGATTCTTCCACCAGCTCGTTCCCCAGGGCGGAGAGCTCGTCGCCCTGGGAGGGATCGGCGGCATGCACACCCGCGGCCGGACACGGGTCATCGAGAAGATTCCGCTCAGCGGCCTCTCCTACGGTCAGCTCACCGTCGAGTCACCGATGAGCGCGAAGAACCGCCAAGGATACTTCGTGAGCGGCGAGGAAGTTTATCTCTTCGGCGGGAACCGAAGCCTGGAACAACACGACTTCGAGCGCGAACACTTCACGAGTGAAGGTTGGTCCTTCGATCTCGCTACGCTGACCTTTACGGAAGCCGCGCCTTTCCCCTACCGCCGCCAGAGCATGCAGACGATCGCGACAGAAGGAGGCGGGCTTGCGCTCGGGGGCTTCGGACACGAACCCCTCACGAGCCCGGAGAGCCAGGCCGTCTCCCACCCCGAGGTGTTTCGCTTCTACGCAGAAGAGGGCCGGTGGTCAGAGGATGGCGCGTTCCCGCGCGGGCGGACCCAGTTCGGCGTAGCTCAGAACGAACGCGGTTTGTTCGTGCTCGGCGGCCTGAACTACGACCCGAGTCGCAAGAACGCTTTCGAGCACGATCGCTCGATCTGGCGCCGCGCTCCCTCGAGCGCGACCTTCGAGACCTTGGAGGTGACATTGCCCGGTCCGCGGCGCGCCTTCGCTGGCGCGCAGATCGCCGACAAGTACTACATGGTCGGGGGCATGAAGGAGAACTTCGAGCTCGCGCCTGATTGCCAGATCTTCGACCTCCAGACGGAGACGTTCGAGAGTATGCCCTGTCCGGCCGCTCGTCTCTCCGGCGATCTGATCCCTGCCGGCGGAAAGCTCTATCTCCTCGGCGGTTCGGTGAAGCGAGGCGACGCTCTCACCGAAAGCGACGAGGTCGAGGTCTTCGATCCCGCGAAGAAAACCTGGTCAAAGCTCCCCTTTCAGCTCCCACTCCCCGTGCGACACCTCCGAGCTTTCCCCTACCGCGACCAGATCTTGCTCCTCACGACCCACTCACCACAAAGTGAGCTGACGATGGCGCTCCTCTCGCCCCAATGAACTCGCTCTGCGCTCGAAGGCGCTCGCCCCATGGGCGAGCGCCTCCTGAGGCTATCTCCCGGGCACCTGTTTGCTGCTGACAGCGCACTTCACTCGGCAAGGAATAGGTCGCGGAGCAGTCCAGCTCAGGCTCCTCGCTTTGGACCACAACTGCTCGTGAGGAGAAGAGAAGTAAGGAGAACCGCGCGCGGGCCCACAAAGCCGCGCCTCCTTGGCTCGCGCGATTGTTCTTACATCTGATAACACGCCCGCAGAGCGTCGCAGGCGGGGATGCCGGTGATGTCCGGCGGGGGACTGACGGTGTAAGCCTGAGCTTCCGAGTAGGCCATAGAACATCCGGGCACCGTCTCTGGAACCGGGACCGCAGCGACGCAGGACTTGTATTCACCGACTGTAGCCGCGCAGCGCACAGTGGTGAGCAGGCCGAAGGCCTGGCACTCGAGATCGATCGTTCCATTGTCGCGAGACGCGATGCACGCGCCCCGCAGTCGCTCACACTCCGCAGCATAGTCCACCTCGGCGCCTTCCCGTGCCGTGAGCATCGCTCGAGCATCGCAGCGCTGATAGAGCATCTCTTCCGTCACGTCCGAAAGGCAGAGCGCCGCCGCCTCCTCCTGCGTCAGCTCGTCGAGCGTTCGGTCGTCGCCCGGAGGAGGAACCGACGACGCGTCCCCGCTCGCAGGCCCTTGGCTCCCTCCGCCGCTCCCCCCGGGATCCCCGCCGCCTCCACTGGCAGTCCCTGCGCCTCCGCTTGCTTCGGGATCGCCAGCGCCACCGCTCCCTGACGAGTCTCCGCCTCCCTCATTTCCCTCAGCCTGGCCACAGGACGCCTGAGTCAGCGCGCACCCGAGGCCCAAACAGAGAGTGAGGAGAGTGTGACGAGGGAGCGAGGGAAGACGAGGCGACGGCATCGGCCGGCCATCCTAGTTGCGCCTCGCGAAAGGGAACAAGTCCTCTCTCGTTTCGGAAGAGGCATCACATAGTCATATCTTAAGAATCGAGGGTCCGCGAGGTTCGACGAGAAGTCGCTCACCCCTCAAATCGCTCAGCCTTTGCGCCCACCGGCCCCACGTCCGAGCGCCCCGAGCCCTCCGAGCCCTCCGAGCCCTCCGAGCCCTCCGAGCCCTCCGAGCCCTCCGAGCCCTCCGAGCCCTCCGAGCGCCCCGAGCCCTCCGAGCCCTCCGAGCCCTCCGAGCCCTCCGAGCCCTCCGAGCCCTCCGAGCCCTCCGAGCGCCCCGAGCCCTCCGAGCCCACCAAGCCCTCCGAGCCCACCAAGCCCACCAAGCCCTCCGAGCCCACCAAGCCCACCAAGCCCACCAAGCCCACCAAGCCCTCCGAGCCCTCCGAGCCCTCCGAGCCCTCCGAGCCCTCCGAGCGCCCCGAGCCCTCCGAGCCCTCCGAGCCCTCCGAGCCCTCCGAGCCCACCAAGCCCACCAAGCCCTCCGAGCCCCCCGACCCGAGCGAGCCGAGCGAGCCGAGCGAGCCCCTAAGCTCCCCCATCCTCAACGGCTGCCCGCCGGTGTCCACTCCGCGCGCCCTGCCCGCAGGAGGGCGCCCGCTCCCCCCTTACTCAATCCTCACCTTCACCCGGAAGCCCCGCGCTGCGTAATAGGACTCGGCACCGTTATGATACACAAAGACGTGATCGTAGCGGCGGTCACCGAAGAGCGCTCCCCCTTTCGATCGAATGGCTGGTGGTGTCACGATCCAGCTCGACGTCTTCGTATCGAAAGCGCCGTAACTCTGGAGCGCTCGATAGTCGGCTTCGTCGAGGAGCTCCGCGCCCCACTCCTTCACGAGGTCGAGGGCGTTGCCCGAGGGGCGCGCTTCCTTCCGCTTTTCCCAGGCGGCTCGATCGAAACACAGACTGCGTCGTCCGGTCGGGCTCTCCGCTGAGCAATCGACAAAGGCAAGCTCATCTTCGCAAAGAAGGACGACGTCGGGTTCACCGCCGCTCGCCTCCATCGCGTCGAGGGTCTTCAAGAGCTTCGGCTTCAACTTCCTGACCACATCTTCCCATGCGACGCCCGGGTGCCGCTCCGGGTGCTGTCGAAAGCGCTTCTCCAGAACTGCTACGAGTCCCTCGCTGCTGCTGCCCTCTTTCCCGTTGGACAGCGGCGCATTCGTCTTGACCGCATTCGTCGTCTTCACCGCCTTCGCCGTCGTTTTCGCCATCGCGCCATTTTTGCCAGTCCGGGCGGAGAGCGAAAGCCGGAGCAGAGGGGAAACATCTGAATTTCGTTTTGAGCCCCATCCCCCCGGGAAGAACTTCGCGCCCGGGCGGTTGACAAGGGAAGCCGCAGTGATCACCTCAGGCGGCGTCGGAGTTCAACACCATGGAAGAAGATACAAATAAGGTAAATTCTGACATCAGTGTTCAATTCTTCGAAAACGGTCCGGAGCTGACCTCAATCGAGGTCGGGCGAAAGGGCCGCGCCCCGATCATCTCCCGACTGCACCGGGCCCTCTTCACACTCGGTATTGTCATCTCCGCGTACCAAGTCCGAACCCTTCCGAACGGAGTCGTCGAGCGCATCGTGCTCCAGCGGCGCGACGGCGGATCGATGAGCGGAGAGTTGAGTCACCTCGCGCGCGCCACGGTGCTCCCGATCGCGCTCGAGTCGGACACTTAACAAAGGCCGAACAGGCGCCCTCCTAGAGCGCATTTCTGTGATCTAGTTCGTGGCCGGTGGCCAGCGCACACCGAGTCCTCGCTGCGGTGAGTCCTCCGCGAGGCGCACGTCGTCGGCAGGATCGGGCAGAGGCTCCCAAACGTCGGGAGCCTCGTCCGGAGGGAGTCCCGCATTTTCTTTCAGGGCCCGATAGAGAACTCCCTGGTGCATCACGAACGCACCTTTCGGATAGGTCACGGCGCGCCCATCGGGGCTGAGGGTCGCCGCGCTTGTCCACCATTCGAGCCGCCGCACGTCTTGTTCGATCTCGGGCCCCATGAACTTTCGGAAGCGCACCGGCGGAACCTCCACCTGCTCGTTGTTCTCAGCGGTGACGCTCGGAAAGCTATAGAGGAGAAAGGGGAAGTCCGCCTCAAACTGGTTGTCCAGGAAAAGGTGGGGATTCGGGGAGTTTGAGCCGACGCCGAAAACCTGCACAGGCGCCTTCGTGTCCGGATAGACGCTCTCGTAGTTGAAGCGGAAGCCGCGGAAGACATTTTTCGAGAACTCAATCGTGACGCCGGTGTCGATCGCGTGAGTGTAAACGCCGCCGAGGGAGGAATCGGAGAAGTAGTTGTTCGTGAAGGACACCTTGTCGCTCGCCTGGCGCGGATCGCCATCGACGAGCGTCGGGAAGAACTCGACGAAGAGATCGCCGGTGCCGATGACGATATTGTGGTGGAACGAGCCGCTCCCGTAGCGCTGCCCATATTGGACGTTGCCGTCTTGGTATTTCTGGAACGCGGAGCGCCAGCGAATGGCCGCGGGGCCGAGCACGTTGTGGTGCACGTCGAGTCCGTGTCCTTGTTGTCCGATCTGCAGAGCTTCGGTGCCCGTACGGAGGAAGCGGTTGTCGTAGATCTTGAGGTTCTCGAAGGCGTGCTGAGGCTGGGCCTTTGGTGCTGCCGAAGTAGATGCCTTCCGAGCCGGTGTCGTGGACGTAGAGGTCGTGGACTTTGACGTTGCGCATCAGGGCAGAGCCGTCGCCGTCTGTCTTGGCGATGATGCCCGCGAACTCGACGCGCCGCACCTCGAAACAATCGAGCTCAAAGTCGCTCGCCTTGCCCCCGATGGCGAGGCCGCTCAAGCCCTCTTTGCTGAAAGCATCGTCGATGACGATGCCGTAAGTATCCTGGCTATGAGCGTAGCCGCCCTCGACGTGACCTCGAAAGCCCGCGTCGCCGGTCTGACTCACCGGATCGTAGCGCCCCGTGAGGATCCAGTTTTTTCCCCCGCTCATCGACATCACATAGTTCGCCGCCTGACCTCCGACTTTGACCTGGCCGCCCTGGTTCGTGATGACCAGAGGTCGCTCAGGGGAGCGCTCTGGGAGCGAACCGAGCATGATGGTCCGATACTCGCCAGCGGGAATATAGAGACGATCGAGGGTCTCGAAGTCGACCTCAGGGAAGGATCCGACAAGATCCGGGTAATAGATGGTTTGTCCTCCGGGCAACGTGAAGACGTGCTCGGGTTCGCCGAAGCGTCCGTAGTTCGGCTCGCTCTGCTCGCCGCCGCTGCCGTCCTCGCCTGAGCTGCCTGCGAGCGCCCCCTGCCCTCCTGCACCCGAACGTCCACCGGTCGAACTGCGTCCGCCCGACGACGAGCGCCCTGCTGAGCTCGATGAATCCGCCACGTCACTCGTCCCCGAGGCGCAGCTATACACAAGTGCGCACAACCCGAGCCCCATGAGCTCACGGCGCGCTCGACCCCACGCCCCTCTCGTCTCCACCAGAACAAGATCGGCCACTATGGACCGAGAGTGAAGGAGTAGGCATCTAGAAGATGCTCGTCTCATTTCGAGAAGTGATCACCCTAGTTTTGTCGCAGAATCATTGAAACATGATGCCCACACTGGCCTAAATCCCTGAAATGATGGGGGGTGGGTTGGCGGCGCTGCCATCCCACACTAAACCTACGACCACTGACGATGTACGGCCGACTCGTGCGGTCGCTCCTCGATCTCGGAAACGGTCTTATGTCTCACCTTCCTGCCTGGTCAGCGCCCCTCCTTCTCTCCGCTTTGCTTGTTCCCTCGGCGCTCATCGGCTGCGCCAACGACCAAGACACGACTCCGCCCTTCGGAGCGGGGGGCGGAACCGGTGGGGACGGACAGCTCGGAACAGGCTCGATGGGCAATGGTGGCATTGGCTCGGGTGGTGGTCCGGTCGGCAATGCAGGCGGCACCGGGAATGTCGGCGGCGGTCTTCAGAACGCCGGCGGAAGCGGAAATGCAGGCGGAGGCGGCTTCGGCTCCGGCGGCGACGGAGCGGGCGGAGGTCCTCCGAGCATCTGTCTGGTCGGCGACCCGAACACGATGAACTCCGAGCTGATCGACGACATGGAGTCGGAGGCGGGCATCTCGGGGACCCAGGGCGGAACCTGGTACGCTTCGAACGACGGCGCTACTCAGCAATCACCCACAGGCGGCTTCGGACGCAACGCGGGCATCGAAGGCCCCGGCGCGAACGGGAGCTCCTACGCGCTCCACACGACAGCTCAGGTCCCGAACAACGCCGAATGGGGCGCGACGGTCCAGCTCGACTTCGCTCAGACCGTGAACGCTTCGAAGTGGGACGGCGTGCGGGTCTGGGTGAAGGGCTCGGGAAGCCCGCGCCTGAACCTCGTCACGGCTGGCACGCTGCCGACGGACCAAGGCGGAACCTGCCAAAACAACTGTTACGACTCCCACGGCGTGCGCCTCTCGCTGAGCGGCGAGTGGAAACAGGTCAAGATCCCCTTCGATACCCTGCTCCAAGAGGGCTTCGGCACGAAGATCAACTTCGATCCCGCGACGCTCAAGGCCATCGCACTGCAGATGAAGACGGGCGGAAGCTACGACGTCTGGATCGACAGCATCGAGTTCTACGCGGAAGAGGGCATGCCCGACTGCGCGAACTACCCGGGCGACTCCCGCTGCGAGCCGACTACGGAGTATTGTAGCGAGTGCTCTCAAGATCCCCGTTGTGAGTGCTTACTGAGCACCTGCGTCGAAACGGGCATCCTCGAGGGCCCCCTCGCCTGCAAGCAGGACGTGCTCAGGAACCGTAACGGCGGCAGCACCCGCTATTGGATCAGCCAGGCGAGCTCCGACCGTGACACAAGCGGCGGCTACGAAGCTCTCGGCTGCGGCTTCCCCGTGATCAGCAAGGGCCATGACCAAGGCTCGGCCGCGAGCCAAGACAAGGTCGTCGGCGCCCCCGGCGGCGGTACTCTGTTCGGCGCCTTGAATAGCGCCGACTTCGGTCAAAACGCCGCTCTCTGCGGCGCCTGCGTGCTCATCAACGACCGCGTCAAAATCCAGATCGTCGACGAGTGCCCGAACCGCCAAGGCGCTCAGGGGAACCCCTCTTGCGTCTCCGGACACATCGATCTCTCCGTGGCGGCAGCGAACGCCGTCGGCGGCGACAACCCGGGGATCTCCTGGAAGGTCGTCGAATGCGACAACGCTGCTCCCGAGTACTTCTGGCACTGGGACACCACGACGTTCTGGGGCGCGCTCTCGATCGCAGGCCTGAAGTGGCCCGCGGCGCGCGTCGAGCTCAAGGACGGCGATCAGTGGCTCGAAGGCAAGCGCAAGCCTTACTGGGGCGCTTGGATCTTCGGCAAGGATGACCAAATCCCCGGAAGCTCCGGAAATGTCCCGCCGCCGCCCTGGACCGTGCGCATCACCGACATCCACGGTCAGGTCATGCTCGACAAGTTCACTTCCCCGAACGGTCAGGCGCCGAACCCCGTCCAAAACGGCACGGCGGTCCCCTACCCGAGCCTGGGCATGATCCAGCTGCCGATGTGCAGTCAGTGAGGACCTCAACGGCCCCCTGGGGTCCTTTTTGAGGGCCCCGGTCCATCACAACAGACGAGGCCCAAACGAGCCTTTGTCTGCGCGCCCCGGCTCCTATGAGCCCACGCCCTGCGGCGGAAGGACCTGGGGCGCTCCTTCGCCCTCCGAGCGGCGCTCGGACCGAGGAGCCGCGTCTTCGCCCCTCGAAGGTTCACCGCAACTACGAGTGCACGCGTCTGGGGAGCGAGCCAGTGAAGGTGCTGGCTAGGGTCTTCATCATGCCGAGGAAGGTCGCGGTCCAGGCGACAAGGGCGAGGTAGACGAAGTAGCGCGGGATCACGTTCAAGAACTCGAGTCCGCTCGCGCTCGCCAGGCGCACCGTCGAGACAGTGTACATCCCCAGGGGGAACACCATGCCCCAATACTGGGGGTCATACTTGAACGGAAACCGTTTGAGCACGTGGCGCCAAATTCCGAGCAAAATCAGGAGAGGGATCCACCAGGTCGCCGTGGTCCAGAAGAAGAGCGTGAAGCCAAGCAAAAACGGGCGAAGCTCGCGCAGCAGAGGCCAGCTGTCCCCGGCGAGGAGCAAGGTCGAACCAGCGAGCGTCGTGATCGCCACCGAGCCCATGTTGATCCAGTAGGGCGGCGTGAGCCGCCCGATCGGCATCTCTACGAAGGTGAATCGGTAGAAGATGAGCGTCATGATGATCAGGTAGAGCATCGCTCCGAGCAGGTACATGCAGAGCGTGAAGAAGAGCGCGATTTCTCGGCCGCTCGTGAGCCCTGGCGAAAGGAGGGTCCCGAGCACGGAGACCGACTGCGTAGCGACGATGGCGATGAGCCAAGCGCCGTTGATGCCTGCCTCGAGGGAGGGCTTATTCTCCCGGACCACCACAGCCGCGAAAAACCCGTACATGACGACGGTCCAGAGCGCGATACCGACGCACCAAAAGACAAATGCCGCGCCCGGATTCGAAGCCACGATGCGGAGCTGGGTCCCGAGCACACAGGTCCCCGCGACGGTCGTGAAGAAACCCGGGCCCCGCTCGTGGTCACAGAGGTCCTGAAAGACGCGGCGAGGAAAGAGCACGAGCCTCGTCACAAGCAGAAGGCTCAGACAAGCGTAGCCGACAATATTGATGCCGAGCAGGACTCGGGCCAGCGCCACCATGCCCTGAGTGTGCGCCGCGATCGAGACGATCGCCGTGCCCATGACAAAGGCGAAGTAGCCGGGGAACAGATCTCTGATTTCTCGCCGCCAGCGGGGCCCATCGATGTCCGAGTTCAAGCGCACTATCCTCGCTCAATCGAGGCGATATAGATACCGAAGAAGCCAGAGATTCACGCCGAGACAGCCCAGACTCGTGAGGGCGGCCGGGATCGTCGTCGCGGTATCCCCGCCGAGAAACGCGTTCACCGTCGCGGTCAGGAGCCAGAGCTGTAAGATGACGAGAAGGACCGCGAAAATGAGCGCGCCGTTCACGATCGTCATGCGCTGCGAGCGCGCGAACCGGGTGCGCGTCATGAGCCCGAGGCCTCCACCCCCGTCGCGTAGACGGTTTCATCGACCACTTGAAGCGAAACCCGAGGCAGAGCGCGCCGCGGCGGGCCCGCCAGGGGGCGCCCCGTCGCCAAATCGAACCAGCCGTTATGACAGGGGCAGTGCAGCTTGCCCTCGGCGACCGCCGGTACAACCGGACATTGCAGGTGTGTGCATTGTTGGTCGTAGGCGACGAAGCTCTTGTCTCCCGTGCGAACGAGCAGGCGCGGCGTGCTGCCCTCCGGGTACTCGAAGGTCTTCGCCTGACCGATTTCGACCTCCTCGATCGAAGCGATCGGCAGCGGCTCGAAGGCGGTGGTGCGCTGACCGAACAGCCCCTTGAGCGCAATCCAGACCTGACCGACGACGAACGCTCCGCTCGTCAGCACGATGAACTTCACGAGGTCGCGCCGCGCAACATAGTCATCCTCCGGCCAGTCGATCGGAAAGTCGCGGCGCCAGCGGGGCTGGTCTTCCGGGGCGCTCCTGTCAGGAGGGACGCTGAGGGTCCCGATGACGGCCGATCGTGACTCGTCTTGGCTCATGGCTGCTCCTCCGCGAATACATCGTCGAGCACATCGTGCCCGATAGCTGGCTCGTACATGGCCGCGGTGACGTCGACATGGTCCTCCGAGCTCGTCCTCGGGGCCATCACGTTCACCTTGGTTCGAATGAGCTGATTACCGAAGCGGAAGGTGTTCAGGGGCTGCGCGTTCGGGCGCAGCCGGGCCATCTCTTCCCGCGTCCCAAAGGCGAGGGCCTGACTCGGACAGACCGAAGCGCACATCGGCTTGAGCCCGATCGAGGTTCGGTCGTAACACATGTCACACTTCATCATCAGGTTCATGCCCGTGTTCATCTTCGGCACTCCGAAGGGACAGGCGAGAACACAGTTATTGCAGGCGATGCAGCGGGGCTTTCTCGCCGTTTGCACGATGCCGTCCTCGGTGCGCTTGATGGCATCGGCGGGGCACACCTCAGCGCAGGTGGGCGAGTCGCAGTGCATGCAGACGATCGGCACAGTCTGGGTCGAAGCGGAGCGGTCGATGAAGTCGAGCTGGATCATCGACTGGCCCTTGTGGGTGTCACACTCGGTGCACGCCTGGACGCAGGATTGGCAGCCGATACACCGCCCGGGATCGACGAAAAATTCGTTCTTTTCAGGGACCGGCATCGCGTTCTTCCTTTCACTGCTGCGCTTCGAGCGCGCTCGCGTATTTCGGCGCTGTCTCGGCTTTCCGGACGCGGACCGCGCAGACCTTGTATTCAGGGATCTTCGAGATCGGGTCTTGTGCGGAGATGGTGAGTTGGTTCGCGCTCTTGCGCCCGCCCCAGTGGTAGGGGACGAAGACGGTGTCGGGGCGAATGGTGCTGACAACCGTCGCCTTGATGGTGCAGGTGCCGCGACGACTCTCCACAGTGACCCAGTCTCCCTCGACAATCCCGAGTTTGTTCGCGAGACGGGGGTGTAACTCACACTTCGGCTCCGGCGCGTGATCGACGAGGGGCCCGATGCGCCGAGTCTGATTGCCCGAGAGGAAATGACTCACCACGCGGCCCGTCGTGAGGATGATCGGGTAGTCGGCGTCGATGTCCTCCGCGGGCGGTTGGTAGGGGGTGACCAGGAAGCGGGCTCGGCCGTCGGGGAAATAGAAGGGGCCGTTTCCCTTCGCGACGGGGTTCCAGGAGCCCGGCTCGAAGAGACGCACAGTCCCCTCGGGTGCAGGAGGCGGGACGCCCTCGGGCGTCTGGTCCGGACAGGGCCAAAAGACGCCGAAATTTTCCTCGATTCGCTCGTAGGTCACCCCTGAATAGTCAGAGACTCCGCCTCGCGAAGCTACGCGCAGCTCGTCGAAGATCTGCCGAGCGCTCTCGAAGGCGAAGCCCTGAGGTCGACCGAGCGCCTGGGCGATGTCTTGGATGATCTTCCAATCGGCGCGCGCGTCTCCAGGTGGTGTGACGGCCTTTTGAATACGGATGATGCGCCCTTCGACCTGCGTGACGGTGCCCTCGTCTTCTTCCTGAAGAGAGCCCGGCAAGACGACGTCAGCGTAGCGAGCTGTCTCGCTCATGAAGAAATCGATCGCCACGAAGAAGTCGAGCCGAGAGAGCGCCTCGCGGACGAAATTGTTATCTGGCAAGGAGACAACAGGGTTAAAACAGATCGAGAGAAGTCCCTTGATCTCCCCGGAGTGCGCCTTGCGCATGATTTCGTAGGCGTCGACTCCCGGCTGAGGCAAGTCGTCCGGACTCATGCCCCAGACCCCCGCCACATAAGCTCGGTGCTCCGGGTTCCCGAGGTCACGGCCGCCCGGGAGCTGGTCACATTTCTGGCCGTGTTCGCGGCCGCCCTGGCCGTTCGCTTGTCCGGTGATCGTCGCGTATCCGCAGCCCTTTCGGCCGATGCGCCCCGAGGCGAGGACGACGTTGATGGTGCTGAGGACGTTTTGGACCCCGTGGCTGTGATGTTCGATGCCGCGGGCGTGCATCAGAAAGCTCGTCTTCGCTTGCCCCCACCATTCGGCCGCCTGACGAATGCTCTTCTCGGCGATTCCCGTCACCTGCGCCGTACGCCGTGGGGTCCAGGCTTTGACCTCAGCGGCGACCTTGTCGAAGCCGACCGTAGAGCTCTCGATGAAGTCGTGATCGAGCCAGTCGTTCTCGATCATCAAGTGCAGGATGCCGTTGAACAAAGCTGTGTCGCGCCCCGGCTTGACCGGCAGGAAGAGGTCACAGGTCCGGGCGAGCGGCGTGATGCGCGGGTCGACGACGATGACCTTGGCTCCCTGCTCGCGCGCTTGCCAGATGTAGTTTGTGGTGATCGGAGCGCACTCGGCGACGTTCGCCCCCGCCACGAGCACCACCTCTGCGCCGAGAATGTCGCTCCAAGGATTCGCGGCCCGATCGATGCCGAAGGCCTTTTTATTGCCGGCCGCGGCGCTCACCATGCAAAGCCGCCCGTTATAATCGATGTTCGCGGTGCGCAGGCACATGTGCGCGAACTTGCCCATCAGGTAGGTCTTCTCCGTCGTCAGGCTGGCGCCCGAGAGAACAGCAAACGCGTCGCGACCGTGTTCACTCTGGATCCGCTCGATGGCCCTCGCGACGCGAGCGACCGCTTCTTCGTAGCCGAGCTTGCGGAAACCGGAGCTCGTGTCCGCGCGCTCGTAGGCGGAGACGAGGCGATCGGGGTGCGCTTGTTGGAGGTAACGTTTGACGCCCTTCGGACAGAGCATGCCGCGATTGAAGGGGAACTCGTACCAAGGCTCGACTCCGACGACGGTATTGTCCCGCACCTTGAGCTTCAGCCCACACTGTTGGCCACAGAAACAGCAGTGCGTCTTGACGTGGTTCTCCGGCTCGCTCCCGGTATCGACGCGGAGCTCGCTCGCGTAGGCGCGGTGGGGGCCGAACTCTCGGATCGTCTCGACGTCGAGCCCCGGCACGGGGAGACCAGGAGCATGGGTGGGCTGTTTCATGGATGAAAGTTCTCCTGATCTTCGGAGCCCAAGGGCCCCTCACCTAGGCAGCTGTTTACGTGCACGGGCATCGCGATCGCCGCCGGTTCGGCCAAACGCTCGCCTCCCCGCGTCCCCCGCCAGAGCAGCGACTGTGCGAGGGCGAAAGAAGCTCGCCGACACGGGGGACAGATCCACTGGTAGTGCTCGGCCGGGCTCCCTGGGATCTCGTAGCGATAGCCGAGGGCCCGCTCGACCTCGATCAGATCTTCCGCGTGCATCTGAGAGGTGAACTCGTGGCCACAACGCCGACAGCGAGCGAGCGCCTCCGAGCGGCCCACGTCCTTGTAGAAGCCAACTCCGAGCTGCGCGGGGCGCTGAAAGATGTGGAAGAACTTGCCAAAGGGGAGCCAGAGGAAGGTCGCGATGACGGTGATGGCGTGCAGGATCGCGATGAACGTGAAGCCGTATCCTTTCATCCACGTGTAGCTCGCCGTGAGCATCAGCCCGGTCAGGCTGACCGCGAAGAGGAGCAGCAGGGGCATAAAGTCCTCCGCAAACCGCTGGACCGCGGCCGCCCCCTCGTCGCGCATCCGACGTCGCACGGCGAGCGCGACCCCTCCGAGCACAAGAAACGAAGCCCAGACCAGGCCGTGAAAGAGGAAGAAGGCGACGGCTGAGTCGTGCGGGAAGCGGAAGGCCGGAAAACCGAAGACCATCGCCTCGTAGAGGCTCAAGTCGCCGGGCACGGGCCGAAAATGAAGCCAACCGAACACGAGCGGGAACGTGATCGCCACCGCCAAGATGCAACCCCACATGATGAGGAGGTGAGTCAGGCCGCGCAAACGATCCCGCTTGATGATGAAGCGATTGGCCAGGACATCTTCGCCGATACGCCGAACCCAGAAAAGAGCGTTGCGCAGGCGCCAGCCCTTCTTGAAGAAGGCTTGCCAGCCGCGTCGCCAGTAGAGCGCCGTCGGTGGCCTCGAGAGCCACATGCTGTAGCGATAGGTGAGCCCAAAGGTCGCAAACAGAATGGAGAATGTGTACGCGACGAGCGCCGCGTCGAAGTGGGCCAGGCTGCGCGAACCGACGAGGATCGAAACTCCGAGCAGCGCCGTGACAACCGCGCCGCGCGCCACAGCCTGAAAGACCTCTGGCCTCATCCTCCACGCCTTCACGTCGCGCGCCTCCGCAAGGCTGTGCTGATGCTGCTCGCCTCCCAATCGGGCCTCCTCCCTTCCTTTGCCCATCCGGGCTCCCTCTCGCTGTCGCAGACTACACGCGAGCGGACCTGCTCTCAACCTCCCATGACCATCCACGCGCCCGCGCACTCTCCACTTACGAGTCGCTCACTGCCCGCTCACTTCTCCGCCCCATTCCAGCCGAGGGTGAGCAAGAACGCGCTATCCAAGTCAGCGTGCACATCGTGCGGCAAGTCAGCCGCCAGAATCAGCAGGCGCCCTTCGGTGAGCTCCACAGGCCCGTCGGGCAAATTCATACGAATTTGGCCTTGAACCACATGCACCGACGTCGTCACGCTCGCGCGATGTTCGGCGATCGAAGCGCCCGCGCGAAGAACCATCACCACGAGGCGCAGGTCGGGCGTCCGAACGAGCGTTCGAGCAACGTGTCCATCGCGCTTGTAGCGCTCTTCGCCGCGCAGCTCAGCGATCACTTTTTCGAGGTCGAAGGTGACGCCGTCTTCGGCGGTTTCGGGGGGATGCATCATGGAACGTTCTTCCTTTCCTTCGAGCGAGCGCGCATCGCCTCGCCCCGTCTTTCGCGGAGCTCATCACGCAGAGTCTCCTGGGTTTCAGGGGAGAGTAGCGCTCGAATCGCCGGGAAGATGACGTTTTCTTCCTCGGCGAGGTGCTTTTCGAAGGCGGCGTCGAGCTCGCATGCGCTTTGAGCAAGGGCTGCACGCGCCCGCCGGTCTTTCGGATCATTTTGCACTTCGGCCGCCGCGCCAAGAAGCAGCGCAAGAGGCAACTCATGAGAACGGTGTTCGACGTGCATCCAATCGAGCGCTCGATCGACCTCCGGAGAAAGCCCCCGCAGGCGCGGCTCGATACTGAGCTCTTCGTCAGCCACATGGAGCGGGAGCGCCTCAGCGAAATATCGCTCCACATCGGCGCACGCCCTCGCGATTTGCTCATGAGGAGCTTCGAAGTTCGTGCCCGCCTCGCGCGCCAGACGCACAAATTGCCGAATGCGGCCATGACACTCCAGGAGAAGGTCAACGAGATCCTTCGGCGTGGACTCACGAGGCGAAGATGAGAGCTGTATCAACATGGCGCGTCTCCTGAGGTCCCCCGGCCCCGCGGCGATCTCCCGCCGCACGAATCGGGTTCACTCTCTCCCTTCGCAATCTCCGCGCCAACCCGCATCCCGTCCCCCGCGCCCACTCTCACGAAGAGCGCGCCCTCCTTTCGCTCTGCCCAGCGACCCGTTGGGCCCCAGTTCGCTCGAAGATCGAGCCATTGCCCCGCTGAGCCCCCTCCCCGAATTTCACCCCACCACACCCGCCCACCCACACCCGCCCACCCACACCCGCCCACCCACACCCGCCCACCCACACCCGCCCACCAAGCCGCGGTCCAGCCAGGGTTATGCGTTCCATAACTCGACTGCTATTCCCAGCATAACCATGTATGCCCATCATAACCGTCCAGCGGCGCGTGCCGGGCCTGATAACCCTCCGCCGGCGCAGAACCCCAACGCCAGAGAGCGCCGGGGCCTCATTGTCTCCGCCGGCGCCTGAACCGTCCGCCGCGCCCTCATCGCTCCCCGGGCCCCGCGCACCCTCCGCCGGGGCCAGCCCTCCGATCGCACGCGCAGCCCGGCCCAGCCCCCTCCGCCGGGCACATAAACCGTCCGCCCGGCCCAGCCCCCTCCAGTCTCCCCCCCGCCGATACCGCGAACTCCCGAACAGCTCGGGCGAGACGGCGTCGCGACGATGTCGCTCCCCTCCCATACCGCAAACACCCTCGCTTTTTTCTTTTGGCCCCGGTCCATCACTTCCCCCTGAGCCCACCCGAGCCTTCACCTGAGCCCACCCGAGCCTTCACCTGAGGCCACCCGAGCCCGCTTGAGCCCACCTCGGCGACGCAGCGAACGGCGCCGGGTGACTTCCCTTTTCTCTTCGGCCGTTCGCTGCGTCGCCGCCCCGATGGGCCCCTCTCGGATGCCCTTGAACGAGAGCTCATCCGGGCCTCTGTGAGACGTTTCGTGTCGGGGAAGCCACTTTGCGTTTCCGGGGGGCGGCAGGGAAAGCGGAACCCCGCGGCGGAAGCTGCGAAAGGGAGCGAAGCGTGAGGCGATGGGCTCAGACAAAGGCTCGGTCGAGCTCAGTCTGTTGTGATGGACCGGGGCCAAAAAGCGATGATGCGGGCAGTAGCGTTTACGTGAATCGCTAGGGGAAAAGACTGTGGTGGCGCGGGGTCCCGTCAGAGTAGCCACTGTCCTGCCGCTGCGGTGAGGGCGACGATGAGCCAGGGGGGAGCTCTCCAGTGTTCGAGGAGGACGAAGGCGACGAGCGCGGCGGCCAGATCTCGGGGGCCGCGGACGCCATCCGTGAAGATGGGGGTGTAGAGGGCGGCGAGCAGGACTCCGACGACGGCAGCGTTCGCTCCAAAGAGGACCGCTTGAGCCCAGGCGCGAGAGCGGAGACGGTGCCAGAAGGGGAGCGCTCCTCCGACGAGGAGCCAGGAGGGCAAAAAGATCGAGAGGAGCGCGAGGAGGCCCGTGAGCCAAGCGTGAGCGCCGGTGGCCATCGTCGTCCCGAGGTAGCCGGCGAAAGAAAAGAGAGGGCCGGGGATGGCTTGAGCGGCGCCGTAGCCGGCGAGGAACTGGTCGTCGGTGAGGAAACCTCGCGGCACGAACTCCGCGCGGAGCAGCGGCAACACGACATGCCCGCCCCCGAAGACGAGTGAGCTCGCTCGATAGAAGCTGTCGGCGATGAGGAGCTCCCGAGAGCCAAAAGCGGCCGCGAGGATCGGTAAGCCGACGAGGAGCAGGAAGAAGATCCCAAGGACGCTGAGAGCCGGGCCGTGTCCCCGCGCTCCCGCCTCTTCACGCTCGCTTTCGGGGATCGCCCCTCGATAGAGGACGTAACCAGCTAGTCCGCCCAGAGCGATGACCCCGAGTTGGACCAGCGCACCTGGTACGGTCAAGAGCACCGCTGCCGCGAGCGCCGCGAGCGTCACCCGCGCTCGATCGGGACAGAGCTTTCGTCCCATGGCCGAGACCGCCTGCGCCACGACCGCCACCGCCGCGAGCTTGAGTCCATGGAGCCAGCCCGCCTGCCCCAGGTCAGAAGCTTCGGCGACCCCATACGCGAAGGCGGTCATGAGCAGCGCCGACGGCAAAGTGAAGCCAAGCGAAGCCGCGAGAGCGCCTGGGAGGCCCGCCCGCTGCATGCCGACGGCAAACACGACCTGACTGCTCCCAGGCCCCGGCAAGAACTGACAAAGAGCGACGAGATCTCCGTAGTGGGCGTCGTCGAGCCACTTTCTCCGTTCGACAAACTCGGTCCGAAGGTAACCGAGATGCGCCACGGGGCCGCCGAACGCGACGCAGCCAAGGCGCAAGAAGGCGAGTCCGACTTCGAGAGCGCCCCTCACGACGACTTCTTCGCGCTCCCCGGGTCCGGCGCAGCAAAGCGCGCGTCGAGCGTGAACCTATCGCTGCCGACCAGCATCAAAAACGCCGTTCCCGCCAGCATCGCGAGATCGGTCCGCGACTCGTGCAGAAAGGCCCAGAGGCCCGCCTTCGGCGCGAAGGTGTGCACGAAGATGAAGTAGCCGCGGCCGAGCAGGATCGGCACCTTCGTCGAAAGGAGCGCGACCACCATCGTGCAGAAGAGCGGCGCTGCCGCGAGCCGCGTAACGAGGCCGACGAGAAGGAGCCAGCCACAGAACAGCTCCGTCGCGCCGACAAAAGGTCCGAGCAGCTCCGGCGCCGGCAAGCCAATCCTCGCGAAGCGACCTGTGCCTTGCTGATCTGGGGAGAGAAACTTCCCCGCGCCTTCGGAGAAGAAGACGAGACCGACCGTGAGGCGGATGAGAGCGGCCGCGGGGCGCGCATCGGCTGTAAAGAGCGACAAACGAGCCACGATAGCCTCCGATCGACAGCGATCGCTCTTCGTATACGTGCCGCCCGGAGAGCGCGCAACGCTTCGTCGCCTATACAGGCCGCGGATTTTGCGACAAAGTCAGCTCCTCGGCGCGCGCGCGCCTCTTCTGGCCAAAAAGGGTGCTTCGCTTTGCTCGACGACGACAGCCGCTCATCTCCTTCTGAGCGCCCCACCGATCCTGAGCTGACCTCACCCCTCGGCGCGCCTTCGCCAGGGATCCAAGAGCCCGTAGCGTCTCCTCCCGATCCCAGCGAGCTCCCCGGAGCCTCCGGCGCGCCTCTCGAAGGCTCGCGACGCTCGGCGCTGCTCGCCCGCTGGGTCCTCCTCGGCGCAGTGATTGGCGTCCTGTGTGGCGCGGCTTCGGCGCTCTTTCTGTGGCTGCTCGATGAGGCCACGAACTTTCGCAACGGCCAGGAGTTGATCGTTTATACGCTTCCGATCGCGGGCCTCGTCATCGGCTGGGTCTATGAGCGCTTTGGTCGCTCCATCCAAGGCGGCAACAATCTCGTCATCGACACCATTCATGACGATGGTCCCGAGATCCCGGCGCCGATGGTGCTCATCGGGACCGTGCTGACCCATCTGTTCGGAGGGAGCGCGGGTCGCGAAGGGACGGCGGTCCAGATGGGCGCGAGCTTGGCCGACTGGGCGGCGCATCGGCTGCGCCTGAGTGGACTCGCCCGGCGCCAGCTCCTCGCCGCCGGCGTCGCCGGCGGCTTCGGCTCCGTTTTCGGCACCCCCATCGCTGGCGCCGTGTTTGGTCTCGAGTTCATCACCCTCGGGCGCATCGAATATCGGGCGCTCGTTCCCGCTCTGGTGGCCTCCGTCGTCGGCGACATGACGACCCGCGCCCTCGGCATCGATCACACTCTCTATCCAGCGGCTCCTCACGTTCCGCTCACGCCGCTCCTGCTCGCGGAATGGGTCCTCTTCGGGGGTCTGGTCGCCCTCGTCGCCGCGCTCTTCATCGAGCTGACCCATTTCCTGAAGGCCCGCGGACAAGCCCTCCTCCCGCGCCTGCCGCTCCGGATGGCCCTCGGCGGACTCATCGTGGTCCTGCTCTGGAAGGTCGTCGGGACGAGCGACTATCTCGGCCTCGGCGTGCCGACCATCGTGCGCGCCTTTGAAGATCCGGAGCTC
>Ga0182837_1084_pt1 | contig 27669 bp, 20 predicted proteins | sample Passage237B_FD_121822 | JGI IMG/M metagenome (GOLD analysis project Ga0182837, IMG submission 121822) | reverse complement strand
ATCAGCCATCGTATGCGCTTCATGATGCTCTTCTGAGCACCAGCGCTCCTCACGAAGGCGCACGAAAAAGCGCGGGCCCGAAAGGTCCCGCGCTTTTCTTTTGTACTCAGCTGCAGGCTGAAGCCGTTTTCCCTCGGGAAGCTCGCTCCGACGACGCGAACGGCGCCGAACGAGCTTCTCTCTCTCGGGAGCGCGTTAAAGAAGCGTTCTCGTCTCCGTCGAGCCGATCAGCTCGAGGACCTGTGACAGAGCTTGTTTGGCTTGCTCCTGCCACTTCTCGTGAGCGTGAGCGACCTTCCTCGACTCGTTTTCGAGTTTCTCAGCGAGGTCGCGGTTCTCGGAGCGCACAGAAGCGAGCTCTGCTTCGAGGAGACTGATGCGCCCGTTGAGCTCGTAGATCGCGCGACGGGCGGTCTCGAGCTCTTCCGTTCGCGCGTCGAGCTCGCCGCGGGTCTGTGCCAGGCGAGCGTCGCGCTCCGCCTCAGAGGCTCGCTTGGCCTCTTCGAGCTCGGCGTAGCGCGCCTGGGCCGCTGCTTCGGCGGCGCTGAGGTTCTGCGCAGCTTCCTCCCGGAGCTCGTTCTCGCGCGCCGCGAGAGCGTTCTGAGCTGCAAGGTTGGCCTCGTCGAGGATCTGGGCGTGTTCGGCGCGCAGCTTGCGGAGCGCGTCCTCTTGCGCCCGGTGCAGCGCGGCAAGCTTGGCGTCCTGCTCCGCGCGAAGCTCCGCTTCTCGCGAGCGAACAGCCGCTTCTTGAGCTTCCCTCGCCTCCGCCTCGAGGGCCCTGAGCGCCTCTTCTTTGATCCGCTGGGCTTCCTCGCGGGTCGCCGCGACCGCGTCTGCGACGGCTTTCTCCTGAGCCAACTGGGCCTGTTCGGCGGCCTGCTCGAGAGCCTTGCGATGGTCGTCACGGAGCCGCGACATCTCCGCGTCGCGCTCGATCAGCTCATTTTCATGCTGCTCGCGGGTCTGTTTGAGCTCGGCATTGCGCTGCTCAAGCTCTTCTGCGAGCCGCTCGGACTTGGCCTTGAAATCGTCAGCGCGCTTGTTCGCCTGCGCCTTGTCGAGGGCGAAGGCGTCGCGCTCCTTCTCGATCGCGGCTTTCTCGGTCTCGAGCGCCTTGAGCGCGTCGGTCAGATCTGCATTCTCCCGATCGACCTGGATTCCGATGTCGCGCAGCTTGATGAGCTCGCGGTCTTTCGCCGAAATTTGATCGCGGTACTCGAGCAGCTCCTTGTCCTTACGGTTGAGCTGCTCTCGCAAGTCGAGGAAGTCTCGGGCGCTCGCGCCCTTTTCCTTCTGTGAGAGCTTGGCGGTCAGGTCCGCGACCTCGGCGGAGAGCTGATCGATCGTTCGATCTTTGTTCTCCTGAAGCTCACGGAGCGCTCCCTTCCAGGTCTCTTCCCCTTCGACAGCTTGGGACAGGGAACTCTCGAGCTCCTGGACCCGTGCCTTGAGTGCTTCCATCTCGGCCTCGAGATTCGAGCGCTCGGAAGAATCTTCGATCGGTGCCGGCCGATCGGAGATGATGAGGCGCAAGGAAGCTGCGTCCTCCATGACCGACTCGACGTTCTCGAGGGCAGATTCGTCTTCGAGGACAACATCGAGCTCCTCATCGAGCTCCTCCGCCTGAACGGGCGGGGGAACGGACGAGAGGCGTGGAGGAGCCGCAGAAGGCCGCGAGGGCGGCGGTGGCATGGACGGAGGCCGACTGGGCGGTAACGAAGGCGCCTTTACGATGAGCTGCTCGAAGGCGGTCTCTGCTTCGACCTCAACGTCAGGGTCGCTCGTGAGCGCGGGAGCGCTCGGCAACTTCACAAAGGTCGAGACCCGGTCGAGCAGCTCCGCGACGGTGATCGGCTTTTTGATGTAGTCGTCGGCGCGAGTGCGAAGACGACGGTGCTGTTCGAAGGTCTCTTCGGTCGCGTCACGACTCAAGAGCAGGAGCGGAACGCGGTCGAGGTTCTTGTGCCTCTTCAGTTTGTTACAAACCGAAAAGCCATTCATCCGCGGGAGCTCGATCGCCAGCAGGATCACATCCGGCGGCTTCGCCTCGGCCCGGAGAATGCCCGCTTCGCCGTCCTCTACGACTTCGACCTCAGCGCCCCTCTCAACAAAACCAGCCGCGACCTCAGCGGCGAACTCTGGATCACTCTCGAAAATGAGGACTCTCATAGCGACCCTCTCCACAGGTGGCGCGCTCTTAACCGCATGACCGACTGACATCGTAATGGACCCTCGTCTGAATTCCCACCCCCGAGCTACGCACGAACGAGCCCGAACTTGAGGGTCAGCGCCCACGAAGCACTCAGCAGCGTCGCTTATCGAAGCGACATTTTCATACAGGAGAGCACCCCTTTGGAGGATTACTCGGCCTTCGGAGCCTTCGGCGCGCGCGCCGCCTTCTCTTCGTGGCCTCCGACGCCCAGGCGTCGTCCGAGAGCCGCAAACACGCGGCGGACGCTCTGATCGCGAAGTCTGAGACCAACCAAGAGATGGTAAAGGACGTCGGCTGCCTCTTCGACGACGCGGTCGTCCGTCTCTCCTTCGAGAGCACGCGCAAACTCGTCGGCCTCTTCGCGCACCTTCGCGCCGATCTTCGGGGGGCCCGCGCTCAAGAGGCTCTTCGTGTAGCTCTTGCCTTCAGTGCTCGACTGCCGATCGATGAGGATTCGTTCAAGCCGCGCCAGGATGGGCGCAGCGAGCGGCTCCTCCTCCGGGGTCGACTCCGCAAGAGGCTGAAAGAAACAGTTGCGCCGCCCCGTGTGGCAAGAGGGACCGACCGGCTCGCACAAAACGAGGATCGTGTCGCCGTCACAGTCCGCGTACACGTCGCGCACGTGCAGGAAGTTTCCACTCTCTTCGCCCTTGACCCAAGCCCGCTGCCGCGAGCGACTGAAGAAGGTGGCGCGCTTCGTCTCAAGGGTCGCCTGGAGGCTCGCTCGGTCCATCCAAGCCATCATGCGCACCTCACCGGTGAGCCAGTCTTGGGCGATCGCGGGGATGAGCCCGGCTGAATCGAACTTCAGATCCTCCTGCTTGATGCTCATGCCGCCTCCATAGTCGCACCGTCCCGGCGCGTCCAAGCGGCGCCTCGCGAAAATCAGACTCCCCGCGCCCAGGCGCCTGGTCCACGGGGCGTTCCTTGAGCCCCGAGCCCGCGTATGGGTTAATGCTCCCGGTTGCTCGACCAGCTCCCCCCGTTCATCCCGGTCGGCTTCGCGCTGACGCTCGGATTGCTGTTTGGCAGCTTTCTGAACGTCGTCATTCATCGCGTCCCGCGGGAAATGTCGATTGCCTTCCCCGCTTCCCACTGTCCCGCCTGCGGCGCGCCCATCCGCGCCTTCGACAACGTGCCCGTCTTAGGTTGGGTTCTCCTGCGCGGTCGTGCCCGCTGCTGCGGCGCGCCCATCTCCGCGCGCTATCCGATCGTGGAAGCCATCGGCGGCGCCGCCGCGGTAGCGATCTACTTCCAAAAGCTCTCGGGCCGCGGCTTGCCCCTGACGACCGCGCTCCTTTTGTTCGCGCTCTATCTCAGCTTGGCCCTCGGCCTCATCGCGCTCACCTTCATCGATCTCGAGTTCATGATCTTGCCCGACTCCCTCACGCTCGGTGGGCTCGGGGTCGGACTACTCAGCGCAACGGTTCGGCCGGAGGTCTCCGTCCTGGACGCGGCGATCGCGAGCGCAAGTGGCTTCCTGCTCGTCTGGGTGCCGTTCATCTGGGGTTACGAGAAGCTCCGGGGACGCCCCGGCATGGGGCTCGGCGACGCCAAGTTGCTCGCTGCCTCGGGCGCCTGGTTCGGCTGGCTCGGAGTCTTCTTCGTGCTGTTTGCCGCGGCCATTCAGGGCACTCTCGTCGCCCTGACATTGCTCCTCACGCGAGGCGGTATCGAGGAGCCCGAAGCTGTCCAGAGAGAGCGCGAAGAGCTCGCCGCCCTCGTTGAACAGGCAGAAGGCGAAGAACGCAGACTGCTCGAGGAAGCTATCGCCCTCGACCCCATCGGCGAGGAACCCGACGGAAGCTGGGCCCGTGCGCGCATGCCGTTTGGTCCTTTTTTGGCGCTCGCGATGCTCGAGGCTCTGCTCTTCCATGATGAGCTGACCCTCTATTTTCAAGAACTCTTCCTGCTTTGAGTCATGAAGCTCGCCCCGGCCCACCTCGCTCTCTGCACCGCATTGCATCCGGGCACCTCGCTTCGAAGGTCTGCCCTCGGGCTCGCCATGAGCGTCGTCTCCTCCTTTGTCACGAGTTGCGGCGGCGGCACCCAACTGCTTCGGGAAGCACCCATGCCCGAGAGTGCTGTGGGAACGACTGTGACCTCCCTGCCGCCCCCGGCCCGCGTCGAAGTATTGCCCATTCGGCGCAACAGCGAGTGCCGCTGGCAAGACGGCTACTACCGGCCTCGCGCGACCCTCTCGATCGGCGGCGCAACCGAATGGGTCTGGACACCGGGCGCCTGGGTCGTGCCCAGCGAAGGCTGCCGCTACGCGCGCCCGCGCACCGAGGCCGAGCGCTCCAAGGACGGCGGCAGGATCGCCTATTTTCCGCCGCTGTATTTCAATCCAGCGACGGGAGAGCCCTGCCCCCAGCCGTCTCCTTGCGACTGAGAGATTTTTCGAGCTCTTCGGGTTATGAGCGAGCCGCCCTGCTCATGGAACCCGCGCAGACCGAGCCCCAATGGACCATCGCCAAGGTCCTCTCCTTCGCCGCGGCAGACTTCGGCAAACGCGGCCTTGAGGCTCCGCGGCTCGAAGCTGAGCTCTTGCTCGGCCATGAGCTTCAGATGAGCCGCATGCAGCTCCTGCTCGACGCAAACCGTCCCCTGAAGAAGGACGAGCTCGCCCGCTTTCGCGCCCTGATCGAAAGGCGCCGAAGCGGTGAACCATCCGCGTATATCCTCGGGAAAAAGGAGTTCTACGGTCGCGAGTTTCGGGTCGATCGAAGGGTCCTCATCCCACGTCCCGAGACCGAAACGCTCGTCGATGTGGCGCTCGCCCGCACGCGACCGCGGAGTCTGGCCGGACGAGCCCTCGACGTCGGAACCGGAAGCGGCGCGATCGCCGTGACCTTTGCTCGCGAACGTCCCACTTGGCAGGTCACCGCTCTCGACAAAAGCGAAGACGCCCTCGCCGTGGCAAGAGACAACGCGCTCCGCCTCGGAGCGGTCTGGGGCTTCCGCCTCCTCCAAAGCGACCTGTTCAGCGCGCTGAAGCCCGCCGAACGTTTCGAGCTGATCGTTTCGAATCCCCCCTACATCTCCCGCGAAGAGCTCACGACCCTTGACAAAGGCATCCTCGACTTCGAGCCGCGCATGGCCCTCGACGGCGGCGAAGACGGTCTCGACTTCTATCGCGCCCTCGTCAAAGGTGCCCCGCCACATCTGACCCAGGGGGGCGTTTTGGCGGTCGAGATCGGGGCCGATCAAGGCCCCGCCGTAGAAGAGCTGTTCAAGAGCGCCGGCTTCGTCGACGTCGAGTTGACGCGCGACTACGGCCGGCGCGATCGGGTGGTCAGCGGAAAGAAGCCAGCTCTTAAAACCTGAAAATCCCGTCGATGGACAGGCTGTGCGAAAACGCCTGGTGCTTGCCGATGTTGACGACTGGAGAGGGCCCTCCCGGCTCCACGGTCATACAGTCCGCCCCTGTGCCCATCTCACAGGCCCGCGGATTGATCTGCGTGATGCGCCCGTCGGTCTCCGCGACACGCACCGGGATTTGGTGGCGATAGTTGTAGGCGACGGCGAGCTCGAGAATTCCGAAGAAGAATGATGCGCCGAGGCCGCCCGTGAGATGATGTCCGGTGGCAAAATCGGGGGTCGTATACCCAGCGTCTGCGACCGCTGAATCGTAGCCCAATCCAGCCCGCACCGTGAATTTCTCGGGAAGCAAATGGTAGTCGCCGCCGAGCGCGAGCGTGAAGCTATCACGCCAGGCCTTTTCGATGATGACCGTGTTGATCGGAACGGCGAAACCGGTGAGCGTGCCGACCAAGCCGCGTGAGTCGAGGGCGAAGTTCTGGACCCGCGACCAGTTCTGGTAGCTGACGTCGAGCTCGACATCGAAGAGAGGCTCTCCGTTCTTCTCGTGCACGTAGCGAACACCACCCCGCAGCATCAACGGCAAAGGGATCACCATCTGCACGTCATTCGCCAAAGCCCCGTCGCGCGTGAGAGCGACTTCTTGTTCTCCTGCGAGCCGCGTCAGCTCGATCGTGCCATTGGCTCGAATCGTCGTACCTGACCCGAAAGGCCCACTTCGAGCCACGGCGCCGGCTTGAACCATCCGCCTAGAATCAGCTGAAAGATCGGGAAAGCGGAGGCGGAGACCTCCGAGCGGACGTCAAGTCCGCTGGAAACGGGATTGCCGACGCCGCCGCGACTCGTGATCGGCTGCACAAGCAGCGAATAGTCGAGCTTCGGTACGTGCATGAGCTGGGCGCTGAGCCCGACGCCGAACAGATCTTTGAACTTGTAGGCTGCGCTCAGGGAGTACTTCAGAAGCTCCGCCTCACGGCCCACCATCATATATGCGGGACCGCTCGGGCGCGCCGACATTTCTCCTTGGGTCTCGTCGAAGCCGACACGGGCCGTCCCCGGAGGAGAATAAATGGAGAGCGCAAATCCGAAGTCTCTCAGCCCAAAGTCGTAACCGACTGCCAGCAATGGATCGAGAGCTTGCAAGGGGCGCGTGTTGGAGGCCCGGTCGAAACGTATCGGCGCGCCGCTCGCATCCGTGGCCGGTGCACGATCAAAAATGACCTCGTTGTAAGAGAAGCGATTGCTGATCTGAACCGTCCAGCCCTCGAGGCGAGCAAGGCCCGCCGGGTTGTATTCGATGGCGGAGAGGTCATCCGCCTTGGCGACGAATGCTCCGGCGCGCCCCGCGACGCGAGCGCCCTTCGAACCTGCGTAGAGCCCCTGCGCCGAAGCGACACCACTGGCACAAACAACTAACGCAACAAGACTGAATCGAAGGAAGGTCTGGTTCACTTTGGGTCCTCGGAGACGAAGAGGTCAGCGCATCAGACTGATTTACGCTAGCGCCCAGGCCACGGTTTCAGCCGTTTCTTCGCAGTTTCTACGAGGGCACAAGTTTTCCGTGTGACAAGAATCTGAGACACTCATCGCTTCATCATCATCGCAGAGCGTGTCATGAAAGATGAGGCAGGCGACGACGCCTTCGGCCGCGTGCAACGTGAAGCCGCTTCCACGAATGCGCGTCGCGCTTTTCTCAAAATGGTCTCGGACTTTGTTCCAATAAATGATGAACCGTGCCTGGTTCTGCCGTTTCCGGACACTGTTATGGGCACCCATGAAATAGGCCAGTTCTGCTTTGACCGGATCACAGCCGAACTCTAAGCTCAGAACACTCCTTTCCACCGCGCCTTCTTTCGTCGGGCGTTCTTTCTGAAATACGGACTATCAAGCAGTGACTTCTTCATCCCCCTCCCGCTTCCGTCCTTCTCTCACCCGACTCACTTCCTGGGCGCTGCTCGGAACGCTGACTGCTTTCAGTGCGCTGCTCACCGGCTGTGACGACGGCGGCGTCACCGGTGGCTCTGGTGGAATGGGCGTTCCTGCCGCTGGCGGCAGCGAACAACAAGGAGCCGGCGGAACCATTCAGGGCGCGGGCGGAACACCGGCGGGAACCGGCGGCGACATGAGCGGCGAACCAATGAACAGCGCCTGCGGTTCGGGGGACATGCCCTTTAAGATCTTCGCGGACGAGAAGAACAACATCAAGATTCAAGCAAACGTCAGCCTCCCGACGACGCCGATGAAGAAGAACGATCCTGAAGTCGTCTTCGATTGGTCCGGGGTGAACACTGACATGTTCGGCAACCCGGTGAGCGCTGCTGACATCACGCACGCCGTTCTCGTGGTTTGGCTCGACACTTACAGCATCGAGCAGGTCGCCCAAGGTATCAGCACCGACAGCCCCGAGCTCGAAGGCAACGCGCTGATCGCCGCTTACCACCCGACCGCGGGCGCTACCTCCGCGAAGCTCAGCAGCTTCCTTCTGCCCGGTCAGGAGCCTTTGCCCCTCGACCAGCTCAGCAGCTACATCGACGGCTCGAAGCCTCTGACTCTGATGCTCCAGAGCAATCCCGAGGTGACCAGCGGCGATCCGAAGTTCGGTTACAGCGTGAAGATGATCCAAGCCTTCGCGCTCGACGACGCCGGTCCCTCGACGGTCATGCTGACGAACGCCTCGACGGTCATCACCGCAACGCCCGACCTCGCCACCGTCCAGGATACGCTCGTCCCCGCGGGCACGAACAACATCAGCGTCGACTGGGGCTCGACGATCGCGACGCGCGGCTACGGAACGAACCTTCCCTTCCCGAACAATGGCATCTCGGAGATCGCGATCGCTCGCTACGGGGGAGATGTCGATCTCAGCACACAGTTCACCCGCCTTGAGGGCATTCCCCTCGATCTCTGGCGTGGCACCATCTATGCCGGCTCGAGCTATACTCTGAACGACGCGGAGCTCACCAACGAGATCAACCCGGGCGTCCCCTTCTCGGGCGTTCCCGCCGGAAGCACCGATCAATATCTCTTGATGCTGCTCTGCGCGAAGAACATCTGTCGTAACCCGACCCCCTGGTACATCACCCCGCTCAAGACCTGCCCGTAAATAGGTCCCTCCTCTGAACTCCTGCGCCGCGGGCCGCGGCGCGGGCTGGCTCGATCGTCACGAGGGGCGCGATGGATGTCGGGCCACTCTCCATTCTCCCGAGCGTCCCCCACTTTTCATGCGCCCGTATCTTTTCCGCTCCTCCTCTCTCCGCCGTTCTCTCGCTTTGCTCACAGCCCTGGGCTCGCTCAGCCTCTTGTGCGTACCCCGGGCCTTTGCGCAAGAGAGTCCCCTTGAGGACACTCCCGGAGAGGATCCCCTTTCCTCGGACGACACTTCCTCGAGCAGCGACGAGGCGTCCGTCGAGGTCTCCACCGGTGGCGGTCTCTTCGAGAGCGCGAGCTCGTCGAGCGACAGCGAATCGAGCTCGGCCGGGCTCTCCTTTGAGCTCGGCGGCTACGTGCGCGGCGATACGTTCATCGGCGTCGTGCCGACCGGAGACGGCAGGACCAGCGCTGGGATCAACGCAGCCTACGGCGAACTCAGCCTCCAGCCGACGATCCGCAAAGGCACCTGGGGGAGCGCCTTCGCCGACATGCGCTTCCGCTACGGCCAACAGCTCTCCGATAGCGGCCTCTTCCTCGATCTCCGCGAAGCCTACGTCAACTTATACGCGGGTCCCTTCGACATCCGTCTCGGAAAACAGATCGTGGTCTGGGGACGCGCCGACGCCTTCAATCCGACGAACAATCTCTCGGCCGTCGACTTTCGCATCCGCTCGCCGATGGAAGACGATCGTCGTCTCGGCAACATCGGCGCTCGCGTCTACTTGAACCTGCTCCCCTTCCGCGTTGAAGGCGTCTGGATGCCGCTCTACGTCGCCACGACCTACCCCGACGTCGAGATCAACCGCTTCGTTCGCTTCCAGGAGCCTCGTTATCCGACGCAAACTCTCGGCAGCGGCACCTTCGCCGGCCGACTCCACCTCGAGCTCGACAAGTTCGACGCCTCCGTCTCCTATCTTTACGGCTACGCGCCGCTCCCCGGCTTCGAATATAACAGTTACCTCGGCGGCATGGGCGCTGAGACTCCGGAGCGTCCGGCGGTCTTCGTCACCCGCACCGCCTACAACCACCACGTCATCGGCGGCGACTTCTCGACAACGATCGGCGATTGGCTCGGCGTACGCGGCGAAGCGGCCTTCCGCTCCCCGATTCGGCGCGAGGAACGCCCGTTCACGCCCAAGCCCGACCTCCAGTGGGTGCTCGGTGTCGACCACGAGTTCGGCGACGTCATGATCATCGCCCAGTACCTCGGACGTTATACGTTCAACTGGGAGCCGAAGCGCTTCGCCACCGGCAGCGACCAAGATCTTATCAACGCGAACGACGGTCAGCCGAACGTGAACCTCGCGCTCAGCGATCTCACTTTCAACTCGAACCAGATGCTCTTCAATCAGCTGAAAGAAGTGCAACACTTGGCTTCGGTCCGTGCCGAATGGAAGCTGCTTCAAGAGAAGCTCTCGATCTCCGCACTTGGTCTCGTGAACTTCAGCACCAGCGAATGGGCGCTCATGCCGAAGGTCGGCTACCAAATTACCGGTGGACTCAGCGCTTACGTCGGCGGTGAGATCTACGCAGGCCCCGAAGGCACGCTCTTCTATATGGTCCGTGAAGCTCTGAGCTCCGGCTATTTCGAGCTCCGCGCTTCGTTCTGATTCGCCGCTCGCCCCCGAGCGCCTGAGCGCTCTCTCTTGGGGAGTTCGTTCCATCCCCGGCAAAGCCGGAGGTCCCCTCGGGCCCCACGGCGCCACCGCCCTCAGCTCCGCGTTCTCATGCCACGCGTCCGTGGCTGGGGCGCCGCGCCTCCGCGCATCGCCTTCCTGCGCGCTTCTCCGCATGACAGACGCTCAGCACACCTCTTCAGGCCCTCCCGGACGCTCAGCACACCTCTTCAGGCCCTCCCGGACGCTCAGCACACCTCTTCAGGCCCTCCCGGACGCTCCTCTGACCCTCCTCTTTTTTGAAGGCCCCGGCCCATCACATCCACCGCGCCCCGGCAGAGCCCTCACCGTGGCTCAACGTCGCCCGCTTCGCTCCCCACCGCGCCCGAAACGCCCATGAAAAACCCCGCGGCGCTCTCGCGCCGCGGGGTCTGATTTCTCCGCCGTGTGACTCGAGCCACACAAGCTCATTCGATTAGAAGTCCGGCGGACCGTAAAGCGACGTGCGATGGGTCGTATATCCGCCGGAGCCGCGCATAGATTGAATGAGCTGCTGATTCGGATCGATCTCGTAGACCGTCGCGTTCTGGCTATTGGTCAACAGATAGTTGCCGTTCTTGAGCCGAACCGCGTCACCGAGGGTCGGTGAGTTACCGGCCATGGTGAAGGACCAGTCGAGGGTCGCGTTGGAACCGTTGATCGTATAGTGGAGGATCTTCGACGAACCCGCGCCAAAAGATCCGTTACTCCAGAGCACGATCTTGTTCTCCGCGTACCAGTCGTGTCCGTGCTGGACGCGCCAATCCGAGCCCGCTCCCTGTGCCAAGATGTGATGCTCGAGGGGTGATTGTGGCTGCTTTCCGATGGAGGCGACGTATTGACCTGTCTCCGAGAACATCGCGATCACGTCTTTCTCACGATCGGAGACCGAGAAGACCTTCCGATCCGAGTAGTAGTAGATGGCGTTGACGTGGCATTTTTCACCCATCGTACCACCCAGGCCACTTTGCCCGACCTTTCCGAAAACAACGTCGAGATCGACGAGCATCTTCCCGCCGGATCCGTCTGGCCCCGCGGTGTAGATCCTGTCGCATTGGCCCGCGGCTTCCTTCGAGATGTACGCGATGCCCGTCGGAGTCACCGTGAAGTCGTGGTGATTACCGCCGATGGTTTGGACAGTCGTCTCACCAGTGCCGTCCATAGCGACGCGGTTGATCGAGCCGCCGTTAGCGGAGTTGAAGGGCCCAAGATCCCGGTTGTACATGTACTTGCCATCCCAGGACATGTGAGCGCGGATCGAGCCGGACTTGAATTGGTAACTCCAGACAACACGGCCCGCTTTGTTCACAATCCACACCCAGGTGCCGCCCATGCCGCTCGTAAAGAGCAAGAAGCCCTTCGCTGGCGCGACCTGACTCTGACCCTTCATCGGGTTGACGTCTGAAGGTCCTCCGTTCGGAAGTGGTCCACTCTTGTAGGTCGCGTCGGGGCTCACGCAGACGCTGTTGCCCGCGAAGACCGCGACTCGGTAGTGCACGTCGGTGTTGGCCGGAATGCCAAGGAGCAGCGTCTTGTGTCCGTCCGCTGCCCAATCGACCGGCGCTTCGTAGGAGTACTGAGTCGTTTCGCCGAACTGAATCACAGCTCGATCGGCGCCCGGAAGGTCAGCAGTGAACGTCGCAACGCCGACCGTGGGGATCCTCGACGCGTTCGTGACCGTCGGCGTGATCGTACAGTTCACCGGACTGAACGCTGTCAGATCGGTCAAACCATCGGCGCCAACAGGAGGTGCGCCCCCCGTTCCTCCCCCGGGACCGCCTCCGACTCCTCCCGGCTGTCCACCAACCGAAGGAGAGTTCCCGAAGCCTCCCGAGCCCGGGCCAGCGAAACCACCGCTGCCCGGCCCAGCGAAACCGCCCGCTCCCGGCCCCAGTCCCGCACCGCCACTGCCTGGACCCGCGAAACCGCCGGCTCCTGGCCCAGCGCCGTTCCCTAGGCCTCCAGCCCCGGGCCCGGCGCCCATTCCGGCTCCTCCGCTGCCGCCATCCACGCTCCCGTCTAAGCCATCGTCCACCTGGCCGACGTCGTCCGGCGCCTCAGCACATGCGAACGCAGCGCCGAGCACGAGACACGCGCCGGCGAGTTTACGAAAAGGGAGGGGACTGGCTTTGGGTTTCACGAGCGATACCTTTTTGAACGAGGGTCCGGATAGTGGGCTTCTCCACTCAGGGAGGAGCGAAGGGGTCAGCGAGGGCGAGGCGGCTCAAAGCGATCGAGCGTCTCAGGGCAATGAAACGTCGGCGGCGATTGCCATCTGACCGTGAGAACGCTCACTCGGCGGGCCCCCAGATTCTGTGCAGGAAATTCCGCGACAGGGTCGAGTAAAACGAGCTCCATTCCCAGGGACTAGTGGCCGGACATTTCATTGTCAGGCAAATCCCGGTCGAGCTCCCGCCTTTTAGAGACGAATCTGCGGTTACGCTTCGCCTTCTACCGTCCTTGGTCGAACTTTGTGAGCACGGTACACGGAAGTGTACCGCGCGAGACGACGCGCTCCTTATCTCTCCCTGGCTGAGGTCGCATTGCGTGCAGAAGGAAAGCTTCGATGAAAAAGCTCAGCATCAGTATGACGCTCGCCGCCCTCACGTCTCTGCCAGGCTGCGGAGAAGCGGGGCCTCCTCCCGAACCAACCGGCGTCGCATTCGGCGAAAAACACTCAGGCCAGTACCACGAAGGGCCCGTCGACTTTCGTGAAAGCGCTTGGCACAACGCCTGTGCACCGGCGGGCGGCTACCGAAGCGAGCTCAGGGACACCGTGGGGCTTTACGGTGAGTACATTGCTGGCGTTTCGAATCAGCTCGGAGCCGACGGGTCACTCTGTGATGCGTGCATCGAAATCGAGACCGAACGGGGGAATAGTATTGTGGCGCGCCTTGTGACCTACGGCGTGCACCAAAGCCCTGGTGATATCGATGTGAGTCCAAGTGTCTTCGCCGCGATCCATGAGGGCGAGTACCCGCGTACCATGCAATGGCGCCTCACCGCCTGTCCTCCCGCTGGGAATATCGTCTACGAGTTCCAAGAGGCGGCCCATGCTTACTGGACGAGCCTCTGGGTCAGGAACGCGCGACTCCCCTTACGCAAAGTGGAGGTGAAGCGGCAGAACGAAAAGTCGTTTACAGCTCTCGAGCGAGGGACCGACGGAACTCTCACTCGAGGAGACGGTTTCGGCGACGGAGCCTTCACCCTGCGCCTCACAGCGATCGACGGTCAGGTGCTCGAGGAGGAGCTGCCTGGGTTTTCGCCGGGCGCCCTCATCGACTCCAAACTTCAGTTCGAGTGAACGATTCTCCTCTCAAGAGATCGCTTTCCGGCAGAAACTGAGAGTCGGAAGAACTCTCCGTTTGCCGCGCGCCACTTCAGCCGATTTTCCAAGTGGAAGCGCTTTCTGTAGGCACAATGTCTGCTATGAGGAGGCGTGTCCTCGTTCCGGTATCTAGGCCTGCCTCTCCTCCTCGCTGTCCTCGCCTGTCGCGCTGAACAACCTCCCAAGGCCCAGGACCAGACTGCCCCGAAGGAGGCGAAGAGCGCGGAGCCCAATAGTGCGCGCCAGCGCGCGCTGGAGCTCCTGTCTCAAATGACTCATGAGGAGAAGCTCGCGTACATCGGCGGGGACCGCGATTTTTTCATCCGCCCGATCCCGAGGCTCGGCATTCCCGAGATCAAGCTCGCTGATGGCCCCCTTGGCTGTCGAAATTGGGGACCGAGTACGGCCTACCCCGCGACCACTGCTCTCGCCGCGAGCTTCGACGACAGTCTGGCTCGAGAAGTCGGGGCGTCGATCGGCCGCGACTGTCGCGCACGCGGAGTCCACATCCTCCTTGCGCCGGGTGTGAATCTTCAGCGCTCCCCGCTCAATGGCAGGAACTTCGAATACCTCGGAGAAGATCCGCTGCTCGCCGGAAAAATCGGCGCTCACTATGTACGCGGCGTCCAGGGACAAGGCGTGCTCGCGACCGTGAAACACTTCGCCGCGAACAACCAGGAATGGGACCGGAACCGCATCAGCTCCGACATCGACGAGCGCACGCTTCGTGAGATTTATCTCCCCGCCTTCGAAATGGTCGTGCAAGAGGGCGAGGTCGGCGCCGTCATGACCTCCTACAACCTCCTCAACGGCATCTACGCGTCCCACAGTCCTTGGCTGCTCAAGACTGTCCTCCGCAAGGAATGGGGCTTTCAGGGGATCGTGATGTCCGATTGGCACTCGGTTCACGATCCTCTCGGCGCTGCGCTCGGTGGTATCGACCTCGAGATGCCCTACGGGCAACACATGAGCCCGGAGCACCTGCAACAGCTGCTGGATGCGGGCGCTCTCAGCCAGGAGGTCATCGATGAGAAGGTGCTCACGATTCTTTCCACCATCATTCGCGCAGGCTTCCTCGACCGGCCCCAGGTCCGTCCCGAGCTTCCGAAAGACGATCCCGAAAGCCGCAAGGTCGCTCAGCGCGCCGCGGAGGAGGGCATAGTCCTTCTCAAGAACGCCAGCATCTTGCCGGTCGAGCGCTCCTCCTTGCGCAAGGTCGCCGTGATCGGCCCCACAGCGCACCCCGCCGTCTACTCGGGCTCCGGCAGCGCCTACGTCACCCCGACGCACACGGTCAGCGTCCTCGAAGGCCTCCGGCAAGCTCTGCCGGGCGTCGAGGTGGCCCATAGTCCCGGGCTTCAGCTCAAAGGTCCCCTCTCCGCTCTGGGCCTGCCGCTACCCGGAGCCGAGCTCAAGATGGAGTTCTTCGCAGGGAGGAACCTCGAAGGCGCCCCCGTCGCTTCCCAGAAGACTGATCGCATCGACTTCCGTCCTCAGGAAGGCGAAGCCCCGGTCGATGGCCTGGAAGCGAAGGATTACTCGATCCGCTGGTCCGGAACGTTCACCGTCCCGAAGAGCGGGCGCTATTCCCTCGTCACTCAGTCCGACGACGGCATTCGCGTCTACGTCGACGGAAAACTCTGGATCGACGATTTCACGGTGCACGCGCCCCGAGGGCAGACCGAAGTCATTGAGCTCACAAAAGGGAAACACGAGCTCAAGGTTGAGTACTTCCAGGGGCTCTACGGAGCGATCGCTCAAGTCGGACTCTCGCCCCACACTGACGCTCCCAAGCTCGGCGGAGAAGAAGAGCTGAAACAAGCGCTCGACAAAGCTGACCTCGCGATCGTGTGTGTCGGTTATGGCCAGAACAGCGCCGAGAACTCCATGGGCCAACCGTTCCCAGGTTTCTGGCCTCCCGACTGGGCTCGTAAGGGAGACCTGGTCGAGTCAGAAGACTCCGATCGCAGCTTCTTCCTCCCGAAGGCTCAAGAGGAGACGATAAAGCGTGTCGCGAAACAGCACGACCGTGTCGTCGTCATCATGACCGCCGGCGCCGGTGTTTCCCTCGAAGGCTGGATCGACGACGTCGAAGGCCTGCTTTGGGCCTTTTATCCTGGCCAAGAAGGGGGGACGGCGCTCTCCCGTCTGATCCTCGGGGAGGTCAGCCCGAGCGCGAAGCTGCCGATGACCCTCGCCCGCAAGTATGAAGATCACCCGAGCGCTCCCTACTACCAGGTCAACGACCACGGGCGCTCACCCTATACTGAAGGACTCATGGTTGGCTACCGCGGCTTCGATGCATACGGCCGCGAGCCCCGCTTCCCCTTCGGCTTCGGCCTCTCCTACACCGAGTTCCGTTATGGCGAGGCAAGCGTGAAGAGCTCAGACAACGGTTCGCTCACCGTCACGGTCCCGATCAAGAACGTCGGCTCGCGCGCCGGGGCCGAGGTCGCACAGCTGTATGTGGTCCCTCCTGCCGATCAGCAGAAGGCCCTCGGACGTCCCCCGAAGAAGCTCGAGGCCTACACCAAGGTCTCGCTTGTACCGGGCGAAGAGAAGCTCGCGACCTTCCATCTTCCCCCGCGAGCCTTCGCGATCTGGGATCGAGGCTGGGTAGTGCCACAGGGGCGCTACGAGCTCCTGGTCTCTAGCTCCTCGCGGGATCCCGGAGTGAAAGTGGTGGTCGACCGCCCCGCGGCTCGACTCGACTGAATCGGCTCTCCTCTCATTCGCCCAACCCCTGACGAAAAGCCTTTCTATTCGGCATTTTGGGAGCCGCATGGCGTCCGGACTAACCGCGTCTGGACTCGAATATAGAGCCAGGGCGGCGAGGCCCCCGGGAGGGCCGGGCGCCGCTCCTGCTGGCCCCAGAATAAACATATAATTTTACAGCGGAATGTGGCGGTTCCCCGCTTCTTGATGACCACTGGACGACCGGGTCGTTCGGCCGCGCACCTTGTGCGTTTTTTTTCGATTTCAGGGAATGCCTAGGAAGATCGTGGGTTTTTGTCACGCCCTTGCCGGAAGAGTCCGCCCGTGTTTGATTCGTTCTTGACATTACCGAGCGGCGACTCAATAAATAGTCCGATGAACTCGTCGGACGACGCCCACCCTCCCGAGCCGCGTACGCGCGGTCGCGGCCGGCCTCCGACCGTCGACGTGGATCGAATCCTGGCGGTCGCGCGCGAGGTTTTCCTGGAGCGCGGATTTCGAGCCACAACTTCAGAAGTAGCTGAGCGCGCCTCTGTCTCCGAAGGGAGCATCTTTCACCACTTCAAGACGAAGGACGCCCTGTTCCGTCAGGCGATGAACCTCGAGCCCGAGGAAACTGCCAGGATCCTCGGCGACGCCATCTCTCAGATGGAGAAGCAGGACATCCGTGAGGGCCTCGAGCACTTCGCCGAGAAAATCATCGAGGTCGGGCGGATCACCCTGCCCCTCATGATGATGACCTGGTCAAACCCCGAGGTCTGCACGGCGTCTCCTCAGAAGGCCGCGTTTCGCGGCCTCATGTACCGGGTCATTCACTATTTCGAAGCACAGGTCGAAAGCAAGCGGCTCAGGAAAATTGATCCTGAAATCGTAGCACGCTGTTTCCTCGGCTCACTCCATCACTTCTGCATGGTGCAGGTCATCGCCCCTGAAGCGGCGGAGCTGATGCTCCCGCGCGGGATGTTCGTGCGGGGCCTTGTCGACTTGATCCTCCAAGGCGCCGCGCCGAGGACCCCTGAATCTTCAGCAGAGCTCGCTTCGCAGACCTGATCCTCATAACTATCAGCCCACAGTCACGCTGCCTCAAGGATCCCATGACCATCCGCCGCCATTTCCTGAGATTTACCTCGACCACTGTCGCATTGCTCGGAGTCCTGCTCAGCGCGTCACCCGCGCTCGCGCTCGAACCGCTCGAGGTTTTCCTCGACGGCGCCCGTTCTCAGAACTTTGACCTGCGCGAGCAGGCATTGGTCCAAGTACAGCGCGAATGGGAGACCGCGCTCGGTCGTTTGCTTCCCTCCTTTTCTGCCCGCGGCGTCTATCAATTCAACCAGTACGCCGCTGAGTTCGCTGTTCCGGGAACCGATCCTCCAGTGATGGCGACGATCCTTCCCCAACACCAGCTCGATGCGTACTTCTCGATTGATGCGCCTCTGATCGACATCGCCGGTCACCATCGCCACAAGCAGGCCGGCCACATCGAAAAGGCCACCAAGGAGTCCACACTTGCTACCGAGCTTCAGGTCGAGACAACCGTCGCGCGGACCTACTTCCTTCTCGTCAGTGCGGCAGCCTTGGTCGATTCCGCCGAGAAGAGCGTCGCCAGCGCCGAAGACAACTTCCGCTTCGTCGACAGCTCGGCGCCGCGACCAGCCTCGATGTTGAGCGCGCCCGAGCCAACGTGGAGCGCTTTCGCCAAGATCTCGCGGATGCGATTTTGAACCGCGACCTCGCGGCTCGTCAGCTCGAGACTCTGAGCGGCGTGCGCCCGAGCCGGGTCGAAGATTACCCCGAGGTCTCCCTCGAGCCCCAAGGTGAGCTCAGCGAGTGGCTGACCGGCGCCGAGACGCCCGCCGACCGTGCTCAGAAGGAAAGTGAACAAGCGGCCATCTACGGACGGAAAGCCGCTAAGGCCGCGCTTTTGCCCACGCTCTCGGCGAACGTCACCGAGCGCCTCACGAACGCCACGAGCTTCACGGGTCAGGTTGCGACCTTCACCGCTCAGGCCGTGCTCGCCATCAAGCTCGACTGGGCCGCTTATTCGAACGGCCGCGCGCAGGAGGCGGCCGCCGAAGCTCAGCTCGTCCGCAGCGAACGCACCAAGCGCAACACCGAAGACTCCATCTTCGAGGCGTATCAACGCGTCACCAACGGTATCGTCCGCAGCTCGCGCTCAGGCGGAAGCCGCCAACAAAGCCGCCGAGTTCGCCCTCGAGCGCTATCGCTCCGGCGCCGCGACGCAGCTCGACGTGACCCAGGCTCAGCGCGACGCGCTCAACGCAGACGCTGCCCGCGTGCGCGCAGATGCAGATCTCGCGCTTGCGCGCATTCAGCTCGTCACGGCGACCGGGCAGAAGCTCGATCCGAACCGTCTGCAGATGCGACGAGCTCCCCTCCGCTCACCGGACGAGCTCCCTGAGCCGAGCGCGGCCGCGCCAAGCGCGGCCGCACCCGCCGAAAGTCCCGACGCCTCTGGCGCTCCCGCCCCCAGCGCGGACGCGCCTGCCCAAGCCCCCGCCCCCGAGGCGCCCGCCCCCCAGACCCCCTGAAACGTCTGTCCTCCCCGCCCCCATTGTCCAGAAGAGTGCTCTTATGAAACGCGTTGCTCTGCCCACCAAGGCTCTTGTCCTCGGCTCTCTGCTCCTCGTCGCCGCCTGCAGCAAAAAGGCTGAGCCCGCCGCTCCGCCCGTCACCAAGGTGGCTGTCGAGACGGTCGAGGTGACCACTGTTCCCACGCCCGCCGAGGTGCGTTTGACCGGTACGCTGAAAGGCGCCCGGGAGACCGACCTGGCCGCTAACGTCTCCGGACGTATCCTTGAGACCCTCGTCGAGCGCGGCACCCGCGTGAAAAAGGGCGACATCGTAGCGCGCGTCGACGTCCGCGCCGCGGCCCTGCAGCTCGCGGAGGCCAAGGTCCAGGTCGAGAGCTCTCGCACTCAGGAGGAAATCGACCGCATCGAATGTGAGCGGTACGAGAAGCTCAAGGCCCAAGGTGCGGTCACCGACCTCGAGTACCAGCAGGTCATGGCGCGCTGCCGCAAGAACCCGCTGAACGTCGACGCGGCTCAGGCTCGCGCGAGCATCGCTGCCAAGAACGTCGGCGACGGCATCATCCGCGCCCCCTTCGCTGGTGTCGTCACTGAGCGCGCTGTCGAGGTCGGCGAGTACGTGCAAGCTTCCACGCGCGTCATCTCCCTCGCCGAGACCGACGAGCTGCACCTCGAGCTGAGCGTCCCCGAAGCCATCTTCCCGAAGGTGAAGATGGGAGGACCCTTGATCTTCCGCACCATCGCCTACGGCGACCGCGAGTTCTCGGGCCAAATCGCTTACATCGGTGGCGCTGTCCGCGCGACCCGTGACGTCTTGGTCGACGCCACCGTCGACAACAAGGACGGCCTGCTCCTGCCGGGCATGTTCGCCGACGTCCGACTGATCGTTGGCACCGAGCCGAAGCCCGCCGTCCCCGCTTCGGCCGTCTTCGAGCAGAACAAGAAGCCCAATGCGTTCGTCGTTCACAACGGCGTGCTGGAGCAGCGTGTCCTGCAAGTCGAACGTCAGACCCCGGAGCAGGTTGTCATCAACCGAGGTGTCAGCCCCGGCGAAAAGGTCGTCAGCGTCTACCGTCCTGACCTGAAGAATGGCCAGCTCGTTCAGCAATAACCCGAGAGTGATTGGGATAGTTATATGCAATGGTTAGCTAGAATATGCGTGGCGCGGCCCGTCCTCGCCTCGGTGCTGATGCTGGTCATCCTCGTGCTCGGCACGGTGGGGTATAAGAGCCTCGGCGTCGACCAGTTCCCGAACGTCGACATTCCCGTCGTCGTCGTGACCACCACTCTGCCGGGCGCGGCTCCCGAGGAAGTCGAGTCCGAAGTCACGGACAAGATCGAAGGCGCCGTGAACCAGGTCTCCGGTGTCGACGAGCTCACCTCCGTCTCGAGCGAAGGCGTGTCCCAGGTGGTGATCCGCTTCGACCTCGAGAAAGACACCGATGTCGCCGCTCAGGAAGTGCGCGACAAGATCAGCCTCGTCCAGCGGGATCTGCCGGAAGGCATCGACCCGCCCGTGGTCATGAAGGTCGATCCGAGCGCCTCGCCGATCTTGATGCTCGGTCTGCGCAGCGACACGCGCCCCGTCCGGGAGTTGTCGGAGCTTGCGGATAAGGTCGTTCGTCGGCAGCTCGAGACGGTCTACGGCGTCGGTAAGGTGAGCGTGGTCGGCGCCCGGAAGCGCCAGATCAACGTCTCGATGAACCCCGTCCTGTTGCGCGCCTCTGGTGTGACCGCGGTCGACATCATGAACGCCCTCAAGACGCAGAACCTGATGACGCCGGGCGGTAACATCGAGACCGGCCCCGAGAGCTTGACGCTCCGCATCGACGGCCGCGCCCAGTCTGTAGAAGGCATCCGCGACCTGGTCGTGCGCGCTGAACAGGGACGTATCCTTCGCCTCTCGGACGTCGCCGACGTGGAAGATGGCGAAGAGGCCATCGAAAGCCTCGCCCGCTACGACGGGCAAGACGTGGTCGTGCTGACCGTCGTCAAGCAGTCCGGCACGAACACCATCGACGTCGTCGACCGAATCAACAAGCGCCTGCCGAGCCTTCGTGAAGGGCTCCCGCCCGGCGTTGAGCTCAGCGTCATCCGCGACAACTCCCAGACCATCCGCACCAGCGTGAACTCGGTCGTGGAGCACTTGATCGTGGGTGCGCTCCTCGCCGCTCTCGTCGTGCTCTTGTTCATCGGGAACGCCCGAAGCACCATCATCGCCGCTGTCTCGATCCCGATCTCGGTCATCGGAACCTTCGGCCTGATGTGGGCTCAGGGCTACACCCTGAACAACATTACGCTGCTCGCGCTGGCTTTGGCGGTCGGTATCGTCATCGACGACGCGATCGTCGTGCTCGAGAACATCATCCGCTTCATCGAAGAGAAGGGCATGAAGCCGTTCCCGGCGGCGGTGCTCGCGACCAAGGAGATCGGCTTCGCGGTCTTGGCGACAACCCTGTCGCTCATGGCCGTGTTCATCCCGGTCGCGTTCATCGGCGGTATTCCTGGGCGCTTCTTGAAGAGCTTCGGTTACACGATGGCGTTTTCGATCGGCGTGTCCTTGATCGTGAGCTTCTCGCTCACGCCCATGATGTCGGCGCGCATGCTGACGAGCCACGCCGAACCGGGCATTTTGACCCGCGCGGTCGACGTCTTCTACCGCCCGATCGAGCGGCTCTACATGTCGATGCTTCGGTTCTCTTTGAAGAACCGCTGGGTCGTGGCGCTCGCATGTGCCCTCGTGATGGGCTCTTGTGTCCCCGTCGCGAAGTCGCTTCCGGGCTCGTTCTTGCCCCTCGATGACAAGGCGAAGTTCCAGATGACGATCCGCGCCCCCGAGGGCACGAGCTCCGAAGAGTCGCTCCTGATCGCCGAACGGGCCGCGGCGCTGCTCAAGCAGCTCCCCTCTGTCACGCACACCCTGATCACGGTCGCCGAAGACGATCAGCTCACGCGCAACTTTGCGCAGGTCTATGTCGATCTGACCGACCCGGACCAGCGCCAGCTGTCCCAGTTCGAGCTGATGGACATGGCCCGTAAGGAGGTCATTCCGAAGCTGCCGAGTGATCTCCGGATCAGCGTCGCGGAGGTGCCCGACTTTGCGGTGGGCTCGAACATGCAGCGCGTCCAGTACGTGCTCACGGGCCCCGACTTCGACGTGCTCACCGAGACCGCGAACCGCATCACGGACGAGCTCAAGAAGAGCGGAAAAGCCGTGGACGTCGATACGACGAACCTCCCCGGCCGCCCCGAGGTCCAGGTCAGCATCGATCGCGATCGCGCCGCCGATCTCGGCGTCACGGTTCAGCACGTCGCTCAGACGCTGCAGATGCTCGTGGCCGGTGTGAAGGCGTCGACGTTCCCGGAGCAGGGCGAAGAGTACGAGATCCGAATCCGAGCCGACGAGAAGTTCCGCTCGAACGCCGACTCCCTCGCGCTCATCACCGTCCCCTCCACGAAGTTCGGGAGCGTCCCGCTCTCGTCGGTCGTGACTTGGAACGACGGCGTCGGTCCCTCGCGGGTCAACCGCTACGGCCGTCAGCGCCAGATTACCTTGCTCGGTAACGCGGCGCCTGGCTTCGGTGACAACGACGTCAGCGCCATCATGCAGAAGGTCTTCAACGAGTCGAAGCTGCCCTACACCTACTCGCTCACCGCGACGGGCCAGTCCAAGTCTCAGGAAGAGACCGGCCGCGGCTTCTTGATCGCGATGAGCATGGCGTTCATCTTCATGTACCTGATCCTCGCGGCCCAGTTCGAGTCCTGGCTCTACCCAGGCATCATTCTGAGCTCGCTTCCGCTCACGGTGCCCTTCGCCTTCATGAGCCTCAAGATCTTCGGGCAGAGCATCAACATGTTCTCCATGCTCGGTCTCTTGGTTCTGTTCGGCGTCGTGAAGAAGAACAGCATCTTGCAGGTCGACCACGCGAACCATCTGCGCAGGCTCGGAAGGAGCCGCTTCGACTCGCTCATGGAAGCGAACCGCGACCGTCTCCGTCCGATTCTGATGACCACCATCGCCTTCGTAGCCGGTATGCTCCCGCTCCTGCTCTCCCACGGCATCGGTTCGGGCTTCAACAAGGCCACCGCGAGCATCGTGGTCGGCGGTCAGACGCTCTCGCTCTTGCTGACCCTCCTCGCTGTGCCCGTCATCCACAGCTTTACGGATGACATCGGCGACTTCCTCGGACGTATTCGCAAGAAGAAGACGATCGATCGGGGCGAGGGCGAGCTCGAAGCGGCTATCGCCGAAGCGACAGGCATGAAACACGTCGCTGCAAGCGACCCGGTCGCCCTCAAGCCCGCTGCCGCAGAGTAAGGAAAACTGGCGCGATGCGAGCGCCCTGAGCGGGTGTCGCGCCAGCCGAAAAGACGTTCGACCGAGACGAGCTCCAGCTCCTCTCGGTCGAACTTTTTTGTGCCCCCCCCTCGCGTTCAGGAAACCGAACGCGCAAGCCTCAGGTGAGGAACCCGAGCCGAACGAGCGCCTTCCCTGCGCTCCTCTCGCTCAAACGCCGACGCCGCACGCATCACCCAATATGCGGCGAGAGCTACGAGGGACATCACCAACACTGCGCTCACAAGCAATACAACGACAATGGTCATGGTTCTTTGAGCGCCCAGCCTCGGGCGCTTTTGGGGGCTTCTCCGGGAATCGAACCCGATGCTTGATCTACCGAGGAACTCTCAAGCCATCCCGCGATGCAGAAGCCGTACGGGTCGACAAGAGCAGAAAGCATGCCATCCAGAGGAAAGGCCCGAATCCGGCCCAACTCTCACATCTCGTGAGCTGTGCCCTGCACACCCATCAATAGCTCCCGTGATATGATCGGGGCGCCCGGCTTCCCTCACCGAGCGCTCCTCCATCCCGCAACCCCTCTTTCAACCTGGCTTCATCCTGAGCGCGTCGTCGGGGTCGTCGCGGCGATCTTGGGGCATCGCCGTCACCGTCGTCAGCATCGTCGTCCAGCCGTCCGCCGCGCGTCTGAGCCCAGCTGGGCGCGCCGGACTTGCCTCTCTGCCGCTCCGATCGCTCTAGGAGCCGTACTTCACGGTACAGCCGTACGCCTTCGTCTCGGGGACGCGCACCGGCTGCCCCGCGAGCGTCGAGACGACCGCGTCCTCGAGATAACGGACGAGGGACCCGCCCTCAGGAGACTCGCCTTCGCCGTCCGGCGAATTGTCGACGGCGCCGCGGTAGACCAGCGTCCCCTGCGCGTCGATCACGTAACCGTGGGGCGTGTTCGTCGCCCCGTACGCCCGTCCTACCTGTCCGCTTTCGTCGAGCAGAATCGGGTGCTTCATCCCAAACTGGCGCGCCCCTTTGCGATTCTCCTCCACTCCGTGCCCCTGCTTTCCGGGGGCGTTCGAGTTGATGGCGAGGTAGACGACCCCCTTCTTCTCGAGGCGAGCCGCCAAATCGACGAGCGATCCTTTCGTGTGCGACGCGCGCACAAAGGGACAACCCGGGTTGAACCACTCAAGAACCACGACCTTTCCCCGGTAGTCCCGGAGCCGCACCTTCTTCCCGTCGAGGTCGCTCAGCTCAAAGTCCGGCGCCTCCTGGCCTACGCGCGCGACCCCCTGCGCCTGCGGCGTCGCCTTCTTGGCGTCGCCAGCGGCGAGCTCCTGCTCCTTGGGCGCCGCGCTCGGCGGGGCCGCTCCCGTTTCCGTGGCTGCTGCGGCGGGCTCTCGACAACCAGCGAGAGCTAGGAGGGAAAGGGCCAGGAGCGCGAAGGGACGAGCCATGTTCCCGGGGGTACCACCGACCGAGCCCTCGTCAAACCGCCGCTTCAGGATGCCTCCCGGAGCGGCGGCTGGCCTGCGCGAGCGCGCCTTCGAAAGTGGAGCGATATGTCGTCGGCGGGGCGCAGGGTGACCGACGGGCTGAACCTGAGCTCCGGATGCGCGGAGCCGATGACCTCGTGGGAGCTCAGCAACGTCGCCAGGGCAAAGAGGGCCTCGAGTTCGGCAAAATGCTGCCCAATGCAAACCCGCGGGCCCGCGCCGAAGGGGAAATAGGCCCCCTTCGGCAGCGCGTCGGTCTCTCCGTTCCACCAGCGCTCCGGACGAAAGTCATGGGGCTCCTTGAAGTAGGCAGGATCGCGGTGCACCACCCAAGGCGAGACCACGACCTGCTGGCCCTTCTTGATCGGTACTCCTCCGAGCGTGAAGTCGGCCATGGCCTCCCGTCCCGCGGCCCAAGCGGGCGGATACAGCCTGAGCGTCTCCTTCACGACCGCGCGCGTCACGGTCAAAGAAGGAACATCAGCCAACGTCGCCTTCCTTCCACCGAGCACTCGATCGAGCTCTTCGGTGACCTGTGCACGCACTTTCGGTCGGTTCGCCAGGGTGTGCAGCGCGAAACCAAGGGCGAGGGCGGTGGTCTCGTGTCCCGCGAGCATCACGGTCAGACACTCGTCCACAAGCTGCTCATCGCTCATGCCGACGCCCGCATCGTCCCGCGCCTCGAGGAGTCGCGAGAGCATATCGTCCGTCAGAGGCGCCTGCCTACGCCGCTGAATGACCTCGAGTGCCACCGCGCGCAGCTTGTTCCTCATGCGTCCGAAGCGAATTCGTGACAGAAACGGAAACCATGGAAACGCCGCCCGATAGGACATCGTGAGACGTCGGTAATCGTCCATGATGATCTCGAGCCAGCGCCCGATTTCATCGCCGCGCACGGCGTTCGTTCCGAAGAGCGCTCGGAGCACAATTTCGAGCGTCAGGCCCATCATATCGTGGTGGGCGCTGCGCACTTCGTCATCACCCAACGTGGCGGTGAGCTCTGCGGTCGTGTCGACCATCAGCTCCGCGAAGCGCTCGATGTGCCGCGGCTGAAAGGAAGGCGCGAGGAGCTTGCGCTGCTTCTTCCAAGAGGCTCCTTCGTTCGTGAGAAGCCCCAGGCCCAAGATCGGACGGAGCGCCTTCGTAAACTGGTCCTTCTCCAGCCGATCGGAGCACTTCACGAGGAGCTCATCGGTGAGCTCGGCGCTGAAGGCGAGGTAGACCACCTGCGGGCCCTGCCTATAGGTCACGAAGGGACCATGGAGGCGCCGCGCCTCCTCGAGGACTCCGAGGGGGTCCGCCGCAAAATGCAGGAGCCCCAGAAACCCATCCAGCTCAGGAGAATGTTCCGCCACAGCTGCCATCGCAGCCGACCATACAACGCTTCCCGCGCTGAGGCCGCCTCTCGGGGGGCGCTGCTTTGAGCTGCTCGAATGCCGACTGCGCGCGTTTCGCTTGGCGGGCCGCCGCCGAAGCAATGCTCCCGTGCTTTTATGAGATGTCGAAAGAGCCCTCTCCTGTCACCCTTACCCGTTCTCACTCGCGACAGCTCGTCCCTGGCCTCTTCCTCGATTTCATGTCCCGCATTCCCTTCCTTGTCCTCGCCCTCCTTTGCGCTCCCCTTGCCTGCTCCCCTGACCCCGGCGGTCCCATCGGAGCCTCGGGGGGCGAAAGCAGCTCCGAAACCGGGGGCGCTCCCGGCCACGAGGGCCCGCCACAAACGGGCGGTAGCTCACCGGGAGCCGACGGCGGAAGCGGAAATGCCGCGGGCGGCACCGTGGAGACCGGCTCGGGGGGAGCCAGTGTCGGCGGCAATTCCGCAGGGGGAACAAGCGCGGGAGGAACAACCGCCGACGGCGGTTCAAGCGCAAGCGGCGGAACTCTGTCGACCGAACCGATGCCTCGCACAGCGTGCCCTGAGCCTCCTCCCGCGGAACAAAAAGCTCCCGCAGGCGATCGGGCTCTCGCTGTCTCCAAGAACGCTTACAGCGCGCTCATCAAAAAAGAGACGCCTTTCGTGGGCACCCGCGGCTCGCTTCCCTATCACCTCTATGAGCCCTCGGGAGCCGAGAAGCCGAGCGCCGGGTTCCCGCTCCTGCTCGTTCTTCACGGCGGCTACGGCCGCGAGGTCACCGACGGGAACATCATGGTCGACGTGGCCCAGTACCTGCTCGGCTCGAAAAATGGCCTGCTCACCGAAACGAACCGCGCCGCCTTCCCCACGTATATCCTCCTGCCCCATTGCCGCGAGAACGAAGGCTGCACCTTCGGAAGCAATGAGTGGTCCTCAGCTGGCGGCGCCCACTACCAAGTGCAAGCGCAGCCGTCGGTCGCCGGCGGAACGGCCCTCGAGCTCCTCGAGCACGTCATCAAGAACTACCCCATCGACCCGACGCGGGTTTACCTCACCGGGAACTCCATGGGCGGCGGTGGCACTTGGGAGTTTGCGAGCCGTCGCCCGGAGCTCTTCGCGGCTATTCTTCCCGTCTCGGGGCATCCCCCCGCTGACCAGTTCTTGGCTCCCATCGCCGAAGCGAAGCTGCCCGTCTGGGCTTTCGGAGCCAAAGACGACTACACGAATCCTTACACGGACACCGTGAGCGCGATCGACCTGCTCTCAAGCCAAAATGGCTGCGCGTGGCTCACCACGTACACCGGCGCCGGTCACGACGACGCGCTCTGGAGCAGCCCCTATCTCGAACCGGGCCTCTGGCCCTGGCTCTTCGCCCAAACGAACCCGAGCGCTCCGCGCTAACACCCGATTCACAGGGAACGAGCACCCCCTGTCCACGGTGCGCACCTGAGGGGCGGCAATGAGCGCTCGGAGAGCGGAATTGTCCGCTCAGGTGCGCTCGGTCGCGCACATTCAATAGTTACCTTCGCCCTCAGAGCGATATAGTGCGCGCCTCATGGAATTCGCTACGAGCTGCGGAGGTAGCCATGCCTGCTGGC
>Ga0182837_1037_pt1 | contig 29960 bp, 24 predicted proteins | sample Passage237B_FD_121822 | JGI IMG/M metagenome (GOLD analysis project Ga0182837, IMG submission 121822) | reverse complement strand
TCCGAGTCCTCTTCGTCCGACTCGTCAGCAGCGGCGAGTTCGTCCTTGCGCTCACTATCCTCTTCGTCCGCCTGAGCCTCCGAAGCTTCGCCGCCTTCCTCGGGCGACTCTTCTTTCGGCTCCCCCGACTCCGGCACGACGTCTTCTGCGCCCGGCCCCGTCTCCACGACCACGGACTCGCGCACTTCCTCGTCCAGCAAAATCGGTCCCAGCGGCGCAGCTTCGCCCAGCTCTGCCTCGAATTTCTCCCGTGACTCTTCCGTCAGCTCCGTAAACTCGCGGAGGGTCGGCAAATCGCGAAGCGACTTGAGGCTGAACAAGTCGAGGAACTCAGGAGTCGTTCCGTAAAGCATCGGTCGGCCCGGCTCGTCCTTCTTCCCGAGTACACGCACCAGATCTCTCTCCAGCAGCGTCTTGAGAACTGCTCCGGAGTCGACGCCGCGGACGTCGTCAATTTCCGGTCGCGTCACCGGCTGGCGATAGGCGACAATGGCAAGGGTCTCCAGCTGGGCTCGGCTCAGGCGCACCGGCTTCTGAGCCAAGAATCCGCGGACGTAGCCGGCATAGGCCGCGTTGGTTCGGAAGGCGTAACCCTCACTGACCGCAACCAAGCGGACGCCGCGCCCTCTCGTCTCCTGAACGAGCTCCTTGATGAGCTCTTCGGCCCGAGCGCGATCGATCTGAGCGGTCCGAGCAACCTCGCGGGCGCTCATGGGCTTGTCAGCCACAAACAAGATCGCTTCGACCAGTCCTTTGAGGAACTGCTCTGTGTCTTCGGCGGGCGCTTCGTCTTCCTCGAGCCCCTCACCATCAAACCCTACAATCGAGGATCCACCACTGAACTCGCTCTCGTACCCGTCGTCTTCTCCTTCACTCGGGACGTCGAAATGCGCTCCGCTGCCAGGCGGTGGCACCGACGTGCTCCCGCTCTGGGGCGGCGGGTCCGCTTCATCGCTGGCATGGGATTCGCTCGCGCCCATAGCGTCGAGTTCCTCCTCCGACTCCACCAAGCCGGGCGCCGGCGCGGCGTCGGGACCGCTCTCGGAGGAATGTTCGGCCTCGTCGGACTGCTCCAGAGCGGACGCCTCCGCCCCAAAAGCTCCATCATCCTCGGCCGAGTTCTCCGCCAGGCCGGCGGCGTCCGCCTCACTTGCCGAGTCGCTCTCGACAATCGCCTCCTCAGAGACGGACTGGTCTTCACCAGACTCCTCGACCGGGGCCTCGGCCCCTTGGTCCTCACTCGACCCTTCGGCAGCAGTCTCGGACGCCGCATCGACACTCGAGGCACTCCTTGAGCTCGGGGCGATCGACGGGCGGGGCTCTTTTTGCCCTGCGCAGAGGTCACTCGCTGTTTTCTCGCCATGATCGTGAATCTCAATTACTCGACGTCTGTCGTTCGTTCCGCGTCTTGCTCGCGCTCTGCATCCGGTTTTCGCCCGAACTCCGGCTCGTCTTCCGCGTCTTGTTCGCGCTCTGCATGCGGTTCGCGTTCTAACTTCGCCTCTTGCTCGGGCTCTGCGTCCGGCTCGCGCCCGAACTGCGGCTCGTCTTCCGCCTCTTGCTCGCGCTCTGGCTCTGATTCGTCCGCTTCTAGCTGGGGCTCGTCTGTCATTTCTGGCGGAAGCCCAAGCTCTCGCTCCAGCTCCTCTTCGCGCTCCGCGTCCTGCTCGCGGCCGAGCTCCTCTTCGCGCTCCGCGTCCTGCTCGCGGCCGAGCTCCTCTTCGCGCTCCGCGTCCTGCTCGCGGATTGCGTTCTCCACGTCGCCTCGCGAGAGCTCGGCGAGGGGATCGGTCGTCGCGTTCCGAAGCACAGTCTCTTGATCGTCCGTCAGCGTGAGCTCCACCTCGATGGGAGCGAGGGGTCCCTCCTGATGCACCATGAGCATGCGCAGGCGCGTCATCTCGAGCAGCGCGAGGAATGTCACCACGAGGTCGGAGCGTGTGACAGCTTCTTCGAAGAGGGCGTCGAAGGGAACAATGCCTTTACCCTTGAGTCGATCGGTGAGCTGGAGGATTCGCTCCGAGATCGAGATCCGATCAACGTCGATGGTGTGCTCAGCGGTCTGCTGGACGCGCGTGAGGAGCTTCTGGAAAGCGTCGAACAGCTTGAAAACGCTGTATTTCATCAGCGGCGCCGGACCGTCGGCCTCGGGTGCCGTCGTGCCGCGCGCGAAGACGTCGCGACCGAGGACCGCCGACGAACCTAGCTCCTCAGCCGCCTGACGGTATTTCTGATACTCGAGCAAACGCCTGACCAGCTCCGCTCGCGGATCGAGCTCTTCGGCGGGATCATCATCCTGACCGGAGGGAGGTGTCGGCAAGAGCATCTTGCTCTTGATGTGTGCGAGCGTCGCCGCCATCACGAGGTATTCGCTCGCGACGTCGATGTTCAGCTCCTCCATGAGCGTGATGTACTCCACGTACTTCTTGCTCAGAAAAGCGATCGGGATGTCGAAAATGTCGAGCTCATGCTCCTGGACCAGGTGCAAGAGCAGGTCGAGCGGCCCCTCGAAAGAGGGCAGCTTCACATGATAAACGCCGGCCGCTGGGGGCGATGCCCCCTCGCTCCCAGACTTCTCGGCCCCCTCGGGCTCCTTGGGCGGCGATTCGGCGACAACGGGCTTTCGGCGCATCCTTGACTCTTCGGGCTCAAACCCCCCGCTCCCTGGGTCCGGACGGACCCGCCGGTGACCCCGAGGGTCCGCCGAGACTAGTTGCGCCCATCAGAACGTCCATCCCGAAAAATCCTGGGCTGTCCCGAGCCGGCATTCTGTCCTAGATCCCGCGCCCATGTCGCTGGACCTCTCCGCCGTCGGTTACCAGACCGAGCCCTTCTTCTTTGAGTATGACTGGAAAGTGCCGGTCCTCTACGCCCTGGGAATCGGGGCTCGCAAGGACGAGCTGGACTACCTCTATGAGGGACGAGGCCCCAAGGTCTTCCCGACCTTTGCCGTGGTGCCCGCCTATCCGGCTCTGGTCCCCTTAGTCGAAAAAGCGAAGGCCGACATGCGCCAGGTCGTGCACTTCTCTCAGGTCATTCGGCTCCATGGAGAAATTCCGAACGCCGGCCGGCTCAAGACAATCGCACGCCTGTCGGGGATCTACGATTTGAAGCGCCTCTCTCAGGTGGCCTTTACGACCGAGACCTGGCTCGACGGCTCCGACCAGCTGCTCTTCGAGACCGAATGGACCCTGGTCGTCCGCGACACCGGCGGCTTTGGTGGACCTCGGCCGCCGAAATGGCCCGCGCCCAAGGCTCCCGACGCGACCGCCCCCGGAAGCGAGCTCACCGAAGCGATCGGGCCCGAACAAGCGCTCCTTTATCGCCTCTCCGGCGACTTGAACCCGCTCCACGCGGATCCCGAGTTTGCGGCCTCGGTCGGCTTCCCGGAGGGACCGATCCTGCACGGCCTCGCCACCTACGGCTACATTGGACGCGCTGTCATGAAGTCCCTCCGGCCAACGCAGAAACTTCGAGTGCTCGGCATTCAATTCAAGAAGCCCGTTTGGCCGGGCGACTCGCTCACGACCAAAAGTGCCCTGGTCGAACCGGGCGTGCTCTCCCTCAGCGCGACCACCAATCGCAGCGACGAAGCTGTAGCTTCGGGCTGGGCTGAGGTGAGCGAAGGATGAGTCCGTCCGTCCGCTTCTCGAGCATCTTCCTCGTCACGGCGCTTTGCTGCGTTAGCTGCGTCGTATCGACCTATGGGGGTCCCGGCACGCCTCCCGAGCTCCCGCTCCCGCCCGAGCCCGAGACTCCCCCTGTGGCCGTCCATAAAGGCCCCGCAGAAATCGGCGCTCGACACATCCTCATCTCCTACAAGGGTGCATCGAGCGCCTCCCCCTTCACCGAGCGGAACAAGAGCGAAGCGCGTGAGTTCGCAGAAGAGCTCCTCGACCGGATCCTCAACGGCGAAGACCTCGGCAAACTCGCCGAGGAATTTTCGGATGATCGAGGTTCAGCCCAAGACGGCGGAGCCCTCGGGATCTTCAAACGCACGGATATGGTGAAACCTTTCGCCGACGCAGCGTTCTCTCTCGAGGTCGGCGAAGTGTCCGACATCGTCGAGTCGCCTTTTGGATTCCACATCATCGAGCGCACCGATTGACGCGGAACGAAGACACATCTGCGCGAAAGAGAGATGTGACCAGAGCTCCAGACTAGCGCCGGAGCGCCTGGGGCGGCGGAAAGGCGTACGCGCGCCGGGCCAACCGGGCGAGTCGAGCTTCCATCACCGCTTTCGCGGGCTCGCTCGGATCCTTACGGAGCCCCTCGGGCAGCGGTCCTACCCCCAACACCAAACGTCCCACACGATAGAAGTACCAGGATTCCGGCTCCGCCTCGGGGCGCAGGCGACGAGCGCGCAAAATACCTGTGTTTTTTCCAATTGGAGGCGCATTCAGTCCCCATTGGATCGTTCGCATCAGATCTTTCGCTGAAGGCTCGTCGAGCCGAGGAAACAGGAGCGCACGATATTGTCCGTGGCGATCGAGGAGATCGGCTGATGCGCCCGCACCGGTCTGAGACAACCCCAATGCGGTGGGAATGAGCCTGGCTGGCCCAAGCCGCGCCACATCAGGATCTTCCTCAAAGAAGCGGACCTCATAAGGAACCTGCTGCTCGGCATCCAAGCTCGCCGCGGCCGTCTGCGCAACTTCGGGCAAGAGCAACCGTGCCCGCGCGAGAAGTTCACCCCTCGACTGATCCTCGGCGATGTAACGAACCTCGAGAGCACGACGTCCTCGCCAAATGCGCAGAGTGTTGTGATGAACGTAAGCACGCGCTCCGGACACCTCGACAGAGGTCGCCTCGCTCGGAGCGTCCCCATCCGTCCCCAGACTGCGGCTCTGGACGAATCCGAACGCGCCCCGCACATCATCGAACTCAAAGATCGTTGCGCGCAGCTCGCGGTAAGGATTGAGTGGATCGCGAAGCTCAGCGACAGAAACGGACCGAAGGCCGCTTGCCTTCGACGACTCACAATGGTCCCCGAGTAGCTCCTGGCAGACAGCGTGGAGACCCGCGCCGCGCCCCAGCCCAAAACGTCGAACGTCCGCCGCCGGAGGCAGACAGAATCCGTGGAGCTCTGACGGGAGCTCGGGGAGCTTCTGGGCCGCGTCTGCCGCGCAGGAAGCTTCCGGTGCCCGGACTTTTGCCGAACCCTTCTCCTCGTCGAGCGGGCCCCTCGAGCAGGCGAGGCCAACGGAGAAAAAATGAAGCGGACGAGCGCGGGGCACCGAGGCCCCCCATAGCGAAGAGGGGGCCGACCGCAAGATTTTCATAGACGTTGCAAGGGTTGCGTGTAGGCGGGTGTGGCGTGCATCCAAGGGCCGCCCCTCGAAAACTGTAAACTTCTGGAACCCTTCATGTATCCTTTCCGGAGGAGTGGGTCCGGACCAAGGCTCAAGGGGCACGGAGCTTGCACCCAAGGACCAGGTCTTTCATGTTCAGAGGGCACGACCAGACGGCGCATGGAGAGCGCACACCGCACGAGGCCAGGACATCCTCCCGGGCTCCCTATCGCCACGCCCCGAGCGCCAGCGGGTTCACGGTCATCGAAGTTCTTGTCGTCGTGCTCGTGATCACTCTGCTCGCCGCCATCGCCTTGCCGGGGATCTCCAAGCGCGCGACCGCGAACCGCGCCCGAGGCTTCGCGGACCAGGTCGCGATGATGTATCGCAGCGCCCGCTTGAACGCCCTCGGCCGCGGCGCAGCCACGCTCGTTCGTTATGATCAGACAACGGGCACACTCACGATGCTCGAAGCCATCCAGGGACCGGCAGCGGCGCAGGGAGTGGGCTGTGCGACCATGCCCGTCAATAGCTGCACAGTCGATCTGACGCGCTGGGCACCGGGCGCTACGACGAGCCAAACGCTCTCGACGCTGACCATCGTCGACGGCGGAAATTTCACGACAGACATGGCGTTTCGCGACGCCGCCGGCGTCGCCACATCGCTCGCGACGATCGACGTCTGTTTCACGCCGGGGGGCCGCACCTTCGTCCGAGGCGGAGCCAGCCCCGCGGCCATTGCGAGTATCCCGTTTTCGGACATGCGCGGAACCGCCCGCGTCAACATCGTCGACCCGGAAGGAGTCGTTCGTTACGCGGCCATCCCTCCCAACGGTGCCGCGCGAGCTGTGAGGGAAGAACCATGAATCGGCTCAAAGGCGCCCGAGTCAAGCGAACCCAAGCACGCCGCGCGCACCAAGAAGGTGGCTATACGGTCATCGAGCTTGTGATGGCCATGGGAGTGTTCGCGATCGGCATCACCGGCATCTCGGCCATGCAAGCGGCCACGAGCGCGTCCAATCGGCACGCCAAGAACCTCGCGATCGCCAACGCCATCGCCAAGACCTGGCATGAAGAGCTCGCCGTCGATGCGACCCAGTGGACTGTCCAAAACGACGCGATCGGCCTGGCCCAAACCAACTGGGTCAAACAGGTCGCCCTCGGAGACTTGGGCACGGCTCCGTGGTTCCTACCGGGGACGGTAGGGACCATGGGAGCGTCCTTCGACGCGCTCGGAAACTTCACCACGGACGCCGAACAGACGGTCTTCTGCACACACATTCGACTCACACGCCTAATCCGAGCTCAGGGGAGCGGTCTGATTCGGGCTGATGTGCGTGTCTTCTGGCCTAGGTTCGGACACGACTGGACCCAGCAGAACTACTGCTCCTTAGCAGTCCCCGACACCTTCGCTCCGTTTGCCCCCGGCACTACAGCGGCGGACGAGACCGAGGTCGACAACTTCCACTTCGTCTACTCGACCTCCGCGATCCGTCAGACCTCGCAATGACCGACAAGCTCTCCACCCAACGCTCTTCGCGCCACCAAGGGCGCGGCTTCACCCTCATTGAGTTGATGGTGGCGCTGTCGGCGGGCCTCTTCTTGTCCATCTTCGTGTTCATGTTGACCCGCGACGTCTCTCGCTTCTTCCAAAGCGAGTCGCGCCTCTCAGACGCCACGATGGGCGCGGTCATCGGTTTCGAACGGCTCAAAGCCGACCTCACCCGAGCCGGCTTTCTGGCCTCGCCGAACCTGAGAATGGACCCGAGCCGCTGCCCGCGCACGCCCACGCTCACTGGCGGTGGCTGGAGCGGTTTCCCCACCCTCGCGGACATGGGTCTCTTGTACATCACGCGCGGAGCGGGCGGGAGCACGCTTCAGGCTGCCGGGGCTCAGTTCCTTGCAGACAACTCGCTCACCCCCGACCATCTGCGCCTCTACGGAAACTACCAAACCGCAGACCAATTCCCGGCGCGAAGCGTGACCCCGCCTGGGGCTGCCACAGTCTCGATTCACCTCGAGCCCCGTTCGAGCGCCATGATCCGGCTCGGCTACGTTCCGGGAGCCTCCAACGCGGAGAGCTTGATCCAGGCCGCGTTCCCCGTGGGACGCGCCCTGCGCATCGTCAACGCCGAGGGCGAACAACAATACGGCATCATTCAAGAAGCCACGATCAACGCAACCACCCTTGCCCCTGTCGTCACCCTCAACAATTCAGCCTTGAACATCGTCTACGAGAGCGCGAACAAGATGTGCGGGATCCGCGGGCACGGCGCTGGCGTTTCCGTCAATGTCGTCAACATCATCGACTACCGACTCGACGATGCTCTTCGTGCCTCGAACGCGTTCATCGACTTGGACCTCGCCGCCAACGAAGACGAGGCTCGCTTGGACTTGGTCCGGGAGGAGATCAATCCGCAAACCGGAGCAGCGTTCGAGGGGAGCCAGCAAATCGTCGCAGAGTACGCGGTCGATTTTCGTCTTGGTCTCACTGCTGTCACGAACCCCGCAACGCTCGCGCTCACCCGCTACGCCGAAGGCGACGAGCTCATCGATAACTACGCCAAGGCACAAGCGGTCCCCCAGCCGAACCAAGGCCCCCATTTCATCCGGGCGGTCCGGCCTCGGCTCTCGGTGCGCACGCGAGCCGCAGACCGAACCCAAAACATCAACCCCGGACCGGGTCTCTATCGCGTCGCGCTCGGCTCCGGGAGGTTCGCGCGAGTGCGCACGCTCTCGGCGACGGTCGCCACCCGCAACGCCCAAGGAGCTCTCTGGCAATGACTTGCGACCGGAACTCACACCGCCCCAAGCGCACGAGTGAGCGAGGCGCAGCCCTCTTCGTCGTCGTCATGGCCATCATGCTGGTGACGGGGCTCGGCGTGTGGAGCATGCGCTCGGCCGCGCTCGTCGATCAGGCAAGCGGCTTCGCCCGGGCAGCCTCACAAGGACAATATCTGGCAGAGTTTGGGATCATCGCCGCCACCGCCCAGCTTTCCGTCCCGAACGAAGCCTGGATTCACGATGAGATCGCGCGCGGCGCGACTCCGGTGCGCGATCAATGCGCGATGGCCACCGCCCCGACCGGAGGCGCTCCCTCGGTTCTCCCCTACTGCCGAGTGTTCGAAGACACCGTGATCAATCAATTCACGACGAATGCGATCCCCTCGGCGACAAATCCGGGCACGGGCAGGCCTGTCCTCGATCAAACGCCCGCGGGCTCCTTTGGCCCGATTGAGGGACCAGTCGCCGGTGAATCGCTCATCGAAGGACGCTTCTGGGTCGAGATGACCGACGGGCAGAGCGTCAACGTGGCCGGCAGCCAGGTCGGCGTGTCCGGGTATCGTCGGGTTGTCCTCACTTCTTTCGGTCTCCTGCGCCCCCGCCCCGCCGCTGGCGGCACGATTTGTTCGGCGGGCGAGAACGCCTCCGCGGTGCAGGCCGGTGTGCGCGCTCACGCGCTGATCGGTCCCGTCGCGCCCAACGTTGCGGGGGGTGCACTGTGAATTGGGCTCGTACTTTTATCATGAGAGCTCGTCTTTCTCCCTTCGTCTCGCTGCTCACCTTGCTGGGAGCGCTCTCTCCGGCCATCGCCTGGGGTCAGGATCCCGAGCCCACGATCCGAGAGCCGAACGTTCTGCTCATCGTCGATAGTTCGGGCTCGATGGAATACCGCACGGGTCTCGCCGTCGACGCGGATGGCAAGAGACTCGAACCAAGCTGCAACCCGAACCTCGACAACGCCAGCGAGAAGAGCCGCTGGATTGAGCTGGTCGAGGTGCTCGGGGGCGCCATCAGTCAGTACCGCTGCGAGACCATCTCACGCAGAAGCCCCTCCTTCGCCGTCGACTTCCAGCTTCCCGGCGGAATAGCGCCAGCGGACACGGACTATCGAACCGCTTACCACCTCCCCATGAGTGGCAACTGTCAGGTCCGCCCTGGTATCGCCCCCGCCGGAAATCCCTTCGAGTTCGTCCGTCCCTCCTTCAGAAACCGCATGACTGACGCGGACTGCCAGACAAGCTTCGTCATGGGCGGTGATGGACTGATTGATTCTTTCACCTCCATCGTGCGCTTCGGGCTCATGACCCTCGATCCGCTGCCCGATCCTGGCACCGGTTACCTGAGCGGAGTGGGCTTTCAGCCCTCCTGGTCGAGCGGCGTCAATGGTGGCTTCAGTTACTTCGTGGGCAGTCCCCAGACGGGCCGGCCGGTCTATTGCGCCGAGCCGCAGAACATGGAGGTCGGGGTGCGCAACGGCGCAGCCCCCGCGTGGGAAGGCAAGATGATCGCCTTCGGAGATCCGGAAGCGGGATCTCAGGCGACCGTCCATAGTCGGATCAAAGACGTCCTCCTCAGCACTCGCCCGTTTGGCGCGTCTCCTATCGCCGGGGCGCTCTCCGACGCCGTTGCGTTCCTCTGGGACGATGACTCCGACGACCCGACGAACTCATCGCTCAAGTACAGCCCCAAGCACGATCGCTACGTCCAGGGCGGCTGTCGTGAACAGCATATCATTCTGCTCACGGATGGTGAGCCGAACCTCGACCTGCGACCTTCGTGTACGGCGACCGTGAACCCCGGCGGCGCGCCCCCCAGCGCCCTGGACGGCCAGTGCCCCTTCAGCGCCCCCGCAGAGATCATCAGCGGCCTCAAGTCCGGAACTTTCATCGATGCCCACGGCATCGGGCACTCGGGCCAGCGCGTGTACACACACATCGTGGGCTTCGCGACGCCTACGACAAAGACCGGGCACGATTGCACGGAGCTCACGGATACCGATATCACAAGTCCGAGCGGTCTCTGCGCGAATGCCGCAGGGGACAAGGAGCTCGAGATCTGCTGTCGCCTCCATGAAATGGCCTATTACGGGCGCAAGGACGGCTCGAACAACTTGGCCTTTTTCGGCAATGACCAAGCGACGCTCCGCGGGGCGCTCAGCGACGTGCTCGGAGCCATCGTACGCCGCACGGCCAGCGCAACCCGTCCGGTTCGGTCCCCTGGAGTCGGCGCGGCGGAGAACCCAAATGTGAAGGCCCTTCGTCTCTTGACGTCGTACAGGTCAGGCGAGGGCCTTTGGCATGGCAACATTGAGCGGCTGCGCTGGACTTGCCCCTCAGGCACACCGGTCGAGCAGCCGAAGTCCGACGCGGACGGCGACGATTTCAACCACAATATCTCCAAAGACTCCGCCTCCCTGGAGAATCTCATCACCTTCGTCGAGACGGAAGGTCGATCCGATCGGACCATTCGGCCCCATATCGGCTCCGCCAATGACGGACTGGGCACTCTGACCGGACTGCAGGAGTACGCCAAAGGTCCTAGCATCGCCGATCGAATCCCCTTTTCGGCGATCTCGGGCGGCGCCATCGTGCCGAATACCATCCCTGCCTGCGATGACCTCGGTAGCAGCCAAACGGTCGAGTGCCGGGATCGCATCGTCAAGTGGACGCTCGGTTATGAGATGGATCATACCGGCACCCGCCATCGCTGTGCGACCCCTGGAAGTAAGGATTGCAGCGTGCTCGGAGACGTCCTGCACTCGACACCGACCATCGTGAATCGCCCGTCAGCGATCGTCGAGGACGAGACTTACGACCTCTTCGCCGAGCAAAATAACAAGCGCCCGATGATGGCCTATGTCTCGACGAACGACGGCCAGCTCCACGGCTTCATGCTCTCGCCGAATCACACAGATGACGCGCCCGAGAACCCCGACGCTGCTAACGAGAAGTTCTCGTTCATTCCGCCAGCGGTTCTACCAAGCCTCGCCAGCGAGTACCCAGGATCGCGCTTGAAGCTGCTCGACGGTGTCGCGGTCGTCCAAGACGTCGTCGCAGTGGCCGCCACCGGCGGCGAAGCAGGAGCTTATCCTTACAAGCTCGAGCGTGGCATCGCGGACGCGACCGCGAGCAGCAACACCTGGCGCACCATCCTCGTCCAGAGCTTCGGCGAGGCGGGGAGCGGATACTTTGCCCTCGACATCACAGATGTCACTCCTCATTCGACGACTGGCCCGCGATTCCTCTGGCAAATCACCAAGGACAACGCGGCGTCCCCTGCTCCCCTCTTTGGCAAAGGGGGTACTCCGATCATCACGACCGTGAATATCAACGTCGGGGGTGTGCTCAAGGAGGTCGCCGTAGCGATCCTGCCCGGCGGAGATGCAGCACACCTGCCCGGCAGCTGCGCCCGTCAGAGCTCGAGCGCGGATTGGGGCCATATCCCCTCCACCTTTTCGCCCAGGGCGCGGACGCGTTGTTACGCGGAGAACGAACCTGCCCGCTCGCTCACCGTCGTTCGCCTCGACACCGGTGAAGTCATTCGCTCGTTCCGCCGCACCGCCGCAGCCGCAGGAACGATTTCGGCGAGCCTCGTCCACACGGACGGCGACGCCCCGATCGACGCCCCCCTGACGGGAGTGCCCGCCGCTTACCCTGCCGGCACAGGCGCCATCGCAGACCGCGTCTTCATCGGCGATCGGGACGGGACCCTCTACAAACTCGATCTCTCCGACTCGAACCCTCAGAACTGGAAGCTCAAGCTCTTCTTCGACGCCTTCGGTGCGCACCCGGACAAAAACTCGCGACCGGACGAGATCAGTCAGCCGATCTCCATCCGGCCCACCTTGTCGATCGACACCCGTGACCAGGTCACGATCGCCTTCGCGACCGGTGAGCAGAATCTCTCCTCGCCCCTCGAGCTCCAGTACGTCTGGTCTCTCACCGAAGCGGTGAACGATGAAGGGACCGGCTTCAACGCCAACGTGAATTGGTACAAGCCACTCGGCGTCACGGGCAGCGGCGGCACTCCGAACGGCGAACATGTGCTCGGCCCTCTCGAGCTCTTCGGCGGCGTCCTCTACTTCTCTACCTACACTCCTCCCCCGCCTTCCAACGCGGCAGCAGTCGCTTGCGGAAGCGGCGAGGGCGCTATCTACGGGATGGACTATCTCATCCCGAAGGAAGCGGAGGACCTTTCGAAAGGCGGACAAGACGCCTTGAAGGTCGAAGGCAACACCTACGACAAGAGGACGGCGGCGCAGCTCGGCCTCGATCCCTCCTCGGTCGTGTTCGGTGTCGCCGTCGAGTTTGCTCCCTCTTGTTACGACGTCTCCGAGGCCTCAGGCTCCCTTGCCTCAGGTTCGAGGGCGCGCGTCGGAGGCAGCGCGAGCATCCCTCAAATGCAGCTCACGTTCCAGACGACGAGTACGACGACCAGCCGCTCGAACCTGAACTTCCAGACGAGCTTCGAATCCCTGAACTTGGCGCCACCCAAGATCGCTTCTAACATCGAGTCGTGGGCCGCCATTCTCGAGTGACCGCGAGACTTGTCGTCTCCCCCTGGCTCTTGGTTCTGCTCGTCAGCTGTAAGAAGGAAGCCCCCCCGCCCCCGCCTGAGCCCGCCGAGGCTTCTGTCGAGCCTGATCGCCTTCCCCCTGGACAGCTCCTCGAAGGCGACGAGAAGGTCTTCGACCTCGCCCTTCCGGTCGGCTCGACCATCGAGGCCGTCTTCCAAGGAAGCGCCAGCGTCTTCGGAAGTTATGCGCCCGAAGATCTAGCCGCCTACTTGAAGCCTCGGCTGCGCTCGAGTCACGTCGAGATGGCGGGGGACAAGATCGTGTTCCCGAAGGCAGAGGTGCGGGGACGGGAAGGACGGATTTTCCGTGTCGAGATCGGTTCGTTCCGCGGAGGCACGCAGCTTCGCCTCAGGGACATTACTCCGGCGCGCGCCGAACCAGGCCTGACCGAAGAGGAGCGCTGGCGTCAGGTTGGCATGACCCCGGACGGACGCTTGATCGACCAGAACTCGATGGAATAGCCCCTCCGGCCCGAGCCTTGTCCCCCCGGGCTAATTTGTGGAGGCTCGGCGCCGTGACCGACCGCTTGAACGCTACGCCCCTCCGAGATGTCCATATCGCCCTCGGCGCCCGCATGGTGCCCTTCGCGGGCTACGAGATGCCCATCCAGTACAAAGGGATCGTCAACGAGCACAATGCCGTACGCACGGCGGCCGGCCTTTTCGATGTCTCGCACATGGGTGAGCTCCGGGTGCGCGGTCCCCGAGCTGTCGAAGCCTGCGACTACATGATCACCAACGATCTCAAAGGAGCAGAGCTCGGGCGCGCCATCTACACCTGCGCCTGCAATAGCGCCGGCACGATCCTCGATGACCTGATCCTCTACAAGATCGCCGAGGACGACATTCTCATCGTGTGCAACGCCTCGAACCTCCAGAAGATGGCCGCGCACGTCGCGGACGTCGTCGGTCGCTTCTCGGGGGTCACCCTCACAAACGAGAGTGAACAGACCGCCCTGCTCGCGCTCCAGGGTCCAAGAGCCTTCGAGATCCTGGCCCGAGCAGACCGCTCTCTCCAAGACCTCGAAACCTCTCTCAAGCCCTTCCGCTTCACTCGACGAACCCTGCGCGGCGAGCGCATCACACTCGCGCGCACCGGCTACACGGGCGAAGACGGCGTCGAGATCTTCTGTGAGAACAAGAGCGCAGTTCCGGTCTGGAGCGCGCTCATGGAGGCAGGTACGCCGCTCGGGCTCGAACCCGCCGGTCTCGGGGCGCGCGACACGCTCAGGCTCGAAGCCCGTTTGTCCCTGTACGGCAACGAAATCGACGAGACGACCACCCCTCTCGAGGCGGGCCTCGGCTGGACTGTGAAGATGCAGAAGCCGGACTTCCTCGGGAAGTCCGCCCTCGTGACCGCCCTCGAAACAGGCCTCAGCCGAACCCTCGTCGGTTTCGAGATGACGGGACGGGGCGTTGCTCGCTCCGGCTATCCGATCCTCGATAGCCTCGGCTCTCCGATCGGGCATTGCACGAGCGGCTCCCCCTCCCCGACCCTCGGAAAGGCGATCGGCCTCGGTTACGTCCCGCTCGAGTTCGCCGAAATCGGCACCGAGTTCGAGGTCGACTGCCGGGGGAAGCGCGTCGGCGCCCGGGTCGTCAAGACACCTTTTTACAAGCGCAAGACGGGCTCCTGAGAGGGTCCCGAGGCGCCGACCACTCGTGGGCGAGCCAGAAAGCCGAGCTCCTGCCGAGGGCTATGGCCAACGCCCCCGGGGCGCGCTAGGCGAGGCCCATGACTGAGGTAGTTGTCCCCGAGGATCGGCGTTACACGAAGGACCACGAGTGGGCCAAGCCTGATGGCCAGGCAGTGGTGATTGGGATTACTGCGTTCGCCGTCGATCAGCTCGGCGACGTGACGCTCGTGAGCATCGACGTCAAAGAAGGCGATCAGGTCACCAAGGGTAAGATTTTCGGCACCATCGAGAGCGTCAAGACGCTCAGCGATCTCTACGCACCGGTGAGCGGCAAGGTTGTACGGAGGAACGCCTCGCTCGAAGACCAGCCTGAGCTCGTCAACGAAGATCCTTGGGACAAGGGCTGGATGATCGCTATCGAACCGAGCGACGACGGAGCTGATCTGCTCGACGCCGCCGCCTACCGCGCTCACGTCGCCGAGTCCGCCCACTAAAGGCGCCTGTCCCCTCTCCTTCATCATGCGTTACCTGCCCCACACGCCCGAAGAAGTGAGCGAAATGCTCCGCGTCATCGGGCTTCCGAACGTCGACGCCCTCTTCGAGACCATTCCGCCGGAGGCTCGCCAAAAGAAGGACCTCGACTTGCCGCCGGCGCTCTCCGAGCCCGCGCTCATGCGGCACCTGGACGCGCTGGCCGAAAAGAATCGAGGAGCGAAGATGACCTCGTTCCTCGGCTGCGGCATCTATCACCACCACATTCCCCCCGCGGTCGATCAACTCCTGCTCCGCAGTGAGTTTTATACGGCCTACACGCCCTACCAGCCCGAAGTCGCTCAAGGGACATTGCTCGCCATCTGGCAGTTCCAGACGCTCGTAAGTGAGCTTTATGGATTGCCTCTGGCAAACGCCAGTCTCTACGACGGAGCGAGCGCCGCCGCTGAAGGAGCGCTCATGGCGCGAAGGGTCACGAAGCGCAATCGCATCATCGTGAGCGAATGCGTTCACCCTGAGTACCAGCGGACGATCGCTTCGTATCTCTCGACGACCCCGAGCGACGTGGTGACGGTACCTCGCTCGCCTTCGGGCAGCCACGATCTCGAACGCATCAGCGCTCTGCTCGAGGGCGACGTGGCCTGCGTGGTCGTTGGCTATCCCTCATACCTGGGACCGCTCTCCGATCTCCGTGCCCTCGCCGCTCGCGTCCACGAGGCGGGGGCTCTCTTGGTCGCGACGGTTCCCGAGCCCTACGCTCTGGCGCTCGCCGAGTCGCCTGGAGCGCTCGGTGCCGACATCGTCGCCGGCGAAGGCCAGGCGCTCGCTGTACCTGCACAATACGGTGGCCCGGGCGTCGGCCTCTTTGCTTGCCGAGATGACCGCACCTTCCTCCAGCAGCTGCCGGGTCGGGTCTGTGGCGAAACGGTCGATCAGGACGGGAAGCGCGGCTATGTGCTCACGCTCTCGACCCGCGAGCAGCACATCCGCCGGGAGCGCGCCACGAGCAACATTTGTACAAACCAAGGGCTCGTCGCCCTGGCTTTCACCATCCGTTGCTCCCTGCTCGGCAAGTCCGGGTTCCAGGCTGTGGCACGGCAGTGCCTCGCTAAGGCTCATTATTTGAAGGACGCCCTGGTCAAGCTGCCCGGCGTCGAACTCGCGTTCCCCGAGGCCACCTTCTTCAATGAGTTCTGTGTGAAGGTGCCCCGCGCCAAGGAGCGCGCGGCCGCCCTCGAAGCCAAGGGATTCCTCGCCGGCGTAGAGCTCAGCCGCTACGAACCGGCCCTCGAGAATCATCTCCTCATCGCCGTCACGGAAATGCACACCCGCGAGGACCTGGACGGCTTCGTCGAGGCCCTGGCCGAGGCGCTCTCCGCGTAAGATCGAAGGCGCAAGAGGCTCCCGGTCGAACCAGCGCCGCCCGCCCGAAGAGGACGAGGCGGCGCTCCTCTATTTGTGCGATACTCGTACGATCACTTTCCGCGGGCGCCTGCGGCGCCGTGATCCTCTTCGTCACCGTGGTCATGGTCATGGTCGTGGTCGTGGGCTACGCCGTCGACGCGACATTCCCCCTCGCTCTCCATGTGGCCTTGCGTCTTCAGAGCGCCCCGCAGAAAGTCGTACGCGGTCTCGAGTTCAATCGGGGAGCCGCCGAGCTGGTAAATATCGGGATCGATCGCCGCGAGGGCCCCGAGCGGAATCCTCTTGAGTTCAGCCTCCGAGACCACACCATCCAGGTTCAGGTCGCTGTCGGCGATCCATTGAGCCAAACGGCGTACGCTTCCCTCATCGCCCACCGGAAAGCCATTGAAGAACATGTGATCTCCGTGCAGGGTGATCGAGGTCGTGCGCACACCACCAGATCCGATCGCCACACCCGGGATGCCATCGAGCTCACAGGCGTCGAACACAGTCGGAGCTCGGACAGCGAAGGAGAACGCGACCGTCTCCGCCTCGTAACAGTCGCTCCCACCCATGGACTGCCCAGCGGGCTTCCGATCCGGAGCCTCCACCAGAGCCTTGGGCGGGCAGGAGAGGCCGCCCTCTTTCGAGATCGAACCCTCGATCAGGTAGGTCAGATCTTCGTCGACGATCCTCTCGAAGTCCTCTTTGGTTACGGTGCTGTGACGCTCAGCGTCGTGTGCGCCGGTCGAAAGCTCAAAGCCCACGTTCCATCGCCCCTCGTCCAGGCCCGGGAGCTTCCAGAGCTCCGCGCCGCTCTCGGGAACCTTCTTCAGGTCGAGGACAAATGTCTCATGGGCCTCTTCTGTCCGTGAGGCATCGCTCAGCTGAGACACGAAAACGGGACCGAGCACGACGACGTATTTGTCGAACGTCGCGGTCCACCCGTCCCGCATGTTCTCGCTCCTTTGCCCCGCGACGACTCCATTTTTGATTGTGATCTCCGGCTTCACGCGCACCGCCAAGTCTCCCGTTCCCTGGGCGCAGCCGAGGACGGAGAACGAGCCGAGGAAAGAAAGGCCAAGCGCAAAGCGAAGAAGAGACGGGTGGAGTTTCATGGCAGGGACGGAGAGGGCGGGTGAAGGCGGGGACGGAGAGGACAGGTGAAAGGACCAGCGGTCCGTGGGGAGCCGTCCTATTGCAATCCAATTGCATGAGCAAGCCAAATCCGCAACTTAGTTGCATTTGTGGGCTCCTAGCGACGTATTTTCGGGGTTCACGCGCGATTTCGTCCTGGGGGGCCCTTCCGAGAGAGCCCCGACAACGGGGACGTGGTCCCAAGCGCAGCTTGCGGCTGTCCCCGCATCCCGCGTCCGATCCTGCCCCCATAGCGAAAACTTCTGCCGAGCCTCGCTTCTCGGAGCCCATGGGAGCGCTCACATCATGAGTGTGAGAGGAATGGATCGATTCCTTGTCTGGATTTAGAGGAGAGCTTGGCTAGCCTCTTTTCCGTGAAACCTTTCGCTTTCCTGAAAACCGCGCTCGCTTTGAGTCTGCTCGTGCTCTCGCCCCTTGGCTGCGGCGAAAGCACGCCCGGCGACGGGAGCGGCGGTGCTCTTCCCACGGGAGGCACCGGGACTGAGTCCGGAGGAGCTCCGGCGTCTGGTGGCATGCCCGGAGCGGGCGGGACACCAACAGCGAGTGGCGGCGAACCCGGCAGCGGCGGGCTCTCGAGTGGAGGCTCGGCTGCGGGAGGAGCCGGTCTGGGCGGCGCGCCGGCAGCAGGAGGGCAGGCGCCAGGCGACGGCGGAAGTGCGAGCGGAGGCGAAGGCACAGGCGGCAGTCCCGCCGAGCCTGAGTGGCTGCCGATTTGGGCCACCACGATGCAGTCTCTCGAGACGAACAAGGCCGACCACGTCCCACCGACTCTCCCGAACAACACCCTGCGCCAGTTCGTTTGGCCGACGGTCTCGGGCGGCAAGGTTCGTCTCCGACTCAGCAACGTGAAGGGCCAGACGCCCGTCGACATCCAAAAGGTTCACATCGCTCGCGCTAAAAATCAGACCGATCCTCAGGCGAACGTCGGTCAGATCGACGCGAGCACAAGCACCGCACTTACCTTCAACGGAGCGCCCAACGTGACGATCCCGGCGGGTATGGCCGTCTTCTCAGATGGCGTCGATTTCACTCTCGAAGAGCTCAAGCTCACGGCGATCACGATCCAGTTCGGCGCGAATATCCCCGCGAATATCACGAACCATCCCGGCTCCCGCCTGACCTCTTACTTCGCGAGCGGCGACGCCGTCGCCCAAGAAGCCTTCAATGGTGCCCAGACCCGCGACCGTTGGTACTTCATCGACGCGCTCGAAGTGATGGCCCCCGCCGACGCGGTAGCGATCGCTGTCCTCGGCGACTCCATCACCGATGGCTACGGCGTCCTGAACAAGTTCGCCCGCTGGACCGATGTATTTTCGGCCCAGCTCAAGAAGGACGCCGCGCTCGCCTCGAAGCGCTCGGTCCTCAATTTCGGAATGGGCGCCAACATGCTCGCATCAGATAGCGAGTTTCAAGACGCCGGCGTCAAACGCTTCGAGCGGGACGTCCTCAGTCGAAGCAAGATCAAGTACTTGATCGTGCTCGAAGGCGTCAATGACATCGAAGGCGGCGCCCAGGCGCAGACCCTGACCAGCGCCTACCAAGACATCATCACGCGAGCCACAGCCCAAGGAATCAAGGTCTTCGTCTCGCCGCTCACGCCCATGAACGCCGCCAACGCCGTTCGGACCCAGGTCAACGAGTGGATCCGAGCGAGCGAGGCCTACAGCGAGGGCGTCGATTTCGACCTCGCCATTCGCGACCCGGGGAACCCGAACAACATGCAGGCCCCTTACAAAAACGACAATCTCCACCCCAGTGAGGCGGGTTACAAGGCCATGGGTGAGTCGGTCGCCGTGACGCTCTTCCACGACTGAAGACACCGGGCTGAGACCGCAGCGTCTGAGCCCGCCCTCGAGCCCCTTCAGGACTTCACGGCACTCGGGACACCAGCGAGTGGCGGATTTCTTCGGGGGAGAGCGACGGGTGCAGGACGCGCTCGGCAACCGCCGCCATGTCATGGCTCGCATTCATGGCTCGGAGCGCAAAGCGGATCATGCTCACGGCGAGCTCTCGCTCGCTGACCATCGCGTAGTCGGCGCCGTTCGCTTCGAGCCAGGCGCGTTCCTCGTCGCTGTGGGTACGAACGACCGCAACGATCTGAGGATTGAGAGATTTGGCGAGAGCGAGCGTGGCGCGCGCCTGGAAGGCGTCGGGAGCCGCCACGAGCACGAGCTTGGCGCGGTCAAGATGCGCGTGGGCGAGGACCTCTGGACGGCTCGCATCGCCGTAGATCACGGGAAGCCCAGTGGCGCGCAGCTGTTCGGTCCGCTCTCGGCTCTGCTCAACGATGACGTAGGGGACGCCATGTTTTTTGAGTTCTTCGCAAACGGGGCCCCCCACGCGCCCTGATCCGATCACGACGACGTGGTTGACGAGTTCTTCGTCCGTAAATCCAGTCGGCAGATCCGCAATCTCGCCCGCGGGTCGTTCGATGACCTCCACGAGGCCCCGCCGAGCGCGAATCCAATTGTTGAGAGGGTCAACGACACGGAAGACGAGGGGATGGAGGGCGATCGAGAGAATCGCCACCGCGACGACCAAGCTCTGCGCTTCTTTCGGGACGAGCCCGTAGCTCACCCCAAGCGCCACCAAGATGAACGAAAATTCTCCGATCTGCGCCAAGCTCGCAGCAATCGTCAGCGACGTATGGACGCTGTAGCGATAGGCCAAGACGATGATCATGGCGGCGATCGACTTCGCGAACAGCACAACTGCGAGCGCTGATACAAGTCGCCCCGGGTGTTCAAAGAGCACCCGAGGATCGAACAGCATGCCTACCGAGACGAAGAACAAGACAGCAAAAGCGTCTTGAAGAGGGAGGGCGTTGGTCGAGGCCTCGTGGCTGAAGTCCGATTCGGAGACGACGATCCCCGCAAAGAAAGCGCCGAGCGCAAAGGAAACTCCGAAGGCGCCTGCGACGCCCACCGCAATCCCGAGCGCAACCGCGAGCACGGCGAGCGTAAACAGCTCCCGCGACCCGGTGCCCACGACCTTTCCAAGAATCCAAGGCACGATGCGCCGACCGGCGAGGAGCATCAGGCCAATGAAGGCGCCGACCTTGAGCGCCGTCACCCCGAAGACCTTACCGAGGGAGGCGGGCTCAAACGACGCCTCTCCGCGCAACATCGGTGCCATCGCCGGAAGGAGCACAAGCGCGAGCACCGTCACGAGGTCTTCAACGATCAGCCAACCGACGGCGATGCGTCCGTCCGCCGAATCGAGGACACTACGCGCCTCAAGGGCCCGCAAGAGCACCACCGTGCTCGCCACGGACAGAGAGAGACCGAAAACAATTCCCGCGCCCCAGCTCCACCCCCAGAGATGGGCTAAGGTGGCGCCGATCACCGTTGCGACAGCGATCTGACCGATCGCACCTGGTACAGCGATGCGTCGCACCGAGAGCAGGTCGTCCACAGAAAAGTGAAGACCGACCCCAAACATGAGCAAGATCACGCCGATCTCAGAGAGCTGACTCGCCAGCCCAACGTCAGCGACATAACCCGGCGTGAAGGGGCCGATCGCCATGCCGGCGATGAGGTACCCGAGAATGGGCGGAAGTTTCAGGCGAGCCGCTACCAGACCAAACAAGAAAGCCAGGCCGAGACCTCCGGCCAGAATCGCAAGGAGCTCCGTCTCGTGGGGCATGCTCTCGCCGGGTACCATGAAATTGCGCCCATCCGGAGCGCACAGCCCCCCCCTCGGACGAAAAATTTCCCGCCGCTCCACAGGCTCAGGCATCGGAACAGCGCCGCATACAGGCGAGACACGCGAAGGAAACTTCGCGATCTGTGCGCTCCCCGCGCACTGTCGCTCACGACGCTCCCGGACAATCGTGGTAGGTTCCAGGGCTATGTTTCTCGGATCGGGCGGCCTCCGCCGTGCTCTCGCTTGGGCCGCGCTCCTCTTGACCATCCCAGCCTGCAACAAGACTGGGCCCGAGGCAGCCGCCGGGGCGGCCACCTCCACCGCAAAACCGCAGAGCGCCCCGCTTCGGCAAGATCCGGAGAGCATAACGCTCGCTCTCGCCTCCAGCGTCTGGGCCCCTTACACCGATGTGCCGGGCAAACCTCACCTCGCCCTCGACCTGGTCCATCAGGCTCTCGCTCGCGCAAACGTCGCCCATCAGACGTCCATCGTCGACTTCGGGGACGCCATCGAAGGCATTCAACAGGGCCGTTTTGACGGCTCCGAAGCGCTCTGGAGAACGCCCGAGCGCGAGAAATTCATCCTCTATTCCGAGCCCTACCTCGAAAATCGGCTGATGCTTGTAGGTCGCCTCGGGGCTGACGTCTCTGCTGAGCGCTTCGAGGACCTGAAGGGCAAGAAGGTCGGCATCGTCGACAATTACGGCTACGGGCCCGAGATCGAAGGCGCGCCCGGCGTCGACTTCCAAAGAGGCCCAGACGATGAGGCAAACCTGCGCAAGCTGCTCCGCGGAGAGCTCGACTACGTCCTGCTCGACGAGCTCCTCGTCCACCACCTCTTCACTTCCGAAGCGAAGAAGGCGGAGCTCCTCCTCGTCACCGGCACGACGCCCCTGCTCCGCCGTCCCCTCCACTTTGGTCTTCGCCGGGATCTCCCCACGGCTCCGGAGATCATCGCTCGCTTCAACCAAGCGATCCTCGGGCTCAGCCAGGACGGGACGTACAACCGCATCCTTGGAGTGCGCTGGATCGCCACGGACATTGATGGCGACGGTGAGCTTGAGCTCGTCGCGAGCGGGCGCGCCCTCGGATCGGAGCCTCCGCTTCGAAGCTATCAAGTTGCGAGCGGCAAACGCAGCGGCGCTCCCCGCTTCGTCATCGAGGGTCGGGCCTACGAGAGCTGGCAGGCCATCCCTGATAACTACAAGATCATCGACAACTCAAGGCCTCCCGAACCCGGCACCACCGAAGGTTTTCAACCTGCGCTGGGCCTCGTGCTCTTCGAGTTCTAACGCCGCGCATCCTCGCGCACCGAACGAGCCGTCCCGAAAGCGCAAACCTCCTTCTTGTTGGCGGTCAGTTTCTGGAGCCAATAGTCACTACTGAGCTCCGCGAGGTCCGACGCGAGGCCCTGAAGAAGAGTCCCAGGCGCTTCGTCGTCGACCTTCAAGGTGACCACGAAGTGTCGACAATTTCCGCGCCGGAGCCATTTCAACAGGAGCTCCGCAGAGCGTTCGGCGCGAGCGATCACGTCACAGATGAGCCAATCCACGGTAGCCTCGGGCTCGAAACGAAACGCGTCCCCTCGCACGAAGCGCACATGGGGGTGCGCGAGGAGGTCGGCACGGAGCTCCGAACGATCGACAGAGACCACACGAGCGCCCCGCTCAACGGCCACGAAGGTCCAGCTTCCCGGCGCCGCCCCAAGGTCGACAACCGTGTCGCCCACGGCGATGTGTCGCCCCATGCGCTCTTCCGCTTCGATGAGCTTGGCGAAGGCGCGACTCGGCGGCCGTTTGTCGACGGCGACGGGAGCTTTCCCACCAGGGAAAAAGGAGAGCTGATGCCGGTGTTCGTACGGCCAAGGGGCCTTCGCCACGGAAAGGAAGCCCCGTTCAGGCTCGACCAGAAGGAGCTGTACGACGGACTCGTCGCTCTTGAAGTGGCGCGTCTCGGTCCGACGCGCGCGCAGAAGGTGACGACGCCGCTCGCCGAGCAGCTCGACGACGGCCTCCTCGATGAAGGAGCAGCGCGCCGCAGGGACCCTACCCTTTCTCGTCTCGGCTTCGGAAGGTCGCTCCGAGCGCACTCGGCGATGGGAAGCGCGGGCTCCCAGGCTCGCTCCCCGCGGCACCGGCTCAAAAGGGACAACATGCAAAGACCAAGGGGCCCCATCGGGAAAAACCCCGACAATCGCGTCCACGATGGCCCGCGCAAAGGCGCGAATCGACTCAGCGTGGAGCTCGGTGGCTCCGGGCAGGACTTGCCGCGAGAAGACAAACCGAGGCAGCGCGCGCCTTCCGCCCTCTTCCGGCTCCGGCAGAGCAAAAAGCCCCTCGTCCACCTCACGCGCCTCCATCCCGAGCGCCGCAAATTCTCGCTCGAGGGCGTCCGTCGCATCGGCCGCTGCCCAAATCAAATCCGATGCCATCTCGCTGCCCGAAAGCTAGCCGCGTCGAGGAAAAAAGCGAGCGCTGACACCACGGTTGCCCGAGGGTCACGCGCCCCACCCACCACCGAGGACCCTAAGGCTGCGCGAATGGACGAGGGCGTGGAGGAGTTGCACGATCTCCGTGTCGTCGTACTGGTAGAGAGAACGGAGAGTCTCGGCCAAGCAGCGCGCCGAGCAGGGCTTTTCAGCGAGGTCTCGGAGGATTGAAACCGGAATGTCCGGCGTCAACGACGCGAGCGGAAGGACCGCTGCATCTTCCAACCCCCAGCAAAGCTCGTCCTTCGGTGAGAGGATCCGAGCGATCGGAGCGCGGAGAGCATGGCGGCGCTGCCAAAATGGCTCATCCAAAAAGCGAGTCTCGAGGCCATAGTACCTAGCCTTTCCGGCCTGATGTTCCCGGAGCGCACTCCCCAGCTCGCTTTCATAGCGGGCGAGAGCACCGAGATCGCCGCCGCCGGCACGATGCAAAGCCAGAGCAGCCATTTTTCCGCCTTCAATGGCTCGAGTCAGACCGGATGAGGACAGCGGATCGAGAGCGAGAGCGGCATCGCCCACCGCCACACACCCCAGGGCGGGAGGACCTCCGAGCGATTGCGTCCCAGCATCAATGCCACGCGGTCGCCACGCTCTGGCCTCTTCGCCCAACCTGCTCCGCGAGAGCGACGTTTCCATGAGCGCTCGAGCCCAGGTCTCGCTCAGCGTCTCACCTTCGCGCAGGTCGGCGTCCGTGAAGTAAATAGCGATAGCCCTCCCGTCGGGGATCGACGATGAGTACCACCACCCCGCGGGCGTCGCCTCAACCATGGGCTCTAACACCCGGTGCGCTCCTGGGCTCGATGCGCAAAGGCCGATCAATCTGTCACGATGAACGACCTTTCGTCCGAGACGGCGCGCAATCGCCGCCGGTCGGCCCGTGGCGTCGACTAAAAAACGAGCAAAGAGCTCCTCGCTCTTGCCCAGGGAATGCACCTCGATCGCGAAGACGTCCCCCTCTCGCCGAATTGCTTCCAGCCGCGATCTCGTTCGCACCTCTCCGCCGCGCTCCATCAGAGCCAGAGCAAGACCTTGTTCAAAAGCAGGCCTGGCGATGTGAACACCTGCCCCTTCAGGGCGAAAAAAAGCGGGGAGATCGACCGGCTCCGCCCCTCCCCAGACGGAGATCATGCCGGGACTGGGGAGGTGCTCGCTCGGGTCCCAATGGGAACCAAGTCCCATGGATGCGACAAGCGAGACACCTCGGGCACTCAGATGTTCGCCGATGCGAGGCTCCTCGAAGGAGCCCCGCTCGACCACGCAAACGCGGTGGCCCCACCGACGAAGCTCGAGCGCAGTGCACAAGCCAGCCGGGCCACCGCCCGCGATCACGACATCAAAGTCGACCGATGGAAGGGCACAATTCGACACCTAACTCTCTCAATCTCCCCTCGACTCGCCGTCGCGAGTCGCCACGAAAACCTGCTCGAAGGCTCGCAGGATGGTGTCGACCTCGGCCGTGCTCGAGCCCGTTTGGCAGTGTTTTCTCAGGCACTTTCGAGCCACGTCTAGGTTGATACCGATGCGCTGGAGCGCTTTCTCGAAGGACTCAGAGAACAGCCCATTTTCGAGCATGCAAAGCCAGCTCGCGCAGAGCTTCTCCCGGCCGTGATCGCCGCCGGGGTTGGGCGAACCGCCGCCCGAGGAACCGCCACCACCCCCTGAACCTTCTCCGCTCGCCGGCGGCTGATAGGAGTTGGCGCCGCGCGCGACGCTGGCCGTCAGCGTGAGCTCACGAGTAAACGGTTGATGGCGGACATTCGTTCCAGTCGCTCGCACGCGGACGCGGTAGACACCGACCTCGTTCGCGACGAATTCTCCTTCCCAATGGCCGTCAGGACGGGCTTCGAGACTGACAGTCACAGCGACTCCTTGGGGAGGGCTCACCTCAGCGAAGATCTGCGCTGATCCATCGAAGGGCACCCCTACGCGACTGAGCCGTGCCACGATGCCCACCCGCGCACCCGGCTCGAAGTCTTTCTGTACAAGCTCGGCCCGAAGCTTGAGCGCCGAGTACACGTGGACCAAGACGGAGTATGGGGGACCCAGCTCAACGGCCCGGGGCGCGGGCTCCGCCGCCGGACTCGCCGGCCTCACAACGGGAGGCGCTGCCTGGGCGCGCTCGGCGGCGATGAGCGCCGCGCGTTGTTGTAACCGCTCCCTCTGCACTTGAGCGGCCTCGTCGGGCTTCGGCGCGCTCATCAGCGAGATCAGCAGTCCTTTGTCGCCGCCCTGCTCGGTGACGCGCGTCGACGGCACATACCCTGTCCGTGTCGCGATCCTCTCGGGGAACGCGTCGTGGGTCACAACTGACGCTGCCACGTCGGGCCCTTGGCCGCGAGCGGGCATTCCAAAGAGCACATGCCACAGACCGGCATGGGCTGCTCGCTCCGTGAAGAGCACCGGCAGACGAAGCCGGAGCACCGCGTGACCTTCCGTTCGCGTCATTTGAAGCGCCGCACCGTCCGCGTCGGAGAACGTCAGGATTTCTCCCGCCGGCGTCTCAAGTCCCAAGACGACTGAGCGCATGGGTTGACAGAGAAGGATCGCGTCAACGCCGTAGTCGTCTTCGCTCAGGTGGAAGGGGATCCGATGGATCTGGCCAGCAATGACGCGCCCCGTGGGATCGAGCACGATGTCCGCGTTACTGACGCCCGCCAGCACTTGGAGAAAGTACTTCTTGAGCAGGAATTGGTTGTCGTCCGTGACGGGTCCGGTGACGAGAAGGTACCCTCCTTGGTTCCCTGTCAGGGTAGTGAGCGTCGAGACGTTGATGTTCGAGGCGTTCCCAAATCCAATCGCGAAGGTTTGACTCGTGACGGCACCAGCCACGTCCCGGATAAACTTCGGGGCATTTTCCATGCCGTCCGTCAGCACTACGGTCGCTTTGCGCGCGTAGCCCGCCGATTGACTGAGCATGTTCACGGCCTGCTCCAGGCCGTCACCGATCGATGTACTTCCGGAGGGGACGAGCCCGTTGACGATGCTGCTCAGAGCCTCTCGAGGGCCGGCGAAGGACCCGAGGGCGTCCAGTTCTGTCACCGAGCTCCCATGAGCAACAGCGTCAGCGTTATAGGAGACAAGACCGACCCCGTCCCCCGCGAGCGCAGTATGCAGGAACAGATGCGCAGCCTGGTGGAGCGCTTGCATCTTCGTGACGGAGCCGCTCATCTCCCCCATGCTCCCTGACCGGTCAAGGACCAAGCAGACAGCCGTTTTCTGGCGCGCGACGGTCTTGGCGATCAGTGGAATCGTCCACGATGAGCTCGACCCCGTCTGCTCCACCGTGACGCTCCCGAGCACAGTCTGGTTCAACGTGCCTGTCGTGAACAGAATCCAAAGGTAGACCTTAGCGGGGACGGGGCCTGTGGGGCCCACTGTCACCTCCGTCGCTCCGAGCGTCGAGAACGCCGCTGGCGCCGGGCCACCTTCGATCTTCAAGGTAACGCTTGAGCTGGGAGCCTGCACCTCGAAGGTCACCGGCAACGCCATCTGGCCGGGTTGCTCGAGGGGATTCATTTGCACATCTCCGAAGTCGAGCTCGGGCGTGAGCAGGACGACGCTCGCAGCCGCGCACTTCTCGCTCAAGAGGAGGGTCGCCCCGCTGCGCACGACAAAACCCGCCTGGTGCCATTCGCTGACCATCTCCGTGAGACTTCCGATGTCCACGTCCCAATCTTCATACCCTGTTGGGTTCGTCTGCGGGTGGACCTGAGTGGGGCGGTTCACAGGCCACCAGGGAATCGAAGCGCCGCCACATGCTTTGAAATCCGCCTGCCACGGCAGGGCCATGCGCCTGGTCACGTCTCCCGGTTGGACAACATTCGGATCGAACCGAAGCGGCTCCATATAGATATCCGCCGACGAAGTGACGAAGGCGCCCGCCTCGATCCCCGGGAAAAAGGTGGCGCCGACACAGTGCGTGGAGCGCATCAGGCGTGAGCGGGGTCGGCGGCAGGGCTGGGTCCCAATCATTCACAAAGCTCGGCGCGTCGTCCTTCCAGCGCGTGAGTTGGTCGTACTGAGTCTGGGTGAGAGGAGGCGACTGCTGCAGCTTTGGCATCGTCTGGGAACCGCCCGGGCCGCGGAGGAATCCGAACACGAGGGCCCTTTGCGAAAGAGAGAGCGGATACTGATCCGGGTTGATGCTGCTGTGCGCGCCGCCGACGTTGACCACACCGTGGACGTCTTTGGCCGCCTGGAGAATCGGGTAGATATCCCGCCGAAAGCTGCACTGGGGGGGCAAATCGACCTTCGCGGGATGCCCCGGCGGAAGCTGCCGGCAGAACTGATAGATCGTGTCGTAGAGGGTGATGGCGTTATAGATCGGTGGCGCGAACTTGGGCGGGGCTACGATGACCCAGGCGGCAATGGCTTCGAAGACCTCTCCCGTGCCGTGCATCGTGACCGTGGCACGGACGCGACCATCGCTCACGTCATCGTGCCAAGTGTCATTGTCGCTCCAACTGCTCACGTTGGTGGTCGTCGGCGAGGCGGAGATCCCCCGTCCGCCCAGCACAAGCAAATGCCCTTCGGGATCCATGCGCAGCTGTCCAAGGTGGACGGACATGGCCCCGTGAGGAACGACCTGAAAACTTCCGTTGAGATCAACGACTTCGTTCGCGCCGCTGATCGCCTTTTCGCCGGGCTTGATATCGAGCAAGTCCCGGTTGTTCCCGGTGATGCTCGCGTTGCGCGTCCCTCCACCACTAAACCTAGCACCACTGCCCTTGCGGTTGGCTAGTTCGACCTTCCAAACGATGTCTGCGTCAGCGGAGGTGATCTCCTTGATGACGGCGCCATTTTCGTCATAGGAGTACAGGCGAAAGCGCGCTGCTTGTCGCTTTACACGGCACTGAGCGTCCTTGTAGCCATTGTGCGGTATCGGCGGCTCGTCGGCGGTTTCCGGACCGATGAAGAACTATTGCCCAAGCGAGCGATCCCAATTGCTGGATGTACCTTGATGGTCGTCGTTGCCATGCTTTTCCCCCTTTGAGTGCGGAGCGAACAAAAGCCCGAGGCAGCACGACGCGCTCCTCGTCGCACTCTTGTCACACCCCAGCCGCAGAGTAACTGAAGGACCATCCGCTCGGCTAGCCCCTATCCGAAAAATTCTCACACTGCCTCTCGGGAGGGGCGCACTATGAACTGAACGGTCAGCCGACATCGCGTCCAACGAGCAGTCGAACACCAAGCGACACACCTTCGCGCGACCAAAGAGCAACAGGACAGAAGCTCTAGCGCATCACAAACAATTCCCTCATAGCCGACGGCCTTCGCAGCGCTCCCGATCAAACCGGTCGAGACCGCGATTCGCCTGGGGGCCGCGGGGCGCGGCTCCAAAGCCTCGCCGTGGACCTCGAATGGACGCTCTGGCGCTACCGCTCCGGGGGATGATCGGGCACTTTCCCTGTTTCTTAGCGGGACAAGCGCGCGTAGGATGCGATGCCCGAGCGGCTCGGAGAGGCATCGATGAAAAAGCTCACGATTTTCTACTGGATCACGACCGGTCTCGTTCTCTTCTTCTTCGTCCCGGGAGCGATCATGAACGTCATGAAGACCCCAGACTGGGTCGAGGTCTTCCAGCAGCTCGGCTATCCGGAGTACCTGCTGCCCTTTTTGGGCGTGGCGAAGTTGCTCGGTTGCCTCGTGGTCGTCCTGCCCCAGTTTCGACGCCTGAAGGAGTGGGCCTACGCGGGCCTCGTCATCGACCTGGTCGGAGCCATCTACTCGGCGATCATGGTCTCCGGCTTCGATCCGAGGATCCTGTTCGTGGTGTTCGCGGCCGGAATCGTCCTTCTCAACTACTGGCTCTGGCACAAGCGACTCGAGGTCGTGCGGGCCGAAGTCTGATCGGAATCTCAAACCGCTCCGAAGTCCGAGGTCACGCCGCGCGCGACGTGACCTCGCGCCGTTTCAGCTCACGCTTCGCTCGAGACGCTCGTCACGCCGCTCCGCGAAACGTTCGCCTGTGCGCAAGAGGAGACACGCCCGTGAGCTCTTGAAAGCGAGCGCGAAAGGCCGCCCCGGAGCCAAAACCCACAGCGTCGCCGATCCTTTCCACAGGCAGGTCCGTCGTCTCGAGCAGAACCTGAGCTTGGCGCACCCGCGCGGTCGTCACCCAGCGGGCCGGCGTGGTGCCGATTTGCTCTTTGAAATGGCGCGCGAAGGATCGACCGCTCATCCCGGCGCGGCGGGCCAAGGCCTCCACGGAGAGATCGGAGTCGAGGTTCTTCTGCATCCACTCGAGGAGCTCTGCGAGCGAGTCCCCTTCCCCGGAGCTCGGCGGCTTCTGCAAGATGAACTGGGCCTGTCCTCCGCTGCGCTCGAGAGGCATGACAGCCCTGCGCGCCGCCCCAGCCGCGACGGCCGCGCCGTAGTCGAGCCGGATCATGTGAAGACAGAGATCGAGGCTCGCCATCCCGCCCGCGGACGTCAGGATGTTTCCTCCGTCGACATACAGAACCGAAGGATCGACCTCGATCGCGGG
>Ga0182837_1021_pt1 | contig 31771 bp, 27 predicted proteins | sample Passage237B_FD_121822 | JGI IMG/M metagenome (GOLD analysis project Ga0182837, IMG submission 121822) | reverse complement strand
GGCTCGTTCATACGTAGTACTCAGGATCGGGCGAAGTGCGCGCGATCAGCGCTCCCCGACTACTCGTCGCATGGAATACGACATGGGGTCGGGCCGCGATGTAGCGCTCGAGCTCCGACAGGTACCCCGCGAAGTTTGGGCTGCTGCGCACCTTCTCGCCCGCCGCATTCTTCACCCAATGCTCCGCCCTGAGCAGGTCCTGACCGAGCTCCCCGCTCTCCCAGCCTGCGTGGGTCTTGCCCCCGACGAACGCGAAGTCAGCCCCGAATAAGCTGATCTTTTCCGCGCCCATCAAGACCGCCAGGTCGACAGCCGCGTGCAGCACACTGCCGCCCGCCCACAAGACACCTCGCGGGAGCTCGGCGAGCAAAGGTTCAAAGAGGGGGATCTTCGAGTAGGCGGTGAAGCGCAGACCGCTCCAACCTGAAACGATGTTCTTATCGGTGAGCGGAAAATAAACGAGATTCGTCCTTTCGTTTTCGATCGGACAGACGCGCTCGGCAGTCAAATACCGGTCCATTGTGACCGTAATGTGAGGGTGGATGCCAGCTCGGACGAGGGTCCGATGAGCAGTATCCACGGCGATGAGCAGGGGGCTCTCCTCACTTTCGCGCAAGCGAGTCGCCAGGCGCTCCAGATGATCTTCGAGGGAAGGACCCGAGGCGAAGACGTAGGCGCTCTTGCCGACAGCCGTCCCAAACAGCTCGGCGACGTCCCGATCCTCTCGAAAAAGAGGGCGGGTATCGGCGATGCGCGAGAGGAGCTCGGGGTCGTCCGGAGCATGACGGGCCGCGACGTGACGTGCGTTCAGCTCGAGCTGCAATCGATCGCGGATCTTCCAAGCCTCATCCTCCGCAAGAACGAGATCTGGAGGATTCACGAACCAAGGCGCGCACAGCTCCTCGTCGTCACGAGCCAAGGAGAGCTCGACGCGCTCGTCAATCAGCCACTCGCTCTGATCGACGAGCGAGAGGAGCGCCACAAAGAGAGCCGCGTTCAAGATCTTGATCGATACACGCTCACGCTCAGCTGAAGAGAGAAGCACGCGCGGCAGCGCGCCGAGACCGACGCCGTAGACACAGACCGACCGAGCATCGCCGAACCGCTCCGCCTGAAGGTTCGCCTCTTTCCAAGGGTCATGACGAGAGCTGAGCTGAACCCCTCCCAGAGCAAGCGTGCCGTGGCGTCCCTCGACCCAGCTCAGCTCGGGGACGGCGTTTCTCGCCGCTTCAAGCTGCGAGAGTAACTTGGGCCATCGCCGGCCGATCTGGCTCAGCTGTGAAGCGAGAAGCTCGAGGTCGACCACGCTTTTCGGAGTATACGCCCCTACCCCAGCGAGGCCGATCTATTTTTCCGGAAGCAAGCCGAGCGCTGCGCCGTGGACCCAGCCCTCACGCCCGGAGGCATCATATTTCACTCGATACCAATCGCCCATGCGCCCAGTGACGGTCAGTCGCGCACCCGCCAGCACCCGTGTACGCACTTTGGATTCTCCGTTCGGCTCCTCGCGGACCAGCGCCGAGCGCCAGAGAACCGTCGCTGTACCGCTCGCGAGCGTGATGGTCTCCGCTTCAGAAGCGGCGATTTCAGGCGTCTTGAAGAGGATCTTGTAATAGACGGTGTAGCTCGCGTGGGGAGCGGAGGCCGTATCGAGACTGATCCCGGTCAGCCGTTTCTCCGCGCAGAGAAGGAGCTCCTGAGCCACAAGCTTCGGTAAGTTGGTCGAACGGCCACTCTCCACTTTGGCGATCTTCCGCTCGGCGAAGGAGATCTCGACGCCAATCGACAACGTCCCAAACACGCCCTGAGCCGCGGGGCACTCGACGAGCGTGAGGAGCGGACCGTGCAAGAGCGCGTCGAAATCGATGCCCTGACAGTCAGACTGGGCCTTTCCGGCTTGGTCGCGGCAGCTCGTCACAACCGGCTCGGAGATCTCGAGCAGGTCCGTAGCGCTGATCTCCTTCGCCTCGGTCACTTGCGCCTGAGCCTGGCCGGACGCCTCTTGTTCGGAGCGCGCCGAGCCATCGCTGATCGGTGGCTCCGGAACCAGGCTGATCCCGACAATCCAGGGCCAAGCAATGCCCAGCGCGAGGCCAACACCAGCGACGATCAGAGTACGGGAGAGCGACGCCCGCGTGTCCTCGACCGTGACGCGGGGTTTCTTTCGGGGCCGGTGTTTCTCCTTTCCCGAAGGAGACCTCATGCCGTCGCCCCGAGCCGGAGCCCGGTGCGCAGCGGTCCACCAACGAGGATCTCGTGAACCTGGCCGCGACGGGTGCCATCCGAGTTGATGTTGCGTCGCGCTGCGACAGTTTCCAGGCAATAGTCGCCGTAAAGCTCTCGGGTCAGCGGGGTGTCCGAATTCGAGAGCAAGACGTCGACGCGGCGATTCACAAGCTCGGCGAATACGCGTTGTAAGCGGCGATGCTCTGCCTCCCCGAAAGGCGTCGAATAGTACTCAGCGAAGCGCGCGGTTTCGCTCAAAGGCACATAGGGGGGATCGAAATAGACCGCGTCCCGGGGCCTCGCCCGAGCCACAGTTTGCTCGAAGTCCGAATGACGGATCTCGACGCGCGCGAGCACAGCGGCCGCGGCCCGCAGCCGCTCCGGATCGCAGATGCGCGGGCTCACGTAGCGGCCAAAGGGCACGTTGAACTGGCCCGACTTGTTGACCCGGTAAAGGCCGTTATAGCCCGTGCGGTTCAGGTAAATCATGCGAGCGGCGCGCCGGCTCGGGAGCCGCGGCGACGAGGCGCGCACCCGGTAATACTCCTCCTCGGAGTGCGGCATCTTGCTCAGGATCTTGATGAGCGACTCCACGTCCCGCTGGATGACCTGATAGGTCTCCACGAGCTCAGGGTTCTGGTCGGAGACCACGGCCCGCTCGAAGCGGCGCTTCTGGGCCAGCTCGAACAGAACCGCACCTCCGCCGAGGAATGGCTCGAAATAAGTGTGGATGCGCGCGGGCAAACGGGCGCAAATCTCGGGCAAAAGCTGGCGTTTCCCGCCTGCCCATTTGAGCACCGGTTCGGCTCGCATATCGATTCCCTCTACCCGACCCAGATCCCGGCGTCCACATTTCGGCAGGCCGCTGCTCATTTGCCACAACTGCTTCGCGGGGCGCCCCCTCTCGGACGAGCTCCCGCTCACTCTTGCGCGATCCCAAGACGCCGCATCATCTTCAGGAGCCCCTGGCGGCTCAAGCCGAGCGCCTCGGCCACCTTGGTCCGGTTGCCGCCGTGCTCGTCGAGCGCAGCCAGGACCAGGCTCTTCTCGAGCGCGTCCACCCGCTCGCGGAGCCCCAGCTGCTTGTCCTCAGCCCCGGACGAGGACGCGCTGAGCGCCAGATCGGCCGCAGTGATTTCCCGCTCGACGAAAACAAGCAGCCGCCGCACCTCATTCTCCAGCTGACGCACGTTCCCCGGCCAGTCGTAGTCGAGCAGAGCGCGAGCCGCTCCGGGCGCGATCTTGATCACTCGATCCTTGGCATAACGGGCGATGAAGTGGCGAACCAGGGGCAAGATGTCTTCTTTGCGCTCCCGGAGCGGGGGAATCGCGAGCGGAATGACGTTCAGTCGATAGAAGAGATCTTCCCGGAAGCGACCCGCGCGGACGAGCTCGGAAAGCGATCTGTGCGTCGCCGTCACCAATCGAACATCCACACGGCGCCCCTTCTCCGATCCAACGCGGCGCACCATGCCGTCTTGTAGGACACGCAGCAGCTTCGCCTGCATGCTGAGCGGCATCTCGCCCACCTCGTCGAGGAAGAGCGTTCCCCCGTCCGCCAGCTCAAAGAGCCCCACGCGATCGCGGATAGCACCGGTGAAGGCGCCGCGCGTGTGACCGAAGAGCTCCGACTCGAGCAATGACTCCGGCAAGGCGGCACAGTTCTCCGCCACGAAGGGTCGGCTCGCGCGGGGCCCCGCTTGAGCGATGGCGCGCGCGACCATCTCTTTGCCGGTCCCCGACTCTCCCGTGATCAAGATCGGCACCTCGGAATGAGCGATCTTGCGGAGCCCCGAGACAAGGCGGTGCATGCTCCGGCTCTCATAGACGAGCCCGAACTCGCTCTGGGGACCGAGGCTCTGGGTTTCGTCCCGGAGCTTTCGCTCGAGCAGCTCCACCTCCGCCTCTTTCCCTTCGAGGGTCCGCTCCAGGCGTTTTTTCGCGCGCTCTTCTCGAAGCGTGGCCCGCTTCAAGAGCAAACGATCGCGAGCGTCCCGGATGGCGAGCGCCGCAATCGTCCCAATCAAGGAAGCCCAGGCCACCTCCGGCTCTCCGAAGGCTCCCCGCTGATACCGATCGTCCAGGTACGCCACTCCGAACGTCTCCCCGCCCGCCACGAGCGGCAGCGCGAGCACACTGCGCAGCCTGAGCGCGTGCACACTCTGATGCACATCGACAAACTCGCTCATGCCGTCGACGACGAAGATTGGGCGGCCCTCGGAGAGAGCTCGCCGCGCGAGCGTCTCACTCAAACTTCGCTGCTCGGGGGAGAGGTCGCGCCTGCGCAGGTTTCGCCCCACCCGGAACGAGAGGCGATCCCCGGGCGCTCGGAGCAGCAGAAGCCCTCGCTCCACTCCTGTCCATAAGAGGAGCAAGTCGAGCACCTGCCGAAACAGCGGGCGGAGGCCGTCCCGATGAGAGAGCGCGCGGAGCAGCGACTCCACGTCAGCGAGCTGGGCACCGGAGAAAGATTGGAACCTGTCCTTCAGAGCAGTCTCGACCCAGGGCAGGCGTCGGGTCCGCTCTCGATACTCGTCAGGTACCTGGCTCTGGAAGGTCTCGGCCAAGATCGCCGCCCGTGTGGTCAGCCTGCGAGCTGCTTCGACTTGGCCAGCGCTGAGCGCGAGAGCCGCCGCCGCTATGGTAGCGGGCCCCTCGGAGAGCTCACTCCCGCGCCCCGAGAGCTGAACAACTTGGGCGATGATCTCTTGCGCGTCACCCTGCCCTGTCTTTGCGGCATGCAGAGCGCGAGCCTTCCACCAGTCGAGCTTCGCTCCCCGCACCTCCGTCTGCATCGCCCTCTGGTCCGCCCCATCCGCGATCGTGCCGGTGAGCTCGAGGCGACGGGCGTCGATGCGCAAATGATCGTCGGGATCTTCAAGGTGAAGAGATGCTCGCTCGAGAGCCGCAAGTCGTGCCGCACGATCCCCGAGCCCGTCGACGAGACAGAGCTCGAGGTATCCCGCGCAGCGACGATCGCCGTGCTCGATAGCCATCGGCAGCGCGCGAAAAACGACGGCTTCGAGCTCTCCCTCTGAGCCCAGAGCAGAGAGCACCGCCGCCTGGGACAAGAGCGCTCGCGCCGCATGAGCCGGGCGGCCCAAGACCTCAAACAAGGCCGCCGCTCGCGCCGCCGAGGCGAGCGCCACCTCGAAGCGCATGGCGTCCGTCGCTACAGCGGCCAGGCCCGTAAGATAGGTAGCCTCTTCGAGCACCGAGCCGCTTCGGACGGCTCCCTCCACGGCGCGCCGAAATTCGTCACAGGCTTCGCTCGTGGCGCCGAGGAGTTGGTGCGCCATGGCCGCAACTGCCGCGAGTCGAGCCTCCTCCTCCGCTCCCCACTTGTCGTTGCGAAACTCGTCGACCAGCTCGAGCGCTCGCAGAGGACGCCCCCGCGCGATCTCGACAAGCCCAAGCGCCTCCGCGGTGCTCGGACCCGCCGGGGACCCCTGGAGAATTCGTTCCGCTCGCTCGAGATCTCCGTTGTCGTAAGCGTGCCGGGCCCATACCGCGAGAATCGGCGCGGCAAGTCCGGCGTTCAGCCCCAGCTCTCGCACCTGCTGCGGCTCTGGCAAGAGGCCGAGCCCCTCCTCGAGCCTCCCTTGCCTACGCAAGGTCGCGGCCCGCTCGAGACCGATCTCGAGCCCACTGCCAAGCTCTGGTCCCACAACATCACAAGCGCGATCCAAGAGGCGGTGCGCGAGCTGATAGTCCCCTTGGCGCCTGGCAAGGCGAGCTCCTTGGAGCAGCAGAAACAGCGGGAGGTTCGCGCGCTTCTCGAGCTCGAGAACAAGCGCGAACTCCGCGCCACTTTCGCCCAGACGAAAGGCAAGCTCGGTGTTCGAGAGACAGCCGTGATCCTCGGGTGCGCCGGAGAGGTCGGACTGAGTCAGGGCCGCTCGCGGCTTCTTCTGAAAGACTTCGATGAGCCGCGCGAAGAGCTCTTCGTCGCTGCCCCGAAAGCGGAACGAAAGAGCGTGAGGCCCCGAGACGAACCCGAGCCAGCGACTGCGGTCAGACCCGGTCAAGGGCCCAAGAGCCTCTCTGAGGCTGGTCTCGAGCTCGGCGGACCGCGGCGAACCCGACGGCTCGCCAGAAAGAGCCTGGCGCACGAAGCACAGCCCGAGCAACTGTTCAAAGACGTCGACCAGCTGGCCTTGGACGAAGCCGAAGGAGCCTCCGAGCTCGACCGATCCCGTCTCAGCCCCGAGGAGCGCCGCACGAGAGAGCGCCGCGAAGCGAGCGCGGAGGAGGCCGATCCGAAGGATCAACTCGGGCCCGAGCGCTGCCTTGAGCGGAACTCTGCGTGCCTCTTCCGCCTCACAAAAGGGCTCGAGAGCGGACGCTAGGTCCGGAAATATCTCGCTGATGGAGGTAGCGAGAGCGTAGGCGTCTGTGAGAGGTCCGATGACGCCGCGAGCGACGAGCTCAGGCGCGGCGTACTTCGGCGTGAAACCGACGGCTCGAGCATCCCGGGTGCTCTCCCGGGCGAGGCCTGCATCAATCAGCAAGGCATGCCCACCGGCGACGATGATGTTTTCGGGTTTGACGTCTCCGTGAAAGAAACCAAGCTCATGGAGAGCTACCAGCGCCTCGGAGAGCTCAACAAAGGCCGCCTGACCGGATAGTTCACCTTTGCCTTCACGGAGCGACTGGCCTTCGAAGTACTCGACGACGAGCGCAACTTCGCCGGCGTCCGAAAGCGCCGTCGAAAGGAGACGAGGCAGGCCCCGGCCTCCTGCGCACGAAAGGACCCGGGCCTCGTGGAGGAGCACCTCGTTCATCCCGGGAGCCGCGATCTTGAGGGCTCTCTTTTTGCCCTCCCGATCTTCCACGAGGAGCACTCGAGAGCTCTCGCCTTCGCCGAGAGATCCGACCACGCGGAGCTCGACGGGCCCGAGCTCCCAAGCGTCAGAGGGCGCACCAGTTCCGCGCAGCGCGCGAACCGTCAACTTAGTTGTCGGTTGCCCGAAGTCCCTCACCCGCCAAATGTTTGCTGGTTCTTGCGCTCTGTCAACCGAGGCGACAGCCTCGACGCAGGGCGGACCTCGAGGGGCTCGGACACCACCGGCGAGTCAGCCTCCCCAAAAGAGAGAACGCCCCCGGGCCGCCGGTGGGGCACGCACCGAGGCCTCGCCCCATCGAAAGCACAAACGCCGAGCGGCCCCCCGAGGGGAGCCGCCAAGACCATCCTGAGCGACCGAGCGCTTCGGCGAGAGCCGGCTTTAGCGACCGAGCGCCTCGGCGCGATTCACGATGCGCGGCGTGATGAAGATCACGAGCTCGCCTCGGGTGTCGCTTGAGCGACGGCGCTGGAAGAGCACACCGAGCACCGGGATGTCCCCGAAGAAAGGAACCTGATCCAGGTTGCGACCGGTGTTGCGCGTGAAAATGCCGCCGATAACAGCCGTGTGCCCGTCCATCACGAGCAGCTCGGTCTGAGCCTCGCGCTTCAAGATCGTCGGATCACCTCGGGCGGAAGTTTGGTTGAAGTCAGGCTCGTCGCGGTTGATCTTGACGCGCATCTGCACGCTGCCGTCGGCTGTCACGTGCGGACGCACCAGGAGCTGCAGCTTCGCTTCCTGGAAAACGGTCTGGACGCCCTGGGCGGAGACCTGAGAGAAAGGAATCAGCGTTCCTTGGGAGATCTTGGCTTCGAGGTTGTCGAGCGTGAGGACACGCGGGCTCGACAGGATCCTGAGCATACCGCTCGACTCCGCCGCCGAGAGGCGGACCGCCAGGTTCACATTGTTATCGATCGAGCCGAAGGTCAGACCGAGCGCGCCACCGCGACCCGTACCAGCCGTCGCCGGCAAGTTCACCGCAAAGTTCGGGTTCGGCACGGTGGGCGTGAAGGGACTCATGCCTTGAGTCGGCGTGTTCGCGTCGCTCGCGCCACCGACAACACCGATCGAATTCGGGAACACCAGACCCGTCGGGTTCCCCGTCGCTGCCGACATCGCGCCCGAACCACCCCACTGGATACCGATGTCCTTGAGGTAGGTGCTCGTGGCTTCCACGATCCGCGCCTCAACGAGGACCTGAGGCGTCTGGGTGTCGAGAGCGCGAGTGAGCTCTTCGACCTGGTCCAGGGCGCCGCTCACGTCGCGCACGATGAGAGTGTTGGTGCGGTCGTCGACGGCGATGGTGCCGCGGCTCGAAAGCAAGACGGTGACGCGCTGCGCCACATCCGAAGCCTGCGCATAGGAGATCGGCATGAGCCGCGTCTCGATGGGCGCGAGTTGCACGGCCATCTTCCGCCGCTCCATTTCGAGCTCACGCTCCTTCTGAAGCTGGTCGAGCGGCGCCACTCGAATCATGTTGCCCTGCTCGACCATGCCGAGCTTCTTGGCCTGAAGGATGACGCCGAGCGCCTGATCCCAGGGGACGTTGCGGAGGCGAATCGTGACGCGCCCCTTCACCTCGTCTGCGACGACGATGTTGCGCCGCGCGACATCTCCGATCAGGCGTAGCACGTTGTGGATGTCGGCGTCCTTGAGATCGAGGTCGATGCGCCGTCCCGCGGCATTGTCCGCTTGTCCGAGGGCGACCGGGCCGAACGCCGAAGCTTCCTCGCTGGTCGCGACGCCACTCGCCATGACCTCCTCGGCCGTCCGCACCACAGGCAAGTCGACCTTCGTGTGTTCGGTCGTGACGGTCTTCGACTTGCGCGCCTCACGCCCATCGCGAGCAACACCTGTCAAACTCGAAGGCAGCGTCCCCGGCTTGTAGAAGGACCAGAGCAGCCGATTGCCTTGGCGCTCGACCGAGCTGGTCGCGGCGGCCTCACGCTGGACGTGAATGACGACGTCCTGGCCATCAGCGAAGCTCGAGATCTTGTGGACCAGACCGCCAAAAGCATCGACGTCGAGAGTCCGAACCAAGGCGGGCGGAACAACCGCGCCGCGCAAAATCAGGGTCGAGCGGCCGCTGGTCCCGTTGTCGACGCGGAAGTTCGTGCGCGTGTCGAGCTCGAGCTCGACCACGTCGCGGTAGGGAGAGTGCGAGAAGTTTACGTCGAGGAGACGCGACACAACTGCCCCTTCGCTCGCCTGCTCCGAAGGTCGAACCTTCGTCTCAACGGTGGGCAGACGGCTGTCGGAAACGCCGAGGGCCCCTTCGGAGAAGGAGACCAAGAGACGATTCTCCTCGACCGCAAACGAGTAGCTCGCGTCCCGGGTGAGCGAAATGGTAACGCGGGTCAGAGGTCCCGTCTCGCCCTCGAAGGTCTGCGAGAGGACGCCGCCGATCACGCCGCGGGCATCGGTCCAAGCCGGCTCGAACTTGCCGACGCGCACTCCGCTGAGCTCGACAATGAGACGGCGCGCCGCCTTGTCGAGGCGGGCGCTATAGGTCGGCGGACCGTCCAGTTCGATCTGAACGACGCCAAGTTTCGAAGCGCCTTCCTCGACCGTCACCGCCTCTACGGTACCAACGGGAGCCGCTTGCGCTGGGACACCTGTGAGCGCCATCGCGACGAGGGCCCGGACGAAGATGGGACGAAAAGCTCTAGGGGTCAGGCGCATGAGTAGGCGTCTCCAGGCGGGAACATCACAGGAGAGTTCACACCTCGTCAAATCCTAGAGGGGCTTCGTCCCAACTGACAAACTTTTTGCTCAAATTGCCCGAGCTTTCGGGGCAGCCCGCCGGGGACGAGCAGGGGCCGGCGGGGCGCTCAATTGCCCGCCCGCCTGGACGCCTCGCTCTGCTCGAGCGACTGGAGCTTTTCCTTGAGCTCCCTGAGCTCACTCTGCACGTCGCCCGAAGAGGAGGAATCGTCGGCAGAGACCACCTCGTCCTCCGAGCGCAGCGGGACGACCCGGGTCGCGCTCGGCGCCTCTGGGTTCGAAGGATCGTCACGGACGAACACAACGTCTCCGTCACGAATCCGATCCACCCTCCAGTTCACCTCATAGGATGCGCCTACGCCGCCTGCCGGCTGAACGAGCGCGGCTCGTCCCACGTACTGGCCTCGGACAATGACGTGACCCACCCCCGTCGGGTCCACGAGCATGGCGCGCGCAGGGTTCGCGTTCCCTACGATGGCCACCAACTTCAGCTCGTCGATCGAATATTGGTCGAGGAGGACTTCACGCTGACTGCGCACGGAACCGCGCGCCTCATCGACGAAGGCCTGAGCGTAGCTCCTGAAGGGATCGCGACTTCGGTCTGATTCAATGAAGTCTGCCTCCTCGAGCGGCACGGTGGGCAGCTTCTCCGCTGGCTTCTCCGACGAGTCGTCGACTTGTCCCGTGCCACGCCGATCCGTGGCAGCGGCGGGCCCGCCCACCTGAGCCGAGGTGATGACCTCATCCTCACAAGCGGGCAAACCCGCGAGCAGGCCCAAAAACAGAGCAGCTCGGAACCTCACCCGCCCCTCCGATTCGTGCCGGATTGACCTTCGGTCTCGTCCTCACCGAGCGCGCGGAAGGCCGTCGCCAAGCCGGTCACCGTGACGACCACATCTCGGTCGACGATTGTCGGCTTCGAGATGGTGATGTTCTCGATGTTCATGATTCGATCGTTCTGACCGATCCCGAAGAAGAACTTCGCGACTTGGTGGAACCGACCCGTGAGCTCGATTTTCATCGGGACTTTCGCGTAGAACTTCTCTTTGACCTCGGGCTCGGGGGTCCACGCCGAAAGTTCGACCCCGGCCATGTTCGCCACCGTCTGCACCGACGACAAGAACGCCGGATATTCGGTGGTCGCAGGGAGGATCTTGTTGAGCTCTCTCTCGCGCTCACGGCGGCGAGCGAGCTCTTCAATGTCTTTCTGGTAGGCGACCTCAGCGGCCTTGGCCTTCTTCAGGTCCGCTTCCAGCTGAGTGCGGGTGGCGACCGCTCCTTCGATCTGACCTGCGATATCGCTGTAAAAAACGACGTAGTAGGCGAGCGCACCGAGCACCAAGAGCCCTGCCGAGATGGCAAAGCGAGCGGGCACAGGCACTTTCGCAAGAACACTTTCGGCCATCAGTATTTCACCTCCGCCTCGAGCGCGAACTCGACCAACGCAAGTCCCGTCTTGGCGTCGTTGAGCCGGCGAGCGGGCAAGAGCCGGACTCCCCCGAAAAACGCCGAGAGGTTCATGCGCTTAGCGAGCTCGCTGACGTCCGACGCATCCCGCGCCGTGCCCCGCAAGCGAAGCAAACGGTTTTCTTCACTGAACTCAGTGATCCAAAGGCGCCGCGTATCCCAGGTCGGGCTCGAGACCGCGAGCGGGTTGTCCCGACGAATCTGGGCAAGAGCCTCGGGATCGATGGTGGGGCCTCGGCCAGGCGTGAGCATCTTGGCGATCTCGAGCAAGACCGCAGTCGGTCCCGTCCGCGCGCTCTGGAGCTTGGCGATCGCGTCCTCCCGTGAACGCAGGCGCTCGAGCTCACGCGTGATCTCCGCGTGATTCTTGACGGCGTTCTGGCTCGTCGTGATCTGAGATTGGATCGTCGCGTTCTTCTGCTGTTCTTCGAGAAGCTCGCGCTCCTTGAAGCCGTGGAACACGAAGAGCAGGACAAACTGCACGATCAGGGCCAAGAGCGCGAAAAGCACCCACGTGTCGCCTCCAGCGGAGGCTTCCATACGCCGGCGTTTCTGAGGAAGGAGGTTAATGCGAATCATGCGCGCACCTCACGATCCTTCCGCAGCGCAAGGCCAAGCGCGACCGACAGCTGCAGGGCGTGGCGGTCGAGAGCGATGGGATCGATGTTCTTCTTGAACCCGACGAGCCCTTGGGTCGGGATCCAGAGCTCGACCGGAATGCGAGAACGGGACTCGATCGCCTGAGCGAGAGGCGAAAGGGCCGCTGAGCCACCGGTCAAATAGAGACGGGTGAGATCGGAGTCTCCGCTCGTCGCCATGAAGAAGTCGAGGCTCCGTTGGATCTCGGCGGCGATCGCGTCACACGCTCCGTCGATCACCTCGAGCACCTGACTCGGAACCATGCCGTCACGCCCATCTCCACATTTGTAGGCTTCTGCCTGTTCAAAGGGAACGTTCAGCGTGCGCTGAATTTCCTCGGTGACCGCGTTGCCTCCGTTGGCGATTTCTCGCGAAAAGGCGCTAATTCCGCCGGAGATGACGTTGAGGCTCGAGAGACTGGCGCCGACGTTGACGAGGCCGATACGCGCGTGGGGGTCGATCCCGCGAGTGGCCTCGAACAGGTTCTGTACGCTGAAGGCGTCGATGTCACAGACAACCGGCCGGAGCTTGGCGTCGCGGGCGAGCCGCGCGTAATCCTCGATTTGCTCCTTCTTGGCGGCGACGAGGAGGACCTCCATCTGCCCTTCTTCGGGGTTCCGGCGGAGGACCTGGTAGTCAACCTGGACGTCCTTGATGTCGAAGGGGATATGCTGCTCAGCTTCCCACTGGATCTGTTCACTGAGCTCCGCGTCAGTCATGAGCGGAACGTTGATCTTGCGGATGATCGCCGACTGGCCCGACACGCTGATCGCCACGTCTCGCTGACGAATCTTGGCGTCCTTCCAGATCTGCTGGATGGTCTCGATGACCGCAGTCGCGTCCATCACCTGGCCGTCGACGATGACTTGGGGCCGGAGCGGGGCATATCCAAATGCGCAAAGCTCATAGCCTTTTCGCGTTTGCTTGAGCTGGCAGACTTTGATTGAGGTGGTCCCAATATCCACGCCCACCAGGTTCTTTCCTTCGCGCACGGGAAAATCTTCTCACCCTCCGGTACCTAGAGCCAAGTAAAAGGCGAACAGACCTTGCTTTGGGCCTCAGGAGCCGCCGGGGAGCCGTCCCCGGGGGAGCCGTTTGAGGGAGACTCCCCTCCCTCCGCTCTCGAAACGAGAGGGGCTGGGTCACAGATGACCCGGTCCAAAAGGGGCATTGGCTAGCTGGAAACTGTCATTTTGCGCCGAAACGAGACGCGTCCGGGTCGTCTGCGACCCACTGTGCGCCCGTCCCGTGTCCCACGAGAAAGCCTGAAAACTCGCGGATGGCGGGGCTTTCACCCGGAATCGGGCGGGCTCTGGCGGGTCATTCGTGACCCCCCGTCCCAGAGCGATACAGCCGAGAAGCCTCGGAATTCTCAGGCTGGAGCACGATGGCACACGTCCTGCTTTGGGGAGACTCACAAGGAGTTCCCCCAAATGACTGACACCACCACCGAGACCTACCGAGCCAAAGACCTTCGTGCCAAGCCCGTGAGTGGTCCGTTTCAGGCGGCAGATTCGGTGGCCCCCGAGTTCCCAAGTGAGTCCGCCGACTCCGGTGTGCGTCTTCGTCCTCAAATGAGCGATGCAGAGCTGGTTGAGCTCTATGCGCCCCTCGTGCGCCAAATTGCCGGTGGTTTCCAGAGGAAGCTTCCCCGCAACGTGCTGCGCGACGACTTGATCGCCGCTGGCATGAGCGGTCTGTGGGACGCGGTGCGCCGCCAAGTCGAGGCCCCCGATGAGCGCTTCGAGTATTACGTCCGCGTGCGGATCCGTGGCGCCATCCTCGACGAGCTCCGCGCTCAGGACTGGCTGCCGCGCCGTGCTCGCGCCCTGGCCCAGGAGGCACAGGAGAATGGGAACCACGCCCGCGCTGTCGCGCCCGCCGTCGTGCGCTTCGACGACGTGAGCGAGTGGGAACAGAGCCGCTGTCTGGCGACCGCCGATGACACCAACAGCGAGCTCGCCCTCGAATCGAAGATGACCCACGCGACTCTGACGCGCGCCGTCAATCAGCTGCCCCAGAGAGAGCGCCACATCGTCTCGGCGCACTACTTCCGCGGCGTGAAGTTCAAGGACCTCGGCATCGAGCTCGGCGTGAGCGAGCCGCGCATCTCGCAGCTCCACTCCCGTGCCATGGAGCGCCTCAAGGCCCTCATGGCCGACGCTGCATAAGTCATTTCTATTGCAGCTCCCTGACCCTCGCGTGAGCGTCCTCCCCCTGGGGCGCTCCACACCGCGAGGGTCTCTCGATTTCGGCGCCGGACGCCGCCCTATGGAGATCGCTCGAACACTGCGAGAGTTTCGACGTGCTCGGTGAAGGGGAAATACGAGTAGGCCCCGAGGAAGCGCGGCAAGATCCCCGCTTTGGCTAAGGCGCTCGCCTCCTTGAGAAATGCCGGTAGCCCGCAGCTTAAATAAATCAATCGCCCCGGGAAGTGTGCGATGAGCGCGCGGAGCAGGTCCTCTTCGAGTCCCTTCCGCGGCGGATCGACAATCACCACGTCGGCGCTGCGAAGGAGTTCAGTGTTCTGGCCCGCGGGCCCTTCAATGACCTCAATGTCTTGTGGCTCACTGAGAGCTCTCAGGCCCAAGCGGAGCCCCGCGAGCGAAGGACCGCTGATCTCGTTCATCTTCAAAGAAGCCAAAGGGCGCGCCCCATGCACGGCGAGCCCGATGCTCCCGACGCCCGCGTGGTATTCGACGACCCTCGCGCCGCTCGGAACCCACTCGATGATCCTCTCAACAGCGCGCTCATGGAGCGCGGGGTTCGCCTGCCCGAACGCTCCGGGAGGGAAAAAATTCTTGGTCCCGAGCAGATCTTGTTCCAGCGCCTCCGGTCCGAAGACGTGGACGAAACGCGCACCGAGCAGCGTGTTGGTGCGGTTCGGCTGAGCGTTGAAGAAGACGCTGCTCACCACTCCTAGCTGCTCAAGATCTGCGAGTACCCCTCGAAAGGTTTGCTTCACCGGCTCAGGGGCGTCGAGCAGATCATTGACGACAAGGACCACTTGGACGACGCCGGTCGTGCGGCTCGCCGCGAGCTCAACGGCGCGCAAGAGGCCCTGGTGCCGCTCCTCGTCGTAGGCTTTGACCTCACCTCGAGCGAGGCTCGCCTTGAGGCACTCGAGCACCGCCTTCAATGACGGATGATGCAGGAGACACCCTTCGATCGGCACGAGCCGGTGACTGCCCAGTTCGAAGAGACCGAGCCGCGGATGCCCTCCGAAGGAGCGAACCGACAGGCGCACCCGATGCCGGAACCCGGGGCCGTCACAGGTGAGCTCCGTGAGGGGCTCAGCATCCGGATGCAGCTTCAGGCTTCGGAGCGCGGCGAGCGCGGACGGGGAGAGCTCCCGCTCATCGAACCTTGGACAGCCGGGGCATGGTGGACGGTAAGCACAAACCAGACCTCGTCTCAAAGATTCTGAGGCTTCACTCCCGCCCACCACACGCCTTCACCCCTGCCACAAGGTGTAGATGTAAACGAGCGGACCGACCACGAGGAGCGCGTCGATGCGATCGAGAAGACCTCCGTGCCCCGGAAGGATCGAACCAGAGTCCTTCGTGCCGAAGGAGCGCTTGAGGAGCGATTCGACGAGGTCCCCTGCTTGCCCGAGAAGGGCTCCTGAAATGCCCAGCGCGAGCGCGCCCACGACCGGGAGCTCTGGAAGGTAGGTGAAGCTCGCGAGCAGCGCGCTCAAGGCTGCGAAAACAACGGAGCCGAGCAGTCCTTCCCGCGTCTTCTTCGGGCTGACCGCGGGATAGAGCGGAGTTTTGCCCCAAAGGCGCCCGAAGGTGTAGCCGCCGGTGTCTCCCATCCATGCGATGGTGAGCGTGAGCAGCACGAACCACGGCCCCCGATCCCCCTGCTCGGTGCGAAGCAGCGCCAAGGTGCCGAGGAAAAGACCGACGTAAATCGGTGCAGCGATGCCCCCGAGGATCCGGAGCGCCGCCGTCTTGATGTCTCCGAGACGAAACAGCGGGACAAGCGCGGAGACGAGGATGACAGCGAAGAGGGCCGTCAGAAAGACCGGCGCTTCGCCTCGGCAGACGAGTGACCCCGCGACCACGAAAGCGGCGAGGGCTGCCCATCCTTGCGAGACGCGATCCCCCGGATGACTCATCGTGACGAGCTCAAAGGTGCCCTGAGCGGCGCTGAGCGCGATGAGCAGACTCCAGCCCCAAGCGGGCCCAGCGAAGAGCAAGAGCAAGAGCAACGGGCCGAGAACAACCGTGGTCCCGATGCGAATCCAGAGGTTCGTGTTTTTGCCTTGGCTCATCCGGCCCGGCAGCGTTATCAGGACCCAAAGGTGGTCACAAGCGCAAATCCCGGGATTCGAAGCCCGATCCTGCGGTTCTTTCAGCCGCGTGCGGCTCTTTTGTTGACGGCGACGGCGGTGGGTGTCGCCTTGGGCGCAAGGAGTGCGTGGGGACCACATGCTGCGCGAGCCCAGGACGAGGCTGGACTCGCCGAGCTGCTGGGGAAGCGCGCGAACTGCCAAACGGGTCAAATCCGCTGGGAACCATCCGGGGGTATGCTCCTTGATTGGCTCGCGGGGCGAGGTGTCTTCTTCGAGTGCAAGACGGCTGATGGGCCCCGCGACATCTATCGAGCGCGCGTGCGCATCTCGCCCGACGGCGCGTTGCTCAGTTCGACGAAAGCCTGGAACCTAACGGCAACCAGCGAAGCGGACGAGAGCGGCCTCGGCGTCAGAGGACCCTTCATCGCTTACACATCGAGTTCGTCGGCCTCTTTGGGCGTGACGGTCCTTGAGCGGCGCAGGATGCCCGCCTCCGTTGAGAGCGCGCTCCGTTCTCTCATCGAGAGCGGCACCCCCCTCGGCTACCAAAAAACACACTTTCTCTTCCCCGAAGAGATCAAGGCCATCCGCTTCGAGCTCGAGGGCAAGGTCGCTCGAGTCAGAATAGACGCCCAAACAGAGCCTGCCTCCATCGACCTGAGCGCCGCCTCCACCCCAGCCCACTTAGGGTTTCGCGTCGAACGACAGCCCATCCCGAAGACCCCCCTGGCCCATCTCGGCGCCGACCTGCTCCGGAGCTTCCTCGGTCCAGAGCCCGTAGCGCGCCTCGAACGTTGGCTGTTCCGCTCACAAGATCTCTGGAAGAGAACCTTCCACGCGACCCCCGAGCCAGCCCCGGAGCTTCCGACCTCTGTCCCGACGCCGCCTTTTGAACCAGAGCCAGGCTCGAAGCAACAGGTCCGCTCCTGGCCCCCGGCGGACGACGCTTTGATATGGCGCCCGGTCGAACACGGCTTCTTACCGCGCCCCAGAGGAGCGCCCCTGTCGTACCACGCTGTCACGCGGCCCGATCCGGAGCGGCCCTACGTCGAGGCGGAGCTCGTCGAGTTCGACATGCGCTACCTCGAGCTCGGCATCCGCGCCGGCTACATGGAACCGAAGCCCGAGACAGGGCCTCCTGAGGGCGGTCACGTGCCCGAGGATCCACTGGTCTATCAGCGGATCGTGGCCACGATGAACGGCGGCTTCCAATCGGTCCATGGCCAGTTCGGCATGAAGTCGGACGGACGTCTGCTCGTAAGACCGAAGCCCGGCTACGCCACGGTGCGCGTCGACGAAGCGGGGAGCGTTGAGCTCGGGACCTGGACGGAAGCGGACCGCGCGGAGGACTTCGTATCCTTTCGCCAAAATCTCGAGCCGCTGCTCCTCGGAGGTGTCTTCGATCCGAGCGGCCGCGGGCACTTCGGCGACCATCTCCTGCACGGCGGCGTCCTCACGGAGCGAAGCGGCCTGTGCGTCAACGCGAGAAAGAACTTAGTCTTCGTTTGGGCCAAGGATATCGACCCCAAGGGCCTGGCCGAGGCCATGCGGCGGGCGGGCTGCGTCTACGGGATGCACCTCGATATGAACCCGGGTCACTGTTCGCTCAGCTTTCACAAAGTCGAAAGCTTTCAGCCGCTGCGCGCGCAGAGTGTTCTCTTGAACAGGGAGATGAAGGTCAACGCGAGCCGCTTCTTGCGCTGGTCTCCCAAGGACTTCTTCTATCTCGCGCTCGCCAGCGATGCGCCCACCGGCGAGCGCGTCTCCTGGTCGAAAGTTCCGTCCCAAGGAAGCTCCTCGCTCGTCTACAGCGCCGAATCGAAGGTCGGCAGTGACACCGTCCATCTGCTTCAGGTCTCGCCGCGCGGGGCTCACTTCCGCCTGCACCCAGGCAAACGCGACGGCGGCCCAAACGCGCCCGTTCCAAGGGGCGAGCTTCGGCTCGGTCTCGGTCACCGCACACACGGAAGTCGCCCAGGGCTGAGTCAGAAGGAGCGTTCCCTGGTCCCGATGCACCGAGCCTTTGCGACGCTCGAGATCCGAGCCGACGGAGAGCTCCGGATGCATGAGCCCGGTGTCCCCTTCTTGGCTCAAAAGGACGCTGATTTCGTGCAGCTTCCGGTCCTTTTGCGCGACGGCGTCCCGACCGATCGAGCCAAGGCACGGGGCGACACGAGGAGTCGCGTCGCCTTGTGCCTGGGGCGAAGCGGCGCCCTCTTCCTCGCGAGCAGCATCCAGGATAGCCCTTCGCTCCTCGTCAGCGCTTTGAGAGATCTCGGGTGCAGCTTGATCCTCGAAGCGGACCGCGGCTCCCATTTCGCGTCCTCGGTGACGCTCGGGAGCGAGGGCGGAGACCTCTCTGAGGAAACCGTACTGCTCATCGAGCAGGGAGAGCTTTCGCCTCGCGCCCGCTCGTTTACTTCACCTTCCGGCGCCGTCGCTTCTCAACCCGCTCTGGCTCCACGGAGATGATCTCGCGCGTTTTTGGATCGCGCAGTCGAGCTTGATAGGTGAACTTACCCGCGCCCTCGGGCGCGCCCTCGTAGAGCGTGCGCCTCTCACGAATCCATCCCTCGGCAGTGGGCTCCGGGTCTTCCACCCATTTTCCGATATCCGGAGGGAGCGGCTCGTAGACTCCGAGCCGCTCTTCGCCAGCGCCGGGGATATGCGTCAGGAACAGGGCAAGATAGGCCCCCGAGCCCAGCGCGGCGATGACCAACATGATGACGTAGAAAGTCACGGCCCCGCGAGTCTGAGCAGAAAGAGCCCTCCTGGTAAAGTTCAGAAGAATCCCTCGACGATCGGGGGGTGAGCTCCTACGCTCGGCGCATGCCCCAAGGCCCGGGAAAATCGAAGCAACCGCCGCCCTCTCGCCTGGACGAGCTGGACGAGTCCGAGGTCGAAGGCGCCGAGGACATGCTCCTCGAGGCCCTCGATGCGCTCTATGAGCTCGCCGAAGAGGACCCCGAGGAGGCCCTCGAGATGCTCGACAATCTGCCCCCGGAGGTCCGGCAGCATCGCGAGTTCCAAATCGCCGAAGCCGCCGTGGAAAAGGCTCTGGGACGCCTCGACGCCGTGGTGGCGAAGCTCAAAAAGCTTCTCGAAGACGAGCCCGACGACCCCGATCTTCATTATCTCCTCGCCGACGCGCTCGAAGATGCGGGCGCCGACGAAGAAGCCCAACGGCACTACGATAAGACGTGGCTCCTCGACGTCGAGGCGAGCGTCCCCTTGCCGGAGGAGGTCGACCAGGCCATCGAACGCGCCGCCCTGCGCGCCATCGAAGAACTTCCCGAGCAATTCCGCGCCCCCTTGAAGGGAGTTCCGGTGTTTTTGGCTGAGCGTCCGACACGCGAAGAGGTGGCCAACGGGTTCGACCCGCGAGCTCTTGGGCAGTTCGAAGGTTCGGGCATCGAGGCGCCGGACGGGGCCGTCGAGCCCCCCAGTCGCATCGTTCTCTACACCCAGAACCTCGCCTCCGAGTTCGAGGGAGAGGAGCTGGAAGCCCAGGTCGAGCTCACCGTCCTCCACGAGCTCGGTCACTATTTCGGTCTCGACGAAGACGACATGGTCCGACTCGGGCTGGACTGAGCTCTCTCCGGGGGCTCAACTTTCTGAGTGATTTCAGAGTTTTCCAGCTTCCTCGGCGAACGCCCGAGAAAAAAGACGCCCCCGGGTGTCACGATCCCACCTGCTTCTGCCTAGACGATCTGCGGGCCCCCTCGGATGGTCCAAGGTGAGCGCCGCGGAAATGACGGAATCATGAAGCAGCTCAAGATGTTTACTGTGGTGTCCTTGCTCATGGCGCTCCCTGCGGTCGCCATGGCCGGCGCTTGTCCGTGTGGTTCGGATTGCCCCTGCGGCGACTGTCCCTGCGGCAAATGACGCGCCGGAGGGGCCGGAGCAGCGAGCGTGGATCAACAAGGCAAAGAAGCACTCAAGGTGCTGATGATTCGGCTCGCCGATGGCGATCGAACTGCCTTTGATCCGATCTTCACCGCGCTCTGGCCCCTTGTTCTTCGCTTCTCAGAGCGATTTCTCGCCGATCCCCGCGACGCAGAGGACGCAGCCCAAACCGCACTCATCAAACTATTTTCTCATATTTCGGACTTCGATCCGGAGCGCGACGCGCTCGCCTGGGCGCTCGGGATCGCCGCTTATGAGTGTAAGACGCTGCGCAAGAAGAAGCAGCGCCGCCGCGAGACCGCGGGTGAGGTCCCCATCGAAGCGGACGAGCGGGCGGGACCCGAGAGCCTCGCGAGTCAGCGTGAAACCGAGGCTATCGTGCGAGAAATCCTGTCCACACTGAGCGAGAAAGATCGCGAGCTGGTCCTCATGCATATGGAGGACCGAAGACCCCCTGGAGACGACGCTACTTTCCGAAAAAGACTCTCCCGCGCGCTGCGCCGCTTCAAGCTCAACTTCACCGGAGGCCCAAACGATGCATGACAGTAGGATCGCCGAAGACCCGAAAGAGCGCGCTCGATTGCTCGCTCGGCGCGCCTACGAGCGCGGACGTCTCCGCTTGGGCCTGTTGCCTGCGCTCCTGACGCTTCTGTTTACTTTGATCTCGCTCTCCCTCGGACGCGAGCCGCTCTACTCCGGTGCAATTGGCCTAGGGCTCGCGGCGATCGCCGTGCTCTTCACTTACCGAGGCGGCATCCCCGGGCGGGCCGTGCTCCCCGGACTCCTCCGCTGCTCTTTCCCTGGGCTCTCCGCTCCGTCGGGCACTACTGCACGAGCGGCTCTTGTCATTCGCTGTGCCTGCTCGGCTGCGTGAGTGGCGGGCTGGTCGCGGGATTCTTGCTCGGGAAATGGGCGACAAATCAGAGCGCTCGTTACACGTTCCTCGCTTCCGGTGGGATCCTAGCTACTGGTGCAGGACTGCTCGGCTGCACGATGGCCGGAGCGGCAGGGATGGTCGGGATGAGCGCCGCCCTCGTGCTCTCGTCCGTCCCGATCTTGATGCTCAGTCCGACGCCTTCGGGTGCTCGTTAAGGCTCACGCACGCGGGGGCTCTCGAAATCCGAGGGGCGCGCGAGCGCATCGCCGATCAGCTCCGGGACCAAGTGCGGTTCGACGCCGCGCCAAAAGACAGTCCAGTCGCCGACCCGCTGCATGCCGTCACACACGGCGCGATACCAGCCGTTCGCGCGGTTCTCCGTGCGTGAACGCCAATAGAGCGAAGGGTTCCGCCTCACCATGTGCCACCAAAGCTCCTGCCCGAGACCTTCGCCCTGCTCTTCGGGGAGCACGGCAAACTTGCTCAGGTAGGGGACACGGTGCCCCGGCTCGGTGAGCGCCACCCCACGGTAACCCTTCTCGAGGTGGATCTCGAGCGGCGTTCGGCCCCAAAACCCCGGTCGAAGCTCGCGTCCAAAGCTCGCCTCGAGCAAGGAGTGCAACCTGTTGCGATCGATCTCGTCCCAGCTCGAGAACTTCTCGACCTCAGCGCCCAAGCGGATGAGCGTTCCTTCGCCACGCACCGTAAAGAGCTCACGGAGCAAGGACAGAGGAGACGCGATGGTGACTGCGGTCTGAGGTCCTGACCCGGACCAAAGCAGCTCAAGGAGGCTGCGAGCGCGACGCAGCCAGGCCACATCCAAAGGCGGCAGGAAACCGCCCCGAACGAGCGGAGCTTGGTCGCTCCTGAGGTTGATCACAGAGAGCCCGCTCGCGTGCCCGAGCAAGACGTGGCCCGGCGCCACCTCAAGACGACCCACGCCGTGAGGACCGAGACCACCCCGGCCGCGCAAGATGATGATCTTCCGCGGCGAAAGCTTCACGAGCAGCTCCTCGAGATCCGGGGCAATCGCCGCGTCCTCGGGGAGACCAACGGAGCCCACCGCGCGCTCTCGGAGAACGAACACGGGGATCTCCGAGCGCGAGAGAGCCTCTTCGGCTTTTTCGAGGGCGTCCTCCGAGTAAGGAATGCGCACGGCGGGGAGCTCCGCCTCACGGAGCGCGTCGAACAGCCACCCGACCTCTTCTTCGGTAGGATTGTCGAAGGCGCCGACCGCGAGCGAGACCGAAATGTCGAGAGCATGGAGAAGCGCCAGCTGCTCGGCGAGCGTTCCGGCGCGCTCCCGGAGCACAGCGTCCGTCGGCAACACGACGGCAAATCGCCCGCGCGGAACGGCTCGAAACAGGCGCAGGTACATCTGCGCTTCCGTTGGAGACCCGACGCTGTCCAAAAAGGAGAGCAGCGCCTGGCCCGGAGAAGGCTTGTCGGGTGCGGTCATCTCTCACCCCAAGCGGAGTTTCGCTCCCATGGCGCGCTCCCGGAGTGAAGCGGCAAGCTGTTTGCAAGCGGTGGCGGTCGCTGCCCTAAGGAGCGAATCTGGTAAAGAACTCACGATCCAACGCACCGTAAACTTTGAGCTCTCGCCCGGGGGGATCGTCTCGTACTTTCCCTGCACTTCGATCTCGACGTACGCGCCGTCCAGGTTCGCAAAGATCTCCACCTCACCTTCGCCGGGCGCTTGCTCAGATGGCGCAAGGTCCGGAAATGCTTTGACGAACAAGAGAGGCCGGCTTCCCTGAGGGCGCGCCAAATGCGCGAGGTAGCCGCCACGGCCATCCGCGTGCACCTTGAGACTCGTGCCTTGCTCGAATTTCTGGTGATCGAAAACGCTCAGCTCGCCGAACTTTTCCAGGTGGAGCGCGCCGTGGGGCGCGATCGGGGTGAGCTCAGCGTCGCCGGTCGGGAAAAATGTCAGTCCACCGGGCAGCACCCGCGAAATCTGCCAACCCGCGACCTCCAAAGTCGCCTTTCCGACGTTATGAAGCTCATAGGCAATCTCGAAGCCGCTCTCGCCCTCAAGAGGTACAAAACGCTTCTCGAGGACGACCTCGGTCTCACCGAGACGGGCGGGCTGCCCCCTGAGAACAAGCGGCGCCTCCCCTTTGACTGCGAAAGGCTCCGAATCGATCGCGGCCACCGGAGGCCAGCCCCACAAGTTCTGAGGACTCGGCCAATAGGTCGTCCCCCAGTTGTCCGGATGAGCCTCCGGTCCCGAGAGGAGCTCTACCCCCTGATAGGAGAGTGAGCTGATTCTCCCGCCACGAGAGGGCAAAACCCGGAGCTCGAGGGCGCCCGCTTGGAGAGCAATGTCGGAGGAGGGGGGGGTCATGGGGGGCGCGAACGTACACCTTTTTTGGGGTTTCGGGGGCATTCTGTGGCAAAACCGTCCCATGCGCCCGGTCGACTTGTTGAACCCCACAAAAAACGCGCTGAAAGCCCTCGCCGCGAGGCCTTGGGCTCCCTTGCTCGGACTCGCGCTCGCAGCGACCACCCTCGTCCCCGCACACGTGCAGGGACAATCGGAACGGGAGTCGCGCTACCCTTACGATCCTGCCTGCCCCTGGGGGCGTCTCGCCAATGGAAAGGGCATGATTCACCGCTGCCTCTCTGAGGACGAGGCCAAGCGCATCGCCTCCGGCGCCATCGCACCCACCACATCGAGCGCTCCGAGCGCACCGGCCGTCAACCCGGCGGCTCCGCCCACCCCGGAGCCCGCGCCGGCCGCTCCCCCGAAGGACTTCACGATCACCGTTGGGCCCATCCGCGCCGCCGAAGGCGACATCACGATCGGAAAGCTCGGTAAGCCCCTGGATCGCTACAAGGCCTGCGTCGTGGAGAACGGGGGCCTCGAGGCAGCGCGCGCCAAGGTCGTCGTCAGCTTCCTGGTCCAGGCAGAGCGCTCCCGCGCCGAAGGAGCGGAGGTCGTCAGGTCGAGCGGCATCAGTAAGAAGGCCGCCGCCTGCATCGCGGACGTCATCGACCGAAGGCAGGTGGGCACCCCGACCCAGCCCACGACCGGCGCCGAACTCACGATCGAGCTCATCGCCAAATGAGCTTCCCTCTGAGCGATCTCGACGAGCGCATCCAAGCAGTCCGTCTCCGAGAGAAAGCTGCCCAAGCTCAGGCAGATCACTGGGACGACAAGAGCCGGCGCATCGGACATCTCCGAGGCCTGACCTTTCTCGTCGCCCTCCTCTCCGGCGGCTCCGCGTTCATGGCGGAGACGGAAGCCAGTGTCTGGGGGGCCGCCGCCCTCGCGGTGGTCGCCTTCGTCGCGTTTCTCTGGCTGATCAGGCGCCACGACGTTTGTCTCTTGGCCATGCAGCGCGCCGAGCGAGAAGCCCTCGTCGAACGGGCGCGCGCTGTGCGTCTCGCTGGACAATTCGATGGCCTCGAGGACACCGGGCGCGATCTGCATCCAAGCGGTCACCCATACGCCGCCGACCTCGACCTCTTCGGCGAAGGCTCGCTTTTCCAGCGCATCTCCATCGCCCATACCCATTTTGGCCGAAACGCCCTCGCCCAGAGCCTCCTGGTTCCGCTCGATCCCGCTTCGGTCCCCGAACGTCAGCAGGCCGTGAGTGAGCTCGCCGAGCTCCGCGCATTTCGAACGGAGCTCGAGCGCGAGGCACGAGCCCTCGTCCATTTCTCTCACAAAGGGAAGGTGCTCACCCGAGAGACCCCCGATCCGAGCTTCCTTTTGACCTGGATCGAGAGCCCGCGCGGACTGCCCACCTCTTCTGGTTTTCAGGTTCTTTGCACCCTCATCCCGATCGCCACGATCGGCGGTATGGTCGCGAGCTTCGCCTTCGGCGCCGCCCCCTATTATCTCATTCCCTTGGTGGTCGGCCTCATCCTTTTGGCCAAGACCCGCGACGTGACCGGGCCGACCTTCGGGACCGTCAGCCAAACGGAAGGCTCATTCCTCCCCTACGCAGACTTACTCCGAGTCCTCGAAGGGCTGGACCCCAAGACGCCCCACACTCAGAAGCTCATCTCCGAGCTCAAGCCGAGCCGAGAGGATACGAGCCGTCTCACGGCGAGCCACGAGATGCAGCGCTTCCGCGATCTCGTCTCCTGGTACGACATTCGCCATAACGGGATGATCTACCCGTTCATCGAAGCCATCTTTCTCTGGAGCATCCACTCGACTTTGCGTCTCGAGCGCTGGAAGACCAGGATTGGCCCCCGAGCGCGCCGCTGGTTCGAGATCATCGGCGAGATGGAAGCGCTCGCCTCCCTCGCAGAGCTGATGGACGTCGACCCCATGGCGACCCTCCCCGAGCTCGCGCGCGAAGACGCCGAGCTCGTAGCAGAAGAGCTCGCTCATCCGCTCATCGCCGCCTCGCGCCGTAAGACGAACGACCTCCCCACACTTGCTTCGGGCAAAGGTCTGCTCATCACCGGCTCGAATATGTCCGGCAAGAGCACGTTCCTCCGCGCGCTGGGCGTGAACGTCGTCTTGGCGCTCGCCGGTGGCCCCGTCACAGCAAGGCGCTTCCTGCTGCCGCCGCTGGTGCTCCGGACGAGCTTGCGCATCGAAGACTCGCTTCTGACCGGAACCAGCCACTTCTTCGCAGAGGTCAAGAAGCTGGCCTCCGTGGTCGAAACGGCTCAAGCGGGCCAGCCCGTCCTGTTCCTGCTCGACGAGGTTCTCCACGGAACCAACTCGCGAGAGCGCATCATCGGCGCCCGGTGGGTCTTGGCTGAGCTCCTCGAGCACGGCGCTCGAGGGATCATGACGACCCACGACGAAGGACTGACGAGCTTCGAAGGTCCTCTCCGGGAGCGCGTTTCCATGTACCACTTCCGCGAGGACGTCGAAGGTGGTGCGATGACCTTCGATTACACGCTGCGCGAAGGTCCCGTGCGCTCGGGCAACGCGCTGCGTTTGATGCGCTCGGTGGGCCTTTCGGTTCCGATCGAAGAGTGACAAGGGGCGCCCTAGGGGGCGGGGCGGACCTGCTCCGCCCTCGCTTTTCCTTCAGACCTCGCCTCGCCGCTAATCCTCGCAGCCGATGCGCGCCGTATCGATGGCGAGTTCGTCGATCCAAACGTCAAAAGGCTCCGGATCGGACTGATACTGCCACCAGCCGAACCAGAGGCTCGTCACCTCCGGCAGGACGTACTTCACGCGAGGATCTTCGCCCCCATGCTGGGTTTCGCTCGTAGCGAGCGACGGATGCTCGACGCCGTCCACGAAAAAGCGCGTCACGTTCTCCGAGCCGCGATGTTCCCACTCGAGACAGATCCAGGTGCTTATGGGCGGCTCCTCGGGTTTTCCCAAGGGGTCGGCATCATGCAGGGTCCAATCGCCGGTCGGTCCTCCGTCAGATCCGACGCCATATCGATTCGCCCCGAAGTGATCCGCGTATTGTCCTCCCACCCGGATCAAAGAACCGTCGCCCTTACCCGCCGCCTCAGCCACGGTCCAATGAGCATAGCTCACCGTCGAGAAGCGCTTCACGCGCAAGAACATCCCGAAATAGTTGTTCGAAGGAACCGGGAACACACTCGTGTTCTTCAGGTATCCGAAGCCATTTTCGGCCTTGATGTGCACTGACTGCGCCCCTCGCGCTGCGGTCTCCTGGGAAAGTTCGACAACGTTCGCGCCGTTTTTTTCGATGGTCCAAAGGGCGCTATCGATCGATGTTGTCTCAAACCCATCACAGAGCAAAAATGAGCGCGCCTGACAGCGGGAGTCGCCGAAAAATGTGCTGCGATCCGGCGCGCCGCCCGTAGCGTTCCCTCCTCCCTCACCGCGCCTCCCGAAGACGACGCACCCATTCCGCCGCCGCCGTCGCTCGAGGCCGCCCCCCCAGAAGCGCCCGTCGACCCGCCCGAATTCCCAGGGTCACCGCCTACAGCCGGGCTCCCACCTGACCCGACACCATTCGAGGCAGATGGAGTGCACGCCGTTACGCACCAAACGCAGATCAACGAGAAAGCACGCATGCTGACTTGGTTTCTGACAAATCCATGTTGCGTTGGAGATTTCTTGCAGGAGGAATCCAGTGAGAGCTCACTGAGCTCACCTTGCGCCCTTCTCATTGGTTCCCTGTTCAGAGGGTTGTAACGTCGGGCCCTCGTTTGAGCTCTGTGGAGGGACAGAGAGGCTCGCGTCTCACGCGAGCGCAGCATTCGCTCTTCGCGAGAGTAACGAAACTGAAGAAGGAAGAAACACGCATGATCAGGAAAAGCATACCGGTATGGACACTCGGAGCGGCGCTTGCGCTCACTCTCGGCGTAGGCCCCGTCGGCTGTGGCGGCTCGGACACAGACACAGCCGACTTTGGAGGTTCCGGCAACGACGACGACGATGAGGACTCCTCGAGCGGCGGCAGAAAAGCCTCCGGCGGCTCGAAAGCCACAGGCGGGAAGTCGAACGGCACCGGCGCCATGGGGGGCGATACGGCCTCAACGGGCGGTCGGAATGGGACCGGGTCGGGCGGGAAGTCGAGCACCGAGCCTGCGAAGATCGAGGACCTGATCGCCGCCATCTGCGAGTATGAGTTCAACTGTTGTTCGGAAGGTGAGCTCGCCTATCGGCTCGGCTCGACAGGCGAGAGCGTCGACGAGTGCATCAAAGACTTCACGTTCCAGCTCAAAGAGTCGAACGCCGCGAGCAACCCCTTCCCCACGGGAACTGCAACAGGGCTCCTTGGTATACTTGGTTATACGGTCGACCTGAAGCGCGTCGAAGAAAGTCCGAAGGGCATCGCCGAGTGTATTGCGTCTTGGGAAAGTCGCGAGTGTCGCAAGCTCCCGAGCGGTGAAGCGAGCTTTTGTGAGCCCGGTGTTGGAAAAAATCCGTGCGCTCTGACCAACCTCTTTAAGCCCGCCTTGGCCGAGGGGGACCGCTGTACCCTGAGCCTCAGCGAAAACACTACTGAAAATGACGTGGAGTGTAAGGCCGGAACGACCTGTCTCCCCGCCAATGACCCCGACAATCCGAACGACTACCCGAGCTGTGTTCGCCGCGGTGTCGCTGAGGAGCCCTGCAGCGCCGACAAGGACTGCGACTTCAATTTTTACTGCAACCGCTCTGGCGACTGTACGGAGAAGGGTGACGAAGGAGACGACTGTTCTTTCAAGGACCCGGACGCCCCTTCGCCGATGGCGGTCGAAGCCGACTGTAAGCCCGGTTTGAAATGTAGTCCGGAGACGGAAAAGTGCGTCGCGCAATGCAAGGAAGACTTCCCCTGTTCGTCCAACTCCGAGTGCCCCGAGGGTCTCGTTTGCGCGCCCACTACCATCGGCAACGACTCGGTGACCTGGAAGACCTGCCAGCCTATCGGAAAGAATGCGAACGCTCGCTGCGACGAGGACGCGGACTGCGAACCCAATCGCTATTGCGATGGCAACGTCTGCCAGGCCGACAAGAGCATCAACGACGGGTGTGTCCGCGACGAGATGTGCGAAAGCGGATCGTTCTGCGACCGCGCCACGGTGAATGAAAATGGCGCCGTTCGCACGCCCTCTCTCGCCTGCACCGCCTACTTCCAGGCAGGAGCTACCTGCTTCCCCGTAGCGGACGCTTCGAACGGTTGCGCGAGTGCGGCAAGCCGCTGCATCTACAACCCGGACGATCTCGAGTACCAGTGCTCGAAGAACCTCAGGAAGGCGAATGAGCCTTGCAATCCGGACAACGGCGTCCCCGAGTGCCAAGCCGGACTGAAGTGTGAGGTCGTCGACTCCACCGCGGATTGGCCCTATGCGTGCACGAAGGGCGCGAGCAAGGGAGAGGCTTGTGACGACGACCTCGAAGACGATGAAGCCCTGAGCTGCGGCGCAGGACTCATCTGCGTGAACGGCAAGTGCGCTGAGCAGCGTGGGCCGGGTGAGGACTGTGAAGATCCGGATTACCCCGGCTATCCGAACGACTCGCTTTGCCTCAACTCGAGTTGCGTACGGAACTGGGCGAACACCGGGATCGACTGGCTCTGCAGCGACGCTCCGGTCCCCGTCGACAACGCAGGCTCCGGCCTGACCTGCGGCGGTTAACGAGACATCGGCTCAACCAGAAAAGGGGCCCGGACACCAGTTGTTCGGGCCCTTCTTTTTCGCGTCGCTGAGCCCGGGGCCTGTGCTCGCGCGACGTCAATCATCGATGCGCCCCAAGCCTTCAACCGCGCGCTTGAAACCGCTGCGAGCGTCTCCGGGTGCGCGTCATCGTCACTCCGAGGACCGCCAAGAACGCGGCTCCGAAGGGGATTTTTCCGCGTGCGGCGGGGCTTACGACAGCACATCCTCCCGCCTCCATCGGCGCTTCCTCCTCGCCCGGGGCCTGAGCTCCCCCGCCCTCCCGCGATGAGCCTCCCACACCTGCATCTCCGCCTGCGGAAGTCGCCGGAGCTCCCCCCGCCGAAGCTCCACCGGACGCCATAGCTCCGCCTGTTTCGCCTCCGCCCGCGCCCGCAGGCGCGCCTCCACTCGCGGCCGCCCCTCCTGCCCCGGGCTGTCCTCCTGCCCCCGGCTGTCCCCCGGAACCAGGAGCGCCTCCGCTGCCATTTTCGCCGCCTCCTGAGCCGGGCTCGTCCTCTGCCGGTCCGATCACAATATCAGCGCATTGGTAGTAGAAGGGCGCGCCAGGTTTATCGTACATGATCTGCATGAGCTGCAGCACACAACTGTCGCAGGGCTCGTCAGGAAGGACGACTTCGATGGTCCCCTTGCGATTGTTCCCTTGATCAAGGTCCTCGATACCATCCAAAAGCTCGTTACCATCCGTCGTCTTGTCCATGAGACTCGTGGGATCGACGAAGGCGTCATCTCCTTGCCGACTGAGCGCCAAGCGATAGTGGCTCTGGTGGTCGATGGTCTCAGTGTACTCGACGACGACCGTCGCTCCCGCCGTCCAGCCCTCGATGACCTGAGGTGTCCCCGGATTGCTTGCACCGCAGGGGGCCGTTTTCAGGTTCGGGGTGGGTCGAGCCTTCGGCACGTCGAGACTGATGTGAGCGTTCACTACAGCCGGAGCCGTCAGGACCGCGAGAGCGAGGCCGAAAACGGGGAGATTTCGAGACATCATGCCCATCGTACCGGGACTCGCTTCGCTCAGGTCGCACTGATTCGTCCCGGCGGCGGATTTCGGACTCAGGAGTTCCAAGTGGACGGCAAAGTTGCCCCCCGCACGCTCCTCTCACGGACGCATCTCGGGCCTGCGTCAGAGCTCGTCTACTTGATGATGTACAAGCAGCGCCCCCCGGAGCAGGGCACATCTTCGCAGCAGTCGCTCGACTGGGAGCACGTCTGCCCGTAAGCGGCGCATTCGAGCCCTCCGCCTCCACCGGTGCCCTGGTCAGGTCCGCCGCCACTTCCGTCGTCCGGCGGATCCACGCTCCCGTCTCCGCACGTCCCCGTCGCCGCGCCCGGGCGGCGCAAACAGAGGCTTCCACGACAGCAGTCCGCGTCCACGGTGCAGGGGCCGCTCGCTGGCACACACTCTCCCGGCGGATCGTAACAAACGAAAGCGCCGCTCTCATCTTGAACGCACGGAACCTCACCGCAACAGTCGCTCGCGGTCGCACAAGCCTCACCCGCCTCACGACATTCGGAAATCGCATCGCAGCGCGGGATCTGCAAGAGATCGAGCGCGCAGTTGCTATTGGCACCGAGGAAGTTGCAGCAGTTGTTCGGTGACGTCGAGTTCCCGCCGCAGAACTCGACATAATCAGCGTCGTCGTACTTGCAGATGCCTCCCTGCGGAGTGCAGCCTCGATTCTTACAGCGCCCGATTCCCTGCTCGTTGATGTCTTCGCAGGTCGCGTTGCCCGCGCCCGGCAGGTCTGCATCCGGATCGCCACCCACAACAGTCGCGATCCGTGCGGCACAGCTCGCCTTCGGGCCGACAGCCGCTCGGAGGCTGGCAGATGGTTTTTCCACTGGTCGGATGAGGAGCGCAGGATCTCGAGCAGCACGCTGCGCAATCGCCCTCACAAACCTCCCCCGCCATCAACTTGTTGTCACAGCGCGAGCCCGAACCTACCTGGACCTGACAATAGCCAATCGTAGCGCCGTCTTCGATCGCGCAGGTGCCGTGACAACATTGCTCACTGTCGGTGCACAGGTCCCCGAGCTGAACGCAAAAGGAAGATCCGAGCAGACAGAACCCGTTTTCTCCACACAGCTTCGAACAACAATCCCCGTCATTTTCGCAGGCATTCCCCGCGGTCGCACAGGAGAACGCACCATTGATGTCGGCGCACACCGAATCCGCGCAGCGCCCGCTACAGCACTCTTGTCCGCTCTCACAGGCCTCACCATCTCCGCTGCATTGCGTTTCCGAACAGCGACCATCGTGACAGGAGAGCGAGCAGCATTCGATTCCGCTCTCACAAAGCGCGCCCGCAGATCCGCATGCCGCTAGATTTGTCGCGCAAACCCCGCGCGCCGTATCACACTGCCCCGAACAACAGTCTCCGCCGCTCTTGCACGCGCCGCCGGAGGGAGCGCAGACCGCGCCCGCCCCACCCAAACCACTCGAGGCCCCGGTCCCGCTCGTAGCTCCCGAAGAGCTTCCCGCAAGGCTCAGGTCATCATCAGAGCCGTTTCCAGCTCCGCCCGTGCCCTTACCTCGTCCGCCTGAGCCGGTTCCGGAGTCGGCGCCAGTCCCCGAGTCACCCGAGTCCGGGTCGCTCCCCGAAGAACACGCTGGCGCGACGAGCGCGATCGTAATGCCAAGGGAGAGCGCAGTCCCGAAAGCGCGGCGAACTGAAGATGCCACGAGAGTAGACTACGGTGTCGACGCGATGCGTGGAATAAGAG
>Ga0182837_1026_pt1 | contig 32590 bp, 25 predicted proteins | sample Passage237B_FD_121822 | JGI IMG/M metagenome (GOLD analysis project Ga0182837, IMG submission 121822) | reverse complement strand
AAGCGAGAAGCTCGGCGTCGCCTCTCCCTCTCCGCTCGACGAAAGATCGAGGAAGCCCGCCCCATATCCGAGCGAAACGCCGAACCGGAGCGGCGCGTCTCCATTTACGAGCACGCCGAGCTCTGGCCCAAAAGCCGCCCCCGCGCTCGGAAAGCCAACCGCTCGAAGAGAGCTCAGAAGACGTGGCCGCTCGCGCTCGCGCACAAGGCGCTCGCGCTCCTCTTCCCTCTTCGCGACGAGTTCCGCCTCGAGTTGCCGCTTCTGCTCCATGGAGCGGCGGCGCGAGAGCTTTCGGAGGAGCACCCGCCGCGCAACGACACCCGGTCCACCGCTGCCTGAGATCAGCCGCTCTCCGGCCTCGTCCCCCCGGTCCCAGACCTCCACCTTCAGGTTCGGGCCTTCATAGGTCACCCGGATATACACCGAGAGCGCCGCTTCATCTTCGCCGACGCGCCCCACAATCTGCTCATCTTTCAGCTCGATCGCGATCGTGCGCTCGAAGAGCGCGCGGTGTGCCTCGAGGTTCGGATGTTCCCGGTTGCCGCTCGGAAGCGACAAACTCCAGGCCATGTTCGCTGCCGGCGCCGGGCGCGCCACACTCAAAATGGCAATCAGCGCCGAAGCCGCCCAAAGTGCCCTCATCCGTGCTCGTTCGTCCTCAGGCGTTACGGCTCTAGGCTCTCACTCGCCGGAGCGCTCTTTTCGCTCTCTTTCTCACGCCCAGGACCCAGAGGCTCGACAGCCTCCACAGAGGGCGCGCCCCAAATATCCCGCTCGGCGCCCGGAGCGGACGGATCGCTATCGCCCAGTTGTTCGAGGGCGGCGCCCATTTCTTCAGCGCGCGCCCCACCGGGGTGCAGCGTTTGGTACTCAGTGAAGAGGCGCGCCGCGCGAGCGCGGTCTCTGGCTCCCGTCGCGAGCATGAACTCACGAACCAGAGCGTCCTCTGCAAAGTCTCCGTAAGGCGCGAGCCTTCGGCACAGCGAATAGGCGCGGGCGGCCCCCTCCACGTCTCCGGCGCGATCGAGCAAGTTCCCGAGCGTCATCGCCGCGAGCGGTGCACTTTCGTCTTCGGCGTAACGGGTCGTCACCTCACGCAGGAGCTGAATCGCCCAGCCCGTACGCCCAGCGAAACGCGCAATGTCGGCGAGGGTCATCAGATCATCAGCGCTGCCTTCGGCGGACAAGCGGCGCAGCTCGCCGGACTCGTCGAGCGCCTCGAAAGCTTCCGTGTATTTTCCTTGTTCCGCGAGGCGCTCCCAGCTCTCCCCTTCGTACGGGGCGCCGGTCGCCGCCTCGACGAGCTCCACGTCTCCGGGCAAAGCGGGCTCCAGGCTCGGAGCCGGACGCGCCGTGAAGCGAGCGCGGGCCCGCTTCGCCGGAGAGTCCGCGCGACTCGTCTCCTCACGTTTCTCTTCCCGGGGGGCAGGCGCTCGAGGCGGCGCGGAAGCGGCGGGCTCCGCCGTGATGTTCATCGAGCGAGGTTCCCGGAGGTCAGCGAGCGTCCCCTCTCCGAGACCCGCACTCGAACGCCCAAGACCAAAGCCAAGTCCCAAGAGGCACACGGCGGCGAGGGCCAGTTCGGCCCGCTGCGTCCAGGCGCGAGCCGGGCGTCGCGTCTCGAGGCGCTGCCAGATGCGCTCGAGCTCGGGCGCGTTGTCGTAGGACCTCATCCAATGAGAAAGGTCCCGAGAGCGGGAAGGACCAGCCCGTGAATGAACCTCTTCCGATTCAAAATCGGTCATGGCTCAGCTCCTTGCGCCGCGCGGGCGCGCTCAGGGGATCGCAAAGGGAGGCTGCGATTGTCGGCAATGGCCTGCTGGGCCTGGGCGATCCAGCGTTTTGCTGTCGCGAGGGAACATCCGCTCATCTCCGCGACCTCCTCGAGCTGGCGGCCTTCGATATAACGAAGCGTCCAGGCGATCCGTCGGTCCAAAGGCAGCCCTTCGAGGATCGCGTACACCTCAGCGAGCTCGAGGCGCTCTTCGGGAGCGATGCTCGGCGCAGCCACAGCATCCAAATCGATCGGCTCACTGCGCGAAAGGCCCAGGGAAGTCAGAAGACGCTTCCTTCGAAGGCGCGTGCGAACCAAGCGCACCACAATCGACCCGAGCCAGGCCCGGAAGGAATCGCCGCTCCGGAGCTTGTCGAGGTGATCGTGGGCCCGGACGAAGGCGTCGTGCACAATATCCTCGACGTCGACGGTATTGCCCTGAATGCGTACAGCGAGCGCGAGCGCCGAAGCAGCGTGTCTCCGGTAGAGCTCTTCAAAGGCGCCCCGCTCCCGCACTCGACACAAAAGGACGAGCTCCGCGTCCGTCAGCCCCGGAGTCCGACGAGCAGCTTCGGCGTCACCGGCGGAGACGAGCCGCAGGTGAGGCGAGGGTTTCTGGATTCGGGCCGGCACCGGCACGCAGTATGGACGCACCAGCCCCGAAAAACGGCTCTTCAGGAAGCGCCTCGGGTTCGATTTCTCCCACCGGGGCTCTCAGGATTCCGCCTCGGGCGTAATCTTTGCGATGATGGCGTAGCGATTCAGAATAGACCTCGGGTCTGAAAAAAAACGCGCCCCACATGAGCCGAAATGTGGAGCTGTGGCGTCTGAGGGGGGCTGACCGTGGTTCGTGCACAGTTTCGGACCTCCCCGGAGCAGCATCAGATCTGAAACTAGGAGATATACGAACATGATCATTCGCAAGACCGTTCTCGCCGTTGCTTTCGCTTCTCTCGCCGTCGCTTGCGGTGGCAGCCAGGCTCCCGCTGAGGATCCCTCGACGGCTGAGGCTCCCGCTGCTGAGGAAGAGGCTGTTGGCGAGGAAGAGGCTCCCGCTGCTGAAGAGGCTCCCGCTGCTGAAGAGGCTGCTGAGGCTCCCGCCGCAGAGTGATGCCACTCGGCTTCTTCGAGAAGCCTCGGATCAGGAGCGAAGGTCACTGCGACCTGAGCTCCTGTTTCGTTTTGTGCCCCGGAGGGGGCGCTTGTGCCCGGAAAGCGTGCCCCGAGAAACCTCACCCGGCTTCGGGCGAGGAAGAGCGAGGCACCTCCAGACGTAGTCGCAGAGATGTGGGGCGCGCGCCGCTAGGAGAAGGTGGTGCCCGGCTCCGGGAGCTCGACCTTGAGGCGCGTCCGTCCGACGAGGAGCTCGTCGCCATGCCTCAGGGTCTGTTCACCGCGCACTCGGACGAACACGCCTGTGCGCGAGCCGAGGTCGGTCAAGACCAGGCTGCCCGCCTGATCTTCGATCAGGCAGTGTTGTTCGGAGAGCAGCGGATCGTCGGGGAACCTGAGATCTCCCGAGATAGCCCCGATCTGCAGCGCTTTGCCGCGAGCCAGGACCGTCGAGCCCCGCGCGCCGCCCGCGAACTGTTGGACGACGCGGAACGACGAGGGCCACTTCGGCGACGAGTAGAAATAGGTCGGGTCCGGCGCGGGCCCATCATCCGGCTTCGGGTTCTTCTCCACCCGAAGCAGCTGGTCCCCCACAACGAACTCATCTCCAAACTCGAGCTCCACAGGGCCCGTGATCCGAAGGAAGATCCCGTTGCCCCCGGCGAGCTCTTCGAGACAGAGCTGGCCGCCGCGCATCACGAGCAGTCCCTCCTCCGGACAGCAGAAGCGTTCTCCTTGGAGATTGACAGCGCCCTTCGACCCAATGATCGCGCGCGGTCCGGGCGGCGCATAGACCTCCGGTCCGCCACTCAAGCTGCGCGTGACTTGGAGCCGGAAGACGACCTGAGCGCCGCGGATCGACTGCGCGACAATCTCGGAGGGCTGTGGCTCTTCCTTCTTCTTCTTGAGCTTGAGGTCGACGTTCGGCGGCTCCGTCAGGACTTCAAGGCCGCCGATCTCGTGTCCAGCGATGATGCGATCGAAGCCGCCTTCGCGCAGCTTCATGACCATCTCGAGGTGCTGCGCCTTCATCAAGCCGCGCACGTACTCGGAGACGTCGGGGCGGTTGACGTGCTGTTCGTAGGAGCGCTTGTGGCTCTTGATGACGCGCCCGCCGTCCGCGAACAGATGCGTGATGATATGAGGAGCGTCGAGGCCACTGTCTTCGGTCTGAACGTGGTAGACCGCGTTCTTGAACTTGACGTTGTTGTTGAACCCGATCTGAGCTCGGCGGAAGCTCGGCTTACGGATCTCCGCTTCGAGCTTCTGGAGCTGAGCTTCGTCGAAGGTGCGCGTGGCTTCCTCGAGACGCGAGTGGTCTCCGCTCACGCCTTCCATGCGCTCGAAGGCTTGCTGCGCCACGGGGGCGCTCGGGTCGACGCGCAGCGCCTCAGCGAGCAGCGCTTGTCCCTCAGCGTCGTTGGGGCCGTTGGCGGCCCAGGCAGCCAGGAGGGCCACCGCCTCGTCGGGGCGCTCCTTCTCGACAAGCCACGCTGCGATCTTGGCAGCGCGGGCTCGAAGCTCGGAGTGGTTTCCGGTCACAAACTCCATCATCCTCGTCGAGCCGGGGCTCGCGCAAGTCCTGGCTCGGGACCTTCCGCTAAATTCAAGGGCGGACGGCCCCAAGGCCCCGGGCTGCGCCCGCTCGGCGGCCGCTCTTGTTGCCTCCGGATGGAGCTTCTGACAGCGTCAGTGTCCCGAAAAGATGATCCCTGTCGACACACTGACTCAGTTCAGCCGGCGCCTGGAAGAGGTGAGTGAGCTTTTGTGTGACCCGGCGGTGCTCGCCGATCCGCGTCGCCAGAGCGAGCTGAACCGGGAACATCGCCGCCTCGCGCCCATCGCCGAGGCCTTCAAGGCTTACACCAAGGTTGAGAAACAGATCGCGGAGGACAAAAGTGTCCTCGACGATCCCGAGCTCGGCCCCTTGGTGCGCGAGGAGCTCCCCGCCCTCGAGGCAGACCGCGACCGGCTCGAGCGCGAGATCCGCATCCTGCTTCTGCCGCGCGACCCCGACGACGACAAAAATACCGTCCTTGAAATCCGCGCGGGCACCGGCGGCGAAGAGGCCGCATTGTTCGCCGCCGACCTGTTTCGCATGTACGCCCGTTACGCGGAGACGAAGGGCTGGAAAGTCGAGATTCTCTCCCAAAGCGAAGCGACCGCCGGCGGCATCAAGGAAATCATCGCGCTCATCAGCGGCGACAACGTCTACTCCGTCCTCAAGTACGAGAGCGGCGTTCACCGGGTTCAGCGTGTTCCCGCCACCGAGACGCAAGGCCGCGTCCACACCTCCACCGCCACCGTCGCCGTCCTGCCGGAGGCGGACGAGGTCGACATCGAGCTCGAAGACAAGGACCTCCGTTTCGACATCGCCGCCGCGAGCGGACCGGGCGGCCAGGGCGTCAACACCACCAACAGCGCCGTCCAAGTCACCCACCTTCCGACCGGGCTCTCCGTGCGCTGCATGGATGAGCGCAGCCAGCTCAAGAACAAGGCCAAGGCCCTGAAAATTCTGCGCAGCCGTCTGCTCGACGCCGAGCGCACTCGCCAAGCGGAGGCGATCCGCGATGAGCGGCGCAGCCAGGTCAAAGCCGGCGATCGCTCCGAAAAAATTCGCACCTACAACTTCCCTCAGAACCGCCTGACAGACCACCGGATCGGCTTGACGCTCTATAAGCTCGATCGTGTGATGACGGGTGACCTGGATGAGCTGACGGAGGCGATCGTCACTCACTACCAGGCCGAGGCGCTCGCGGCCGATCAAACCAAGAGCTAACGTGACCAACCTCCGCCCACCCCACCCCGACGCTCTCTTCGTCGCGCTCGCTCTCGCGCCGAACACCTATTCGCGGAACAAGTTCTTCGACATGTTCACGCAGAAGGTCCTGTTCACGGCGCGCCGACGAGCTGAGCTGATCCGAGGCATCGTCCGCGATTTGTCCGGGCCGCCCCCGGAGGTCCCCGGGGGCCAGCCGCCTCAGATTCTCGAAGAAACTCGGACGCACGACGGACTCCGGCTGGTCTACCGGATGCCCGATCTCGAGTACCGGCGGACCGCCCTATTGAGTCCCCTCGAAGCGGCCGTGCTGGAGTACAGCTTGAGCCGGGTCGGCGTTCGCACCCTCGCCCCTGAGTCCGAATCCCAAATCCGCAAAGCGCTCTCCGGATTCGAACAAGAGCTGGAGCTCAGTACCCCATGACCTTCCCGCGATCTTCTTCTCTCCCCGTGCTCTTTGTTGTGCTCCTCGCCGCCGCCTGCGGCGGCGGCTCAAAGGAGCCGAGCTCTCCGTCCTCCTCTTGGGATGAGGAGCCCCGCGCGAGCGCTTCTTCGGCAGACGTCGATGGCGCGGGGGCGGAGAGCGAGGCGGAGCCAGCGGAAGCGTTTTCTGGGTTTTCCTGTGGACAGGGGAGCTGCCCGATGGGGGCCTATTGTGATGAGTCGAAGGCGAATTTGGCGGCCTGCGCTTGGATCAGTGATTGTGGAGCGGAGCCGAGCTGCGGATGTCTCACGCGGATTTTGGGTGCGTCGTGCTCCTGTGAGTTCGAAGGCGGCGGCCCGCGGGTGCGCTGTTCGGATTGAGCGCCGCCCTCGGCTGCTCCCTGGTTCCGCTGAGCTTGGCTGGGCGGCGCGGCGGCGCGCCGCAGGCGCGCGGGGGGCCAGAGGCGGGCCGGGGGCGCGGCGGCGCGCCGCAGGCGCGCGGGGGGCCAGAGGCGGGCCGGGGGCTCGGCGGCGCGCCGCAGGCGCGCGGGGGGCCAGAGGCGGGCCGGGGGCTCGGCGGAGCTTCTCGGCCGGGCTCAACATCGAGGATGAGCGCAGACGAAGGCTCGGCTGAGTCGAGGAGGAGGTGATGGACCGGGGCCCCTTCCAAAGGAGCCCTAAGGAGCCTTCGGTGCGTCAAAAGGGCGCTCGGCGCGAGCGCGCAGGCTCGCCGAAAATGGCGGAGGCCCGTTTCGACGACTATTTGAGCGGGCGCTCGGCGCGAATGATGAGGCTCGGGGAGTTGCTGCCGAGGAAGGCGCCCGGTGTGCTCGGACTGCCCGACACCGAGTGCACCACGAAACCAACGTCGTGGAACAGCTTGCCGATCTCCGAGAGACAGTAGAGGCGAATCGAGTAGGTGACCTCTTTGCTGCGTCCATCGTCGAGGATGACGCTGCGCTTCACGGTCAGGCGACTCGTGATGAAGTCGAGGGACATGTCATCCATGCAGATGCAGCCGTCGCCTTCATACCAATTGCTGATCGGAGCTTCCCGCGCCGCGTAGTCGCGATTCAAGACCTCCATCAGGAGTACGCCGCCGGGGCGAAGGGCCGAATACATGCGCCGGAGCACGTCTGCGTTCCGCTAAGTAACCGAAGGACGTATTCCAAGAGACGATGCCATCGAACATGGACTCGAAGGCCATTTCGCGCATGTCCCCTTGGAGGAAGTTGATCTTTTGGCTCGCGGACTGGGCCCGGTCGGCGGCCATGGCGAGCTGGAACACGGAGAGATCGTAGCCGACGACCGAGTAGCCTCGCTTGCCGAGCTCGACCGCGTACTCTCCCTGACCACAGGCAAGATCCAAGACAACGGACCCCGGGGGTAGGGCCAGTGAGCGTTCGATGAAGGTGGTCTCGCGCTCAATCTGAGCGGGCGTCGGCGGTCGGTAGCTGCGCGAGAAATCGTCCCCGAAGATTTCCTCCCACCAGGGCTTCTTCTTCATCTTCGCGGTCGGCAGCGCTGGTCTCGCAGGGCCGCCCGCGGGCGTCGCCTTCAGTGACTGCGGCGGGCTGCGCTTCGGGGGCGGCGGACGATCACCGGGGGAGCTCGTCGAAGCCGGAGGAGCCACAGCCGCGGGCGCCACAGCGGGTCCCGAGGTTGTCTCGGGTCGAGCCTCGTCGCCTTCCCGAGGCTGGTAACTCGGAGCGATCGGTGTCGGTTCGACGTCTTCAAGCTCTGCTTCGAGCTCCTCGTCGTGCCGCTCGGAGAGGGGCTCGATGTCGTCCGCCTGGAGAAAGCCCGGGAGCGAGATGCGCGGCTCCGAATCCCGCGCCTCCTCGGCGAGCAACTCGACAATCGCTTCGACGACGGGAGTCTCGGCCGGAGCAGGCGACTCCGCCTCTTCGAAATGGACCGGAGGCTCCTCGAAGTCCCCCGTCGGCGCCACGAACACAGGCGTGGCCGCGTCCGAGAGCTCATCAGAAAAGGACGGCAGCGGACGATCGCTCGCCGCTTTCGGGCCGGAGACAGGACGGCCAGAAATCGGTGGAGGACCCGAGACCGGAGGGCCCGAGACCGGAGGGCCGGAAATCGGGGAACCGGGCGTCTGAGGTAAGGAGTTCGCGCTCGGAACGGGGCTCGGCCAAACAGCCGACGGAAGAGCACCCGGCGGCGGGGTCGGCCCGGTCGGTGGGCGCGAAGCCACAGGCGGCGGATTCGGAGGGAACGAGCCCGGCGTCGGCCCGGTCGGTGGGCGCGAAGCCACAGGCGGCGGATTCGGAGGGAACGAGCCCGGCGCCCCAGCCCCTGCGCTCGCGTCGCCCACGTCCCCTGCGGAGGCGCCTTGTTCGACGTCCACATCGACTTCGACTTCGTGCTCCGGCGACGACCAAGCAGGCGAGCTCGTCTCCTCCGAGCTCGGCGCGGACGCGTCGGCCCTACGACTCGGAGGCGAGCTGCGCGACAGCGCGATGACTCGCATCGCCCGAATCGGCGCGGGGGTGCGCTCCTCAGTCGCCTCGCCTGGGCTACCGCTCTTGTCGCCGCCGCTGCTCATGCTTCCCTCACAAGTCCGGTCCCATAGCGAATGACGCCGAGACCGCGGGAGATATGGACACCTGGTTCGACGAGGACAACCGCCGTCGAACCCAAATGGAATTTACCGAGCTCGTCGCCGCGGCGGACCGGGACCGGAGGAGTCAATCGCGTGAGGCCCTTCGGAACCGAGGGCTCCGGGATCATGGTCACGCTGATGCGCCCGACGATGGTCGCGCCGACCATCACGACAGTGACGCGGCCGAGGTGCTCGGTGTCGATGTGGATCGCGACCCGGTTATTGCGCACAAAAAGCCCAGGGAAATGGGCCTCGCCGATCGCGTTCACCGGGAACAGATCCCCGGGGATGCCGACGACCTCCGAGACGCTCCCGTCCACAGGGCTGTGCACCCGGTGGTAGTCGGAGGGCGCCAGATAAACGACAGCGAACTCTCCACCGATGAAGCGCTGGCTTTCCTTCGCGTCACCGACGAGCTCAGCTACTTCGTAGACCTGCTGCTTGACGACGATCTTCCCAGCGCCGTCGATCGGCCCCGCCGCAGACAGCTTTCCGTCGGCGGGCGAAACGAGCGGGACATCTGCGATCGGGCGCACACCGGGGCGGAGCGCCCGCGTGAAGAAGGCATCGAAGGACTCATAAGGCCCCGCCTCCGCCGCCTCGTCCATGTTCACCGGATAGAAACGTCGATAGATCCCTTCGACCAAGCCCGCCGCTACCGGCGGCAGTCCTTTCTCCGAAAGGGCGCCGACAGCGCGACTCAACTGGACTCGGGGCAACGCTCGAATGAGCTGGGCCGCAGCTAGGGAGGTAAAACTCACGAAGTCTTCCGAAGGTGGGTGCTCAGGGCAGGCAATCCTATGGTAGGCGCTCGCGAAACTCTTGGTCAAATCGCGGGCGAGCGTGTGCCCGGTGGTCGATCTTACTCGGCCCCGCGCGGAACCAAAGAGCGCACATGGGCGCACAGGGGTGAGAGCGCCGCTTTGTTCTCGGGACTGAGCGGTTCGGTCCCGGAAATGACGTCCCGCGGGGCATCCATGCAGGCCACCTCGAGCAGGTAAGGATCAAGCCCGAGGGCCTGATGCCCCAGGTCGCCGGAGACATTTGACGCCTTGGCCAGGAGCGCCAGATGCCCCCCATGGGCGGAAGCGACTTCCTCCACGCTGCCGAGAACTGTCCGCTCTTCCTCGACGAGTCCGTCGCGGGCAGCAGCCCGCGCAGCACTGAAGCGCAAGGGCGCGCTCGCCGGGACCCGATCGAGCTCGAGGGCCGCGCGCTCGAAGGACTCCTCGTAACGACCGGCGAAGAAGAGGAGCTCGCTCACGCGGTTGGCTCGGGCCGCGGTGACCATTCCGGCCCCCTCTGCGCCAGGCCCCGTGTCCGCGGCAAGATCTCGCTGGCTCAGCTCCGCGTGAAAGAGCGTTTGCCACTCCGAGAGCCCATAGCCAGAAATTCCACGCAGCGCCCGATCGGGATCGCCGAGCAGCGCAATCTCGCGGAGCAGCGCAGGCAGAGCAGCCGGTCCGGACTTATCGATCCAAAAGCCGACGAAGCTCGTCACCTCCGCGAAGGCGATCTGCGCCGCGTCCGCCGAAGGCAACAGCGCGATCGAGGAGCCAAGCCGATCGACTCCTCGCAGGCGCCCGGAGCGATAGGCCCGGGTTGCTACCTCGAGCGGACGATCGCGATCGTCAAAGGCGCGGGGAGCGCGCCAGCGTCTTTCCTCTCGTTTCGCCACCCCCTCCTGGAGCCAGAGCGGAGCTCTGTCGAAGCTCGCACGGCTGATGATGAGGTGGGTGATTTCGTGGGCCAAAGTATCCTGCCACGGATACCCGTGGCGCGGCGCGCGCGGAGTGATCATCGTCACGCGCCCATAACGAGCTACCGCGACCGTGCCCGTCGTCTCGGCGGCGTCGAGAGGTAATCCGGTCACAGCCGAGAGCGAGAAGAGGTCGCGCACGAGATCGATCCGGAGCGGCCGCGGCAGCTTGGTCCGGAGATCTTTTTCGATGGCGTCGCGAGCCGCGGCCGCGGTGTCCATGATGAGCTCGGCGAGCACCTGGTCGGCCGAGTCTTGCATCCTGAGCCAGACTCCGCGCCGCGCGTCTTGCATCACACGCGCTCCCACCGTCGCACCGGCGCATCGTTCTGCGTAGGCGCGAAGCTCTTTGGCTCCGTCCAGGCTCTCGAGAGCCGCTCCCGAGAGGCGGGACAGCGCCCCCTCACAATCACCGCGGTACACGTCGAGGCGCGCGCGAGCGCGCGCAGCGAGCGGTCCCTGCATACCCTGCAAGAGTTTCTCCGCCTCCTCCACATCGAGCGTGATGATCTTGGCCTCAGCGGCGCGCACGCGCAGCTCCGTCAACTTGCGCGACAGAGCGACAAGATCCGGCTGCTCACCTTCCCCAGCTTTTTCGGGTGGCTTCGGCGTGAAGTACCCGATCGCGTACATTCCCCCGCCGAGAGTCAGCGCGAAGACGAGCGCCGTGAGCAAATACCGTCCCGGAATCTTCATTGCAGCTTCTCGAGGTACCGACTCACACTCGCCCCATACCGTCCGCTGCGATCGCGGAGCCCGGCCTGGACGCGCTCCCGAAAGGCCCGCCCGAGGTTCTTCTCTTCTTGGGGAACGACGCCGTGCTCCCGTGTCGACTCGACGCCTTCCCCTTCTTCGTCGCCCCCCGGTCGGCCTTCTCGCTGCTCCCCGCCTTCACCCCCGCCGCCTTCGCTCGGCTGCTCGCTGCGCGCGCGCTCCAGCTCAGTCTGAGCCCGGTCCGCTTGCGCGCGCGCCTCTTCGGCGTCTCCTTGATCGAGCGCGTCCGCGGCCTTCTTCATGAATTGTGCTGCACGCTCGAGCGCCCGCACCGATTCTTCTGGGAGACGCGCGGACCCCGTCGCCCCCTTCTTCGCCAAGGTGCGCGCCCGCTCAGAAAAGCGCCGCTCCCGCTCGGCGTTGCCACGGAGCGAGTCGTCTCCCTTGAGGGCCTCACGGCGCCGCGCCTGGTTCGCGCGCGCAGCATCGAGCGCCGCCTGCACGCCGGTCACCGCGCGCTCGAGCGCCTCCGGGCTCACCGTCGAACCACGCTCTTCGCCGAGTTCACGGGCCCGCTCGAGAGCTCCGAGCGCCGCCTCACCCCGCTCGATGGCCCGCTTGATATCGAGCCCCTCGAGAGCATCAGCCATCGCTTCCGCCTGACCACGACCGAGCGCCGCCTCTGCGCGAGCGCTCCCCGGAGCGCTCGCGCCCTCGGGCAACTCCGCGACCGCGTCCCTCAACTTCTCGGCAAGTTCCTCTTCCCGCCCGGGCGCGTCCGCCTGGGCCGCGAGGCGCGCATCTCGGACAATACGCTCGAGCTCACTCAACTCTCCCGCGTGTTCCTTTCGTAGACGCTCAGTCTCCTTTTCGAGAGAGCGAAACTCCTCGGGAGCCTGAGAGAGTGACCCCTGCCCTCCGCCCTTGGGCGTGCCGCTCTCGACGCTCGCCGGTCCGGTCGCCGGAGCCTCACCGCGCGCCCCGAAGCTCGGGCTCCCGCGGCGCAAGCGGGCCGCGAGGTGTTCCGCGATGCGCGCGACTCGATCCCAGGCCCGATCTTTGACGCTGCGCTTGAGGCGGCCGAGATCTGCCTCAGCGACGGAGCCCAAGTCGGCTCCGAGCACACCGAGCTCGGAGAGGTTCTTCGCCCCGGCGGCCAACAGCTCGCGGAGCTCAGCGATCACCTCCGGCCCGCGGTTCTTCTCGGTATCGGAGGACTTCTGCGCGAGGGCCTTCACCTCATCCAGAGCTAACGCAAGATCGCTCGCCAAGCGCTCCGCGTCCTTCGCGCTCAGCTCGGAGAGAAGCACGTCGACCGCCAAGACTGCGCTCTCCGGATCGAGCCGCTCCGGACCTTTGGCCTCGAGCGCGCTCACCTGGGCCCGCAAAAATCCGAGAGACCCTGTCGCCCCTTCCGGAAGCGTCGCCAGGCCCTTCTCGAGCTCCTCGAGCGCCGCGTTCAGATCGCCGCTCGCCGCACCCTGCGCCTCACGGCGCGCGCCGCCGATCTCAAAGCCCGCTGCGCGCGCATTCGCATAATAGTGGACGAGGCTGCTCCGAAACTTTTTGAACAAGCGATAGCGCTCGACGAGGCTCGCCCCGAGCGCCTCGGGGACGATCGTGATCGACTCGCTGCGACTGGCGGCGCCGCGCCTCGAGAGCGCTGCATCGCGAGCCTCAATGCGCACTTCGACGGGCAGGTACGCCCCCAGCAGCATCGGATGATCGGCCTTGAGCTCCGTAACGCCGGACTCGCCGAGGGTTCCTCGCGCCGGCCGAGCGAGGGCTGTGCGTTCTTCTCGCCTTCCACTCTCGAGGACGAGGTCGACTTCCGTGATGCCGCGGTCGTCGGTCACCTCATACTCAAGAGGAAGGCTCGTGACGTCGCGCAGCGCGATCGAGCGAGGAGCCCCCTTCAAGATGACCGTCGGCTCCCGATCCGGCAGAGCGAAGATCGTCTTCTCGAAAGGATCGATGATCAGCGAGGTGCCAAAGCGGGCCGCGATGCGGAGCACGATCGTCTCTTCGATCGTGATCTCTGCGGTCAAGGTTCCTTCCGCGTCGGGGCGAAACGGGATCTCTTGTTCTCCGTCCGTCAGCACGAGATCGCGCCCCAGGGCGATCGCCTCCGCTTCGACCGTGACGCGGCTCCCGACGGGAAGAACCGCCGTGTCGCCCCAGAGGCTCTGAGTCACGGCGCGCCCAGCCATGTCGCTCGGCGGACGCACGATGACGCGCGCCTTCTCGACATAGGGCAGCATGTAAGGAGCCACCCGATCCTGCACCAAGAGCAGGTTCGTACCCTCGACGAGCTCGAAGATGCGCCCTGAGGCGAGGGACAGTGTGCCGAAGCAGAGCACAAGGCCGAGCGCTAAGAAGATCCGCCCTCGCTTCTGGAGCGCGCGGCGAATCGCCTCGGTGTCGAGGCTCGCCACCAGCTTCTCCCAGTGCAAACGGACGAGCTCTGCGGAGCCCACCGGCTGACCACTGAGAGAGGCTTCGAGGAGCGCATCCGCGCGGGCAAGTTCGTCCGCGCGCGCTCGGTCGACGAGCCCCACCGTGCGCCTGAGGATGCGCTCGGGGCGCGAGAGGCGGCGACGTGAAGCAAGCATGAGCGCGAAAAACGCCGCAAGAAGCAGCCCGAGCATCCCTCGCGCGATCAGACGGTCCCGCGGCAACCCGCTCCGGGCCAGGAGCGCCGCCGCCCCACACACGACAAGCCCCGTACCGAGCGCAAACAGGAACTCGGGGGCCCGCAGAGCTTTCTTGTAACTCTGCGCAAGAGGGGCGAGGCGCGCGAGCCGACTCCGAGGATCCTTAGCCACCAGAAATGGTGCTATAGCCGATTGTCGCGGGGGCCGCTGCCCCGCCGGTTGCATGATGCCAGATTCGCCGTCCGATTTGGCCCGCTCCCTGGTCGCGCTCCCTGAATTGGGCCTGCGTGTCGCCTGGCTTCTGGATTGGACCTCGAGGAGCGCCGCGCCCACCATCGCTCACAGCCTCGACGCGACCCTCGGTCGCTCCATCGCCGGTGACGCCCGCGCGAAAGAGTCCGCCCTGCCCATCGCGCTGCTGCTGGCGCGCAACTACGAGGCCCCTTGGCTCGAAGATCTCCGAAAAGAAGCGGACGCGCGGGGCTACCTTTCCTTAGGGCGCGTGCTCGAGCGGGCTGGTCCTGGCCCGGAGCTCGATTTTGAAATCCGCGTCCCGAAGTACGGGCCGAGGGAGGTGACCCTCGGCGAGCGCCGCTCCATGGCTCGGCGCCCGAGCCGCCTGCAGATCGAAAAGCTGATCCTCGACCCGGACCCAGGTGTGATCCGTCAGCTCCTCCTCTGTAGTTCCCTGCGTGAGGAGGACGTGCTCCTGATGGCGGCGCGACGTCCGACGCTGCCTCCGCTCCTCGAGACGATCGTCGCCTCGGACCGCTGGATGGCCCGCACCCGGATCAGAAATGCCCTGATCCTGAATCCATACGCTCCGCTTGGCCTTGTCTTCCCCCTGATCCTGACGCTGACGCGCGAAGACCTCAACATCGTCGCGAGCGCCATGTCCATCAACCCGCTCCTACGCCGCGCCGCCACCGAGCTCGTCCAGCGCCTGCCGCCGCTCTCAGCGCCGCCGTCACCGTTTGCCCACTGAAAGGAGCGTCCAGCAGGGCGCACAAAGGAAAAGCGTCGCCCCCCCGGACGACGCTTCTCACGATGGGGAGCTCTCCGCGAAAGAGAGCTCTCCCGAACCGACTCAGAGGCAAGCGCTCGCGAGCAGCTCGACGACGTCGGCCTGCTTCACTTCCTCGCGACCTTCCGCCTTCAAGCCGTCCGTCAACATCGTCATGCAGAAGGGACAGGCGGTCGCGATCGTGTCGCTCCCGGTCGAAAGGAGATCTTTGGTCCGGCGCACGTTGATGCGGTCGGCGTTCTGTTCCTCCATGAACATCTGCGCGCCGCCGGCGCCACAGCAGAGTCCCTTGTTCCGCGCCATCGGCGCTTCAACGACCTCCGCGCCGATCTTCTCGAGCAGCGTGCGGGGCGAATCGTAGATCCCGTTGTAGCGGCCGAGGTAACAGGAGTCGTGATAGACGACCTTCCCCTTCACCTCACGCCCCGCCTTGAGTCGACCCTCCATCAGGAGCCCGAGGAGGTAATCGGTGTGATTGACGACCTCGAAGCGCGCCCCGAAGTCCGGGTACTCGTTCTTCAGTGAGTTGAAGCAGTGGGGGCAGGTGGTCAGGATGGTCTGAATGCCGCCTTCGGCGCGGTAGCGATTGAGCGTCTCAGAGTTCGCCTCGGCCAGCATCGAGAAGAGGTACTCGTTGCCAGCGCGGCGCGCCGGATCTCCGGTGCAGGTCTCTTCTTCCGCCAGAATTGCGAAATCGACGCCCGCCTTTTTGAGCAGACTGGCCGTGGCGCGGGCGATCTTCTTGGCGCGATCGTCGTAGCTCGCGGCACAACCAACCCAGTAGAGAACCTTGGCCGTCGGGTGGTCAGAGACGCGCGGCACGTCGAGCCCCTCGGTCCAAGCCGCGCGGTCGAGGCGCGAGAGGTTCCAAGGATTGCCGTTCGTCTCCATCCCCTCGAAGGGTTTGTTGAGCTGACTCGGGAAGTCACCGCGGATCGTGACGAGGTTCCGCCTCATTTGCACGATCTTGTCGACGTAGGTGATGTTCACCGGGCACTGCTCCTCACAGGCGCGGCACGTCGTGCAGGCCCAGAGCACGTCAGGATCCACAACGTCAGGAACCAGATCCGGCACGGGCAAGATCGGCGTCTCCGGCGGAAGTCCGTCCCGGAGCGGCCTCTTCCCGTCGGCCACTTCGTCCTGCAACTCGTAGAGATGATCCCGGAGCGCCAGGGTCAGATGTTTCGGCGACAGCTTCTTGCCGGTGATCGTCGCCGGACAATTGTCTGAACAGCGGCCACACTCCGTGCAGGTGTAAAAGTCGAGGATATCTTTCCAGGTGAAGTGCTGGATGCGGCTGTAACCGACGCGGGCCTGACCGATGTCTTCGCTCTCCGAAGCCTTCTCCACCAGCCCCATGAGCTCCTCAGTGTTCGGAGCGAGCGGGCGGAGCCGACCGGTCGGGGTGCGGTCTCCGAGGAAGACGTTCGGGATCGCCGTGATGATGTGAAAGTGCTTCGAGTAGGGGAGGATATTCAGGAAGATCAGAACGAGGGTCGCATGGGTCCAAAACCCGACCTGAGCGACGCCGGTGAGCGTTCCGATCGATGCATCCGCGAAGAGCGCGGCAAAGAGGCTTCCACCGGGCTCCACCCAGGACCAGGCGAGCGGCTCACCACGGGCGCTGGAGGCGAGGGGATGGATCAAATCGCGCGCTGTCGCGCAGACGTCCTGGCTCGGTGATGCTCCGCAGAACTCGGGGTACCTCGCGTTTAGGACCATGCTCGCGCCGTCATAGGCAAGGTCGGAGATCATCATCACGATGATGATGCCGAGAATGGCGAGGCCCTCCCCAGAGAGGGTCATCCGCTTCTGAGGCTTGATCACGCGATAATAAACGAACACCAAAGTGCCGCCGAGCACGAGCAGCGCAAAGATGTCCTTCAAGAACGCGTAAGCGATGCCGAGCGGCGACTCGGGTCCGAGCACCCACAGGTTGAACCCCGGATCGAAGCCTCGTCCCCAGAGCACCAGCGTCCTCAGCAAGAGGACACCGAAACCCAGGAAGATGAGCTGATGGGCGATGCCCGCGGTCCAATAGTACCGCATCTTCTTTTGGAAGATGGCGTACTTAAGGACCATACCGAGCCGCTCAGGGATCTCGGTGAGGCGGTCTTCGAAGGTCTGTGAGCCCACGTCGAGCAAAGCAACTCGACGGCGAGCCGACCAAATGAACAGTCCGACCAAGCCGAGCCAAATCGCCCCCATCGCAAAGGGATTCATACTGGCAGCAGCCTAGCAAGGCTTGTGCAACACGGAAACGTTGTGGACGAAGAACCGCCTCGCTCGGCGGGGCCTGCCTCCGCATCCCTACTCAGGCGCTCGCGCCAGGACCCCTATTAACGATCCGCAATCCCGGCCGGTTCTTCGCTCGAGCATCGTCCCTCCATCCGATCGAGGCAGGACATCCAGCGCGGACTCGAGGTGATCGCTCGCTCCATGGCGCCTTGGATCAGGCGGACGCGCTCTCGGGGGCGCAAGGTCTCAAGCGCAAGGCACGCTCAGAGCCAGCCTGACAAACGCAACATACCGAGGAAGAGGAGCGAGACGAAGATCGCCATCCACACGCTCGACCTCATCAGATCGCGGCGCAGAACCCGGGACTCATTCCTGGTCGCTCGCGCCACCCCAGCGCTCGGCGGCTGTCCCGGGCGCACCTCAAGGAAAAGATGTCCCGGAGGATGATCCTCCTTGTCACTCGGCATTCCCAAGCTCGGCAAGCGGATCGTGAGTGAGGAAGGAGGAGCCTCCCGGCGCGGCAGGCTGACCTCAAAGGGCTCCCGCACTGGCTCACCCTGCAGAGAGAAAGCGCCACTTCGACCACAAGCGTCACAGCCACCGCCCCCACAAGCGCGGCACAACAGGCGCCTCGGCCATGCCACCACGAGCGTGGCTCCCTCGGCGATCCAAGAAGCAGGGACGGTGATCTCCATCGAGAGATCGGGACCGCGCGGCACGTCGAGGTCCTCGGTCACCTTCCCGAGAGCCTGCGGATCGCTCGTGGACTCGTCCTCCATGGGCCCGGAAGGCCTACCAGAGGCGAGCGGGCCTGCCTACCTCGAGCTCAATCCGACGCTGCCGCCTGTGCAGCACCGCCGCTCGTCGGTCCGCCCGGAACCTGAGGAACCTCAAGTTCAAGGGTCACCTCGGTCTCCGACCGAAAGAACGACGCGCGGTAGGCCCGGGTCCCCTCGGGGCTCCGCACCCCGAGCTCCACGTCCACGCGGGGCGCTCCCAGGTCGACCGCACGCACCACGATCCTGTAGCGGCCGGGCGCGAGCTCCTCCCCATCGAGCACGACACTCTCGCGCTGATTGCCCTGACAAGTGCTCCCCTGCCCTGGACAATCTTGGGTTCGACTCAGCCCCAGCGCGGATGTTGCGCCGACAGGAGCCACAGCACCGCTCGGATCGAACACGAACAAGTCGATCTCACTCCGCCCTTGCCAAGTGATCACGACGTGGAGCTCACCTTGCGGCTCGTTACAGCCCTCGTTGATGAACCCATTGTCGTTGTCGTCGTAAGCGTTTTCGCAGACCTCGGTCACGTCGACGGGCGGGGACACAGCCGCGAGCTCCGGCGTGCCCGGCGGCGCGAGAGGAGGGCCCTGTGGCGCGCTCGTTTGGCCGGAAGCCGCGCACGAAATGACGAGCGCCCCGAGGAGAGTGATCCCCGGGGCGCCGGCCGACGCTTCTCGTCGTCTCATGTTCCTTCGAACTCCTCAGAGAAAGGGGGCCCGGGAGGCCCCCCTTCCGCTCATTCCGTGAGCGACTCGGCGGGCTTGGCCGTAACGCCCGTCACGATCTTCGGGTTGATGAGCTCGAAGACCGCGTCCTCCGCCAGCTTCTGGACAGGACCAGACTCGTCGCGGAGGGCCATGAGCACACCCTGCTCCTTGAGGAAGCGCAGCGTCTTCACAGCACCCTCCGCCTTCGCCGCGTCCGAGCCGCGCGCCATGCGGTAGAGCTCGTTGCGGAGAATCACGCGGGTGAAGGAGTGTGGACCATTGTCGATCGTGAGCTTGTCGAACTCACGCTCGAGCAGCGCGGGCGCCCACTCCTGGGGTGTTGCGTTGATCGTGACGTGACCAATGGCGATCGCGTTGTCGACGTAGCGGAACAGGACTCCGCTCTCGAGATCCGCCGTGGACCAGAAGCCGAAGCTGCGGGACCAAAGGTCCTGGAGCTCTTCGACGGCGACCTTGCCCTTGTCCGCGTACAGCGCCACTGCTCGAGCCGCGGCATCCGGCGAGCCGCCGAGGATCAAGGCGAGGACCGCCGGACCCATCATGTTCTCGTCCTTGGCGAGCTCGAAGAGCTTGGCCTCCGTGTCGGAGTCGATGCCGCTCTTGGCGATGGCGCGGGCCACGTTCGGGCGGGTGTCGATGGCGGACTCAGGCGTGAGCAGGGAGAGCAGCGCGAATGCCGTGCCGGGGACCGGCCTCTGCACGAGCGTCTCGAGCAAGCACTTGCGGCGGAACGCGTCCTGGGGCTCGCTCTTCGAGTACTCAGCGATCTTCTCTGCGACCTTCTCGATACCCTTCTGATCGGCGGTCCAGGCGAGCGCCGCACAAGCGCTCATGCGAGCGTTCTCGTTCTCATAGGGATCGGTTGCATAGGTCAGGAGCGGCTCGAAGCCCTTCGGATCGCCCCACTCGGAGAGACCGTCCGACGCACCCTTACCGAGAGCGTTGAGCGACATACCGAGGATCGCGAGGCCCCCCTGGTACATGCCCTCGTTGTCGATGTGCAGGTTCTTCGGGCGCTTCTTCAGCGAGTCAAGCAGCACGTTCCAGGAGCGCTGGTCCTTCAACATACCGACGTAACGGAGCGCGCTCTGGGCGATCACGAACTCCTCGGGCATCGGAGGCTGCTGACCTTCCTTGGGGAGCGGGACGTCGGGGTTCGCCCACTTGCGCAGCGCGTCGATGTCCTTGGTCGAGCCCATAGCCGCGAGCGCGCGCAGGGCGTTCGCGTGCGGCGAAGGCATCTCGTGCATCCAGAAGATGATCGCGTCCTCGGCTTGCTTGCGGAACTTCTCGTGCTGGTCCGGGTGGAGCCTGACGACGTCCGCGATCATGCGCGCCGCTTCGATGCGCTCCTTGTCGTCGCGCTTGAGCTCCATCTCCCAGTCGTACTCGTCGGAGTAGACCTTGGCCGGGTCCATGCGGAGCCGCTTAGCGAGCTCGGGGATCGAGCGCGCGTCGCCGATCTGAGCCAGGGCGCGCGCGACGCGGTAGCGCCAGTGCACGTCCTCCTCCGTCTGCATGTACTCGTAGAGAGCATCCGCGGCGCGGGGATCGTTCAGCCCGTCGATCAGGCCCATGATCTCCTTACGGCGGAACCATTTGGTCTCGACGTTGCTCTCGTTAGCAAACGCATAGAGAGCGAGCACCAGACCGCGCCCGCCGCTGCCGTTCTTGAGAGCCTCGAGGTACTTGGCGCGGGACTCCTTGTCGGCGTCCTTGAGCCGCGAGATCAGAGGATCGCGAGCTTTCTGATCGCCGATCAGACCGAGACCAGGCGCCGCCTGACGCGCGACCTCTTGATCGGAATCTCCGAGCAACTTGATCAGAGTGTCGGTCCACTTCGGATCGGCGTTGCGGCTCAGCACGGTAGCGACCAGCTGACGAACAGCCGGACTCTCGTCTCCCGCCAAGGACGCGATCCGCTCCAGCGGAACGAGCGCGATGATCTTCGCCGGATCAAAGGCGAGACCACCACCGAGACGCTGCACGCTGGCCAGGTGGCCGAGCCGATACAGCGTCAAAATATCTTCGAAGACCGACGACTCACCGAGAGTCACAAGAGCCCAAGCGATCTGGGGTTTCGAGCCCGGGCCAGCGGTCTTGAGCGCCTCGACCAGCGCAGGCTTGGCTGCGTCAGCGGCCGGTGAGCCATAATAAGCGAGTGCGGTGGCCGCCATGCCCTGAAGCTTCGGCTCCGGCGACTTCAGGAGGCCGACCGCGAGCGCCACGCCCTCGGGATCGCGCGCCCAAGCGAGCTGCTTGATCGCCTCCTGCTTGATCTCACTCATTCCGCCTTCGTCGCCAGGGGTCGCAGCCCACTTGCGCCACTCGGCGATCTGCTCTTCCTTCGGACGCACGAAGATGTTCTTCATGGTCTCGGCAGCCTCAGCGACCGTCAGCTCGGTCGCGTCCGAGCCCTGGCTCAACATGAACGCAGCGCCGCCGCCGAGGGCCGCCACGATCGCGATGATCGCGATGACCTTACCCTTGTTCCCGGATTTGAAGTTCTCGTCGTCGAAGTCCTGCATCACGCCTCCACTTTGCGGGGCCGGACATTACAACAAAAACGAAATTCCCAAACATCGCCTTTCGATCTGATTCCGTCTTCGTTCTACTCTTGAAGCTGAGGTGCACGAACACGGGCGCCGCCCAGCGATTCCCGCACCAATTCGATGCCCACCTCCGTCCCCGCGCCTCACAATAGAAGGATCACCGCGCGCCTCCTCGTGCCGCTCGGATGGGGACTTTTCGTATCCCTGCTCGCCGCGCTCGCCAGTCATTTTGCGCCCGAGAGTTACGCGTCGTCCCTTGTCGGGTTCATCTTCGTCGGCGCCACGGCGCTCGCCCTCCGGCGTAGCTCAGCGTCCCCCGGCGAGCTCGGCCTCGAGTTCGGCGGCTTGTTCGATCCCGCGCCGCTCTCCGTTTCTCGCATGACGAAAGAGACGGGACGGGCGCTCGGGATCGCTCTGCTCACCGCCGCAATCGTATTTCCGCCGTTCACAATCGGCTATCTGCTCTGGTTCTCGCCCGCCCTCCCCTTTTCCCTCGAGCGCGCGCTCCTCCTTGGCACTCCCGGCCCGCTCTCAGCGCTCGACCTCGTCCTCGCCCATTTGCTTGTGGTCGCGCTCCCAGAAGAGGTGTTCTTTCGCGGCTACCTCCAGAGCTCCCTCGAGCCGCCCCGGCAACAGAAGCGGGACTCGTCGCCGCTCCTGCCGCTCATCACTTCGAATCTTCTCACAAGCCTTCTGTTCGCCGCCGGCCACTTCATGACCGATCCCCGGCCGAGCCGCCTCGCCGTCTTCTTCCCTTCGCTCCTGTTTGGCCTGCTGCGTCAGCGCACGGGTGGCGTCGGAGCCAGCATCGTCTTCCACGCCCTTTCGAACCTCTATTCTGCGGCTCTGGCTGCCGGCTTCGGAGCCGCAACTTAGGCGGTCCCAAGAAAACCGTCCGCCGCTCGGCTCGAGCACTCGGCTCGCCCTCCTGCTCCGAGCGCCTCCGCTCGAGACTCGGCTCGCTTTTCTGCTCCGGGCGCTTCCGCTAGACAGCGGACATGGTCAGCGCATGGCTCATGGACGAGGTCATTCGGCGAGCGCTCGAGGAAGATCTCGCCGCCGGCGATCTCACGAGCGAGGCGCTGATCCCCGAGGATGAATGGGCCATCGCCGAGGTGTTCGCTAAGAGTGAGCTTGTGCTCTCGGGCTCGGACGTCTTCGCGCGCACCTTCTATCTGGTGAGTCCGAGCTCCCGCGTCGAGCAATTGGTCCCGGACGGTCAAACCGTCGCCCCCGGGACGCTCTTGCTCCGCGCCGATGGGCCGAGCCGCGAGCTCTTGATGGCCGAGAGGACCGCGCTGAACTTCCTCCAGCGCCTCTCGGGCACCGCGACGCTCACGAAAAAGTACGTCGAGGCCGCGGGCGGTCGCGCCCGCATCACCGACACACGGAAGACGACTCCCGGCCTGCGCGCCTTCGAGCGCGCCGCGGTCCGTCACGGCGGCGGCCACAATCACCGGGACTCGCTCGGCTCCGCCGTGCTCATCAAGGAGAACCACATCGCCGCGGTCGGCGGGATCCGGATCGCCGTTGAGCGTGCCCGCGCGAGCGCGCCGCACACGAGCCGCGTGGAGATCGAGGTGCGGAATCTCGAGGAGCTCGACGAGGCCCTCGCCGCCGGCGCCGACATCATCATGCTCGACAACTTCGATGACGCCTCGGTCGAGCGCGCCACCCAGCGGGCTCGCGGGAAAGCTTTGATCGAGGTCTCTGGCGGCCTGACTTTGGAGCGGATCCCGCGCTTGGCGGCGCTCGGGGTGGATGTGATGAGTGTGGGAGCGCTGACGCATTCGGCGCCCGCCGCGGACATCAGCCTGCTCTTGCGGCGCCTCGAAGGCGGCCCTCCACCGCGAGCTCCCGGTTAAATGCAAGGCGAGTTCTTGAGCCGCGAGCGCTTCGAAGCTTACCGGGTCGCGCGGGGTGTGACCTGGGGTCGGCCGCTGCGCATCCACGACCTCGTCACATCGACCAACGATCTCGCCCTCGAAGCTGCGCAGGGGGACATGAAGACGGGCGGCGTGTTTGTCGCCCGCGAGCAGTCCCAAGGGCGCGGACGTCGCGGCAGCTCTTGGCAATCGCCCCCGGGGGAGAACCTGACCTTCACGGTGCTCGTTCGTTATCCCGGCCTACCGCACATCGCTCAGCCCTATTCGCTCGTTGTGGGGCTCGCGGTCCGCGCCGCCGTCGCCTCCCGCGCACCAGAGCTCGCCGCGCGCTTTTCCGTGAAGTGGCCGAACGACGTCTACTTCGACGACAAGAAGCTCGCGGGCGTCCTCATCGAATCGCGCGCCCGAGCCAGAGAGGTCGCGCTCGCCGTCGGAGTTGGCCTGAACGTGCTTACGACCGACTTCGGACCATTTTCAGACGAGCGCACGTCGCTCGCGCTCATCCTCACATCTCAGAGTGCATCGGACGCTCCGAGCATCGGGCCAGCCGCGCTCGCAAAGGAAGAGCTCTTGGTCGACATCCTCGCAGAGCTCGAGACCCGCACACGCGTCTTTGTCGGCGCAGGCCTTGCGCCTCTACGGGCAGAGCTCCGCCAACATGACCTGCTGAGCGGGCGTGCGCTCACCGTGGATGGCGTGCGCGGAGAAGGGCGCGGCATCGATGCCGAGGGGCGCCTCCTCTTTGCGCCCGATGAAGGCGGCGCGGTACAGGCCATCGAAGCGGCGGCGATCGAGCTCATGAGACCGCTATCAAAACAGCCATAGTCGCAATTTCCTGGCAGGGAAGAAGTTCTCCTCTGCGATGCAAAAAATCTCCGCTTCTCTTGGCCACATTCTTTCGGGATGAGGACAACTAGAAGCGCTCGAGAGCCTCTGCTCCCGGGCACGGGGAGAGGGAGCGGAGTATGAGCCGGAAGAGGGTTGGGCAACACGCAAGCTCCGAACTGCGGAGACGACGTAACAGCACAACTCGACCTCTCACGCACTCTCTCCTTTTCGTCGCAGCGATCTCCTGTGGCGGAAGGACTTCGGTCAGCGACCTCGAGCTCACTGACGTCGAGGGCGACGTTGGAACGGGGGCGAATGCCGGCACGGGGGCTCGCACCGGCGCGAGCAGCGGGGGCCAAAGTTCGGGAGGGGGCAGTGGAGGCACGCTCGTCGGCGGGTCCGGGGGCACATCGGCGGGAGGCTCAGGCGGCGCTGTCGGAGGCGCGGGAGGGAACCACGCGGGAGGCTCAGGCGGCGCACTTGCAGGTGGCACGGGCGGCATCCTCGTCGGTGGCTCCGGAGGAGGCGGCGACTTTGCGGGAGGTGCGCCCGCCGGAGGTCAAGGCGGAGGAGACAACGAGCCCAACTGCCCATTCGGGAGCTGGTTCAACGGAGCGGTTTGTGAGGAGTGGACACAGTGTCAGCCGGGTGAGTACGTCGAGTACTTCGGGTCCAAGAGGTTCGACAGGACCTGTGCGCCGTGCCCTCCCGAAGGCTATACGTCCACAGAGAACGCCGGTGCTTGTCGCTATAATGGCTGTGAGTTCTCCGAAGTCGTCGTCACGCCTGGCTCGTCGACCGCGCCCGCCGAGTGCGCGCCGCGGCCTGGATTTTTCCCCATCGCCCCGGGCAACTCGTACCTCCTGGGGTTCGCGACCTCAGGAACACGCGTCTACGCGGCGCTCGCCAGCTCCACCGAGGCCCAGTTTCACGGCTTCGAAGGCGAAGTTTCCCTGGAGCCGCTGCGCTATTCCCTCGAAGGCCAACAGGAGCCGAATGCCTTCGCGATCGCGCCCGACGGCACGTTCTACCTGAGTGGCTTCGATCCACTCCTCTCGGGCCGAGTCTGGCTCGACGCCATCGCCCCCGATGCCTCGAGTGCCCTCCGAATCGCGGTCACGGACGCGTCCTATTCGGGTCGAACTGGCCTGGTTTCAACGCCGTCGCACTGGATCCACTGGCACACTGAGTACGATGATTCAGGGTACGAAGTGGTGATTCGGGCGAGAACACACGCCCACGTCCTGGTCGGCGAAACCCGTATCGCTGACTCGGATTTCTTTCACGTCTCAGCGTCGAGCGCGGATCAGATCTTCCTGCTCCTCTCGGACACGACTCAACAGCTGTATCGTCTTGTCGACCTCACGCTGCCGCTCCAGAAGGTCCCCCTTCCAGGGACCTTCTTCCCCACGTTCAGCACGGCCACCAGCGCGGGGGAAGCCTACGCTGTAGGACTCCGCTGGGCCGATGAGCACACCGTTGAAGTTTATCAGGTCGGCTCCGACGGTTCGGTCACCGAACACTTCGAACACCGTTTCGAAGAATACGCCGCCGAACCTGTGACCGCCGCGGTCGACCCGGGACGAGCGCTCTACATTCTGTGCTCGTCTTGGATCCCGAGCTATTTCCCGCGGAACAAGCTCCATCTTCTGCGCTTTGACCTGCTCACGGGCGAGTCGACGGTCGAAGAGCTCGGCGGTGGCACAGAGGACTGGGCGGGCTACTTGGGCGTCACCACCGACGGTTCGGTTTACATCGCAGGCGGCACCGCGTCTTTTTACTTCGTGAGGAAGGTCCACTAACGGCCGGAGTTTCTGGAGCAACTGATGCGAGCCGAACGACACCGCTCGATCCTATCCGTGACACGTCGCCGTCCGAGCACTCGACTGCTCATTCCCGCGCTCCTCTACCTCCTGGCGGTCTCGTGCATAGACCGAAGCTCGAGTGAAGATCTCGATCCTCCTCTTCTGCCCAATGGTGGAGCAGCAGGCGAGGGCCCTTTGCACGCGGGCGGACGTGCAGGCTCAACGAGCGGAGGCAGCGATGATCCAGGAGGCGGCTCAGGGGGCAGTCTGGCAGGAGGCGCAGGGGGCATTTTCGCAGGAGACTCCGGAGGCGCGCCCGCAGGTGGAGCGCCTGCAGGAGGACAAGGGACCGGCACCGAGCTCGACTGTGCTGCCGAGACCTGGTTCGACGGAGAGGTCTGTCAGCCGCTCAAGCGGTGTCCACCGGGCCAATACGTCACCTACCCCGGGTCCCGCAGGATGGACAGGGGCTGCTCTCCGTGTCCCCCGTCGACCTATTCCTCCACAGAGAACGCCTCCGACTGCGCCTACTCTGGTTGTGGGATCTCAGAGCTCATCATCGCTGCCGGCTCGTCGACCGCTCCTGCCGAGTGCGCCCCGAACCCGGACTTTATTCCCCTCGACTTGGACGACTCGTCGCTCATTGGCCTCGCAGCCTCGGGAGCGCGCCTCTACGCGGCGACGGTGAGCTTCTCTGAAGTCACCTTCCACGGTTTCGAAGGTGGCGCCCCTCTGGACGCACTCACCATCTCGATCGAAGGGCACCCCATTGCGGGCACCTTCGCCATTGCTCCCGACGAAACCTTTTACTCGAGCAGCCGCGATCCGAACGTTCCCGGCCGGATCTGGCTTGACGTTGTTACGCGCGACGCCGCGAGCGCCGCTCGCGTCGCCATCACCACCACATCCGCAGATGTCTGGCTGGGCCTGACCTCGACTCCCTCGCACTGGGTCTACTGGGACACCGAGCACAATGGACTCGGCCACGAAGGCGTGGTTCGAAGCGCGTCGCACTCAGAGCCCGCTGAGGTCGAAACACTCATTCGTCAGACGAACCTCGTCCACGTCTCGGCGGAGAATATGGATCGGCTCTTCCTCACCGTATCCGAGCCCCCAAGACTCTACCGTTTGCTGGATCTCACGCCTCCTCTCGAGCAAGTCGCGCTTCCAGCGTCCTTCGTCCCGACTCTGAGCGCAGCCACAGCCACGGGCAAAGCCTACGCGATCGGCCTTTCATCGGATCAGCGCAGCCTCGAAGCCTATCAGATCGAGTCGAACGGGACCGTCACAGAACACTTCGAACACCGCGTCGATGAATCTTATCCGTACCTCATGACCGGTGCCATCGATCCGGACCGGGCGCTTTACGTTCTCTTCTACTCGCGAGAGAAAATCTCGCCCGGAAGCTACCGTACGCGCAACACCTATTATCTTTTGCGTTTCGATCTCACCTCGAAAGACTCGACACTTCTCCACCTCGGGAGCGGGGAGAACTCCTGGATGGAAGCACTCGAAGTCAAAAGCGACGGCTCCGTCTACGTCGCGGGCGTCCATGATGGCACCCTCTTCGTTCGGAAGGTCTACTAGTGGCTCAGTTCCCCACCGTGCGCGAAAGGCGCTTTCGTTCGATGCCTCCTCCGCCGCCCCGCTCAGGCGGCGCTCGCCTCCTCACCCCATCGCTGCTCTTTTTTTGGGCGATCGCCTGCGGAAGGACGACCACCGACGGCTTTGACGGGCTCGACGGCCTCGACGGATTGAGCGGCTCCGGGCCCGGCGGAAACTCATCCCCTGTGGGCGGACGTTCAGCATCGGGCGGCGGTGGAAGAACGGGCTCCGGAGGAGACTCAAGCGCCTTCCCCGCGGGCGGCTCCAACAGCAACTCCGAAGGAGGCTCGAGCGGCGCTCTCACAGGGGGTGCAGGTGGCGCTCTCACGGGGGGTGCAGGTGGCGCTCTCACGGGCGGCTCAGGCGGACACTTCTCGGGCGGCGCGCCCTCCGGGGGTCAAAGCGGTGGAGACGGCGAGCCCGAGTGCCCCTACGAGACCTGGTTCAACGGAGAAGTTTGTGAGCCGAAGAGGCAATGTCAGCCGGGCGAATACGTCACACATCCAGGGAGGAACGACCTCGACAGGAGCTGCGCAACGTGCCCCCCCGGAAGCTATTCGTCCCAGGACAACGTACCCAATTGCGCCTACGCGGGTTGTGAGATCTCGGAGATCGTCGTTACCCCTGGATCCTCGACCGCGCCCGCCGCGTGCGCGCCACGTCCCGGCTTTTTCTCCCTGGGCTCAGACGCCCCGTCTTTTGTCGGCTTCGCCGCCACGGGAACGAGGGTCTACGCAGCCACCGCGAACCTCACTGAGGCCACCTTCCATGGCTTCGAAGACGGTGTCGCCCTCGAGCCGCTCCACTACTCGATTGAAGGGAAACAGGCTCCCATGGCGTTTGCGGTGGCTCCCGACGGGACCTTCTACCTGAGCGGGCCCGACCCGATCCTCCCGAACAGGATCTGGCTCGACGCCATCAAAAGCGACGTGTCGAACGCAACTCGAATCCCCATCAGCGACACATCCACCGACGGCTCGATTGGCTTGCTCTCGACTCCCTCGCACTGGGTTCACTTTGTCACTGAATCCAATGGCGAAGAGACGGAGCTGGTGATCCGAGGCGCCTCGCACGCCCACACGAGGCGCGTGTCACTTGGCACAGCTTCTATCACCTCTCGGCGTCGAGCGCCGATCGGCTCTTCCTCGTCCAATCGGCCCCCTTCAAGTTTCATCGTCTCTTGGATTGGACACTTCCCCTCGAAGCGATCGCGCTTCCAGCGGATTTCGAGCCCACGATCAGCACCGCCGGACCCGCAGGGGAAGCCTATGCGGTCGGCTTCAACGGGGACGACCGAAACATCCTCGAAGTTTACGAGATCGACTCTCATGGGTCCCTCACTGGTCACTTTGAACATCGCTACGAGGACGGCTCTCCTCTCCCGGGGGCCGCGGCGCTCGATCCAGGACGGGCGCTCTACGTCCTCTTCAGCGCGGTCCGGGAACCGACGCCGGGACATCAGTGCCGGCGCGATACACACCACCTCGTGCGCTTCGACCTTGTCACGGGAGAGTCGACGATCCTCACGCTCGGCGGCGGGAACGACTGGGTCGGGCGCGTGGAGGTCACGAGCGACGGCTCCGTCTATGTCGCTGGCGCCCAAAGGTACGACTATTTCGTTTGGAAGGTCTATTAGAGCCCTCCGGGCGATCCGGAGGCGCCGCAGGCCTTAAGGCGCCTTCCCCGGGAAACGAAGCTCTGCGCGCCGAATCGTTGGGCCCTCGCGCCCGTCGGCGGTCGCATAATAAAGAGCGCTGCCGACCAAGATCGGCGAGGCGCCTTCGTGCAGCAGGTCGGTGACCTTGAACATCTCCTCGAGCGCAATCGCTGGATCGCTCACTCGATCGAGAGAAGGCACCAAGAGCGCGTAGACACGCTGGTCATCCGGATCTTTGGTGAGCACTGCCAAAGAACAGGATCGGTCGTCGCAATCCGTCGCGAGCCCCATCGCGTGGCCCGGGGCTGCCAAGTCGCGAGGCGCGATCAGGCGCATTCCGAGCCGATCGAACTTGGCGAGCATGGCGCGACCTTTCGCGGGCTCTCCCTCGTTATCCGTCGGCGTCTCGAGCCAAGCGAGCCCCGAACCTCGTAAGAAGCGCGGGGAGAATGCGTGGTAGCCGGAGCGCCTGACGAGCATGGGCTGCGCCCGCGGTACACCGGTACGCCCATCGAAGGCCCCGACGAAAATGCCACCAGAGTGAGAGAGGCGCCCTTCTTCCGTCCGCGCCGAATAGGCAAAAAGGACCTCATCGCCGACGACCTCTACCTCAAGATCGCTCGGCTCAAGTGCCCCTTCGGTGAGACGTTGTTCCGAGGTGACGGCGCGGAGCTCTCGGTCGAGGACCACCCCATATACCTCCGGCGTCCCGCTCCGATCGTCGATCCACAGCACGACAAAACCGTCGGAGGTCCGCGCCACGCTCACGTCGGTCACCTCGGCGCCGATCTTGGTGAGCATCTGCTGGCGCACCTTCTTGCCCGCTTGATCGACGAGCGTGACAAAGACGTGAGGCTTTCCCTGATCGAAGGCGGCCCAGCCAACGAGCGCACGTCCCTCCTGAAAACTCGACAAGCTGACGCCGCCAGGCGAGCGTGCTCGCAGCGAAATCTCCGCCTCGGAGTGGACCATGGGTCCCAAGAGAGCATCCCCAAGTCCCGCGACGCGGGTCGGGGTGAGGAAAGCTTGTTCGGGAGTCATTTTCCCGTCTCTGGCGGGCTTCTTCAGGGCAACGATCGGCAGGCCAGGATCGAAATAGGTCAGCGAGAGAACAAGCTCATCGCTCCGCGCCGCCTGGTCGCCCGAGATCCTGGCGACATCAAAGTTCGTGAGCGACGGCAGGCTCTTGATGGGCTCGTCGGCGACGAGCCGGGGCAGCGCCTCGTGTCCGAGCGTCACAGCCGCGCTGGGTCGGCCCGTACCGCGCGGTTCGACCCAAAACGCCGTGTAAAATTCTTTCGCCGGGCGCGCGGCGAGGAATCGACAGAGATCTTCCGCGCAAGAAAGATCCCAAGCGAGCGTCGCCGGCTCCAACACACCGGGCACTGTCACCGGGAACGCCTCGGCGCCCGATGCCCCGAGCGCGAGCACCGCGAGCTCGCTCTTCGGCCCCCTGGGCACGTTTGAGCGCACTCGAGCGAGGACCGTCAGCTGGTCGCCGCGCAGCGTGAACTCAGGGAGCACAGGATCGGGCTCCGCGCTCTCCAGAAAGCCGAGCGGCTCGAGGGCCCCTCGCTCGTCAAACTTCCCGAAGTATGTGCGCGAGCCAGAGAGGGGATTCAAACTATCCTCATCCCAAACCACCCGCACACTCGCCGCGCTCCCGGCGCTGAGGAGGTCACGAATGCGCTGATTGCCGCGGCGCGGTGTGAGAGGTTCAGGAGCGCCGGCCGGCGCGAGGTCGCGCGAGAGAGGGAGCCCGAACAGCCGCGCGACATTGGTGCGGGTGTCTCGCTCCGTGAACACAATGTGACCGCCGGAGTCGTGGAGCACGAAATCGAGCCCGTCGACCTTCCCGCTCATGCGAGCGAGGGTGATGCGCTCGGCGCCCTTCTCGGTCACTCGCACGATCAAGAGCTCCACGTCGTCTCCTTGGTCTTCGACGAACGCGATACATCCGCCCCCCTGGCAAGGACGAACCTGCCAAACGAGCGCGCTGTCGCTGAGGGTCAGGGCGTCCAAAGATCGATCGGACAAGACACCGCGAGCGCTCAGCCGAGTGCCGAGCTCACGGCGATCGCTCCAGAACACCACCGAAAGGTCGTCTCCGCCGCTCGCCGCCGCCCAACCGATCTGCTTTCCGACCGCGAAAATTCGATCCGCGCGCACGAGCGCGGCCTCATCGGAGACGACGAACACCTCAAGGGCGCTGTCGGAGCTGCTGCCTCGGCCCACCAAGATCAGCGCCGCGCTCCCGGCGCCAAAAAAAGCGGCTTCGGCGGGCTCTCAGCGAGCTGCACTGCGCGGCCGAGCGTCCCACCGTGGGAGAGAGGTGCCGCAAACAGCCCACCACTGCGCTCCCCCGGAACCAACCAATAGGCCAGTCGATCGCGACCTTCGCCGGTCAGGCGTGGCCCGAAAGCGCCCTCGCCGAAAGAGCCTACAACGTGGCCGCGCTCGGCCTTGCTCCCGCGCGACTCGACGTCGATCCGCGACCTTTGCCCGCCGCCGCCTCCGCACGAAATGAGGCCGAGACCTAAACCGAACAGCCCACCTCGAAGAAAAAAAGAGCGACGCAGCAAGAGAACTCCAGGCCCGAAAAAGTAGCCTCTTCCGAGGCTAGGCCAAGCTTTCCCCCTGTCAAACGAGCTATTCCCCTAGAGGCGCGCGCGACAGTTCGTTATGCTGCCCGATCGACGGGAGCCGGGGAAGCCCCGCACGCTGCGAAGACTTCACATGTCGACTCAAGTTCAGAAGCAACTCACCGCGGCAGCTCTGGTCTTTTGCCCGACCGTTGTTTCCGTCGCTCTCGATCCTACGCGAATGACTCAGGCGCTCGTCGTCGGAGCGGTCTCAAGCGCCATTGCGTTTTTCGTCAGTGGTCAGCTCGACACCAGACCTCTGACACAACTGCGCACCGCCATCCGGCGCGCCGCCCAAGGACGCGAGTACGAGCGACCCGCAGCGGACGCTCCGCCGCAGCTCCTCGAGATCTACGACGAGCTCGACGAGCTCATCAGCACCCGCACGGAGAAGTCCGAGGCAACCGCGGAGGACTCCGAAGTCCTGCGCACCAAGGTGCGCTCGCTGCGAGCCACGCTCGATCGTGAGCTCGAGAGCTCCCGCGACATCACAAGCATCCATCCAGAGGGCCGAAGAAGGCCTCAATCAGGTCTCACTCACCCTGAACAAGCTCCAAGAGACGGCGGGCAGCTCCCACGCCGATATCTCGCATATGTCCATGCTCCACGAGCAGGTCTCCGCCAGCATCGGCGAGCTCTCCTTGAGCGTCCGTGAGACTCTTTCCTCGATCGAGGAGATGACCTTCTCGATCCGGGAAGTCGCGACCAACATCGACGCCCTCTCGCTCACCGCCGAGGAGACGAGCTCGAGCATGAATCAGATGGACGTGTCGATCGACCAGGTCCAGTCGAACGCGAACGAGACGGCCCGCTTGAGCGAAAATGTAGCTCAGGACGCCGAGCTCGGCGCGGAGGCGATCCTCAAGACGATGGGCGAAATCTATCGCATCAAAGAGAGCAGCCAGGAGGCGCTCGGCGTCATCAATAACCTCGGTTCCCGCATCGAGGCCATCGGTGAAATCCTGAACGTGATCGATGACGTCGCCGAACAGACCAACCTGCTCGCGCTG
>Ga0182837_1058_pt1 | contig 32617 bp, 23 predicted proteins | sample Passage237B_FD_121822 | JGI IMG/M metagenome (GOLD analysis project Ga0182837, IMG submission 121822) | reverse complement strand
CGCCGGCAGTGAGGTCTGCGATACCGGAAACGGCTCCCCGAACGGCGGCGGCATGCCCTCGAGCGGTTACAACACCTGCCTCTACGTCGGCCCGAACAACCCCGCCAACTGCACCTACCAGTTCTGCGGTGACGGCATCAAGAACGGCGGCGAGTTCTGCGACAACGGCCTGAACATCGACTCCTACGGGACCGGCGCAGGCAAGTGTGCTCCTGGCTGCCAAGAACCCGCGCGCTGCGGCGATGGTTACCTCCAATCGCACGAGGGCGAGGAGTGTGACAACGGGGTCAACAACAAGAACGAATACGGGCACTGCAGAACCGATTGCAAGTTCGCTCCTTACTGCGGCGACGGCATCGTCCAGGCAGACGCGGAAGAGGAGTGCGATCCCCCGGACGGCGACTTCGGGACCTACGGAGTCGGCGTCTGCGGTTACGACTGCAAGCCGGCCCCCTATTGCGGCGACGGGATTCGCAACGGCAATGAGCTCTGCGACGGGACTCCTGGCTGTAACGCGAACTGCGAGTATGAGCCCTACTGCGGTGACGGTCTCAAGAGTGCGACTACGGCAGCTTCAACAAGGACCCCGCGCCTTACGGCGGCTGCACCCCTGAGTGCAAGTTCGGGCCCCGCTGCGGCGACGACGTCATCCAGTCGAACTCCGGCGACGACGACGGTCCGGACAACGTAAACGGCGAGTACGACCGCTGCACCGAGGATTGTCTCCTCGGACCGCATTGCGGCGACGGCATCCACCAGTCGATGTTCGGCGAAGACTGCGACAACGGCTTCAACGAAGACATCTACGCTTACCCCGGCACCAGCGGCGCCTGCGGTGAGGACTGCAAAGCGGTTCCCTATTGCGGCGACGGCAAGCTCCAGAGCGCTTACGAGCTCTGCGACAACGGTCCGGACAACAATGACAACGCTTACAACGGTTGCACGACCAAGTGTGAGTGGGGTCCCTATTGTGGCGACGGCAAGAAGAACGGCTCTGAGGAATGTGACAACGGTCCGAAGAACGTAGCCTACTCAGCAGACGGCAAGGGCTGCAGCTACGAGTGCAAGACGAACGTCCCCTACTGCGGCGACGGCGTCCGCAACGGTCCGGAGCAATGCGACCTCGGAACTTCGAACAACACCGGCGCCTACGGCGGCTGCAAGAAGGATTGTACCCGTGCCCCCTATTGCGGCGACCGCATCGTCCAGAAGGACGACGGCGAAGAGTGCGACGACGGCCCCGCGGGCTCTCTCACCTGCACTCCGACCTGCAAGGTGCGCGACATCTTGAAGTAAGGAGAGAGTGCCGCGACAAGCGGCCCTCCCGGTGAAAAGAGAAAGGGCGACCTCAGCGAGGCCGCCCTTCTCCTTTTCTGGGGGCGAGGGAAGCTAGGCCGCTTCTTCGCTCTGCGAAGGAGCCAGGCGAGAGACGAGGATGTGCTCCGAGCTCCCCCGGAAGTAGCGACTCCAGAGGAACGTGAAGACATTTCTCTGCAAGAGGATCGGATGGATCGAAGCCGCACGGGCTTCATGGAGCTCCCGGAGGCGGCTCCAGGCTCCTCGTGGTGGACCGTGTGGAGGCCCGCGTCGAAGACGAGCCAGTTCTCGAATCGACCGACGAAGTTCCGCGAGTGGTGATCCGGGGACTCTGGGTCACAGCCCACGTGCTGGAGATAGTTGATGAACATCATCGACCACGAAGCGAACAGCGCGGGGATGCCGAGGGAGGCGGCGTAGGCGAGCGCTCCGAGAGGAGCTCCGTGTCGGTCGACGAAGAACGAAAAAAGGAGCACATGGGCTACGATCAGCGTCACGATCTGCGCGATGTACCAGCGGTACTCGCTCGGGCGCGTCCGGCGGATCTGAGCCAAGTAGGCGCGCACGGCGGGGAGCTGCCAGGCGCTCGAGCGCGTCGGATAGGTCAGGGCTTCGTAGAGGGAGTCCTCCTTGCCGCGGCGGAAGGTGCTGGTCGCATCAAGAGGACCATTTGTGTATCGGTGATGATTTTGGTTGTGCGTCGGGATCCAAGCGAACACCGGAAACCCGTAGAAAACTGAGAGCCAGAGCGAATAGAGCTGGTTCAGGGTTCCCGAGCGGAACACACCCTGGTGATTATGATAGTGGGTCAAGACCCCCGCGCAGAAGCCGAGATAAAGCGCGCAAGGAAGGAGCGCGAGCGCGGCCCAAGGCGAAAAATATGCGACGATGAGCGGAATCGGGAACAATCCAAGGGACCAGAAGAGACTGCGGATGTCACGATTCGAGCGCAGGAGCGAGCGCCGCGGCGCCGCTGACCTGGTGTCGAGAGTGCTTCCCCAGAGCGATGCAACCATGATTGTTTTTCCTTGCTGCGACCTCGGAGTTGTACGAGCCTTCGTGGACGGTCGCGCGATCCACATGGCTCACTATGCGCGTCCGTAGTCCTCCTCCACAATTCGCAATGGATTCGGGTTTGTCGTGAACACCAAAGCGCGCAAGAAAACGGCTAGAAAAGCGCCAGTTCAGAGCCGTTCCCGAGCTACGGTCGACGCGATTTTGGACGGGTGTGTTCGCATTCTTGATCAAGAAGGATTGGTCGGTGCGACGACGAGTCGGATCGCGGAAGTGTCCGGTGTGAGCGTCGGTTCGCTCTATCAGTACTTCGAAAATCGCGATTCGATCCTGAACGCGCTCCAGGATCGCGAGTTTGCTCGGACCTCCGAAATGCTCCAGGGCCTGCTCTTGACGCGAAAGTTCGAGAGCGAGCGGGAGCTCGCGTATACGGTGATCTCGAGCCTTCTCGACCTCTACCGCGCTTCCCCCGGGCTTCATCGCGTGCTCGCCCTCGAAGGGCTCAGGGTTGCGCCGACCGATCGAGTTCAGGCTTTCGACCACAAAATCGTGGAAATTTTGCGCGCGTTCCTGGAGATGACGAGCTTCCAGATTCTGCGAAAAAATCGCCACGCTGCCGCCTTCGTCATTTACCACTCGGTTCGCGCGACGATGCTGGCGGCGATCCTCGAAGAGCCCGCGGGGATCACTGACGAGGTCCTGGTTGAAGAACTCACCGACCTCGTCGTCACTCACCTGATCGGCGCTCCCCCTTCTCAAGGGAGCGCAAAGTAACCCCTTACGCTCCGCTCAGCTCCAGGTGCGCGAAGCTTCGTAAAAGAAGCGGCCCCGGGTTCTTCTGAACCCGGGCGCGAGAGGACACCTCAGCGGTATCCTGCGTGGAGCTTCTTCCGATCGAACTTGTTCGAGCTCTTGTGGAGCAAAACCTGGTAGTTGAACGCGGAGCCCTGCTCACCGATCCGCGCCGACCAGTAGAGGAAAAACGACCACAGCCGGAACCAGCGCTCGCCATATGCGGCGACAATCTCCGCCCGATTTCTCCGCCAATTCTCGAACCAAAGGTCGAGCGTGATCACGTAGTGGGACGAAACGTTCTCGACGTCCGCGACCTCAAAACCGGCGTCCTCCGCGAACTTGAGCATCGTCGAGAGTCGAATGCTCGCGTCCGCTCCCTCGAAGATGTGCCGGTTCATGAACAAGGCCCAGTTCAGGTCTTCTCCCTCCATCTTGAAGGGAGTGAGCGGACTGTGGGGCGCCTCGAGGTTCCGAATTCCGGTCCAAGATAGAAGGAAGAGCCCCTGATCTTCGAGCAGGGAGTGGACCTTCTGGAAATACGTCGGCAGGTTCTTCACGCCGACGTGTTCGACCATCTCGAGGGAAACGATCTTTGAGAAACGTCCCTCGACGTCCCGATAGTCACAGACCCGAACCTGCGCGCGATCCTCGGCGCCATAAGCAGAAATGCGCTCGGTTCCGAACTCGACCTGCTCTTTGGCGAGGGTGACCCCCTGTACCTTCGCGCCAAATTCAGAGGCAAATCGCGCGACGAGGGTTCCCCAGCCACAACCGATGTCGAGCACGCGATCTTCGGGGCTGAGGCGCAGCTTGCGCCCGACATGATCGATTTTCTGCTCCTGCCCGACCTCGAGGGACTCATCACCGCGCGGGAAGTAGCCAGCGGTGTAGACCATCGCCTCACCCAGGAACCATCCGAAGAAGTCGTTGCCACGGTCGTAGTGATCCGAAACGATCTCTTTGTCCTGCCTCTTCGAGTGAATCAGAACGTTCGGAAAGTAGCGAGTCAGCCCAAAGCGGACATGGGAGCTCGTCAGACGAAAGCTCACGAGGTCATGCCGCTTCTTGAAGAGCTCGGCCCAGGCCTCATCGGGGATATCGATGCGACCCTCGATATACGCCTCGTAAACGTCGCTGATCGGGACTCGTCTCCTCGCCCACAGGCTCTTCAGGGTTTGGTCGTCGAAGGTCAAATAGTCAGAAAGTTCGCTTCTCATGGGCCTTTTTTCTCCAATCTGGCGACCTCGACACGAGACCGGCCAGGAGCGAGATGATGGAGGCCCCGATCGCTTCTCACAATTCGCAAACCATTCAGGTTTGACTCCAAGAAATGGCAGGCCTCATCGAGCGGAAATCATGCCGGTCGGGGCATATCCCTCCCCTCTCTCACAAGGCTCCTCTTCCACTTGCTCGCGTTCCACTCCGCCCACGTGGGGAAAAGGCGTCCCCTGTCGTGCCGTCCCCGGAAAGCGGCGGTGAGTGGCTCCCCCAAAGCCCAATCCTCAAGAAAATATCGCGTCCACCTAGAACTTTCATCGAAAACTGACCGTTCACCATTGGCAGAGAGCGAGATGACACCTCGAAAGTGACGTGTCAGAATCGAGGGAACGAGGGGCCCCGGCCGATTCTCTGGAGGAGACCGTCTCGCAGGTCCCCCGGGACGCCCCCTCCCCCCCACGCGGAGATCCCTAGAATGAAGCGAACGATTGTTGGTTTGTTGGTCAGCTCGGTGATCCTGGGACCCGTGGCCTGTAGCGGGTCCGATGAAGAAGAAGACGGGCTCATCGTTGGCGGCGACAATGACGGCGGCGACGACTTGGTCGGAACCGGTTCCCGCCCGGGTCAAGGTGGACCCGGCAAGGAACAGGACGGCGGCAAGGTCGATCTGACGCCTGAGGATCTCGAAGCCATCGAGAACGCTGAATGCACAGGATGGCAGGGCGAAGGTGAGAGCATCCCTGCGATCCTTGAGCTGGTCGTCGACGTGAGTCGCTCCATGCTCGATCCGGCGCCCGGAGCCGGTCGGGGCACAAGCAAGTGGGACGTGACTCGTGACGCTCTGAAGAACGCCATCGACAGCCTCCCGAACTCTATCGCCGTAGGCCTGCTCTTGTACCCGAACGTGAGTCGTCGCAGCGGCTCCGGCTCTGACCTCAGCTGCATCGACACGCGCAAGATGGTCTCGATCGAGCAGCTCGGTCCTTCTGGTTCGCCGCAGCGCACGGCGCTCGACGATGCCATCGATGACGCGACCATCGATCAATACACGCCGACTCACGACGCGTACTCCTACGCCCTCAACGAAGGCCTCGAGCCTTACGGCGGTGAAGGCCAGAAATTCATGCTCCTCATCACCGACGGCGCCCCGACGCAGCCCCTCGAGTGTGGAAGCACCGATGTGAACGGCGTCCCCACGGATCCGATCATCGAAACCGTGAAGGAAGCCGCCGCCAACGGCATCAAGACCTTCGTCATCGGCTCTCCTGGAAGTGAGGAGAGCGCGTCCGGCGAAGACATGCGGCCCTGGCTCTCACGGGCCGCCAGTGAAGGCGGGACAGCCGCCGACGGATGTTCCGATTCGGGTCCGGTCTACTGCCACATGGACATGACGGCGGAGGAGAACTTCGCACAAGCTCTCGTGGCCGGCCTCGGGAAAATCGCGGGCCAGGTGGTCACCGAATGCACCTACGACTTCCCCAGTCCTCCTTCCGGTCAGACCATCGATCCTTACCTAACGAATGTCATCCTGCGCTGGAGTGACGGCACCGCGAGCCTTCTGATCCGAGACGACAAAGATCCCGAGGATTGTACGGAGGGCTGGCGCCTGACAGACGACAACAAGATCGAGCTCTGCGGGACGAGTTGCGACCAGGCCAAGGCAGACAAAGGCGCTTCCGTTTCGCTTTCCTTCGGCTGCTCCGTCGACGACATTCCGATCACGAAGTAAATTTGCTGCATTCAGTTTGAGGGATGTCGTGAGGCGCCCCTCATGCTGCCGCTCCCGCGGCTCCCGGGGCTTTTGTCGGGACGACGCTGATCCGAGCAAAGCGCCTGCGCTGGCTCGTCGCGGCTTGGCGCCTCGAAGCCGCGCCGCAAGCCGCGGCCGGTGAATCTGCGCGATCAGGCCGGGGACTTAGATGACGCCGCGGAGCGCGTGCAAGATCTCTTGGCGGAGCACCGCTTCAGGTTTCGGTAGCTTCAGTTCGGCGCGAGTGATGCCATCAAAGCAGTGGTCGAGTCCTTCTTCGATCGTCGCAACCGGTCGAACGGGAACCGCCGGTGACCAGACCCAGAGCATGGCCGTGAATACGCCGCGGGCGATCGGATTCGGAAGCACCGTCGCGCTCGCGACGCAGAGTCTCTTGGTCGCCTCGGCGACACGCGCCGACGTGACCCAGTCGACGATCAGCTTCCGCTCCTTCGCTCCTGGAGTCTTCGCGTTCCTTGGCTGCAGTGAGACGGTGGCATAGCGCTCACCTCGAGCGAAATAGGGCTCATAGAGAGCTGCCATCTCCCGCACTGATTCCTCCGTAAATTGCATCGGTCCCACTTGCACGAGCAGCGGGAACGCTTCCCCCAGGAGCCGCATCTTATCCTTCGAATTCCCAGGGTAAGGTCCTTCTGAGCCCGCCGCAACGGCCACTGGGGGCGAAGCGCTCCGGGTTGTGGCCCCAGAGGTCGCACCGGCGCCTCACAGAAATTCCGCGGCCCGGCCGCTCTGGCCGCTCAGAAGGACGCTGAAAAAGTCGCTCGGAGGTTCCGAGGTGGGCCCGCCACGAAATGGAGCTCAGGGAGCACGGAGTCGTCGGTGCCCGGATAGAATCGACTCGCGTAGTGATACTCACCTTCTCTCACTCCAAGGTCGAAGACATTCTCGAGCTCGAGATCCAAATTCATGTTCCGGTACGACCAACCGAGCGTGAGGTCGAACTGCGCGAGGGGCGCTCCCTCGGCTCCGTGGGGCAGAGGACGAGGCAGAAGACCGAGGAACCGAGCGCCAGCACGAAGCCCGCTTTCATGGGAAAAAATAGCGCGGAACCCGCCGGCTCCGAGGGGAGCAAAGGGGATCTTGGTGCCCGATTCGCTGAAGCGACCGTCGACGAGCGTGAGATCGCCGCGCAGGGTCAAAAACGGCCACGGCTCCGCATGGAACGCGACCTCACCGCCCAGTCGACGTGTTCCGTTGAGCTCCAGGTTCATCCCGGAGACGTGGTCGTAGACGGACTCGCGGTCGAGCCAGGTGGCGAAGGCGCTCGCGCTGAAGCCAAGGTTCGAGACCGGTTGGTAGCGGCCCCCAAGCTCGACCGAGTGGCCCTGGGTCATCATGGGACTGCCTCCGGTGTAGATATCGGACGACAGGCCAGTCGCGGGCGGGCGATAGGATGTGAACGCTCTCGCTTCCGGAGGCCGGAAACCTTGTCCTCCCGCCAGGCTCAGGGTGACGGCCCTGGTAGGCCGGTAGTTCACCACAGCCCGCGGCGAGACGACCGCCAAGTTGCCGCCGCCGGTCTCCGAGCGACGGCGCTCCTCCGCCTCGAGGAGCGCGTCGTCGAAGCGCACACCAAGGCGCGCATCGAGACGAGGAGAGAGCTTCAGCCGCACGCCGAGCAGCATGTGAATGTTCACCTGCAGAGCTCGTAGGTCGCGTTCCCTGTCGAGCGTCTCCTCCTCGCGCCCCGGGTGATCTTGGAACTGTCCGAAGGCGTCGCCACGAACTCCGAGCCCCGCCTCCAAGTCGGTCAGCTCCGTCAGCGGGACGACCGCCTTCGTCGAAAGCCCCCAGGAGAAAGTCTCCTGCTCCTGGCGCCGCCTGTCACCATTTTCGCGATCCAGGAGAAACCCCGTGTAGTTCTCGAGCAGACTCGAGCGTCGGTAGCCACCAAAAAGGAGGGTTTCGCTGGAAACGAAATGGCGCTGAAGCGAGTGTCTGAGACCCAAGAGAACCCTGCTCGACTGTCCCCGAGCCGCGAGATCGTAGCTGTCGTAAAATCCAAGCCGCCCGAGCTCGACGTCCCGGTTCTTGAGCGCCCCTGGGAGCTGAAACTGGCCGAAGTACCCGGACCCGAGCACCGAAAGAGTCCCGTTCGTCTCGGAGCGAAGGAGCGCTGACTGGACGAGGACGCTCGCACGGTCGGCCCTTCGGTGCTGGCCGAAGCCGTCGTCGTGGGTCGCTTCGAGCGCAATGAGGTCGCGACCGTCACCTGCTCTTGGTGAATAGGTGACGACGCCGCGATGGCGGTTCGTCGTTCCGATCGTATACCCGGCAAAGAGCCCTCGCCGCCCTTCGGAGATACCGAGCGCGTAGTCGACAGAACCCGCGGTCGCGAACGGGCCCTGGTCGACCGAAAAGGGCCCCTTGGTCACGCTCACAGACTGGATCGCCTCGGGCACTACGAAGCCAAGATCGACATACCCTTGTGAGTGGACATTCGACCATTCGTTGATCGGAATTCCCGCGACGGTCACTTCGACATCCGAGCCGTGCATGGCGTCGAAGCCGCGGAGGAAAAACTGTTGGCCTTTGCCTTCGGCCCCATGCTGCACGAGCGTGAGCCCTGGGACGAGCTTGAGCGCGTCTTCAGCGGTCCTGCGCGGAAAAGCGCGAAACTCTCGCGCCGTGACCACCGTCGTCGACGCGGGACGCGCTGGAAGCGGCGCGCCTTGCACTGTAACCGTCAGCGCTTCTTCGGCCTCCCGTTCGTGAGGTCCCGGCTCCACTCGGCCATCCCCTCGAACGACGCCAAGCTCAGCCTCCTTCGTGGCGCTTGCCCGCTCGCTCGCCCGCTCGCTCGCCCTCTCGCTCGCCGTAGCCTCAGGCGCCGCACCTTCCCGCGGGGCCTCGACCCTCGCCCGGTCCCCCAGCTCGGCGCTCGTTCGCTCGGGCAGGCTCGACGTTTCCTCGTCAGCCGAAGAAGCGCGCTCGCGATCTAAGCTAGTACGCTCAGCTCCCGCTCGTTCTTCCCCGAACGCTGCCGGCCCCAAGAGCCCGAGCAGCGCCGCGCCGAGGCTCGTTAGGACTCGTCGTGAACGTGGCAGTGGCCCTCTCCATCCGCGTGTCCGACCGTCTTCGAGAGTCGAACCAACCAGGTCCAAAGATCATCCACCCCGCCTTCGCTCCCCGGATCGTAGGCTCCGATATCCACCTCTGCGAGCTCCTCCCGAGTGATCTCGCCATCGTCATCCAGATCGGCGTCCGCGAGAGGCTGGAACAGAAGTTTTGGCTCTTCCGAGACGAGACTGTCGGAGAAGAGGTGGTCGGCGTGGATTGTGATCTGGAAGGTCGCCGTCTCGCCAGGCTCGACGCGCGTCTCCGGCTCACACTCATCGTAGCGAGTTGGATCGTCGAACGTCCAACGGAAAGTCTTTTCGGATTTTCCCTTCTTGGCGCGACCCGCGACGACGATGCGCTCGATGGTGTAGCCGGAATCGACCAGCTTGCCCGCAGGTGCTTCCGCGACGCCGAGCTCCTGACCCTCGCCGTCGCTCGCCTTCGTCAGATCCTTAGTGCCGTCGACCTCCAGCGGAATATCCCCGATGTGAACGTTGCTCACTCGCACCGAAAATCGATCGAACTCGACGGACCAGCCGTCGTCAAAAGCATCTTCAGGGATCCCTTCTTCAATGAACTCTTCGCCATAAATCGTGGCCCGCACCGCCCCTTCACCATTTCCCGACGTGCAGGCAGCGGCGCCGAAAAGAAGGCAAAGCGGAAGAGCCGAGAGCGAATGAGTGATGAAGCGCGGACGAGGCACGGAGAACGAACGAGTCACGAAGAAGCCTTTCCCTGCGAGATCAGGACGACCTGATAGTGGTCGTGGGTTTGGAACGTGCGGCGCAGCCGATTGTAGGCGGAGACGAGAGCGGTATCGGTCTCGTCAGGGCCGATCGTGAGCGCCCCGTCGCCGTCCTCGTCGAGCGCAGCGAAATCGACGCCGTCAAAGAAGGTGTCCTTCTCGAAAGGGTCCACCGGTAGGAAGCGGACACCGATCGCAGCTTTTGTCTTTTCCTCGAGGTGATATTCAAAGGGGAGGCCGACGAGCTTCCGATCTTCGGGGGAGTCGAAGGTGAAAGAGAACTCGATCGAGCCTCCGTCCTTCTCGGCGATCCCGCGGAAAATCGCGGTGTGGCCGAGGAGAGGATCGCTCGGCTCCAGGCCGTCGTCTTCGCTCGCGAGCGCAAAGGTGAAGTTTGCGCCCTCGTAACTTCCGACGATGAACGTTCCGGTGCCGAGCTCTTCGGGGCCGCCCGGCAACCAGTCGAGCAGATAGCGGCCGCTGAGCGCACCGGTCACCGTTCCATTTTCAAAATGGCCCGGGTGCGCCCAGGCGGAGGGAACCAAGAACTCCGAGACGCTCCGCCAGAGAGACGCTTCGTGGAGCTCGCCGGACACCGTAAACTCGAAGTCGCGCACCATGACGCGCGCTTCGCTCAGGGTCACCCGGTAGCCGAGATCGGTCTCGACGGGCTCAATGGCGGACGCGTCGATCTGGACCGAACGCTCGATCCGAGGAGCTTCTTTCGGCCCGCCGCAGCCGAAGAGACAGGGCGCGCTCAGAGCGCCGATCAACCAAGTCCGCATGGGAAAAGGGCATAGGCGCCCGATTCCAGGGGATCAAGGCCAGAGCGGGCTCGAAAGGCGGGACCGCCCGTCCCCTCGGAAATGACCGCGCAAGCTTCGGAAATCTGCGCTCGATTCCCCGGAGACGGGCCATCGAGAGCCGATGTTGCGCCGGGGCTCATGGGCCTCCGGCTCAAGCGGTCTTATGCGCCGAGCACGTCAGCGATCGAATAGCGGCCCGCGGGCTTGTTCGCGAGGAATCGTGCCGCGGAGAGCGCGCCGCGCGCGAAGAGATCGCGATTGCTCGCGCGATGCGTCAGCTCCAGGCGCTCGCTGTCGCCAAGAATGTGGATCGTGTGGTCGCCGATGACGTCACCGCCGCGCACACCGAAGACACCGACCTCGTCGGTGGTGCGGGCGCCGATCTGGCCGTCACGTCCGCGCACCTCTCGAAGCTCCGGGCGAACCACCTGAGCTGCTTTGGCGAGCCGCACAGCAGTACCGCTCGGCGCGTCGATCTTCTTGCGGTGGTGCACCTCGACGATCTCGACGTCGAACTCCGGCCCCAGGCGGCGCAGAGCGTGCTCGAGGATCTCGACGAGCACCTGCACGCCGCGGCTCATGTTCGGCGCCCAAAGGACCGGGATTTTTTGCGCGGCGCGCGTGAGCGCGGCCTCTGAACGAGCGTCGAGGTTCGTCGTCCCCGAGACGACCGCAACACCTTGGCGCTCACAATGCAAGAACACATCGCCAGCCAGAGCTGCCGTCGAGAAGTCGATCGCCACGTCGGCGCCGAGCAAGCCGGAATGGAGATCGCCGGTCGTCTCCACTCCTACGGTCCCTACCCCCGCGATCTCCCCGACGTCGCGTCCGACGTCAGGACTGTCGGGAGCGACGACCGCCCCGACGATCTTGAAATCAGGCGATTCGGTAGCCAGGCGAACAATCGCCGTTCCCATGCGGCCGCTCGCGCCGATCAGCGCGAGTTTGATCGGTTCGGCGCTCATCGCTCGAGGTACTCCGCGAGGGCTGCCTTGATCTTCGCCTTGGTCTCGTAAGAGGCCTCGAGCATCGGCGGACGGACGGACGAACGCATCCAGCCGCGCGCCTCACAAGCGGCCTTCACGGGCTGGGGATTCGGCTCAATGAACATCGCGGCGTGGACCGAGAGCAGGCGGAGATGCTCGCGGCGAGCGATCAGAAGATCGCCCTTTTCCATGGCATCGACCACGCGGATCACCTCGCGGGGCAGGACGTTACTCGTCACGCTCACCACGCCTCGCGCGCCCACGCTCATCATCGGAACAACAAGCCCGTCGTCGCCGCAGAGCAGCGCTGCGCGATCGCCAATCCGAGCCAGGAGCTCTTGGCAATAAGTCAGACCACCGGTCGCGTCCTTCACGGCCACGACGTTCGGGCAAGAATCCAAGATGCGCGCGGTGGTCTCGACCGTCATCATGACGCTCGTCCGGCCGGGAATGTTGTAGAGCATGATCGGCACATCGACGGCGCGGCTGATGAGCTCGATGTGACGGATCAGACCTTCCTGAGAAGGCTTGTTGTAGTAGGGGCTCACGATCATGAGCATGTCGGCGCCCGCTTGGACCGCGCCCTTGCACAGCTCGATCGTGTCCCAGGTGTCGTTGTTGCAGGTGCCCGCGACAACGGGCACTCGAGATCCGGCCACGCTCTTGGCGACGCTCACGAGCTCCTGCATCTCGCTCGCGAGCAAGGTCGGCGTCTCACCCGTCGTGCCGCAAACGACGAGCCCACTCACCGCCGCTTCGACCTGACGTTCAACATGTGACGAGAAGGCATCGCGATCGATCTTGCGGCCGTCCTCGCTGAAAGGGGTCACGAGCGCGGTGAAAACTCCGCGGAGCTTCTCTTCAATCGGATGCCGGGCCATGGGCTCCGGTGTTTGGCAGGGGAGGCGCGCCTTTTCAAGGGAATCGCGCGGAAAGGAGCCCGCTCCGAGGTCGGCTGCGGCCGTCAGTGAACCCCTCACATTTCGCGGCGCTCGAGGCGGGCTACGAAGTAGCCATCGGTCCCATGGGTCCCGGGCAGGATGCGGGAAAAAGACGCCTCTCCTGAGGTTCTTTTCCACATTTCTCCGAGGTTTCGCGCCAAAGTGAGCCCTTCGGACACACTTTCCAGCACTTTTTCCCCCTCCTCAGGCAACACGCTGCAGGTCGAGAACAAGAGCTGCCCTCCCGGCTTGAGAGCAGCTGCCGCCTCCTTCAGGATCGCGGCCTGGAGCGCGCCGAGCCGGGCGGGATCCTCAGGACCGAGACGCCGAGCGATTTCCGGGCGATGACGGAGGGTCCCGACCCCCGAGCAGGGCGCATCCACGAGCACGAAGTCGAAGGAGGCCACGAGGGGCTCGGGAAGGGGCGTCGTCGCGTCCCAGACCTCGGTCGAGACGGGAGCGCGCGCGCCCGAAAGACGGCGGCTTTCCCGCTCGAGCACGGCGAGCTTCGACCGGTGCAGGTCAGTCGCGACCACAGATCCGCTCGGTCCGACCAGCTCCCCGAGCAGGAGGGTCTTGTTGCCCCTTCCTGCGCAGACGTCGAGCACGCGAGCGCCCGGGGTCGCCTCGAGCAGGTGGGCGATGAGCTGAGAGCCGAGCTCCTGCACGACAAACGCCCCCTTTCCATATTCCTCCCGCGCTCGAGGATCTCCGCGCCCCAGGAAACGGAATGCCCCCTCACATGTGGCCACGGGTTCGAGTTCCGCTCGCAAGGGCTCGGAGAGCTCAGCCCCCCGGACCACACGCACGGTGAGCCCGCGTCCCGCACCCGGATCCACGAGGTCCCGCGCGCTGTCAGGGCCGACGGCTTCTTCGAGCCGCGTCCGAAGCCACCCAGGCAAAGAGGTGAACGCCGCCTCCCGAAGCGGGAGCCCGGGCCCCGCGGCCGCGAGCCGCCGCAGCACAGCGTTGACGAATCCTCCCACCCGCGGCCCCTGCACGCGCCGAACAGCATTCACCGCCTCGTTCACGGCGGCGCTCTGAGGAATGCGCGGAAGGAAATCGAGCTGATAGACGGCGAGACAAAGCTCTCTCATCACTCGCTCATCAGTCTTCTTCGAACCAATGAAGGGTCTGAGCCTTTCTCTGAGATACGCCTCGGTCCGAATCACGCCGTAACTGAGCTCGGTCGAAAGCGCCCGATCGCGGAGCTCGAAGCCAGACTCGCTGAGCTCTCGATCGAGCGCCTGGGCGAGGAAAGCTCCCTCTTTTTGGACGCGCTCGGTGACCCGACTGGCTAGTCGCCGCGCTGTCATCCGGAGTGAGCTCCTCCGGGTGGGGCGGCGGCGGCAGGACTCTCTCGGTTCCCGAGTCGCCTCTGCAGATCGTTTTTGAACGCGAAGGCCATCAGACAAAGCAACAGCGCCATGCCCAAGATGTGCGCGACCTCGCGCACCCGCATCGGCAGCGGCCGGCGCAGCACTCCCTCGATGAGGAAGAAGAGCAGGTGCCCGCCGTCGAGCACCGGGATCGGCAGGAGATTCAGGAGGCCGAGGTTGATGCTGAGGAGGGCGATCGCCCAGATGAAATAGTCGGTGCCCTTTCGGCGCTCTCGACCGGCGAGCTCATAGATCGCGATCGGCCCGCTCATCTCTTCGAAACTGAGCCGTCCTTGGATGAGCCGAACAAAGGCGACCCCGACGAAGCGCGTCACGGCGACGGTCTCCTCGACAGCCTTGGTGAGCGCGTAGCGAATCGGCTCCGGGTGATTCACGCGCTCTTCGAGGGCGAGGGGCAGCCACTGCTGCACCGAACCTGGGGCACAGCCGGCGGTTCCGGACTCCATCCGATTGGCCCAACTTCCGCAGGGGAGCAGATAGGTCGAGAAGCGCTCACCGGTGGGCAGGGCGAAGTCTTCGCGACGGACCTGAAATGTCCCGGTGTGCTGGAGACCGTCCCGAGCTCCGTTGAACACGAGCGTGTGGGGTGAGTCCGGGGCCTCCGCCAGCATATCCACGAAGGTCGACCAGGCGGGGAGTTTCTCTCCATCGAGGCTCACGAGCCGATCCCCTTCGCGGAGGCCCGCCCGATACAGATAGCTCCCCGGCGGCACGACCGCCGCGTAGAGATCGACGCTCTCGATGCCGGTACGCTCAGCAAAAGTTCCGTGGGAGAGCGGAGTGAAGGCGATGGCGCCCGCCTCGAACACTGCCATGTCGAAGGCGCCGCCGAGTGCACCGGGCACTCGAACCGGGCGCAGATAGGTGATCGGCACGGTCTCGCCGCGGTTACTCTCGAGCTCGAGCTCGATGTCGCGGAAGCGCCGGATCGGGCGGCCGGCGATGAAGGTGACCATGTCGAAGGTCCGGAGGCCCGCCCGGTAGGCTGGAGTCTCCGGCGAAATCACTCCGATGACCGGCGCGGGCATGTTCGGCTGAATGCCGATGGAGCCGAAGCGTTCGGTCAGGTCGAGGTCGAGAGAGCGCCTCTGCTCCTGGACGATGATGTCGACCTCTTCGTAGCGATTGGCGCGAAAAACCTTGAATCGGAGGGAGCGACGCGGGTTTCGTTCGACGATGCGCTTCACTTCGTCGAAGGTTCCGACCTCCTCCCCGTTGATGCTCATGATGCGATCGCCGGGGGCCAAGACGCCGTCCGCCGGACGACCAGGGAGCACCATGCCCACGGTCGGGGGCGCAAAGGGCCCGTCCGCGACGAACACGGAGAAATATAAGATGACCGGAAACACCAGGTTCATCGCCGGGCCCGAGAGCACGACCAAGATCCGCTTGATGAGCGAGAGGCTCTCGAAGGTCCGCTTCCTGTCTTCGGGGAGGACGACGTCGCTGCGGGACGCCTCGAGCATCTTCACGTAGCCCCCGAGGGGGAACAGCGAGACGCAATACTCTGTTTCACGCCCGTTGATCCGCAGCACCTTGGGTCCAAAACCCAGGCTGAAGGTGATCACCTTCACGCCAAATGCCTTGGCCACGAGGAAGTGGCCGAGCTCATGGACGAAGATGAGCGAACCGATCAGGACGATGAAATAGACGACATCCATGCCCGTCGGCGGAGCGACTACCACAGAAACCACTGATTTGACCCGAAATCGGCGTCCGCCTGCCCTTTCTGCTTGCCCCAGAGGGGGGCGTTTGGAAGTCTCCGCCGCCCATGTTCGAGAGCGTCGCGCGCCTCCTGACCAGCTTTTCCGTAAAACGCCCCTGGATCGTCACGGGGCTGCTCGCCGTCATCATGACGATCGGGGCCCTGTTCAGCACGAAGCTCGAGCTCCGACTCAACTACATGGAGCTCCTGCCGCCGGACGCCCAGCTGGTCAAAGACTTCAAGTGGGTCATGAAGAAGGCCGGGACCGAGGGCTACCTGGTCATCGCGCTGTCAGGAGGCTCGCGGGAGGAACGTCTCGAGTTCGCGCCCACGCTCCAGAAAGCGATCGAAGAGCTGCCGGAGGTTCGTTACGCCGAGTACACGAACGACGTCCCCTTCTTCAAGGAGAACGCGGGCGCGCTGTTACCCCTCGATGAGGTGAAGAGGATCCAGGCGGACCTCGAAGCGAAGATCAAACAGGGCATCGAAGACAGCATGGACCTCGGGCTCGATGAGGATGAGCCGCCGAAGAAGGTCACCGAAGAAGACATCGAGAAGACCTTCGCCGAGTTTGACCGCGCGCTCCCGCCCGAGATCCTCGAAAACAAGGAGAAGACCGAGCTATATTTGATGGCCAAACCGGCCTTGGCTTCGGTTGGCGTCGAGGAGGTCACGCAGCTCCTCGAGAGCGCCGAGAGCGTCTGTAACCGCGAAATTCAAGCCTCCGGGAAGCCGTTCCGCGCGGAGTTTGGCGGACCAGCCGTCTTCATGAAGACCTTCAACGACGGCATGCAGAAGGACCTCGGGCTGATTTCGCTCGTCGCCTTCCTAGCGGCGACCTTCCTGCTCGTCGCCTCGACGAGGCGCCCGCTCGCGTCCCTCTTCATCTTGCTCCCGATCGCCGGAGCCATCGCCTGCGCGCTCGGAGTCGCGGCCGTCACCATCGGTCACCTCAACATCATCTCGAGCATGCTGGTCGCCATCTTGCTCGGCCTCGGTGTGGAGTTTGGTATTCACCTCATCCTGCGCACCAACGAAGCGCGGGTGCAGTTGCCGCTCGAAGAGGCGCTGCTCGAAGCGGTCCCCGAGACCATGGCCGGGGCGTTCTCGGGCGCGGTGACCAATGGTGCCGCGTTCTTCGTGCTCATCTTCGCGAGCTTCTCCGCCTACAGGCAGTTCGGCTTCATCGCCGCGACCGGTATTTTGCTCTCGTGGCTGTTCACGTACACGCTCCTGCCCGCTCTGATCGTCATCACCGAGCGTTACCTGCCCGGCTGGGTGATCCGGGCCGACCGAGCTCAGGAGACCAAGTTCATGCCCCCGCGGCCGCTGCTCTGGGGCGTGCTCATCATCTTCCCCCTCATCGCGGCCCTCGGCATCTACGCGATCCCGCGCGTCGGCCTCGAGCGCAGCTTCAATGCCCTAAACGGTACCACCGTCCCCGACCCCGTCGGCTCCCGCGCCTCGAGCAGCCTCGGTACCACACTCACCCCCGCCTTCATCTGGGTCCCGACCCTCGACGACGCGCGCAAACTGGAGGCGATCTTCGAGGACCTAAAGAAGAACGATCCGAACCCGAATGGTTCGATCATCGAGTCGACCGTTTCCCTCGCCCGCGCCGTTCACAACGACTGGGACGAGCGAGGCCCCGCTCTCGCGAGCATCGTCAAATCCCTGCGCAAGCTCCCCGACGACCTCTGGCAGAAGTACGAGGCGCGCCTCTCCGAGTTCGAACGAGCGGCTCAAGCGAAGCCGCTCCAGGTCTCCGACCTGCCGGAGACGGTGCGGCGGAAGTTCGCGCCCCTCGACAACGACGGAACGTTCGTCCTCTTCACTCCTTCTCGCTCCGTTGACGACGCCAATGAGCTCGACGATTTCGTCGCCAAGATCGAGCTCGCCGTCGATCAGGCGAAGGCCATGGGCTTCGAGCCGAAGGTCATGAGCGAGAACCGGATCGCCGTCCACATTTTCCGTCAGGTCTTCGCGGACGCGCCCTTCATCGGTTGGTCAGCGACACTCGTCGCCCTCCTCGTGCTCTTCATCTTGCTGCGCGACGTGCGTGAAACCCTCACGCTCTTCGCGCCGCTCGCGCTCGGAATGCTCAGCATGGTGGCCGGGCTTTACCTGCTCAAGGTCAAGCTCAACTTCATCAACATGTGCGTGATCCCGAGCATCTTCACGGTCGCCATCGACAACGCGGTCCACCTCTATCACCGCTACCAGAAGGACGGCGTCCAGAAGATGCCCCAGATCCTGGGCACGACCGGCATCGCGATCTTGATGGCCTCGCTGGTGAACCTGTCCGGCTACGCTCCGATGCTCCTCGCCCAGTTCTACGGGCTCAAGAGCCTCGGCATCGTGGCGACCCTCGGCATGGCTGGCATGGTCATCGCGACGGTGGCTTGGTTCCCGGCGCTCCTCCTCCTCATCCCGGAGCGTTACATCCGGGGCAAGCGCATCAAAAATCAGGAGGGCTAAGCCTCCTTCGGGCGCTCCGCTCGCGGGGGCGCCCGAGCCCTTCCGGGCTCCCTCAGCCCATTTCCGCGCACCCGAGGACCTCGCGCCCCCGCTCCCTCATTTTGGGGTATGTTGGAGTGTCATCATGAAGATCGACGCATCGCGCTTTCCCGCGCTCAAAGCGCCCCCCGAAGTGCAGCAGCCCCCCAAGCCGCCGTCGAAGAGCCTGATCACCTTGAGCACGCTCATGATGCCCGAGCACGCCAATCATCTCGGCAACGTCCACGGCGGCGTCATCATGAAGCTCGTCGACGAAGCCGCAGCCATCGCCGCCATGCGCCACGCGGGCAGTCCCGCGGTCACGGTCGCGATGGACTCGATGAGTTTCAAGCAACCGGTTCAGGTTGGAGACCTCCTGATCTGTAACGCCATGGTCACCTTCACTCACCGGAGCTCGATGGAGGTAGAGGTCCATGTGACGGCCGAAGACCCGGTGACCGGCGAGACCACCCACACGAACTCCGCCTACCTGGTGTTTGTTGCGCTCGGCGCCGACGCGAGGCCGCGCGCGGTCCCGACCCTCGCGCTAGAGACCGACGCGGACCGGGAGCGCTTCGAAGCGGGCGCAGAGCGCCAGAGGGCGCGGCTAGCCCGGCGGGACAAGGAGCGACGCTTCTCGACGCCGCCTCGTGAGGGATGAGCCTCACAGGCGTGGCAGGCGGCAACCGCCTACTCCTCGACGCCGCCTCGTGAGGGATGAGCCACCGTCCCGGCGGCGCCCGCAAAGGAGCCTTCTCGGCCCCTCCACACCACCCGAAGACGCTCCCCAAGCGCGTGCGGGCGCCTACCAGAGCTCCCCAGAGAGGCCCAAATGTCGAAAAAGGAAAGTTTCGGGAGGTCCGAGCCTAGACCGCCCTCTGACCCGACACTAGGTTCTCGCGCGCAATGTTGACCTGGGTCGTAAAGAATCTGTTCGGGACCTCGAACGAGCGGGCGGTGAAGCGGATGCTCCCGATCGTCGATCGGATCAATTCTCTCGAAGCAAAGATCAAAGCGCTCAGCGACGCCGAGCTCCAAGCCCAGACCGCGCACTTCAAAGAGCGGCTCGATAATGGCGAGAGCCTCGACTCCATCTTGCCTGAGGCCTTCGCGACCTGCCGAGAAGCTTCCAGGCGCGTCCTCGGCATGCGGCACTACGACGTGCAGCTGCTGGGCGGCATGGTGCTCCACGACGGCAAGATCGCTGAAATGCGCACCGGTGAAGGAAAGACCCTGGTCGCGACCTTGGCCGTGTATTTGAACGCGCTCGAGGGCCGCGGGGTGCACGTTGTCACCGTCAACGACTACCTCGCGCGCCGCGACGCCGAGTGGATGGGCCGGCTCTACAACTGGCTTGGCCTCACCTACGGCGTCATCGTCAGCCAGCAAAGCACGAGCGAGAAGATCAAAGCCTACAAGGCCGACATCACCTACGGCCAGAATAACGAGTTCGGCTTCGACTACCTCCGCGACAATATGAAGGATAGCGCGCTCGAACACGTCCAGCGCGCTCTCCATTTCGCCATCGTCGACGAGGTCGACTCGATCTTGATCGACGAAGCCCGCACCCCGCTCATCATCAGCGGCCCGGCCGACGCGGCCAGCGACAAGTATCGGACCTTGAACGAGGTCATCACGCGCCTGACCAAGGACGAGCACTACTCCGTCGACGAGAAGGCCTTCTCGGTCACCTTCACCGACGAGGGCATCGAGCTCGTCCAGAAGCTCACGGGGATCAGGAACCTCTACGACCCGATCAACATCCAGAGCCTGCACATCCTGAACCAGCTCCTCAAGGCTCACGCCCTCTACAAGCGGGACCAGCAGTACATGGTCACGCCGGATGGCAAGGTCCTCATCATCGATGAGTACACCGGCCGTGTTCTGGCGGGGCGTCGCTGGAGCGACGGTCTCCATCAGGCCGTCGAAGCCAAAGAGAACGTACGGATCCAGGAGGAGAGTCGCACCATGGCGACCATCACCTTCCAGAACCTGTTCCGTCTCTACAAGAAGCTCTCCGGCATGACAGGTACGGCCCAGACCGAGGCCACCGAGTTCATGAGCACCTACAAGCTCGACGTGGTGACGATCCCGACGAACCGCCCGATCCAGCGCATCGATTACCACGACGTCGTCTACAAGACCGAGCGCGAGAAGTTCGCCGCGGTGGTCCGCGAAATCCTTGAAATGAACGCGCAGGGGCGCCCGGTCCTGGTCGGAACGACCAGCGTCGAAAAGAGCGCTGCCCTGAGCCGGATCCTGACCAAGAAGGGCATCGCGCACCAGGTTCTGAACGCCAAACACCACGAGAACGAAGCCTACGTCGTCGCTCAGGCGGGACGAAAAGGCGCGATCACGGTCTCGACGAACATGGCGGGCCGCGGCACCGACATCATGCTCGGCGGCAACGCGGAGATGCTCGCGCGGGATGAGTTCATCAAGAGCGGGCGCAACCCTGACGAAGAGCGCGAGGCGTTCGAAGCGACGGTCGCCGTCTGGGCTGAGAAATGCAAAGCGGAGCAGCAGGAGGTCAAAGAGCTCGGCGGTCTCCACATCCTCGGCACCGAGCGTCATGAGTCGCGACGCATCGACAACCAGCTCCGTGGTCGCGCCGGACGCCAGGGCGATCCGGGCTCGAGCCGCTTCTACCTGTCCCTCGAGGATGACCTCATGCGCATCTTCGGCGGCGATCGCGTCAAGAACATCATGGATCGCATGGGCATGCCCGACGACGAGCCCATCGAACATCCGATGGTCTCGAAGAGCATCCAGAACGCCCAGCGGAAGGTCGAGGAGCGGAACTTCGACGCTCGAAAGAACACCCTCGAGTACGACGACGTGATGAACGCCCAAAGGCGTACGCTGTACGGCCTCAGGCAGCAGCTGGGCCTCGGTCGTTATGCTCCTGAGGAGCTCGACGATCTCGGCAAACCGACCGGGAAAACCCGCGTCATCCCCAAGGACCCCGACATCGAGAAGCGCATCACGCCGCTCGTGGCGCAGCTCGTGGCGATGTTCTGCGAGAATCCGCCTCCTCTCAAAGATCAAAACGGCAAGAGCCGCACCCCGACCCGAGAAGAGCTCGAAGCCGGCGGCAATATCCAGGACATCGAGGCTCTCCAGCACGAGGCCTACAACCTCTGGGGCATCAAGCTCGACCTCGAGACGCGCAAGAAGCGCACGCCCGTGAGCGTCTACGACGAGCTCTCCGACCTCGCCGTGCAGGGCCTCTCGGAGCAAAAGGAGCGTCTGCTCGATCTCATCGATCGAGTCGTCGCCGCCATCGTCGAAGAGAATTGCCCTCCCCAGAAGATGCCGGAGGACTGGGACTTCAAGGCGATCGCCGACGCCTTCGCCGACATCTTCGGGCGCAAGCTCGACGTGCGCTTGGAGCAGTTCGGCTCCGCCGACGCCATCGTGCGCGAGGTCTACAGGGCAGCCGAAGAGATTTACGCCGCCCGCGAGCGCTCGATGGGCATCGACCTGCTCCTCCGAGTCTTCCGCTATCTCTACACCCAGGGCCTCGATCAAGCCTGGGTCGACCATCTCCAGAACATGGAGCACCTCCGGGACGGCATCGGCCTCCGCGGCTACGGCCAGCGCGACCCGAAGAACGAATACAAGAAGGAAGGCTATAACCTCTTCTTGAACATGATGGCGAGCGTCTCGAGCAAGGTGCTGACGAGGCTCTTTGAGGTCCAGATCGAAGGACAACAAGAGATCGCCGCGATGGAGCGCGAGTTCGAAGAGAAGCAGCAGCGCGAGCTCGAGCAGGCCGTTGCCATGCACGAAGGAGATCCGGAGTCGGCCGAGCCCGGCGCCGATCTCGACGCAGCCCGCAAGAGCGTCATGAAGGCGCGGGTCGAGCCGACCTCCAAGCCGCCTGTCGAACGGAGCGATCTTTGCCCCTGTGGCTCCGGCAAGAAGTTCCGCGATTGCCACGGAGCCGCGCTCGAGGATTGAGCCCTGTGACCGAGACGTTGCTCTCGATCGAAGGGCTCGCTCGGAGCTTTGGCGGGCGCGAGGTCATCAAAGGCGTCTCGTTCCAGATCCAAAAGGGGCAGTGCGCCGGGCTGCTCGGTCCGAACGGCGCCGGCAAAACGACGATCTTCCGAATGCTCGCGGGTGCGCTCGCGCCCACCCGCGGGACCATTCGCATCGCCGGCCATGACCTCCGTGAGGAGGCGTCAAAGGCTCGCCGAGCGCTCGGCTACATGCCGGAGACGGGCGCGGTGTACGGGGAAATGACCACCCTCGAGTACCTGCGATTTCGAGCGGAGCTCTCCGGGCGATGTCCTGGGAGTCGGGGTAGAGACGCCGCCGCGCGCCGCGCAGCCGAGCTGACCCACGTCGCAGACGTCTTATCATCCCCGCTCGGCGTCCTCTCGAAAGGCTACCTGCAGCGCGTCATGCTGGCGGCGGCCATCGTCGGCGATCCACCGGTCCTCTTGCTCGACGAGCCCACCGCGGGTCTCGACCCGAATCAGGTGCTCGAGGTGCGCGCCCTGGTCGCCGAGCTCGCTCAAACAAGAACCATTATCATCTCGACCCATGTTCTCTCCGAGGTCGAAGCTGTCTGCTCCCATGCGCTCATCTTGAGCGAAGGAAAGCTGATCGCGAGCGGCACCATCAGCGAGCTCCTGCCTCTTCCCGAGTCAAGATCCTCTACCTGGGCGCGCCTCCAGAAAGTCTCATCGGCTGGCTCCGCGAAAATGGGCGCTTCGTGTCCGACGAGCCGAGCGACGAAGGCCGAGCTCTGGTGTTCTCGGAGTCGGACGAGGTCCGGCGCCAGGAGGTGCTCCGGCGACTTCTGGCTCAGGGTGCGGAGGTCATAGAGCTGAGTCCGGTGCGAGCGCCTCTCGAGGCCGTCTTCGCCCAGTTGACCCAGGCGAGCGCCGAAGGAGACAAGCCATGAGTGGCTTCTTCGCCATCCTCAAGCGCGAGCTGCTCTCACTCTGGGTGACCCCGCTCGCCTGGGTTTTGCTCACGATCTTCTTGTTTCTCGAGGGCTCGATCTTCAACACCATCCTCCTGCATTTCTCGGCGATGCCGAGTATCGACCCCGACTCGAGCCCGATGTCGGCGTTCCTCGGGCAGAACTCGCTCCTGCTCGCGATCACGCTTCTGCTGATCTGTCCGGCCCTCTCGATGCGCACTTTCGCTGAGGAGAAGCGCCAGAAGACGCTCGATATTCTCTTGGCCTCGCCGGTCTCGGCGGCGGCCTTGGTCCTCGGCAAATACGTCGCGCTCCTTCTGACTTATTGCGCGTTTTGGCTGCCGACCCTGCTTTACGCCTGGGTCCTGCGAGACACCGACATCGATTGGGCGGCGCTCGCGACCGGCTATCTCGGCATCTTCTTGCTGGGCTCGAGCTCCCTCGCTCTCGGCGTCCTGATGAGCGCGCTCGCGCCGAGCCAAATCGTGGCGCTGATGCTCGCCTCGAGCCTTGAGTTTGGCCTGTTCGTGCTCGGGCTCGGAGAGTACATCTTCGACTCAGGCTTCGGCCAAGAGCTCGGAGCCTACGTCTCGATGACGAATCTCCTCGACGAGATGTCGCGAGGCATCGTCGACACACGACGCATCGTGCTCCACACGAGCCTGACCGCGTGGGCTCTCTTCGTCTGTGTCGCCTGGATCGAAGGGCAAAGGAGCGACGCATGAGAGGCCCCGTCTGGACGCGATTGCTCAGCGTGACAGAGAGCCCGATCCGGCTGCTCGCCGTGAGCGTGCTCCTCGCAGGGATCGTGCTCGGCGAGCTGAACTGGCTCGGGGCCGTCCGCTACAAGCGCTTCGATCTGAGCGCTCACGGAGACTACTCGCTCTCGGATGCGACGCTCGCGCTCCTCCGGGGCCAGAAGAGCGAAGTCGAGCTCATCGTCACGCTCTCGCCCGCCGATCCTTTATTCGAGCCGCTCAAACACCTGATCGACTCTTACCGTGCCACGAGCCCTCTCGTCCGGCTGACTCGGATCGATCCGGAGCGCGAGCCCCTCGCTCTCAAAGCCGCTGCGGGCAACTCCGCAGCTCTGGATCTCGCGCTCATCGCGCGCCGGGACAGCGAGCGTGTCTTCGTCACCCGGGACAAGCTCGTCCGCGTCGAACAATCCCAGGTGCGCGTCTCGATGGAACAGGCGATCTCGAACGCAATCGCCGATGTTCTCGCGGACTTGAAGGTGCGCGTCTGTTTTCCTACGGGACACGGGGAACCGAGCATCGACGACGTGGGCAAAGGAGGACTTTCGCCGCTCGCGGACCACCTGACCCATCTCGGCTACGCCCCGGAGCGGGTTCCCCTGGATGTTCCTCGTCCCGCCGCGCGTCTCCATGATTGCTCCATCATCGTGGTCGCCGCGCCGGAGCGCCCTTATCCCCGGGAGCACGAACGCGCCCTCGAGTCCGCCCTCGAAAGGGGCGCCGCCTTCCTCGTTCTCTTGCCTCCCATCGTCAGCCCGAGCGGCACGCTGGCTCCGGCGGGCCTCGATCATCTGCTCGGGCGCTTCGGGCTCAAGCTGGAGCGCGGCTTCTTGGTCGAAGAGGACCCAAGTCACAGACTGCCCGAAGGTATGGGTGAGCTGTTCTTCGCGAACCCCGAGCTACATCGCATCACCGATGGTCTCTCCCGCGGGGATGAGCGCCACGACGCGCGCCCCTTGGTCGTGACCTCCGGCGCCATCACCATCATCGATCGGAGTCGGGCCGCTCCTCTGCTCAAGACGAGCGACAAAGCTCGCCTGCTTTCGGGGTTCGGGGACTTCGACTCTGCGCAGGCGACCCAAAGTTACGTCGTCGCCGCCGCCGCCGAGCTCATCGAGCCGACTCACCCGAAGGCCAGGCTCGCGCTCTTTGCCTACGGCACCTTGCTCGACTCGGTCTCAGACTTGAGTCTCGTCGCGAACAGGATCTTGCTCGAGAACTCGCTCGACTGGCTCATCGACCGTACCCCCAAGGTGATTCTGCCGCCGCGGGCCACGAGGACACGAGAGCCCTATTTCACCGAAGAGTCCCTGAGCGCCGTCGGGCGCTACGTCCTGTTCTTCATTCCCGGCGGAGCGGCCGCCCTCGGCGCGCTCGTGATTTTCCTCCGGAGGTCCGGAGCTCGTAAGGCCCAGGAGACGCGCTCATGAAGCTCGCCACCGCACGCGTGACCGCGCTCGTCCTGTTCACGTCAACCACCCTGCTCTTCTGGGCGATCGTGGAGACTCGCTCGCGCCCGACCACAAGCGAGCTCGAGAGCCGCAAAGATCACCTGCTCCCGGAGTTTGATTCCTTCTCTGTCCAAAAGCTCACTATCTCGCGCCCCGGCCGAGACGCGCCTCCCTTGGTCCTCGTCCGCAAAGATGAAGAGACGGACCTGTTCTTGCTCGGGGACGAGCACGGACGCGGAGCAGATCCAGGCATATCAAGCGCGCTGCTCCGAGCCCTCGATCGTCAGAAGGTGCAGCGCAGGTACGACGCGCCGGATGACGCGCTCCTCGGGCGCCTCGCCCAGCCGGACTTCGAAGTCACGATTGTCGCCAGAGGCCGCACAACGCGCCTCCTGCTCAGCCAAGGTCAGGGGTATCTCGTCGGAAAAGTCAGCACCGAAGGAGGCGAGCCGTCCTACGTCGCGCTCGACAGCTCTCTCAGCGAGCTCCTCAGCCATGGCCCGAAAGAACTCACCGTACGCGCGCTCTTTCCGATTCCGAAGAGTGAGACCGCCGAGCTCGCCCTCAGCCGGAGCCAGCCCCCAGGGGCGGTCCGGCTCCGGCCGTCCGCCTTCGGCTTCTCCTTCGCCGAAAAAGGACAGCGCGCCGATCGGGACCTCGTCGACGCGATCTTCTTCCAGCTCGCGCAAAGTGAGCTCGTCACCATCGTCGATCGCAAGGAGGTTGAGGCGCGACAAGCGCTCGCCGATGTCCTGTTCACCGTCGAACAACGGGGCAAGAGCGGCGGCGTGAGTGAGGTCCGCTTCGGCGGACGGTGTGACGCGGCGAACGAAGAGGATACGCGCGTCTTGGCCCTCGAGCTGTCGGGGGACGAGCGCGCTGGCTGCGCTTCGGGCTCAATCCTCGCGGCGCTCTCCGTCGAGCCCACCGCGCTCGAAGATAGGAGCCTATTGCCTTTACGCGCCGACGAGATCGACCACGTCGTGATCGAGACGGAGGCGGAGACCATCGATCTGATCCGAAAAGACTCCGCCTTCGAGGTGAGCGACGCGCGCGGTCGGCGCAGCCTAGACGCGGAAACTGGACGCCGGCTGCTCTTAGCCCTGACGAGCGCGCGGGGGATCCCTGTGTCCACGGAGAAAGGGCCCGATAAGGGAGGTGCAGGCACCAAGACCCTCCGCGTCGTCGGGCACGGCCCTTCAGATCTCGTGATCGATGAGAAGGTCATGCTCAACAGCGAGGGCGATCGCCTGCTCGCAACGCGGGCTGACGGAGTCACCTTGTCGCTCAGCCCCAAAGACGCCTCCCCCATCGTCGAAGCCGGTCTCTGGCTCGAGGACAAGAAGCTCGATCTCGGCACCGCCGAGGCGATCGAGGAGCTCTCATTTCGCACACAGAAGGAGACGAGGAAGTTCGTCCGCTCTCCGGAGGGCTTCCGCGCCGCTCCCGACGGCCGCCTCGCCGACGCTCGCCTCGTCGAAGATTGTCTCGATGTCCTGACCCACCTCGAGGCCGCCGCCTTCTTGCCCCCGGAAAAGGCCCCGGCCGTGGCGTCACTCACGATCGAGGTCCGCCTCGCCTCCGAGCCGCAGCCGCGCTCTTTGCGCGTATTCGGACGCGAAACCGGCGGCGTGCGCGCGACACTCGACGGCGTCCCCTTCCCCTTCCTGATCGATCCCGGCCTCCTCGAAAGACTCACCCGCTCCCTCGAAGATCGGACCCCCGCGAGCCTCGACCTCGAACAAGCAACCCGCGTCGTCCTCGAAGCGACGCAGCCGAGCCCTCGCCAAGTCGAGCTCAAGAGGATCGCTGGAGAACTGCTCGCGGTCTCCGAACGTCCCCTGCTGCTTCGCTCGGATGACCTAAGAGCGCTGCTCGAGAACCTGAACCCCCTCTGGGCGCTGCCGGACCTGACGGCTCCCCCGTCCACCCCACCGTTGCTCTCGATCCTCGTCGAGACAACTGTGGATCGCGCACCCCAGCGCCTCCGTTTCTACAAGGTGCCGAGCCAGGATTTGCGCGCGGAGGGGGACGTCGTCGCGTTCACGGACCGCTCACGCTTCGCCTTCGTCTTTGAGGAGACGGCGCTCAAGCGCGTCCTCGGCGCATTCTGACCCGAGGGCCGCCCGCTCGGGCGACTCTCTCGCCCCCCGCTCATCGGCAGCTGCGTCACGGCTAGGTCCCACTGCGCCCCACCGAGCCTCGCCCGAACCGCGTCCGGGATCGCCGGCTCCTGGTCCGGATTGCCAGTACACAAAAGCCATGCGACACGATCCGGAAACACTTCTGCGGTTCAATCGCAGCGTCAAACGATGGATCCCGCCTACCTCGTCCTCCTGAGCTCTGCGGTCAGCCTGGGTATCCTCCACACGGCCATCGGGATCGATCACTCGCTGCCCTTCGTCGTGCTGGCCAAGGCCCGAGGCTGGACCCTGACCAAGACGCTCGGCGTCACCGCCCTCTGTGGTCTTCTCCACGTCCTCTCCTCGGTGATCATCGCCGGCGTCGGGCTTTCTTTAGGGGTCGCCGTCGGCCGTATTGAGCTCATCGAGAGCGTGCGAGGCTCGACCGCTGCCTGGCTGCTCGTCACCCTCGGAACCATCTATACGGCGGTCGCGCTCTGGAAGCGCAAGGCCCACCGTACCCTCCCGCACGTCCACGGTGCCCATGGCCACGGTTCGAGTGAGCGCTGGCGCGAGCTCTCCGAGAAGGCCGATCGCGTCAGCATGCCGGCGCAGAGGCTCATGCCGGCCCTGTTCGTCATCTTCGCGTTAGGTCCCTGTGAAGCCCTGTTGCCGCTCCTTACGGCGAGCGGACTCGCCCTCACCCTTTGGCAATCCTCGGTCGTCGCGATGGTGTTCTCTTTGGCGACGGTCGGCACGATGCTCTCCGCGGTGACGATCGGGATCCTCGGCGCGGAGTTCCTCTCGAAGAAGTTCCGCTTCCAAAGAGCTCTCGGCCCCCATGCGCACACGCTCGCCGGCCTTTCTCTCATCGCGAGCGGCCTCGCCATCCAAGTCCTCGGCATCTGAGCCCATCACGGAGCCAACGGAGCCGCGCGGAGCCTCTCCGAGCGTCGTGTAAGCCGGGGTGATCCAGAGGGCCCTCCTCACCGCCTTTCGCCCTACCCAGTGGGAATCCCTCGCTTTTTCGGCTGGAGCGCAACATTATCGCCCGTCCCGAAGCTGGGCCCACATTTCTCGGAAATTGCTGGTTGTCGCCTAGCCCGACTCCGAGAGCGTCCGTCAAACTTCCTATAATGCTCTTGAGGACCGAAAAGCCCACGCGACACCGGGCCCGCTGGCTCCCTGTGCTCGTCGCGCTCGGCGTCGTGGCCTGCGGCGCCCCTTCTTCCCTCTCAGGCGACGGACATAGCGGACCGGACGGCGGTGAAGACGGCCAATATGGTCCCGACGACGGCGGCCCCGATGGCGGTGGCGGCAAGAACGGCGGAGGTTCTGGCTCTGGAGCCGGTGCCGCATCTGGCGCCGGTTCCGGTTCGGGTGCCGGAAGTGGAACGGGTTCGGGTGCAGCCAGCGGCAACGGAGGAGGCTCGAACGCTAACTCTCCCTCGCTCATGCCTGCGCGCATTCGCCGCCTCACGAACGCCGAGTACGCTCTCTCGGTCAGAGAACTGCTCGGCACCGACGTGGACGCGTCCGCCGCCTTTCCGCCCGACGCTCGCCAGAACGGCTACACGGTGAACGAAGCGCAGCGCGTCGATCCCCTGCTCGCTCTCGAGCTCGATACGATCGCGACGGAGCTCGCGGCCGACGCCCGGCCCCGTTTGAACGCCCTCGCCCCCTGCGGGAATCCCGGCGGGGAGGCCGAAAACTGCGCCCGCGCATTCATCGAGTCCTTCGGAGCCAAGGCCTATCGTCGCCCGCTCACCGAGGACGACACGGCTTCCCTCTTCGCCCTCTACCAGGCCGGAGCCGAAGGTGCCTCCTACGAAGACGGCATCGAGCTCCTCATCCGCGGTATCCTGCAGTCGCCCGGATTCCTCTACGTCACCGAGCTCGGCGAAACCTCTTCCGGCGAAACCGTCACGCTGACCCCCTATGAGACCGCATCCGAGCTCGCTTACGTCTTCCGCGGCGGTCCTCCCGACCAAGAGCTCCTCGAGGCAGCCGCGAACGGGTCACTGTTGACCCCAGACGGCCGCGAAGCTCAGGTCCGCCGTCTTTTCCAGACGCCCGAAGGTCGAGCCCGCGCGATCCAAATCGTCCGCGAGTGGCTCGGCATCGACCGCATCCTCCAGACCGGCAAGGACACCACCTTCTATCCTGACTTCACCGACGCCCTGCGCATCGGCTACTGGAACGAAACCGACGCGTTCGTGCGCGCGATCCTCGATTCCTCCGGAGGCAAGGTGAGCGACCTGCTCGGCTCCACGATGAGCGTCGCTCAGCCCCCCGTCTCCGACCTCTACAAGAAACAGGGCGGCCCCGTGCGGCGAGGTCTCCTCAACCAGGGAGCCTTCCTCTCCGTCTTCGCCCACGCCAACGAGTCTGCTCCCGTCATGCGCGGCGTGACGGTGCTTCGGAAGGTCGCGTGTGTACCCGTGCCCTCCCCCACCGCGCTCACGGTACAGATCGTGCCGCCGCTGCCCGATCCCCAGAAAACGACCCGCGAGCGCTACGCGATCCATTCGACTGATGACCAGTGTGCCCAGTGCCACTCCCTCATCGACCCGATTGGCTTCTCCTTCGAAGGCTTCGACGGCATCGGCACCTTCCGCACCACCGAGAATAACCCGCCGATCCCAGTCGACACCAAGGTCGAGATCGACGTCAGCGTCGACTTCGACGGCAAGTATGCCGACAGTAACGAGCTCGCCGCCCGCCTCGCAGAGAGTGAGACGGTCCGAGATTGCTTCGGAACGCAGGTGTTCCGAAGCGTCGCGGGTGAAGGACAAAACGCTTTGGGCTACGAGAAATCCTTCGCTGAAATGGTCGCTGGCCTCCCGGCCGAATCCCGAGGCACACTCATCGAGCTGATGGTCGCGTTCGCGCGCAGCCCTCTGTTCGTGGAGAGGAGGAATCCATGACCCGCCGCATTTCCGCCCCGAGTCCCATGTCACCTCTCGTCAAACACCAAAGCTTGGTCCGCCGTTCTTTCTTGAAGTCGGTGGGCGCTGGTTTGCTCGGTTTCCCGCTGATCGACATGCTCGCCGACTCCGTCGCCCAGGCGGCGGGTGAGGCGCTGCCGCTCCGCTTCATCACCATGTACCACCCACATGGTGTCGCAGCCGAGCATTGGATCATGCGGCCGACGGACACGGAGACGAACTTCGATCTCAAGTTCGAGAACTCCTCGCTCGCGCCTTTCGACGACGCCGCGACCTACGGCAAGAGCTTCAAGGACAAAGTCCTCATCATCGAGGGCATCGAGCTGCTGTCCGGCGCCAACGGGCACGACACCGCCGCGACGATCCTGACCGGCAGTCGCGTCAGCTCGAAGCCGTCGAACGCTTCCCTCGACCAGGTCCTCGCCATCGACAAGAAGCTCGGCGCCTCCACGAAGCTGGCTTCGATCTCGCTGGCCGTCGGCTCCGACGGAAGTGAACCCGGTACGACCCTTTCCTATGGTCCCGGCGGCGCTCCGCTGCCGAAGATCATCGATCCCGTCAAAGCCTTCGATCTCTTGTTCTCGGGCTTCGTCCCGAGCGGCGATCCGAACGCCGCGGCCCAAGCCGCGCGCCAACGGGCGCTCGGCAAGAGCGTCATCGACTTCGTCCATGGCGACGTCAGCCGCCTCAAAAATCGCGTGGGTCCGCGCGAACAACAGAAGCTCGACCAACATCTCACCTCGCTCCGGGAGCTCGAGAAACAGTTCCAAGAGCAGACAGCGGGCGGTTCCTGCACGGTGCCGACGAAGCCGAACGCCTCGGCCTTCCCGGCCATCAAGCAGTATAACGGCGGAGAACCCTACTTCGACGTCATCACCGACACCTTCATCGACATCCTCGCCCAGGCCGTCGCCTGTGACGTGACCCGCTTTGCCACCTTCTTCATGGCGGACCTCTCCTACAATGGAAATCCGCTCGGCCTTCCCGCCGACAACCACGGCGGCGTCGCGCACACCTACTCGGGCTCTTCGGCAGGGAGCGACGGCCAACCGGTCGGTAACGGCGATCCTGCAAGTTGGCTGCCCCTCGCGAAGTTCAACCGCTACAGCTACAGCAAGGTCGCTCGCTTGATGCAGAAGCTCGACGAGCTCGGGGTCCTCGACAGCACGCTGATTTACGCTTCGAGCGACATGGGCAATCCGGCCCTCCACAGCACGCGCAACGTTCCGACGGTCCTCGCTGGCGGCGCTGGCGGCAAGTTCCGGATGGGTCGACGGCTCAGGATTGCCCGGCTCAAAGTCCCTGGTGCAACCCGGATCAGCCCGAGTTCCGCGCTTCTCCGAACAACAAGCTCTTGGTCTCTATCGCCCAAGCCTTCGGAGCCACGGACATCACCACCTTCGGCACCCAGCCGAACCAGAGCTGGACGACCGGCGACATGGCCGAGCTCTTCTAAGTCGCTCCGCCGCCGTCCACTCGACAAGGGAAACTCCTGGGCTTTACGCTCTGGCTGAGTGGGAGCCCAGGAAAAGACGAAAGCAAGCCCCGCCCGAAAGCGCACGCTCCGGCTCGGCTGCGTGGCTTTGGCGACGGCTCTTACGGCGCTTGGTCTCTTGCGTCTCGAGGCTCGGGAGCTCGAGTCCCGTCTCAAGGAGCGCGCGACCTCGATTTCTGCGCACCTGAGCGCCACTCTCGCCGGGCCCCTCGAGTTCGCTCCTTACTCCAGACGCCCGGACGAGCCGTGAGCGAAGCTGATTTTTCCTACTTCTGCGAACAGGCGCTCAGGCGGCACCCCGAGATCACTTCCATCGGATGGTTCCCCTTCGTCCCAGGGGATAAGCGGGCAGAGTTCGAGGCGCTCGTCCAGAAAAGTCACCCCAACTATCGGATCAAGAGCCCCGGCAGCGAGACGAGCCCCACGGCGTTTCTTCACATTCCTCTCACATACACCTCCCCCCGCAACATCAAAGCGCTCGGCCTCGATCTCCGAACCAACAAAGAGGAGGCGGAGCGGGCCCGAGCCGCTCATGAACAAGGGAAGGTTACGGCCACCGATCGCAGTCAGCTCAGCGAAGAGGCGCGCGGAACCTACGGCGTCGTGACCTACGCTCCCGTCAAGAACTCTGATTGGGCCCTGGCAAGTGGAG